>OODJ01002588.1_pt1 | contig 11924 bp, 8 predicted proteins | sample 1671611 | NCBI WGS metagenome assembly OODJ01 (sample SAMN06348174, study PRJEB24527) | human gut metagenome | biome: human gut; feature: ankylosing spondylitis patient; material: feces | host: Homo sapiens | place: China | collected 2015-10 | reverse complement strand
ACCTATCGTTTACAACATTGCTTGGTACGAGCAGAAAGCTGTCATCGTGTTGTTAGCCCTACTCTATCTTGGAGTAAAGAACATCCACCTCGGACCGACCTTACCCGGATTCCTTTCTCCGAACGTGGCGAAAGTTCTCGTGGAAAAATTCGGTATTGCCGGAATCACGACCGCGGACGATGATTTGAAATTCTTTTTGGAAAATTAGTCCATACGACCTGACTTCCCGCTGTCACTAAAAGGCAGCGGGAAAATTATCTGCATAAAAGTCAACCAGACTGACCATTGTCGAACAATCTTTTCGTTGATGAGCTGACAACTCATCAATACGGGATGCGCAATAGCAAGCCGCCTCCCAGAACCTAGGGGAACGTTTATTCTCGTTCTCCCGACAAAACATAAGGGCACGCTCATAAGCATCATGAGCTTCTTCATCCCGACAAACCTCCCGGCAAAAATCACCCATACGGATCAATTCCCGGATCTTTTCCTCTAGCCGTTCGCTATCAAGAACTGCCGTCCTGTAAGCCTTGATTGCCGCATCAATACCCAAGGGATTTAGATGAACCTGCCCCCTACTCGCCGCCGCCACTCGCTTTTTTTCTTTTATTCTTCCCATGCACCAATTACTTAGATTAGACACTCTCACACCCATAAAAAAAGAGACACAAACCAGCATCCCTCCCGGATGTATATGGATTCATGTCTCATTTTCTAGTACAAAGGTAGGAAGAATTTTCGAAACATCCTAATATGTCATGGTCATATCAGTTGGAACACAGATATAAAAATCCGCCCGTCCTTCATTTTCCTCCCCCAATTTCTTTATATCATCCTGCCGCACAGAGCATACGGTTGCGATCTTCAAACCGGGACGATATTTATTTAGATAAGTAATAATGCCTTTCTTGAAATCCGAATGATAGTTCCCATTCAGATGCACAAATTTGGACTTCAAATTCTGGGCAATAAACCATCCCATCGTGGCATCTTTCAATGCTTGAGCCTTGGCAACATTCTCCGGATCGGTATGCTTTCCCGAGGTCATCATCATCAAACCGAACATCCCGGCAGCCTCTTCATCCGGCTCGTAATCAATCGGCAAGGGTGCGATATATTTTTTAGCCTCTGCCGATAATTTTTCCAAAGCCTCAAATCCCCCATTTTTCACCATATTAGCATACCGCCGGGGTACATTCGTGGCTATCACCCGTAACCCGTGTTCACGGCCTAACCCCACAACAGGTGCATAATCCGTCAGATAGTTAGGCCAAAGTCGAGCTTCTTCTTCAAAGCGATCGGAAGAGATCAACCGTCCCACATATTCATCTACCATCAACTGATTATCAGCCTCCAACATTTCCAACCCGATTGTCAATTTATCCTTATGCGCAGTATGCAAGTCCTTTACCATCTCATACTCCAACCAATGAGCTATGGCACAATTATGAACCTCACCGATAAACACAACATCCTGTGCTTTCAGCACTTTCATCATCTCTTTATATTCGATTTCCTTTCCCTGCGCATCAAACAAACGATAAGCCTTCTTTTCCTGTCCTTTACCGTAGTTGGTAAAACCCAACAACATCACCAGCAAAATAGTCAAACAACTCCTCATATTATATCATTTATTTCATTATTACTTCAAAATAGTTTATTCCGATTCTTCACCCTGCATTAACAAGACACCACATCGCTCCATGTCCAAATACTCCCGACAGGCATCCTTCAAATCTGCCGGAGTAATCGAATACAAGATTTCCTCGTAACGAGCCAAATCCTCCAAGGTCTCCCCATCCCGTAAAGCACCCATCAGATACTTTTTCCATTCTGCAGTAGCATAATCATTTACCACTTCACGCCGGGTCACGACAAAAGAGCGTTGTAATGCAGCCAATTCTTTCTCATCCACTTCATTCTCCTGCACATCCCGAATAATTTCCTTCAATAGCTGATCCACCTTCCCCATGTTTTTGGTATCCACCGAGGCATTAATATCAAAATAATATCCGGCCCGCGGCAATCCTTTGTAATATAATAACATATATGGAGAATACAGCAAGGATTCTTGCTCCCGTAACACACTCAACAAGCGATTGCGAACAACATCCCTCACCAATTTCAGCATCAATGAATTGCGTAATCCTGCTTCATAATTCCCATAATAGAGATAATCAAAAATAGTCTGCCCTTCATTCTCATTCGGGAATATCTCCCGGAAACCTCCTTCCGGGTAATCAAATTTCGGCAATACCCAGTCATTAACCTTTTCTTGTGCGGGAAACATACCGAGAACCGCTACCAAATCACGTTCCACCTCGTTCATATCAAAATTCCCGCAAACGACACACACCAATCCATTAGGATTCGTATACAACTGCCTGTAAAAGCCTGCAATATCATCCAAATTCATCGCCTCTATTTCCTCACGGCTCTCGGCCATTTTTCCTGTTGCCAAGGAATTACCCATTAACTTATCTATCCGTGCTGCCATCTGCCTGTCCGGTGCGCTTTTCAACATCTTCGACAACACGGTTTCCTGTCCCACGCTTGCTAGCATATCTTGTTTAGCATCTTCAAAATCCTCATACCGCTTTTCCGGATAAAAACACTTTTCATACACCAGATGGCATAATTCAGTGATCTTATCTGCCGGAGCCATAGCAATCCACCCATGCCAGTAAGGCTCAAACGTCACGGAAAAAGCCATTTCTTCCTGTGCCAACATTTCACAGTACGAGTCATAATCCATCTTCTCAATTCCTCCCATTTCCATGTAACCCGCCACACCTTCCAGCAAAGGGTAATTCTCGGGAGTCAGCACCGAAGCCCCTCCCTTGGCAAAAGCGGTTAACGTGATTTGCCGATCTTCATCTTTCGTCCGTTTCAAAATAATCCGTGCACCATTCGTCAGACAAATTTCTTTCACGTCCAACCCATCAATCACTCGTTCTGAAGCAATCAACTGCCGGGAAGGAGTAAATTTACGTACTAAAAATTCAGGGACATCCACTTTCTCCCGCTCTTCCTCTTCTTCCACCACATACTCGTACACGCCACAGGAGGCCTTTTCTCCCTCTTCCCAAGAGGTCTGAATTTCTTTTTCCGTCAACTTTTCCCCTTTTAAGGGATTATAATGATAAGCTGCACGCACATGAGATAGACGCCCAAACCACTTACTAGCTAAGGCCTGCAATTCCTTACTTTCAATTCCGCGTATTTGAGAGGCAAGCCAACTATTATGTAAGGTATCTGTCACGTAACGCTCTCCCGAGATTGCCAAGTCTGCAAAATCCTCACACCATTGTTCAGAACTCTTGACGGCATAAATCTTTCCTAATTGCTTTATCGCATTTTCTTTCAATCTGGCCAACTCCGGTTCACAAAATCCTTGCTCGCGAATTTGTTTCAAAGTACTCACGACCTCTACGATTTTCCCCTTAATCTCGGTTCCATGCTCCCCATCGATAGAAAACACCAGATGATCTTTGTCACTCAAATACCAGTTGTCGGACAACGAGACCCGTGAACCCTGCGCCTTAAAGCGGGCATTGACTGCCGACACCAACAACCGTTCTTTTATCTTTTGCAAACGATCGCCATAAGTAGATTGCACGGTAGTCACTTTCGGTAATATTAATTCTAATGCCGAACGAGTAATCAACGTATCCTGCATTTCCTGGTAAGCCACTTTCTCCGTGTACTCCAAAGGATATTCCTTGTATCCTGTTGTTTTTACTGCGGGAACTCCTCCAAACAGCTCTTTAATCTTCCCTTCCATTTCCCCGACATTCAAATCTCCAACCACGACAATCGTGGCCAATTCCGGTACATACCACTTTCGATAGAAGTTTTCCAGTTTCTCTGCGGTCATGCTCTTTATCTCTTCCGCAGTTCCCAAAGGCATCCGTTCGCTATAACGGGTTCCCCCGACTTTCACATCGTAAAAAGGATCACCCATATCATACCCACGGGCCTCTTCCAATATTACCCCTTTTTCCCTTTCGACCTGTTCCGGACGTATTTGAATTCCTGTCAACCAATCTTTCAAAATCAACAATCCCTGATCCAAATCTTCCGGTCGGTCTGTCGGAATAGAAAACATATAAATTGTCCGATCAAATCCGGTAAAGGCATTAATCCCAAATCCATACTTCACGCCCAGTGACTCAAGATATTCAACAATCCCTTTATTCGGAAAATGCTCTGTCCCGTTAAAAGCCATATGTTCGAGAAAATGCGCCACACCGCCTTCCTTCTCTGTCTGCAAAATCGAACCGGCGCGTAAGATCAAACGAAATTCCACCTTATGCCCCGGCATATCATTTTGTTTAATAACATAATGCAATCCGTTCGGCAACTGTTTGTACACGGTACCCTCCGGCAACGCAATCAATTCATTTGCAGGAGTTACTGTCTGGCCTTTCGCCATTGAAAAAAACATTCCTAGCAAACATACTGTAAATAAACATCTCAACATATTCATAAAACTACTCAGATAAAGTGTATTCTACTCTAATAATGCTATACCCTCCGGCACTATGATGATCAAAATTAAACTGGAACGTCAACTTGTTACCTGTCAACACTCCCTGAGGCTCCATCCAATTACCATCTTCCCAGTAATCTTCATCTATTCCCGAATAAAACAGGTAATGGGTCGGATCAAGAGTTGCTCCATAATCCACATATTCTTGTGCCAGTTCATTATCTCCTGCATCCAAAAGCTCTTTTAAACGATTCCAAGCAGAATAGTTATAAGCAAAAGGAACCACGGTCACTAATTTTGTTTCATCCCAGATATCGGGTCTCTCCCCCAAAAACTCTACATTTGATACGCCATTATTGGGAAAATCCACACGGATATTATCCAATGTCATCTCAAAAGTTTCCAGACTCGTTTTAGAAAGCCCGATTAACTCCATCATCGCCATATAAGGATTTATCTCCCCCTCTCCAGGATCATAATACCAAAACATATCATTCTCAACTGTCTCCTTGCGCAACATATCATACATAAATTCCGTCAAACCCATCGGGTTATTCGTCATCTTTAGTATCGGTTGTTCTGCAGTAGCGTCTTCACTCAACGTGATCACGGTCTTTCCGGTATACACCTTCTTCATCCCGTCAATTAAAGATTCCAACCCGTCCGTGGGAGGCACCTCCACGCTCACCTTTACCGGGATCACCCCGATCCATTTACTCAAATCCAATCCTTTCGCCTTGTATCCTTCCAGCAAAGCCTGTTGTTCCTCGGTCAAATCCTCTGCCTCCATATAAGGTTTCACGACAACACGCAACACCTCCTCCACTTTCCCCATATCCGCTTCCGGTAATGGATATTTTACCCCTATTTCTAATTGCACCTTATCTGCCACAACACCCTTTTTATTTGAAATAATTTCAAAATCCACGCTCTTTTCTCCTGCCGGAATAGTCACGATAGCTGGATTCACCGTTACCAAATCCTCCGCTCCTTCAGTCAGGTATTTCACGTCAATTTCAAAAGACACATCTTTATCATAAGCACGTATCAACATTAATGTTGCCTTCAAAGGCTCATCATCCATTGCCAATATTACCGGGTCCCCCTCCGTTCTGATATATATCGAATTCTTTCCCACATACGCTCTCTCGTCCGTTTCCGAACAACCGGAAAAAACGGCTACCAAGAATAAAAGCATGATTTGTAATTTTCCCATGGTACTCATAACTAAACTTTTATAATTTATACCTATTACTTCACACAGCCAATACCGGCCATCCTTCATTTTGTTCGACCAACGTGTTATACCGATATTCGCTTGCTGGAATCGGTAACGTCCAACGATAGTCGTCCGACTTAATCGTGGTTGACACCTTATTACCATACACGCCGTAGCGTTTGGCCGGAATACCGCATCGTTTCATATCGAAGAACCGAACTCCTTCACCCACGAATTCTTTTCTACGTTCCTCCAGAATTTTATTTATCAATTCATTACCCGATAATCCTACCTCCCACGCCGTAGCACCCCGTTGCTCCATCATCCGGTTCATCAGGCTCACGGCGTCACCACTTCGGTCTGAACGAGCTAAAGCCTCCGCACGCATCAGCCACATTCCGGCAGCCCGTGCTATGTTCACGTATTTACTAGCGATCTCGTCCCGGTTCATTTTATTATATTTTCCTAATAAACGAACTTCATGAGAATCCGGCATCACGAACTCTACTTCCGACCATTCTTTCCGAATATCTCCTTCCTCGAACAGCACCTCATCCGTCAGCACCAAATAATCCCCTTTATCGAAGGTTTCAAAACGAATTTCCTCGTAAATTTGGGCTAATTGATACTTTGCAAAAATCCGAGCCTCCGAATCGTTGCCACTCCAAAGTGCTTCATACACTCCGGCTCCTAATACCGTTTCCGGATATACAGCTTCCAATCTCTGACGAAATTCATCATTCCAGGAATAAATATTGATTACTTTTCCTTCTTCATCTGCATGTACGATTGTAGCGGTTCCGCCCATTGTACCTGCAAACAAGCGATACTCTTATCGGATAGCCAATGTACATTCTTCAATGTATTTTTCTCATTTCTAGCCTCTTTAAGTAACTTCCGAATTTCCTCCACACAAGCCTTCATGGATGAACGGGGCAAAAAGTCAAGCTCCACCCGGTCTTTCAAAATAATCCCATCCTTTGCCTCATTTCCCTCATAACGAGGAGCAAACAGGCGTAATAAATTGAAATAACACAATGCTTTCAACCCCTTGGCCTCACAAATAATCCTCTCCTTTTCCTCCACCTCGGTATCATTCAACGTGATCACCCCATCCATTCGTGCCAACAAAGCGTTCACCTCTGCCACCACCATGTAATATTCGGTCCATAATGTTCCCGCCAATTCCGTCATTTCAACTTCCCGCCAATCATACAGATTTTTCAACGTGGCATCCCGGTCTAAATGTTGAGTGGGACAAAAATCATCCGACAGAACCGAGTACTCGAACAAGTGCTGAGGTAATCCCTCATAGGCAGAAGCCAGCAATGAACGAGCCGACAAAACATCCGTTATTGCATCCGGATCGGAAAACTGATCTTCCAACGGTATATTCAGTGAGCAACCTCCCATCAGGAAGCCAACCACACAAATTATTATCCTCCAATTCATATCTTATATATTAAAAACTTACACTCAAATTCAACGTAAATACCGGTTGTTGTGTCCCAACTAACGAACCGGATTCGGGATCAGACTCCTTATAACGCGTCAGGGTGAATAGATTGGATGCCTGAAAAGCAACCGAAGCATATTGTATCACGTTCTTCGTCTTCTCAATCAACCAATAAGGCAATCTATATCTCAACGACAAGGAAGACATACGCAAATAATCGCTACTTCCCACGGTACGACTGTTAGCATACAATTTCAGATTATCCACGGCTGCCGAAGAGTAGTAAGGACGATGGTAAATCTTATTATCATCACCTTCTTGAAACCACATATTCTCCACCTGCCCTTTAATCGCGTTATAATTTGCATTGCTCACCTCCCGCACGTATGAAAAACTGTACGCTTTCTTGCCCCCGAACACGAAGTAAAAATCCATATCCAAATCAAAATTACCGTAAGATACCGAGTAGAAAAAACTACCGGAGTAAGGCGGTGTGGAATGTCCCAAAGCAACCATATCCTCCCGTGTCAGTTTTTCCGTTGCGGCAATCTCTCGTCCATCGGCCCCCCGAAACACCGGAAGTCCTGTCATCGGGTTAATCCCTAATGACACGGGCCCATATATCATATCATACGATTTTCCTACCTCAAAACTAGGAACCATATCATACTCTGACGTATACAGGCAATCCGTATGATACAAATCCACGACCTTATTCTGGTTATAGGCAAGGTTCAGACGCCCGGACATCCGCCAATTATTCCGATCTACCATTTTTACATACAATTCCCCCTCGATACCGCTATTCTCCAGAATACCGATATTCCGTTTCAAAGTAGTAAACCCGTTCGAAGCTGGGATAGGTACATCCAACAAAGCATCTTTTGTACGACGGCGGTACCACCCAACATTCAGCGTCACCCGATTCCATAATCCCAAGGAAATTCCCGCATCAATATCAATGGTCTGTTCCGGTTTCAAATCGGCATTATACAATCCCATCAATGACAACAACTGATCGTCGCCATACGCATCCTCGGAATATTGAAAAGTAGCCACTGCCGACGAAGGAGAGACACCCTGCAAGCTTGCAGTGCAACCGTATGACGCTCTTAACTTTAATTCCGTCAGCACCCCATTATCCCGCAAAAAAGGATAATTCTTCAACGACCAGCCGGCACCGACTGCCCAAGCGGAATTCCAACGTTTATCACTAGGCAATATAGAAGAAGCATCACTTTTATATGTTCCGAACAAATCATAGATATTATTCCAAGAATACCCGGCTAAAACTCCTATGCCCAGCTGGGCCGTCTTCTCATTCTTTGAAGTGAATGATGGTTTCCGATTGCCCTCTATTGATTGATTTACACCTGATGCAGACTGCATTTTCTTTGTCAATCCATAACCTGTAATTCCCAAATTATCATAGTGATCGGAATAAAAATCGAAGTTCGCTCCCAACGTCAAATCATGCTTCCCGAATGCCCGGTTATAAGTCACACGCACATTCGACGACAAATTCATGGTAGTATTCTTATCTTTTGTCAATTTTCCCCGTTCCCGTTCCGGAACACCACTGGTAATTTCAGAATACGCCGTCGGAGGCGTGATGCCCAGTTTCTCGGACAACACGTAATCAATACCCGCAACAGCGGCAATCTCCAATCCTTCAATACCCCGGAAGTTAATACTTCCTGAAACTCCGGCTCGCTTATCTGATGATTCTTCACTGTATTGATTGAACAAATCCGCATACGTTCTTCCCGGAAAGGAAACCAACTCCGCATTCACATCTTTCGTTTCATAAGGATTCAACTGGTACACTAGATCCGTCGGAGAATAACTCGTACCATTGGGCGTGTTCGTGAGAGAATATCCACCATTGACACTCAAAGAAGCATACAATTTTGGGGTAATCTCCTGATCCACGCTCAACCGTGCCGTTACCCTCTTTATATCGTTTCCGGGGATACGTCCACCCTGTTGCGAATAATTCAAAGAGGCATAAAAACTAGTCTGCTCTGTTCCCCCTCTCGCACTTAAATTATGTTCCTGATAGAAATTATTACGCAACAACTCTTTGAACCAGTCCGTATTAATACGAGACAGGGAATCCAGTACTTGCTGTCCTCTGGCTATTAAACTCTCCAGATTCGGATCATTCGCATGGTATTTCCGATAGTAATCTTCACTATACCGATAACCCGGAGTTGCCGTATTTTCCAGTCGACGTTCTAATTCCAATTTTTCCTTCGAATTCATCATGTCTATCCCTCGACGCCCCCGAAGAGTCACACCTCCACTGAAACTATAATTATACACCATTTTTCCGGCAGTACCTCGTTGCGATGTGATTTCCAACACCCCGTTTGCCGCCTTGATTCCGTACAACGCACAGGCAGCGGCATCCTTTAACACCTTAATTTCCTTTATATCATTGGGATTCAACGTTAAAAAAGCATCCGACGAAATCACCTGACCATCCAGAACATACAAAGGTTCGTTCGCCGCATCTCCTTCCCGCAAAGAAGACGTTCCGCGGATACGAATCTCCGGCTTACTACCCAAATCCCCTTTATTGGTCACGATCAACCCCGGAGCCATTCCTTGCAAGGCAAGCGCCATATCCAACACGGGCTTATTATTCATACGCCGGACATCCACTTCATTCACCACCCCTGTTTTGGCCCGTACATCAATCTCGTTTACATTTGCCCGAGCCCTCACCTGCACTTCGTCCATCTCGTTATAGCTGTCTTTCAACACGACATTCATAAAACGGTCACCCGTATATTTGATCTCTTTTGTCTTTTTACCAATAAAAGTAAACACGACTTCCATACCCATCACGTCAGGTACGACCAATGAATAATTCCCGTCTAAATCCGTCACGGTACCCACGGTTGTGCCTTTGATAAAAACATTTACTCCCGATAGTGCCTCTCCCGCTTCATCATTCACCTGACCTTGAAGTTTGACTGTTTTGGAAGCCGCTTCCGGGGTCTCCTTGGCATATAATATAACCGTTTTATCCTTTATTTTATAGGTAAGATCCGAACCCTTCAAGGCAATATTCAACACAGAATCCAACGTAACTTCTTTTACTTGAATGGTTATTTTCTTTAAACTCATCACCATGGCATTGTTAAAGAAAAAAGTGTAATCTGATTGTTTCTTGATTTGGTCTGTCAACTGGGCAAATGAACCATTTTTCAAATTAATCGTTAGTTTTTTCTGTTGGGCAAACACACTCCCCCCAAATATAAACACTAACAACAAGCCCCATAAAATACGCCTGAAAACATACTTACCTTTCATAGTTCCTAATTTTTTCAATGTACAATAATACGCAGTTCTTCTATTGTGAAATGCACGTCACTTGTAAGCTCGATGATCTCCAGCACCTCGTTCAAATCTTCATATTTCTTCACGTCACCGGTAAATACAATATCTTTAGCCTCTTCCCGGTAGAACTCGACTTTCACATCATACCATCGTGCCATATTACGCATCAGATCTTCCAGACGCATATCCTTAAATACCAAACGTCCCGACCGCCAAGAGGTAAACAAAGCTGTCTCCACCTTATATTTTTCCATTCCTTTCCCCTCGATCAAACAAATCTGTTCGCCCGGCACCATTCTTATCTTTTCTCCTCTATCTAAAGATTCGATCTCGACCATCCCTTCCTCCAAGGTTGTCCACGTTTTTCCCTCTTCCTCGTAAGCACTCACGTCAAAAGAGGTCCCCAGCACTTTTACTTTAGCCTGTTCTGTCTCTACCACGAAAGGACGAGTTGTATCATGAGCGACCTCGAAATAAGCCTCTCCTTCCAACAACACCTTACGAATCCCACCCACGAATGCCACCGGATATTTCAATCGTGTTGCGGCATTCAACCACACTTTAGTGCCATCCTCCAAGATCATAAAATACTCTCCTCCCCGCGGAACCTCCAAGATATGAAAAGCATCCTGCACTTCCCCTGAGCGTGATTTACCATTATAACTAATCCGCCCGGAATCCGCACTAATTCTCATGCCCCCGTCCTCTATATTTCTTTCCCCCAAATCCAAAACTTGCCTTTCTCCCGATGACAAGACTAATACAGCTTGAGATTTTCCGGCCTTCACGGTTATCGGTTCCACCCGGCTCTTTTCTTTTATATCATCTCTGGAAAGTAACGCAACAGCTACTCCCAAGGGAATCATAAACATAGCAGCATACCTCATCCACGTACGCCTTATCTTTCTACGCTTTGCAGATAGTTTATCCCGTCTCACGGTTCTGAATTCTTCCCATGCCTTCATATAATCCAAACGCTCGTATTCTCCCACCTTATGTTCCATCAATTCGGTCGAACTCCACTGATCAAACAACTCCCGATGACGTTCGTCCTCTGCCAACCATTTTTCCAACTCCTGCAACTCCCCTTCTTCCAAACAATCACTTAAAGATTTGGAAATAAATTCCGATATTTTGAATACATTTTCTTCCTTATCCATAAACAAATAATTTTTTTGTTCCTCCATTTTTAACATGCATTTGCCAAGAAACACTTCAGCAAACAAAACGGGGGGATAAGAATTAAAAAAAATCAAAATTCGATCACAAACATATTATAAATGTTTAGCCATAGAAATACCTTAAATCGGGTATTTACGAGAAAAGAATACCTATAAATATTGAGTATATGCCACCTTTCAATTTATTATACAATCTCTTTTTACCGTCCTTTTTATACTCTTTTGCAG
>OODJ01002582.1_pt1 | contig 11955 bp, 8 predicted proteins | sample 1671611 | NCBI WGS metagenome assembly OODJ01 (sample SAMN06348174, study PRJEB24527) | human gut metagenome | biome: human gut; feature: ankylosing spondylitis patient; material: feces | host: Homo sapiens | place: China | collected 2015-10 | reverse complement strand
TGAAAGAAAAGGTCGATGCGGCGGAAACGGCGGCGGCTTCCGCAGGGGGTGTCGCAAACACGGCGCAGGATAACGGAATGCGTGCCGAAGCGGTTGCAGCATTGGTTGCGCTCGGTTATGACGGTGCAAGTGCGGGCAGGGCGGTGGCATCCGTCCCGGATTGCGATCGCGTTGAGGATATGATAATGCAGGCATTGCGTGCAACGACTAAATAAATTTTTCACGCCGAAGCGGAAGATTCACCGAAAAAGCGGATCCGCTGCGGAACACAAAAAGATTTGACGGAAGCTTTTGCGGAAGTCGGATTTAACGGAGTGACGGGATTTAAATGGATGACGACAGGCTCATAACTTCATCAATGCTTGCGGAGGATGAAAACTGCGAATTCAGTCTGCGCCCGCGTTTTCTTGCGGAATACATCGGGCAGGGCAACGTTAAGGAACATATCGGAGTTTATATCCATGCCGCAAAACTGCGCGGAGAGGCGTTGGATCACACCCTGCTTTACGGCCCGCCGGGTCTTGGAAAAACGACGCTTGCGGCAATAATCGCAAACGAGATGGGCGGCAATCTGCGCATCACGAGCGGCCCCGCAATAACTCATGCGGGGGATCTTGCGGCATTGCTTTCAAACCTTGCCGAAGGCGATGTGCTTTTTATTGACGAGATTCACCGATTGAATGCAAACGTTGAGGAGATTCTTTACCCCGCAATGGAGGATTTTGCATACGATATAATTATCGGCAAGGGACCGTCCGCCAGGTCGCTGCGGCTTGAACTGCCGAAATTCACCCTTGTGGGTGCAACAACGCGAATGGGGCTTTTGACCGCGCCGCTTCGCGACAGATTCGGAATAAAGGAACAGCTTGAGCTTTACACGCCTGAGGATTTGAAAGAAATCGTTGTTCGCAGCGCGGGCATACTCGATATTGAAATAACGGAGGACGGCGCACTTGAAATTGCATCGCGTTCAAGAGGAACTCCGCGAATCGCAAACAGGCTTTTGCGGCGTGTCCGCGACTTTGCACAGGTTCGCGCAAACGGTATTATTGACCTTGAAACGGCAAAAAACGGGCTTGATATGCTTGCGATAGACGAACTCGGGCTTGACGCCGTTGACAGAAACATGCTGACGGCAATGATTGTGAAATTCGGCGGAAGACCTGTCGGATTGGATACAATTGCGGCGGCAACCGGTGAAGATGCTTCCACGATTGAGGATGTTTACGAACCGTATCTGCTGAGGCTCGGTTTCATTGCGCGTACGCCGCGCGGGCGGGTATTGCTTCCGGCGGGGTATTCGCACATGGGCTATGCTCCGCCGCAGGATTCAAACGGGCAGACTTCATTCATTTGAAAGGATTCTAAGGACTTTTCAGCTGAGTTGTGCCGGTTTTTCCGTTCGGAAGCGAACGGGGACAGAAATAATAACGGAGGGTTACACAATGATGAGCAAAAAAACAAAGGCGATGGAGCAGCAGCTCACCCAACTTGCGCAGGAAAACGATGCGCTGCGCGCACAGCTTGCGGCGGCGGGTGTTGAAATTGAAAACGTTAAAAGCGAGCTTGCAAAAACCGTCGGCGAACGCGACAGGTTCAGAAACGAATTGAACGGCGCACAGCTCGATTTGAGCAACGCCAAACGCCGCTTGGACGATTTCAGGCTGCGTCAGGAAGCAATTGTGAACGCTCTTACCGAAGCGCATAACACGCGTGAACGCATATTAAAAGAAGCAAATGCAAATGCGGACAGAATCGATGCCGAAGCGAAGCAGCGCAAAACGGATATTCTGAACAAAGCGCAGGCGGCACTTGAAAGCGCAAAAAAAGAAGCGGCTCAGCTGATTGCGGATGCAAAACGGGATGCCGCCGGCATTCGCGATGCCGCACATAAGGATGCACAGCAGGTTACGGACACCGCCCTTGACGAGGCAACGGAGTTGATCGCAGGCGCAAAAGCCGATGCCGAAACGATGATGGACGAAGCACAGGCTGCGGTTGATGAAAAACAGGCACAGGTGGACGAGCTGAACTTTTCACTGAGCGAAAAGGCAAGGCTTGCGCTTGAACAGGCACGGAAATATGCGCAGATAATGGAATCCCTTGCCGAATTGAATTTCGAAACGGCGGTTGAAGCACGATATGCGAAAAAATACGCACCCGCCGCGGCAGAGCCCGAGAACAGCGGTGAATGCGCGGACGATGCCGATGAAACTTCACTGAGCGAAACAAATCCGGACGCAGCGGATTCGAACGAAATGGATTTGAACGAAGCGAAGCAAGGCACAGAGAGCATAAGGGGCACCGGCAGTGCGGAAGCGATGCCTCCGTGCGGCCGCGAAAAAACATGCTGCTCCTGCGATAATGCGGAAGCGGTGTCGGATTCGGAAGCGTCGGATGCGGATGTTTGCGGACAGGAAAACACGGAACTGCCTAAAGAAACGGAAGATTCAAATCCCGAAACAACGGATGAACCGAAAGAGCAGGCCGTCCGCTCCGTAACGGAAAACGGAGAGCCGGAGAGTCACACAGGTGCGGAGGGTGAAGCGGAAGACAAACTCGAAACGGCAGATCCTGCGGATGACTGTGATGAGCAAATCAAAACATCGGAAGAATCCGAAAAATCGATGAAGAACGAGAACGGCAAACACACAAAATCGGTCGAGTCGGAATTTCCGGAAGAATACAGCAGCGCGGCATCACTGATGCGAAGCATTTATTCTATTGAAGGCAGGGATATCCCCGAGGAGGCGGATGAGGAAGGTGAGCTGTACGATATCGGCGAAGGGACGCCGCTCACGATTCATCGGGATGAGGAGAACGGCGAGGAAACATTCTCTTTGCCGGTTGATCCGGATTTGCGCGATATCTTAAGAGATATAATGAAGAAATAATGCGTCTTCGGCTGAAAACATGTGTGAAAGATAAAAAAGTATGAATATTCTTGTTGTTAATGATGACGGATATACCGCGCCCGGCATTGCCGCGCTGGTTCGGGAATTGCGCAAAGAGCATGATGTGTTCGTTTGCGCACCGAAGGAAAATCAGAGTGCGGTCGGGCATGGGTTGACTTTGAGAAGACTGCTGCATGCGGAAAGGGTTACGGTATTTGACGATGATGTAAAAAATTCCGAACGGGAATTGAAACCCGTAACCGCATTTTGGGTTGACGGCACACCCGCGGATTGTGTGCGCGTTGCACTCGGCAACCTTTCCGCTGAGCCGGATATTGTGATTTCCGGAATCAATCAGGCTCCGAACCTTGGCACGGATGTGCTGTATTCCGGCACCGTTTCCGCTGCAGAGGAGGCGGCAATGCTCGGTTACCGCGCCGTTGCGGTTTCAAGAGATACGCTCGGAACGGACTATTTTGATGATGCGGCGGTTCACTTTTGCAGCAATATTGACCTGTTCCTTGGCTGCTTAACGGAAAGCCACAGGCTTTTGAACGTGAACTATCCCTATCTGCCTGCGAATGAATATCGCGGAATACGGGTCGGGTATCTTGCAGAGCAGATATATCCGATTGCCTATATCGAAATAAAGGACGAAAACGGAAGCATCGGCTACAAAACTCCGAGCAACAAGCTGACAAGCTGCGCCGAGCATGACACGACGGACGAAAAATTCGTTCGTGACGGATTCATCGCCGTGACTCCGCTAAAGTACGATATAACGGATTACGAACGGCTTGAGCAGATCGCGGCATTTGCGGAAAGAACTTATTAAACGGCAATTTTTTGCAGGTTTAAAAGTGAACCCATGGTTTAATATGCGGGATAAAGAGGGCGGATTATGAAAATCGGAGTTATCGGAGCGGGCGCGGCAGGGCTTATTGCGGGCGCATTTGCGGCAAAAGGCGGCGCAAGTGTCGATATTATCGACAGAAACGAAAAAACGGGCAAAAAACTCTTTCTTACGGGAAAGGGCAGGTGCAACATCACCAATTCTGCCGATATCGATGCATTTCTGAAAAACGTGCCGCATAACGGCAGGTTCCTTTACAGCGCGTTTGACGGATTTTTTAACGACGACATAATTGAACTGATAAACTCCTGCGGCGTTCGCACGAAACTTGAACGCGGCGGAAGGTATTTTCCCGAAAGCGATAAGTCAAGCGATGTTATTCGCGCATTGCAGACCAATGCGGTGAGATGCGGAGCGAACATTGTGCTTAATTCACGGGTATCAAGCGTTTCAAAGACGGAGGACGGAGGGTTTCGGCTCTGCTTTGAAAACGGACAGAAAAAATATTACGATAAAGTAATCATTGCAACGGGCGGTGCAAGCTATCCTTCAACGGGTTCAACCGGGGACGGCTACAGCTTTGCAGAGAGTCTCGGCCACACCGTTGCCGCACCGAAGCCGTCGCTCATACCGCTTGTTGCGAACGAGGCATGGGCGGGCGATTTGATGGGGCTTTCGCTCAAAAATGTTGTTCTGCGCGCATATGCACCCGAAAAGAGTAAAAAAACAAAATCCGGCGAGCCATTTCCCGGGAAATATTCCGCAAATGAATCCGGAAATGCCGAGAAAGGCGGATATGCCTGCTCTGCGGCGGAGAATACGGCAAAAATCGAGAAGAAACAAAAAAAGCGCAAGCCCGTTTATGAAGAACTCGGGGAGATGCTGTTCACTCATTTCGGTGTTTCTGGCCCGCTTGTGCTCAGCGCAAGCAGCTATCTTGCGGATTCGCCCAACGGTGCATTGCTTGAAATTGACCTTAAGCCCGGATTGACAGCAGAGCAGCTTGATCTCCGCATTCTGCGGGATTTTGAAAAATACAAGCATAAACAGGTGCAGAATGCAATGTGCGATCTGCTTCCGCAAAGGCTTATCGATGCGGTTTTGCATGTTGCGGGTGTTGATGCCGAAATCACGGTGGATAACCTGACGCGTGAACAGCGGGGGGCAATTGTTCGAAACCTCAAATGCCTGCCGCTGACGGTACGCGCGGCACGTCCCGTTGAAGAAGCGATAATCACGCGCGGCGGTGTGCTGATTAAGGAGATTAATCCGTCAACAATGGAGTCGCGAATTGTGCCCGGGTTGTATTTTGCGGGGGAAGTCATCGATGTTGATGCCTGTACGGGCGGATTCAATCTTCAGATCGCATGGTCAACCGGCTGTGCGGCGGGCAGAGCGGCGGCGGAAGCTCTTTAAACATATCCAACGCAAAACATTGCTTTAAAAACACTGAAAACGGAGAAAAATATATGACTGCGGAACGAAGCGAATTTGCAAATTCGGAAAATACGGGAAACATCAGCATTGCGATAGACGGGCCCGCGGGCGCGGGGAAGAGCACAATTGCAAAAGAAATCTCAAAAAGACTTTCAATAACTTATGTTGACACGGGCGCAATGTACAGAGCTATCGGACTCAAGGCAATGCGCATGGGGATTGACCCTGCCGACGCGCGCCGCGTGGTTCCGATGCTCGACGGCACAAATGTTTCCATTGAGTATGTTGACGGCGTTCAGCATGTTCTTCTGGATGGGGAAGATGTTTCAGGGCTCATCCGCACGGAGGAAGTTTCACATTATGCCTCGGTTATAAGCACGATTCCGGAGGTTCGCAAAAAGCTTGTGGAATTGCAGCGTGCGCTTGCAAGGGTTCGCAATGTCGTTATGGACGGGCGCGATATATGTTCCTATGTTCTGCCCGATGCAACGCATAAGTTTTTTGTTACTGCCGAGCCGGAAGTTCGCGCAGCGCGCCGCTATACGGAATACGAGGCGGCCGGAAAGCTGAACGGCAGGAGCTTTGACGATATTCTTTGTGAAATAAAACGCAGGGATGAAAGGGATTCAACGCGGGAAGCTGCGCCGCTTCGCCCGGCGGATGATGCAGTCGTTATCGACACAAGCGAAATGAATGTTGAAAGTGCGGTTGCGGCAGTGCTGGCGCATATCGGATAATGCTGAGCAGCTTTTTTTCGGAGGTTGAGAATGCTTTATATAATCGCATACATATTTTTTAAATGGCTGCTCTGGCTGATTTACAGACCGAAAGTATTCGGCAATAAGAAAAACCTGAGGATTAAGGGCGGCGTTATTTTTATTGCGAACCACAGAGCGTTGTACGATCCGCTGCTTTTGGTAGTCAGTTCACCGCGAATCATTCATTTCATGGCAAAAAAAGAGCTTTTCGACAACCCTGTGGGGCGAGTTTTTTTTAAGTCACTCTTCGTTTTTCCGGTAAATCGAAAAACGGCGGATATGAAATCCATTCGGCAGTCGCTGAAGCTCCTGCGTGACGGCAAAGCATTCGGAATATTTCCGGAGGGCAGGCGTTCGGCAACGGACGGCATGGATGAATTTGAAAAGGGCACGGCGTTTATTGCCGCAAAATCCGGCGCACCGATCGTTCCTGTATATATCAATCCGAAAAAAAGCAGGTCGGGACGGTCGCTTCTGTATGTCGGCGACGTCATTCTTCCGGGAGAGATCGCCGAGCATTGCGACAGGCGAATGCTGAATGATGCAATAACAAACAGGATGCAGAACGAAATGGAAAAACTGAGTCTGCTCATGCGGAGCGAAACAGAGGGCAAAAAACGCACCGCAAGGGACTGAAAGCCGAAATAATAAAGAAATCGGAGATTACCGAAATTGAAAATCATTCTTGCAAAAAGTGCAGGGTTTTGCTTCGGAGTGCGCCGTGCGGTGGAACTGACGGAGCAGACTGCGGCCAAGGTTGCCGAATCCGGCGGTGCGGCAAAGGTTTTTACCTTTGGCGAACTGATACACAATCGGGATGTTGTGAACCGGCTGCGCGAGGCCGGCATTGCGCCGATAGAGTCGCTTGATGAAGCGCAGCGCGGGGATTACGTTATCATTCGCTCCCACGGAGTGCCGAAAAAGATTTATGAAGAGCTTGAAACAAGAGGCATTAATTTCATAGATGCAACATGCCCCTTTGTTTCGAATATTCACAGAATTGTTTCGGCTGCGTACGAGCGCGGTGAGCAGGTTTTTATTGTAGGCAATCCGGAACACCCGGAAACCATAGGTATAAACGGGCATTGCGGTAATTCGGCGATTTTTATCCGCGGTGAGGAGGAGCTTCGAAAGCTTGAAGGCAGGAGCGGCTGCCTTGTGGTTCAAACAACGTTTGATTCCGAAACATTTGCTGCAATGCAGCGCGTTATCGAACGAGAATATCCCCGCATTCGCGTGTTCAACAGCATATGCAGCACGACTTTTGAACGGCAGAGAGAGGCGGAGGAATTAAGCAAAAAATGCGACGCTATGATTGTTTTGGGCGACAAACACAGCTCCAATACCCAAAAACTCAAAAAAATTTGTGAAAAAAATTGCAGAAATACCCTCAATGCCGCAAAAGAATGCGAAATTTCTCTTGATATATTTAAAAATAATGATATAATGGTAGGCGTAGTTGCCGGTGCATCGACACCGGATTCGATTATCAGGGAGGTTATCAACACAATGAGCGAACAGGATAAGGCTAATGTAAATTGCGAAGCCGCAACCGAAAACGCAGCTGCAAACGCAGCAAACATCGAGGAAAATGCCGTATTTGACGAAGAGGCGATCAACAAGACCATCGTCCGAATTCACGGCGGTCAGGTTCTGACGGGCACCGTCATTCAAATTGTTGACGGCGAAATCAGCGTCAGCATCGGATACAAGTCCGACGGATATATTCCTCGCTCCGAGTTCTCCAACGATCCCGATCTGGATCCCGCATCCCAGTACAAAGTGGGCGATCCCATCGAAGTTGAAGTTCTCAAAGTAAATGACGGCGAAGGCAATGTACTGCTCTCCCGTAAAAACGTCGAGAGCCAGAAGGCGTGGGAAGAATTCACCGCCAGCGCCGAATCCGAAGGAAAGGTTCTTGAAGGTACCTGCAAAGAAGCAATCAAGGGCGGCGTCATTGTTTCACTCGCCAACGGTGCAAGCGCATTCGTTCCCGCTTCTCAGGTTTCTACAAAATACGTTGCCGACCTTAAAGAATTTGTCGGCAAACCCATGAAGATTAAAGTGCTTGAGGTTGACGCAAAGCGCAGGCGCATCATCGGCTCCGCAAAGGCAGTTCTCCTTGCCGAAGCAGAAGCCGCAAAGGAAGCAGTTTGGGACAGCCTCACTCCCGGCATGAAGGTCATGGGCACGGTCCGCAGGATCGTTGATTTCGGTGTGTTTGTTGACATCGGCGGCGTTGACGGTCTGCTGCATGTTACGCAGTGCGCTTGGGGCAGAATCAAGTCCCCCGCTGAGCTCTTCACCGTAAATCAGAAGATCGAAGTTGTCATCCGCGAAGTCGACAAGGAAAACAAAAAGATTTCCCTCGGCTACAAAGAGCTTCAGCCCAAGCCCTGGGCAACCGCAGACGAAAGATACCCCGTCGGTTCATTCGTCGAGGGCAAGGTCGTTCGCATTGTTCCGTTCGGCGCATTCGTATCGCTTGAACCCACGATCGACGGTCTCATCCACATTTCCCAGGTTGGCATCAAGCGCGTTGCAAAGGTTGAGGATGAACTCGCGGTCGGTGACCGTGTGCGCTGCAAGGTAGTCGAAGTTGACACTTCAAAGCGTCGCATCAGTCTCAGCCGCAGGGAAGCTCTCATCGAAGAGAATCCCGAGGAAGCAGAGCGCATCATGGCCGAAGAGCGCGAACAGCGTGAGCGTGAGCGCGCAGAGCGCAATGCAGAACGCAACGAAAAGCGTCAGCAGGAAGAGCAGACCCGCCGCGAGCAGGCAGCAGCACGCGAAGAACGCCGCCGTGAACGCGATGAGCGTCGTGCAGAACGCCGCCGCCGTGAGGAACCCGATTACGAGCTTCCTCCCGTTGAGTCCGCAACGACTTCTCTTGCATCTCTTCTCGGCAAGTTCGTTGCTTCTGACGACAACGAATAAAAAATACTTCGAACGTATTTACCTTTCCGTGGCTCAACCGCATTCTGTCAACAGATTTTGCGGTTGAAGCCTGATGTTTGCCGAATGTGACAAACATAAAGCTGTGTTCACAGATTTATCTTTGAAACAAGCGTTAAAGCTGCCGCAGGGTTTTCCCGCGGCAGCTTTGTTTTGGCTTGCATACGAATTAATTTCAAAGTCAGAAAAATAAGTTCATATTTTGTCGAAAAATCAGCCGCACTCACGGCATATTCACGGTGTTGAACCCGATTTCGCCCTCCAAGATGCTTTTTCCGCATGTTTTGCGGTTGAAGTTTTTTTAATTGAGTGTTATAATTTGAAACGGAATAACACATAATCGGTCCGTGCGGGGCTTTTGTTCCGCACGAAGAAACAACAATAATCACTCAGGAGGCTGAAAATGGCTAAACTGTCCGTCACCGATGTTCCCGTAAAGGGCAAGCGCGTACTCGTTCGCGTTGATTTCAACGTTCCCCTTGATGAAAACCTTAATATCAGCGATGAAAGCAGGATTCTCGGCGCACTGCCGACGATTAAATATCTTGTTGAAAACGGTGCAAAAACTATCCTTTGCTCGCATCTGGGCAGGCCGAAGGGAAAAGTTGTTCCCGAAATGTCACTTGCACCTGTTGCAAAGCGTCTTGCGGAGCTTCTTCCGAATGTTAAAGTTGCATTCGCGTCCGATTCAGTGGGCGAGGATGCGAAAACAAAGGCTGAGCAACTCGGCGAGGGCGAAGTTCTCCTGCTTGAAAACCTTCGCTTCAGCAAAGAGGAAGAGAAGAATGATCCGGAGTTTGCAAAGGAACTTGCATCCCTTGCGGATGTTTTTGTGTCCGATGCTTTCGGAACGGTTCACAGAGCACATGCTTCAACCGAGGGCGTTGCGCATTATCTGCCCGCCGTTTGCGGTTTCCTGATTGAAAAGGAGCTTTCCGTAATGGGCGGTGCGCTTGCAGATCCGGCGCGTCCCTTTGTTTCGATTCTCGGCGGCAAAAAGGTCGGCGACAAGATCGGCGTTATCAGAAATCTGCTCGATAAATGCGACACTCTGCTTATCGGCGGCGCAATGAGTTATACATTCTTCAAGGCTATGGGACTTAATATCGGCACATCCTATCTTGATGAGGAAAGCGTTGAAACGGCGCGCGAACTGCTTGGGGAAGCAAAGGCCAAGGGCGTGCGTATGCAGCTCCCCGTTGACTGCGTTGTTGCAAAGGATTTTGCACCCGATGCAGAGCATATGACGGTTGCTTTTGATGCAATTCCCGATGGTTGGATGGGCATGGATATCGGCGAAAAGACCGCAAAACTTTACGGCGAAATCATTCGTGAAGCAAAGACTGTTGTTTGGAACGGCCCCATGGGTGTGTTTGAAATGGATGCATTCTCAAAGGGAACCGAAGCGGTTGCAAGAGCATGCGCCGAGTGCGAAGGCACAACGATAATCGGCGGCGGCGACTCCGCTTCCGCAATTAACAAATTCGGTCTCGGCGACAAAATGACACATATGTCCACGGGCGGCGGTGCAAGCCTTGAATTCCTTGAGGGCAAAACGCTTCCCGGCGTTGCCGCACTTCTTGATCGTCCCTGCCGCAAAAAACTAATCGCCGGCAATTGGAAAATGAACAAGAACCGCGACGAGGCGAAGCAGCTTGTTTCCGACCTGCTTCCCCTTGTTGAAAATGCCGAATGCGATATCGTCGTTTGTCCGCCTTTTGTCGATCTTTGCTGTGCGGCAAAAGTTCTTGAAGGCAGCAACGTTAAACTGGGCTCTCAGAACATTCACTGGGCGGCAAAAGGCGCGTTTACGGGCGAAATCAGTGCAGACATGCTGAAATGTATAGGTGTCGAATACGCAATTATCGGTCACAGTGAGCGCAGACAGTATTTCGGTGAGACGGATGAAACCGTTAACATGCGCACAAAAGCCGCACTTGAAAACGGTATTCTGCCCATAGTTTGCGTGGGTGAAACCCTTGAACAGCGCGAAGCCGGAATTACCGACACATTCCTTGCAGGTCAGGTCAAGGCACTTTATAACGGTATTCCCGCCGAAGAGGCAGCGCGCATCACCGTTGCATACGAACCTATTTGGGCTATCGGCACGGGCAAAACCGCAACAAACGAGGAAGCGAACCGAACTATCGGCGCAATTCGCAGAGTTATTGCAGAGCTTTACGGGCTTGAATTTGCGCAGCACACCCGCATTTTGTACGGCGGGAGCATGAACGCAAAGAACGCCGCAGGGCTTAAGGCAATGCCGCAGATCGACGGCGGTCTTATCGGCGGTGCAAGCCTTGTTGCGGAAGATTTCGCAAAGGTCGTTTTGAACTGATAAAGCACGCAATGCAAAAGGAACCGGAATTTAAACACAACAGCCGGCAGCATTGCAAACGGTAAAGATATTACACCGCATGAAGCGGAATAACAATATTTCAGCCCCGCTCCCGAATGAATATGCTTTCGGGAGCGGGCAAGAGGTACGGATTGAAAAAACTCACTGCACTCATCATTATGGACGGCTTTGGCTGCAACCCGGATTCCTACGGAAATGCAATCATGCCGCAAAACACAAAACACCTCCGCACGATTTGGGATGCATATCCGCACACCCAAATAGGTGCATCCGGACGCGATGTCGGTTTGCCGTCGGGACAGATGGGCAATTCCGAAGTCGGGCACACCAATATCGGTGCGGGCAGAGTTGTTTTTCAGGATTTGACAAGGATTTTTGACCTTGCGGAAAGCGGCAGGCTCGGAAGCTGTACCGCTGTTCGCGAGGCGTTTGAAAATTGTCGTGAGCATTCCTCCGCGCTGCATCTTATGGGACTTCTTTCGGACGGAGGGGTTCACAGCCATATCGATCATCTTTTTGCGCTTCTGGATGCTGCAAAGGCGGCAGGAATGCAAAAGGTTTTTGTACATTGCTTCACCGACGGACGGGATACAGCGGTTGACAGCGGACTCGGTTTTGTTCGTGCGTTGAAGGATAAGCTTGCCGAATGCGGCTGCGGGAAAATCGCAACTGTTGAAGGCAGGTATTATGCAATGGACA
>OODJ01002581.1_pt1 | contig 11968 bp, 11 predicted proteins | sample 1671611 | NCBI WGS metagenome assembly OODJ01 (sample SAMN06348174, study PRJEB24527) | human gut metagenome | biome: human gut; feature: ankylosing spondylitis patient; material: feces | host: Homo sapiens | place: China | collected 2015-10 | reverse complement strand
TGGTTACGGCATACCACCCGAAGAACAAAAATTCATTTTTCAGGAATACAAACGGGGACAACGTTATAAAGGAGATAAACAACGGAAAGGATTCGGACTAGGACTCTGTTATGTGGCAGCAGTCGTAAAAGCCCACCACGGACATATTCAGGTGAACAGTGACGGAAAGCAGGGAACAGAATTTATCATCGAAATACCACAGAGAAAAGCGAAAGACTAGAAGCTAAAGGCTAAAAAGGGTGATAAACAGAGAAAAGGGAGGTTAGATTTAATAAGTTGGAGAAGAGGGGCTAACGATATAATAATGAAAGAATATGAGTGTGATACGGATTTTATATGTAGAAGACGACCTCAATTTCGGGCGTATGACCAAGGTTTTCCTGGATCAGGCCGGCTTTCTGGTCGAATTGACGACAAATGTTGAAGAGGCCTGGAAGTTATTCCATACCCGAAGGCCGGATCTGTTATTGGTCGACCTGGACCTTGAAGGCAGCAAGAACGGAATCGACCTCATCCGGCAGATTATCACCGAAGTAAAACAGTATCCGGTTATCGTCTATAGTTCGCATACCGATCCGGCAACCGTGATCACCACCATTGAACTGGGAGTCATGGACCATATCGGTAAAGATACCGACCGCGAAGTCTTCCTGGCCAAACTCAGAAACATAGCCAAACGCAATTACTCCCAGACAGGTGAAAACCCGCGATATAAACTATCGGCCATCACCACTTACAACCAGAGAAACGGAGTATTGACCATAGGAAACAAAAGTCATAAACTGAAAGGGAAAGATATGCGATTGCTGCAATTGCTGTGCCTGCACTTCAATGAATGGGTATCGCCCAAGGAATTAAGTTTCGGTTTGTGGGGAATGGAAAAAAATATCGGGGAACTGAAAAGATACATCGGCCATCTCCGCCAGGAACTGAGTGAAGATCCCGCGCTAAGCATCGAGAACAAACACGGGGGGTACTATAAGCTGCAAGGAGAATAAAGAACCGGATTATTTGGTTAATAAACCAAACATCGTTAAATTTGACTGCGTTTAAAGCATAAAGAAAAACAATATGGCCTCTATAAAATCTTCAGAACTGATTACCAATGAGGACGGCAGTATTTTCCATCTGCATTTACTTCCGGAGGACCTTGCCGACGATATCATTCTGGTCGGTGACCCGGGACGGGTGGAAACCATCGCCTCCCATTTTCAACAAATCGAGTTGAAAAAAAGTAACCGCGAATTTTACACCATCACCGGCAGTTACCGGGGTCACCGGCTTTCCGTGATTTCCACCGGTATCGGTCCGGATAATATCGATATCGTTATCAACGAATTGGATGCTCTGGCCCATATCGATTTGAAAACCAAAGAAATAAAAGCGATCGGCCGTACCCTGAATATCGTCCGTATCGGTACTTCCGGTTCGGTACAAGCCGACATTCCGGTAGATTCTTTTGTCATCTCGGAAAAAAGCATCGGCTGCGACGGGGTATTGAGGTTTTATGCAAACAACGAATCGGTTTGCGACCATCCGTTCGAAGAAGCTTTTATCCGGCATTGCCGATGGACCCCCTCTGCAGCCCGCCCTTATGTAGTCAATGCCGATCCCGGATTAGTAGACCGCCTGTATGACGAAGAACACACCATCAAAGGAGTTACCCTGACAGCAGTCGGATTTTACGGCCCGCAAGGACGTGTCCTGCGTCTGCCGCTAGCCATGCCGGGAATCAACGACCGGATCACCGCTTTCCGCTACGAAGGCTACAAAGTGACCAACTATGAAATGGAAAGTGCAGCTATCACAGGCCTTTGTAACCTTTTGGGGCATCGGGCCGCCACCATCTGCCTGATCATCGCCAACCGGATAAACGGAGATGCCTCCGCCGATTACCACAGCTATATGAATAAACTGATCCGCTATACCCTGGAAAAATTAAGCTAAAAGCTATAGGCTATAAGCCTTTTGCTTTTAGTATTTAGCATTTCATTTTTTACTTTATATTATGATTCAACGTATTCAATCTCTTTTTTTGCTTTGTACAGCAATTGTGACCGGACTGTTATTTTTTATGCCGGTTGCTTCCATTGTAGTTCCGAATAATTTTACCTATGCGTTTTATACGACAAAAGTGGTACAGGCCGGAAGTCCGTGTGTATTCATCACCTGGAACTGGATGTCATTGATCCTGAATGCCCTTATTACCACATTGGCAGTAGTCACTATTTTCATTCATCACAAAAAATCCAAGACGGTGAAACCGACTCTATTTCTGCAATTGCGTCTTTGTATTGTCAATATTGTGCTTCAATTGGGGTTAATCGTCCTGATGTGGCTACAAGTGCGTCAACGTAGCAACGAACTCAATGCCGAATGGTTTGCCGATATCAGTTTTATCTTTCCACTGATCGGTGTGATCTTCACGTGGCTGGCTATCCGGGGAATTGTGAAAGATATCACCTTACTGAAATCGTTCGACCGGATTCGGTAAACGATACCGCTACAGCCCATAACAGCTGTAGTGGCCATTGGAAAACGGAAAATCTAAATCGTAAACTATAACATTTCCTTAATCTAAATCGTATGTTCAAAATTTGTTGTGCTAGTTTATTTCTTATAGCGATAACTTTTATCAAAGTTTCTGCTTGTACTAATTTCTTACTCACCCGGGGAGCCACTCAGGACGGATCGACGATGATCACCTATTCGGCCGACTCTCACGTATTGTATGGGGAACTTTATCATTGGCCTGCCGGTACCTGGCCTGCCGGAACGATGATGGATATTTATGAATGGGATACCGGTAAATATATGGGTAAAATCCCGCAGGCTGCCCAGACTTACAACGTAATCGGTAATATGAACGAATATCAATTGGCTATCGGTGAAACGACATACGGCGGACGTAAAGAACTGGAAAGTCAGCCGGGAGCTATTATCGACTACGGAAGTCTGATCTATATCACCCTGCAACGCGCTAAAAATGCCCGGGAAGCCATTGTCGTGATGACCGATCTGGTAGAGCGATACGGTTATGCCAGTTCAGGCGAATCTTTCTCCATCAGTGATCCTGATGAAGTATGGATTCTCGAAATGATCGGTAAAGGCGAAGGCGAAAAAGGAGCGGTATGGGTGGCCCGGATGGTCCCCGACGGTTATGTTTGTGCACATGCCAACCAGGCACGGATCACCACCTTCCCCCTGGAAGGAAAAACTTCCATTTCATGCGACCAGATGAAAAAAATCTATGATAAAGAAATTACAACGGTATATGCAAAAGATGTGATTTCTTTTGCCAAACAAAAAGGCCTTTATCCCCAGGACGGGAAAAATGCCGATTTCAGTTTTTCCGATACTTATGCTCCGGTAGATTTCAGTGGTGCCCGTGCCTGTGAAATCCGGGTATGGGCGTTCTTCAATGCTGTAAATCCCGATATGGCTCAGTACTGGAACTATGCCAAAGGGAAAATCGAACGTGACGGTAAAGGCTATGCGACAAACCGGATGCCCCTGTGGGTTAAACCGAACCGGAAAGTGGATGTACTGGAAGTCATGGATTTTATGCGTGATCACCTCGAAGGCACCGAATTGGATATGAGTAAAGATCCGGGAGCCGGTCCCTACGAATGCCCTTACAGATGGCGGCCGATGAGTTTCGAAGTCGATGGTAAAGAATATGTTCACGAACGGGCCACAGCCACCCAACAAACCGGTTTTACCTTTGTATCACAAAGCCGCAGTTGGTTGCCGGATGCAGTAGGCGGTATCCTTTGGTTCGGTGTTGACGACGCTGCCAGTACCGTGTATTTCCCCATGTATTCCTGCTCCACCCGTGTTCCTCACGCTTATGCAGTCGGCAACGGCAGCATGATGGAATTCACCAATCAGGCAGCTTTCTGGGTTTTCAATCAGGTGACTAATTTCGCTTATACCCGTTATAATGCTATTCATCCGGAAATCCGGGAAAAACAAAAGGCTTTGGAATCCCAATACAAAACGTTTGTCGAAGGAATAGACTCCGGAGCTAAAGCACTATTCGACAAAGATCGTGCAGCAGCAATAGAATTCCTGACCGATTTCTCCTGCAATACCGGTAACCACCTGGTAGACACCTGGAGAGATTTCTACGGTTATCTTTTCTGCCGCTATATGGATGGTAATATCAAAACTGCGGTCCCGGGCGAAAAAAATCCTAAAGTAGAACAACCGCAACTACCCGAATGGTACCTCCGCACCATCATCGAAAAGGCCGGAGACAAACTACAGGTCATCGAATAAAAGGAGGAAAGATAAAAGGTATAAAGTATAAGGTAAAAGGTGAATTTTTCTCTTTTTTATCTTATACTTTTTCTCTTTCTTAGGGTAAGTATTCGGATTGGATATTTTTCATCGCCGCAAAGAGGTTGCCTTTTACGTGGGGAGATAAAGCTTCCATCTGTCGGATAATTTCAGCTACGGCATGACGGTTCGTCGCTCGTTCATGAGGACAATTCTTTTTCTGCTTTTTAAAATTCCGGTAGGCAGCATACCGGGTAGTTTCTTCATCGGTAAGATAGATAAAAGGACGGATCAGGGTAAACGTACGATCGAACATAGCCAACTTCGGTGGCATACTGGCAATCGTACCGTTAAAAATCATACTCATCAGCAGACTCTCGATGGCATCGTCCCGGTGGTGTCCCAAGGCCAATTTATTACATCCGTATTCTTTCGCAATCCCGAACAAGGTCTTCCGGCGATTCCACGAACACACAAAACAGACCGGTTTACCGGAAGCTTCTTTTACGGCAATAGCAATCGTACGATGTATAAACTCTACTCCCAGCTGTTCACAAAATTGCCTTACATACTCACCGTCGACTTCGTAAGCGACATTTTCCACAGCAATATGAGCAGCCACAACCGTATAATTTTGTTTCGGATCACGGGCCCGCAATGCCAATACTTCCAATAAAGCCAAAGAATCCTTTCCTCCGGAGACTCCGACCAATATTCTATCACCCGGTTCGATCAGCTCATAATCATAAATGGCTTTTCCCGCCTTCCGGAAAAAATCCCGCATAAACAATTTTTCTTTCTTCTTGTCTTCCATTTCGTTCACTTACCAATAAAAACATATCGCCACAAAGTAAAAAGAAATTTCGCTCCCCGGCAATAGTCATCCGTACATTTACAGTAAGCTCTTCCATCGTCCCGGATTACAATCCGGTTAAGTGGAATTTTATCCGAAATACTGTAACAAAATCGTAATAATATTGTAACACTGGTGTAGCAACCACTTATTAATATTGCATTGTAAAAAACTAATCGTCAAAGACATGAACAAGTTAATCATTATCGCATTAGCACTCAGCCTGGCAGCTTGTGGCCATTCAAAGAAGAAGACCTCGGACCACAAAAGTAATATAGATCTGACAGCAGCAGGAGCCACTTTCCCGCTCCCCTATTACAATCTGGCTTTTAAAACCTATAAAGATTCTACCGGGGTATCGGTGACCTACGGCGGAATCGGCAGCGGTGGAGGTATACGCAGCCTGAAAGACCGGATCGTAGATTTTGCAGGCAGCGATGCTTATCTTTCTGAAGCAGAAATGGCGGAAATGCCGGCCCCGGTTGTACATATCCCGACTTGTATGGGTGCTGTCGTTATGGCTTACAACCTACCCGAAGTAAAAGAGCTGCAATTGACAGGTGACATGATCGCCGACATCTTCCTAGGCAAAATCACCCGTTGGAACGATCCCCGTATTCAACAAGTAAATCCGGGAGTTACCCTTCCCGACAAAGCGGTCAGCCCGGTATATCGCTCCGACGGTAGTGGTACCACCTATGTCTTCAGTGATTACCTGACAAAGATCAGTGCTCCGTGGGCAGAAAATATCGGAACCGGAAAAGCATTGAAATGGCCGGTAGGTATTGCCGCCAAGGGAAATCCAGGCGTAGCCGGGACAATCAGTCAAACTCCGGTGGCGATCGGTTATATCGGTTCGGAATACGCTTTTGCCTTGAAAATACCGGTAGCCAAACTGCAAAACAAGGCCGGAAATTTTGTAGCCCCCACAACCGAAAGCATCTCTGCTGCCGCAGATATCGAAATGCCGGCCGATACCCGCACCATGATCACCGACTCGCCGGTAGCGATGCCTATCCGATCAGCTGCTTTACCTGGATTCTCCTTTATCAGGAACAAGCTTATAAAAACCGGCCTGAACCCCTGGCCCAAGCTACGGTGGAGCTGCTGAATTGGTTAACGAATCCGGAAGCCCAGGATATAACGACAAAAGTACATTATTCACCCCTGCCGGCTTCGACAGTGAAAAATGCCAAACAAATCCTGAAAACCATCACTTATAACGGTCAACCAATCCTAAAATAATATGCGTGATTATATTTTCAAACGGCTGTTATTTCTCTGCTCTTTATTGGTTCTGCTGATTTGTGGGGGAATGGTCTATTCCCTCGTAAGCGGGGCAGTACCGGCCTTTGAAAAATTCGGATTCTTTCATTTCATTTCTTCCGTAGAATGGGATCCCCGGCCCGGTAATGAGCAATATGGCGCCTTGGCATTCATCACGGGAACCATTATGACCTCATTTTTAGCCCTGGTATTTTGTATTCCGTTTTCTTTACCTGTGGCTTTATTCACCGGCGAATATTTCCGGGGTACCCGGGCAGCCACGATCATCGGTTCGGTCATCGACCTGCTGGCCGGTATCCCTTCGATTGTATACGGTTTGTGGGGATTTTATACCCTCCGCCCCTTCATGGTCGATTTACAGCTGTCGGAACAGGGGTTCGGCATATTCACCGCAGCGGTCGTATTAGCCGTCATGATCATCCCTTATGCCTCTTCACTGAGTGCCGAGTTTATCTCTATGGTTCCCAAAGAATTGAAAGAAGGGGCCTACAGCTTGGGAGGTACACGTCTGGATGTGATCCGGCGGGTGATTTTCCCGGTCGCAGGTTCCGGAATATTCGCCAGTTATATCCTGGCCTTAGGAAGAGCATTGGGAGAGACGATGGCAGTCACGATGCTGATCGGCAATACCAATATCCTGCCTACGTCTTTCACTTCTACCGGCAACACGATGGCCAGTGTCATCGCCAACCAGTTCGGAGAAGCCGACGGCCTGAAACTCAGTTCCCTGATCGCTATCGGTCTATTGCTATTCCTCATCACCGCTATCATCAATTTCATCGGTAAGATGATCATGAAAAAATTAAGCTGACATGATACAACGCCCTATTACATCTTATCATTCAGGCTGGCGCAAAGCCAAGGACAGGATATTTTTCTGGCTGGTTTGCCTGTTCTCTGCTTTAACGGCCGTCCCATTAGTAGTCATCATCTGGGAAGTGGTCCGGAAAGGATACAAACAGATCAACCTGAATTTCTTCACCGAGACAGCCCCCAGTACCCTGGATGCCATGTTAGCGAAAATCAACGGAGAAATCATTCCCGGAGGAATCGCCAATGGAATCACAGGCACATTATGGTGGTACTGGCCTCCGTTATCGCAATCCCGACCGGTATTATGGGTGGAATTTACTTATCGGAAAAACCCAAAACCTTATTTTCTCATGTGATCCGTTTTCTGACCGACCTCCTGCAAGGCACGCCGTCGATCGTCATCGGTATCATCGCTTATGCCTGGGTTGTCGTTCCTTTGAGTAGTTATTCCGCTTTGGCAGGTAGTGTCGCTCTGGCTATTATGATGTTACCCTTAATCATACGCTCGACAGAAGAGACCCTGAAACTTCTCCCGACAAGCCTCAAAGAAGCCGGTCTTGCGCTAGGAGCCTCCTATACGAGTGTTATCCTGAAAGTCTTGGTTCCCTCAGCTTTCGGCGGACTGTTCACCGGTACTTTACTAGCCGTGTCGAGAGTGATGGGCGAAACAGCCCCCCTGATGCTAACCGCCCTCGGTAGTACAGCGATCAACTGGGATATTCTGGATCCGACCAGTGCAGTCCCCTTGCTCATCTGGGAATTTTATAACGACCCGAACCTGGCCGATATGATCTGGAGTTGTTCTTTATTTCTATTACTATTGATTCTGGTGATGAACATCATCGCTAAAAATGTCGCCCGGAAATGGAAAATTTAATTTATAACAGTCCTACTACATCATGCAAATAGATCATCCGATATTACAATTTAAAAATGTCAGTATTTCCTATACTCCCGGGAAAAATGCCGTCAATCATGTCAATGCCGATATTAAAAAGAATCGGATCACAGCCATTATGGGGCCCTCGGGATGTGGCAAAAGTACCTTATTGCGTGCCATCAACCGCATGCACGAATTATATCCGGACATCAGGATCAGCGGAGAAATTCTGATGGACAACCGCAACATTTTAAAGATGAACCCCATGGAGGTCAGGCGTATGGCGGGCATGGTATTTCAGCGCCCTAATCCTTTTCCCACTATGAGTATTTTCGATAATGTGATCGCCGGTTACAAACTCAATGGCATCCGCCTGAAGAAAAAAGAAAAAGAAGAAATTGTAGAGACTTGTCTGACCAACGTCGGGCTGTGGAATGAAGTGAAAGACGCTCTGTTCAAGAAAGGCACTTTCTTATCAGGAGGTCAGCAACAGCGGCTATGCATTGCACGGGCCCTGGCCTTAAAACCGGAAGTATTACTGATGGACGAGCCGACCTCCGCCCTCGATCCTATCGCCACCAACCGGATCGAAGAATTGTTACTCGAGCTGAAAAAAGAATTTACCATTATCATCGTCACCCACAACATGTCGCAAGCTGCCCGTATTTCAGACTATTCGATGTTTATGTATCTCGGCGAACTGATCGAATACGACAAAACCCGGATTATGTTTACCAATCCCCGGGATAAACGGACCGAAGAATATCTGACCATTCGGATAAACCGATGTAAAAAACAAAAAAAATAATTCCTATTATGCCAACTTTAAAAGAAAAAGTATTCAGCCGGATAACCGAAGATTTTCAGGTATTAGCAAAGATTGTCATCCGCCAGCTGAATCTGACCAAGCAATTAATGGACGACAACCACAAAGAGGAGATATATACAGAGATCAACAATAACGAACGGATCATCGACAGTATAGAGGTCAAAATCCGCAACGAAGTGATCAATATGATCGTGCTTTACAGTCCACGGGCCACGAATCTGAGGATGATCATCTCTTACTACGATATGACCGCTTATCTCGAACGGATCGGAGATCTGATTCTGAATGTTTCCCATTTCATGAAAAAAATAGCAGTCGACGACTGTCTGTTCACAACCTATAAAAAGGATTTACTAAAGATGCTCTCACTCACTGAAAGTATGACACAAAATGCTATATTTGCTTTTACATGTGAGGATATCCAGTTAGCGAAAGAAACGATCGAGACGGATGACCAGGTCGACGAACTGCATCATTTTATCGGCCAGCATCTCCCGACACAATGTTTCGATAAGATATTATCGCAACAAGAAGTAACGGATGCCCTATGCATCAACAGCATGGCCTATAACATCGAGCGGATCGGAGATAATGCGACCAATATTGCAGAAGCCGCTATTTACCTGATCGAAGGAAAGAATATCAAACATTGGCCGAAACCGGACGAAGACCTGCTACTGGCAGGAAGTGAAGGTTAAAAAATGAGAAAAGAATAATGAACGATTTTGAATAACAAAATATATGGAACGGAATAAAATATTAGTAGTCGACGATGAAGAAGATTTATGTGAAATCCTTCAATTCAATCTGGAAAGTGAAGGTTTTGCAGTAGACATCGCAAATTCAGCCGAAGAAGCCTTAAAACTGCTGACCGATGAACATGAACTAATTCTACTGGATGTCATGATGGAAGGTATGTCCGGATTCAAAATGGCCGAAAAAGTCCGCAAAGAAATGCATATGAATACCCCGATCATCTTCCTGACCGCTAAGGATACCGAAAACGATATGTTGACCGGATTCAGTATCGGCGGAGACGATTATATCGCCAAACCCTTCTCGATCAAAGAAGTTGCCGCCCGGGTAAAAGCAGTATTGAAAAGGGCCGGTAATATCGCACTACCGGAAAAAAAGAAAACGATCGAAATCGGAGAACTCACTCTGGACCTCAACAGCAAGACCGTATACCTCAATGAGCAGCAGATCCTTTTAACCAAAAAAGAATTCGAAATACTCAGTATGATGGCCAAAGCTCCCAACCGGGTCTTTTCACGGGAAGATATTCTGGGCAAAGCCTGGCAAGAAGACGGCTATGTATTGGAGAGAACGGTAGACGTCCACATCACCCGGCTCAGAAAAAAACTCGGAGCTTTCGGTAAACATATCGCCAACCGTTCGGGGTACGGTTACTGCCTGGAATGCTGAAAAGGCTAAAGGCTTTAAGCTAAAAGCCTTCAACTCCTGGTCCACAATTTTCAGCTTTCAGCCTTTAGCTTATAGCTTTTTTTTTAGCTTTTTACTTTTAACCTTTTACTTTTTACTTTTTTATGCACTTTACTTATAAAAAGAAGATTTTCCTGTATTTTCTGATTGTATTTACCATATTTACAATCATCATCGTTGCAGTTCAACAGAACAGGGAGAAAATGTATAAGTCAGAGAATTTCAAAGCCAGTCTCAATGCTTATGCAGAAATCATCGCCAACTATGTCGATAGTCACCGTCTGATCGCAGATAAACGGCTGGATTCGTTAAATAATTTGCTTCCCTTACTCCCCCGAGGATTACGGGTAAGCATTATCGACCGCCAGGGGAAAGTGCTTTACGACAACGATATCGACGAGGAAGAAACGGTAGAAAATCACTTGTCCCGACCGGAAATAGCACAAGCATTAACCCAAAGCAACGGTACGAATATTCGTAAATCGGAGACTACCGGTATCGATTATTATTACGATGCCCGCCTTTTCAACAACTATTTCGTACGGGTAGCTCTACCTTATACCGATCAGGTACAGAATATCCTGAAAGCTGACGAAATCTTCACTTATTTCATTCTGCTCTTGTTTTTTACTACCCTGATTTCTTTGTTATATCTGGCAGATCGTTTCGGGAAAGCCGTATCCGGCCTGAACGAATTTATCATCACGGCCGAACACAGCCAACCGGATTACGACAAAATCGATTTCCCCGATACCGAACTGGGAGAAATCGGTCATAAGATCGTCGACAACTACAAGATGCTGAAAAAGAGCAAAGATCAGCTCAATCAGGAAAGGGAAAAACTGTTACGCCACTTTCACCATTCCGATGAAGGTATTTGTATTTTCTCGGCAGATCACAAAAAGATATATGCCAACACCCATTTCATCCAATATGTAAACACTATTTTAGACGAACCTACCTTTGATGTAGATCATATTTTCCAGGCACCTGAATTCAAAGAAGCCGAATTTTTCCTGCAAAAGAACACACCGGTCAATCCTCAGGCCAAATCGATTCCGATCTGGCAAGGAAAAATTGCCAAAAACGGGAAACATTTCGCTGTGAGATTACTTATTTTCTACGACAACAGTTACGAAATCACGTTGAACAACGTCACCTCGGCAGAAAAAAACAGGCTGCTGAAACAAGAGATGACCAATAATATCGCACACGAATTAAAAACTCCGGTCAGCAGTATCCGCGGCTACATCGAAACTATTCTCGAACAGGAACACCTGGAACCTGTCAAGCAGAAATTTTTCCTGGAGAGGGCTTATATTCAAATTCTTCGCTTATCCGAATTAATTCGCGACGTGGCTTTGATCACCAAAACCGAAGAAGCCTCCGACCTATTCGAGAAAGAAACGATCAATATCCGAACGACCATCGACGAAGTGACCACCGACCTGGAAGTATCCTTACAACACAATCACATCGTCGTTCACAATCATATCGGCCCGAAAGTTGAAATCGAAGGTAACCATACCCTACTTTATTCCATTTTCAGGAACCTGATCGACAATGCGATCAACTATGCCGG
>OODJ01002577.1_pt1 | contig 11976 bp, 9 predicted proteins | sample 1671611 | NCBI WGS metagenome assembly OODJ01 (sample SAMN06348174, study PRJEB24527) | human gut metagenome | biome: human gut; feature: ankylosing spondylitis patient; material: feces | host: Homo sapiens | place: China | collected 2015-10 | reverse complement strand
ACATAAATTCTTGTCATGCAAAAGGCGGGGGATAATATCCCCCGCCTATGCAGTATGTTAGACAGAAACAGTAGCAGCACGTTTTCTCAGAGCTTTGTGCTTTGCCTTTGCTTCCTCATCCCGTGTACATACCCTAATTACAGAACCATTTATGGATTTTTCATCGTGTAGCACCGTAAAAACGTCTCCCACGCTTACTGGCGCAAATCTCTTGAATTTTTCGAGTGGTACATAAACCACCCGAGATTCGCTTGTAAGATAGTCTTTTTTCTGGCTCTCAATGGTCCAGATAAACTCAAGTTCGCATTTAGCAAACAGGTTGTCTTTCTGTCTAATTTCCAAATAGCTTAGCATCTGTGTCCTCCATTTTTACCAAAAATTTTACTTATTTGTCTACATACCAGCTTGTCTAGCAAACTGTTCTTCAATCGCCTTGACAAGTGTCATAGCGATTCCTCCTTTCATTCATACTCTTTATTATATCATATTATTCTCATTTTGGCAAATTATACCAAAAATCAATCGCATAATCGTGTATTTTTCGTATTTTTTCTAAAAATTATTCAGAAGTTCATTACACCTCTGAACAATTTTTATTATATATTATCCTGTCTTATTGTTTCTATTATGTTTTGCTTGTTTATTTTGTTTAGTGAATATTTCATTGTTAGTCCTACTATTATAAATACAAATATTACAGAAATTATTATTGCTTGCCATGGTACTATAAATCCAAAGTCTATCGAATTTGTAAATGATTTAAATATTGCATATGAGCCTAAAAGCCCTATTGGTATTCCTATTAGCAATGATTTTGCTCCATACATTATGCTCTCTAATTTTATCATTTTGTTAAATTCTTTTGTTGTCATTCCTATTGATTTTAGGTTTGCAAATTCTTTTGAGCGTAGTATCATGTTTGTTGTTATTGTGTTGAATATATTAGTTACACCAATTAGTGTGATTACTGCTATGAATCCATACAAGAATATTGATACGAGTATTATTATCCTTTTTTGTTGATCTGCATACTCAGCTAAATTTGTTATCATTATATCTTCAAAGTCTTCGCCTTCTTTTTTAAGGTCTGTTAGCTTGTTTTCTATTTCTGATGGTTTTTGTGCATCTATGCATAGGTTTCCACTATTTAATTCACTCTTATCTTTAGTAACTACTGGATAGTCCTCAGATACAAACAAGTAGCCTCCCTCTGTATAACAGCTTTCATATCCCATTGGTCTTTCTGTTGTAATTTTAGAAATCTTAATTTGCTTTTGCTCATCATCCATAGTAACTTCCATTGATTCTCCAGCTTTAACATTAAAATAATGCTCAACCTTTGATTTTCCTTGCCCTAGATAATGCATCATGTCGTCTCCAAGTATTGCTATATTTGAATAATCTTTCTCGTTCATTCCAAGGCTTTTTACATATGACTTGAAGTAGTCATTGTTAACCATAACAATTGTCAAACCTAGAGTATTATACTCATATTTTCCAACATCTTCTGGGAAGTCTTCTTCATATATCTGTTTTTTATTTTCTAATTCTTCTTTAGCAAAGTCTGTTCCATATTTGTTTACGTCTATCACAGCACTAGTCTGGTATGAATAACTGTAGCTATTTATTCCGCTCCATGTCGCAATTTTTTCATATAATGCTTCATTTCCACCATTTACGGCTATGTTATAGCTCAAATCTGTATAATATGAACCTGTCATCATCTGTCCATAAGTTAAAAATGATGAAAGTGCTATGAATATTGATATACTTACAACTAGCGACACTACTGTTGTTCTGTATTTTTTTCTATTTCTTTTTAAGTTTTTGCTTGCAATTACTCCGCCTATTCCAAATAATATCTCGAAGGATTTTCAAATGTTTTTCCTGATCTTCTACCCCAAATAATTTTTTCGTTAATTTTGATGTTTTTATTTTTCTTGTCTTTATCTTTATATCATCTGTTCCACGTATTGCCTCAATTGGTGGAATTTTAGATGCTTTTATTGCAGGAATTAAGCATGATAAAAATATTGTAATGCCAGAGATTACTACTGAAATTAAAATTGCCATTCCTGGTACATTATACACAAATTCTGTACCTTCCATCATGTCTCCAATTAATAAATTTACTATCCATAATAAAATTATTATTGCAACAATTCCTAATAAGATTCCAAGTGGAATTGCAATTATACCAATATATAATCCTTCTAGTAAAACACTTCTTTTTATTTGTTTTTTAGTTGCTCCAACAGATGCTAGCATTCCATATTGTTTTGTTTTTTCAGATACAGAAATACTAAAACTGTTTCTTATTACAAACACACTGCTTACGATTATTATTACTATAATAACACTTGCAATTCCATATAGAACTCCTAAAGTGCTCTCACTAAGAACTCCTTCGAACCTTAATAAATCTGAATTAACTTCTACTTCAATTTCATTCTTAGTTTCCGCTTCTATTGTGTTTTTTATTTGATTCTTTACATTTTCATATTCTTTTGGATTTTTTAGAGTCACGTAGAAGTTGGATGTTTTTGAAACTTTTTTATCTGTGTTACCAATATTGCCACCCTCATTTGAATATGTAACAGCCATATAGCCTGGTGCTGTATATGGTTCTACACCCGTATTAGGTCTTTTCATTATTCCAACAACAGTGTATTCTTTTTTCTGTCCATCAACAATTTGCTCCTCATAATCTTCGTTGTCTCCGGCTTTTCCAGTCTCTTGATATATATATTCTTTTGACGAACTTGCTAGATATGGATTTTTTTGATTAAGCTTACTGCCGTCCATTAGTTCTCTTGTTCCAACATTTAAAGTAATTTTATCTCCAACATTAATCTTAACTCTACCATTATCAATTAAATGTTGTGGAATAACAATCTCATTCTCATTTTGAGCCATTCGACCTTCTATCAATTTATATGCACCTTTTTTGAAAGCTTTTTCATTCATAGAAACCACATAAATATATGGTTTATCCTCATTTTGAATACTCTCGAATTCACTGTATCCCAGCTCTTTTGTAGTATAGTAACTATCAACCGCATTGTTCTGCGTAATATATTTTTGCTGTTCCTGTGGCACATTAGAAAACGAAATGTGATAATCACCATCAGTATTCTTAATAAGATTTACAAACGTCTGCTGTGCACTTGTAACCAGCCCCGCAACCGCACAAACCAGTGCAGTAGAAAGCATAATTCCAATAATAGTAACAACAGTACGTTTCTTATTAAGCAATAAATTTTTCTTAGTCAACTTATTTAAAACATTCATTATATATTCTCCATCTTTTCGCCCAATAGGGACGCCCTTTTTTGGGCGAAATTAACTTTCGTTTCCAAACAGCTTCCTTTACTGGACAAAATTTATATTATTTTTTCTTCTTCGCCCAAGAAAGGGCGTCCCTATTGGGCGAAATTTTTCTCATCCTTTATTATCTTGCCATCTTCTATTGTTATGACTCTTTCTGCTTCTTTTGCTATTTCTAAGTCATGAGTAATTATTACAACAGTCTGGTTAAACTTTTTGTTCGACAATTTTAATAATGATATTATTTCATCACTAGTCTTTGAATCTAAGTTTCCTGTTGGCTCGTCGGCTAGCATAAGTGCTGGATTATTTATCATTGCTCTTCCAATAGACACACGTTGTTGTTGTCCTCCAGATAATTGGTTTGGCAAGTGCTTCTCTCTTTTTTCTAATCCTAATGTTTTTATTAGTTCGTCTAATCTTTTCTCATCAACTTTTTGTCCGTCTAGGTCACATGGCAATGTTATGTTTTCTCTTACATTCAATATTGGTATTAAATTGTAAAATTGATAGATTAAACCAATTTGTCTCCTTCTAAATATCGCTAGATTATCGTCATTCAGCGAATAGATATCTTTTCCATCAATGAACACTTTACCCGATGTTGGTCTATCCACTCCGCCTAACAAATGTAACAACGTAGATTTTCCGCTTCCACTAGCTCCAACAATCGCAACAAATTCTCCTTTCTCTATCGAAAAAGAAATGTGATCAACTGCATTAACCTGATTTTCACCTTTCCCATAAGTTTTAACTAAATCTTCAACTCTTAAAATTTCCATTATATTTTCCTTTCTTGTTTTGGAATAACAGATTAAATTTCCAAAGCACTCAATTTGAAAAAGCATTAAATTTTCTTTTACTGAAATTATAATACAATATCAAAGTGACAAATAAATGACATTTTTTAATTTTTGAATAATAAAAGTTATTGACATTCCAATATACTCATGCTATTAATTATATTAATAATTTTGGAGGTGAGTATTATGTCTAATACCGATAAGAAAGGTCAAACATTTAATCACGATACAATTGAAGCAATGAATGAAACAAAAGATATAAAAAATAATCCTAGTAAATATAACTCTTTTAATGATGTTGAAGAACTTATGGCAGATACTAATGATATTAAAGATGCAGTTATTGAAGTTCATGAAAGAAGTAAAGATGAACAACTTAGAAGACTTGCAGAGTTAAAAGAAAAAGCTATTATGGACGAGAAAGCTATTTACAAGGCTGGTAAGCTTCGTGGAGAAAAAGAAGGCATTTCTCAAGGAGAACTTAAAAAATCTATTGAAATAATAAAAAATTTATATTCTATGAATCTTCCAATCTCTCAAATTGCACAAGCAGTTGATATGTCAGAGACAGAAGTAAAAAAGATTATTGATGAAAACCAGTAAAAAATCCCACACAATTTGTGTGGGATTTTTCGTATATTGTACCCTATTCTAACTCAAATGCTCCTGTATATAATTGATAATATTGTCCTTTTTCTGCAATTAATGTTTCATGGTCTCCTCTTTCTATAATTTTTCCGTGAGCCATTACCATTATTGCTTTCGAGTTTCTTACTGTTGAAAGTCTGTGTGCTATTACAAACACTGTTCTTCCTTCCATTAGTTTGTCCATTCCGTCTTGTACTATTTTTTCTGTTCTTGTGTCTATTGATGATGTTGCCTCGTCTAGTATCATTACTGGTGGATCGTTTAATGCAGCTCTTGCTATTGATAATAGCTGTCTTTGCCCTTGTGATAGATTTCCACCGTTGGCTGTAAGCATTGTGTCATATCCTTTTGGAAGCATTTCTATAAAGTCATGTGCATTTGCAATTTTAGCAGCTTTTATCATTTCTTCATCTGATGCTCCCTCACATACATATTTTAAGTTTTCTCTTATTGTTCCGGTAAATAGGTTTGTGTCTTGCAAAACCATTCCAAGTGAACGTCTTAAATCCGACTTTTTTATGTCTTTTACATCGATTCCGTCGTAGGTAACTCTTCCCTTTTGAACATCGTAGAAACGGTTTATTAAGTTTGTTATTGTCGTTTTTCCGGCTCCTGTTGCTCCAACAAAAGCTATCTTTTGACCTGGTTTTGCATATAGACTTATGTCGTGCAATATTTCTTCTTTATCATAAGAAAAGCTTACATTTTCTAATATTACATAGCCTTTTAATTCAACATATTTGCATGTTCCATCATCATTTGGAACTTTCCATGCCCATTTGTTGGTTCTTTCTTTTGACTCGGTAATGTTTCCTTTTTCGTCTATGTTTGCGTTTACAAGTGTTACTTTTCCATCGTCTACTTCTGGCTCTTGGTCCATTAGTTCAAATATTCTTTCTGCACCGGCTAGAGCCATTATAACAGAATTTAATTGTTGTGAAATTTGCATTATTGGCTGGTTAAAGCTCTTAGATAGTTGCAAGAATGATGCAAGTGCTCCAACTGTTAGGCTTACCCTACCATTTATGGCTAATGCGCCACCAATTATTGCAACTAATGCATATTCAATGTTTCCTAGATTGTTAAGTGCAGGCATTAATATATTTGCATACCTGTTTGCCTTTGTCATATTATCGCATAGTTCATCATTTATCTTGTCGAATCCTTCTTTTGACTTTTCTTCATGAGTAAATACTTTTATTACCTTTTGGCCATTTATCATTTCTTCAATGTAACCATTTACTTTTCCTATTGATTTTTGTTGTTCTATGAAATATTTACCACTTTTTTCTGCAATGTTCTTAGATACTACTAACATTATAGCCACAAATGCTATTACAAATATTGTCAATTGCCAGCTCACATATAACATAGAACAGAATACTGCGATTATCGAAACACTCGATGATATAAGCTGTGGCATACTTCTCGAAATCATTTCATTTAAAGTATCTGCGTCATTCGTATAATGGCTCATGATGTCTCCATGAGTGTTCGTATCAAAATATTTTATTGGAAAAGTTTGCATTTTAGAGAACATTTCATCTCTTATATTCCTCTCGGTGCCTTGTGCAATTACAGTCATCGTTCTATTATAAATATAAGTTGATACAATTCCAACTAAATATATTGCAATAAGTGTACAAATTGCTTTTAGCAATGGCGTGAACACTGGATTTTCTACCGATAACAACGGTGTTATGTAATTGTCTATCAATTTTTGTAAGAAAAGAGCTCCTGAAACACTTGCCGCAGCACTTAGTATTATGCAAATAACAACTATTGCAAATTGCTTCTTATAATCTCTTGTTATATATCCAAATAATCTTTTTAATGTTTGCATACTGATATTTTGTTTTTTCATTCTACAACATAATCTCCTTTCTATTCTTCTGATACGTTGAAAAAGAATTAAATTTAATTATTCTTCAACGCCTTTGGTTTGAGACTCATAAACTTCTTTATAAATCTTATTATTCTTTAATAATTCCTCATGAGTTCCAATTGCGTCTATTCTTCCATTGTCCATAACCACAATCTTATCTGCGTCTTGTACTGATGAAATTCTTTGTGCAATTATTATTTTTGTCGTGTTTGGAATTTCTTCTCTAAATGCTTTTCTGATTAAGCTGTCTGTTTTTGTGTCTACTGCGCTAGTTGAATCATCTAAAATTAAAATTTTAGGTTTCTTTAGCAGAGCTCTTGCAATACAGAGTCTTTGTTTCTGTCCACCAGATACGTTGGTTCCACCTTGTTCGATGTAGGTATCATATTTCTTATCAAAGCCTCGTATGAACTCGTCTGCTTGTGCTAGTTTGCACACTCTTTCCACATCTTCGTCTGACGCATTCTCGTCTCCCCAACGAATATTTTCTTTTATTGTTCCAGAGAATAATACATTTTTTTGAAGTACATTTGCAACTTGGTCTCTTAATGCTTTTAAGTTATAGTCTTTTACATTTACTCCACCGACCAATACTTTTCCTTCCGAAACATCATATAATCTTGGAATTAGATTAATTAGGCTAGATTTTCCATCTCCAGTTCCACCAATTATTCCAACTGTTTCCCCAGATTTTATTTTTAGATTTATATTCTTTAATACCTCTTTATTCTTTTTACCAATATAGCTAAATCCAACATTTTGGAATTCTATATCTCCATTTTTTACTTCTTTGATTGGATTTTTCTTATTCTTCAAATCTGGTTCTTCATTTAATATTTCTACTATTCTTTGTGCAGAAGCCTTAGACATTGTGCACATTACCAAAATCATTGTTAGCATCATCAAACTTGATAAAATTTGAATTGAATATGTTAATAAACTTGTAAGTTCGCCCGTTGTAAGTGCTGTCATGTGTGAATTTACTATTATCTTTGCTCCAAACCATGAAATTAGAATAAGAGCAGAATATATTGCAAATTGCATAATTGGGCTATTTAGAGCCATTATTTTCTCCGCTTTTGTGAAATCCTTATAAATTTCATTAGAAGTCTTTTCGAACTTTTCTTTCTCTTTTTCTTCTAGTACATAAGATTTTACAACTCTTATCGAGCTAACATTTTCTTCTACTATCTCGTTTAAGTCATCATATTTCTTAAATACTCTATCGAAAATTGGATAAACCTTTGTGCTGATTAGTCCCAAAGCCACTCCAACAATCGGTATTAAAATTAGAAATATCAAAGACAGCTCTTTGTTTATTTCAAATGCCATTATTAGTGAGAACACTAGCATTAGTGGAGTTCTTACTGCTATTCTTATAATCATTTGAAATGCCATTTGCACATAAGTTACATCTGTTGTTAATCTTGTAATAATACTGGCTGTGCTGAACTTATCTATGTTTGAAAAAGAAAAATCTTGTACCTTGTAGTACAAATCCTTCCTCAAATTTTTAGCAAATCCAGCAGAAGCCTTAGCCGCAACAGAACCAGATAACACACCAAATATTAAAGATAGCATAGCTGACCCAACCAGTTCCAGTCCTATTTTTAGAACTTCGTTCATATTACTGGCATACATACCTTTATCAATCAAATTCGCCATAAGCAGTGGAATTATAACTTCCATAACCACTTCCAATGACACAAAAATTGGCGTTAAAATTGATTCTTTTTTATATTCTTTAATCGATTTTGCAAGTTTTTTTATCATTTTTCTCTTCCTTTCTTCAAGATTTTTGTCTATTTGAGATAGCAATGCGTAAAATTAGCACAGCTTCTTATCAAAAATTTTTTCCTAGTAAAGCAAATTTTTCGCCCAAAAAGGGGCGTCCCCTTTGGGCGAAAGAGGGCGTCCCCTTTGGGCGAATTTTATTATTTTTCATTCTTTAATCTTAAATATCCAAGTTCAACCCATCTATTGTATGCTAAGTTTAAGTTAAATAGAAGTTTTGGTTTTGCTCCAGCTCTGTTCTTATCAACTACACAAGCATAATATCTTTCATCTGGGTCGTCGTAATCTTTTATATCAAAGAACTTATCATCAACTTCATTTAATGAATACTCGTATTTTCCATAGTCTTCTTTATGAATTTGTTTGAATAAGCATAAAGTGTCTAATACTTCCTTTACTGTTCTACTTACAGCTAAGTCATTTACGCTTAAATTTATTGGATCTGTCTGCGTTTCAGCAAGTTGCAATGTTGAGCCAATAAACATATTGAAATTTTGAGCTAGGTTAGAAAGTATTGTCGCTGTTTTCTTTAGCTCTTCTCCATTTCCAATATTATCTATGTCAGTTTTTAATGTATCATAAAATACATACTCAACTTTTTCTTTGTAATAGTAATTCATTATTACTTTTTTTAGCTCATCGTTTGTATGGTCTGTTATATTTATAAAGTAAATTGAATTATTAACTTGTTTGTTGAACCAGTTTGTTACCTTTATTGTTTGGGTAAATTCAGTTGAGATTTCTGCAAGTCTTCTTGAAAATTCTGCTCTTGTTTCTCCCTCTTTTTGAAGAACAAATCCATCTTCATCTGTTTCTACTTCACTTGGATTATTTGGTCTAAACTTGAACTCCAAAAGTTCTCCTTCTGTCTTCTTTATGTTTTGACCATGTAATTTTTGTATGTCTGGATGATTTAAAATTGTTGTTATTAAACATAATTTCATTTTTTCTTCTGACATTTCATTTGATATTAGAAGAACTTTTTTCTTGTGCATTAATGCAATATATGCAGCTAAATTTATTGTAAATCTACTTTTTCCTGCATTTGAAGGCATTGCAAATGCCATTGTCTCTCCCTGTCTAATTCCTTTAAATACACTTGATAGAATTTTAAAAGGAAGTGAAAGTCCATTTGTAAGAGTATTATCTCCTGTTACCAAGAAATTTGTAAGTCCATCGTTTAAAACAGCTCTCTTGAATTTTTCGGTTGTTGTTACCTGATCAACTGCATCAATGACCTCTTCTACAGACATTTTGTCATATAAATCGTAACTGATTATTTCAGCAATTTTTTCCTGTGTGTGTCTAACAGGGTTATTCTTACAACTCTTTCTTAGTGCAAATAATTTCTTTAATTCTGTATATGTTTTCTCCATAGTAAATTTAGAATCTTCATAATCAACTTGAAGTTGATATTTCAAATCTGTAAGTTTCTCTGGATTTCTTGCAAAATTAAAATCCTTTTTAGCAATTTCCGGAGCAAATTGTTCACCATCTGTAAACAATACAGTTTTGTAGATTTCAAACATTTCTTCATCTTGGAAACAGCAATCCTCATAAAGAAAATAATAAGCAGATATTTGTTTTACATCATTTAGCAATAAACCAATATATCTTTTCTCAAGAGTTGTATCAGCTAATTCTTTTGGATATCCAACTTCCTCTTCCTTCTTCCTCTCCTTTATTTGAGCTTCCTTTTCTTTTACTTCTTGGTAATCAATATACTCAATATTTCCAGAAGTCTGAAGTCTTCTTAATTCAACTAATGCTTCCTGATATTTTTTCGAATCCAAATAATCTCTTATTCGCTCTATTGTTGCTCTATTTTCATCAGTTACTTTTATTCTATCAAGTAAATCATTTATTATTTTACTATTTTCATCCGCCATTTTCTCGCCCTCTTTACAATTATTTCTCTACAGTATTAAAATTGTTTTTTATTCAATAAAACTATATAATTTTTATTTTAATTTTATATAATACTTAGAACTCCTATTTATACAATAAAATTTGTTAATTATTGTTTCTTTTTTTACTTATGGTTCTAATCAATCATTTTTATACTCTCTATTACAGGTTGTTCATTCTTTAATACAGTTCCATTGTTATCAACTGGAATAACATTCTCACATATCTTATCTACAACTTCCATTCCATCTGTTACTTTCCCAAATGCTGCATAAGCTCCATCAAGTCCTGTATAATCTTGATGCATTATAAAGAATTGAGAACTTGCACTATTATATGCAGATGCTCTCGCCATTGAAATTGTTCCTCTTGTATGAGAAATTGAATTTTCAACACCATTTAAGGCAAACTCTCCCTTTATTTCTTCATCACTTCCGCCAGTTCCATTGCCAAGAGGATCTCCTCCTTGAATCATAAATCCAGACATTATTCTATGGAAAGTTAATCCATTATAAAATCCTTCATTTACCAATTTTTCAAAATTAGCAACAGTAATTGGTGCAATATCAGCATATAATTCCATCTTTACAGTTCCATAATCCTTAACAACCATCTCAGCATGATGTGTTCCTGTTTTATACATATCATTTTCCCCACTTTCATTATTTTTCTCACTATTTTCAGGATTTTGACTGTTGACATTATTTTCAACATTTGTTGTATTTTCATTTTTTACTGTTGTCTTATTAATTCTTGCATAAATTCCTGCAACTGCAAGCATTAATATAACAACAATTCCTATTATAATATACGATTTTTTCATTTTGAGCTCCTTTCTATACAGATGTCATTTTATCAAAATTTAGAAATAAATTCAAGAGCATTTGAGGTACAATTTTTTCCCCATTTTTTCCCCGGAGCCAAATTATACCGGAACTAAATTATACTAATTAGCAAAATTATAAATGGAGAAAAATATTTAAATTTTTTCTCCGTCTTCTAGTTTTATATATTTAATATGTTCTACATTGCTATTTTTGCTTCTCTCTACCATTTTGTTGTACACTCTATCTCTCAAATCTTGTTGTCTCTCTTTTAATGGTAGTGCTTCATTAGGATAAAATGGTCCGTCCACATAAGAAACCATTTTTATTTTTTTGTTGTTTTTTCCATAGCTTTGGTATGTGTTTGTTATGCAGTATGCTGGTGCATTTAGTTTAACAGGATACTTAAATGATACTGCTTTAAAAGGTCTTATTTTCGTGTAATATGGCCAGATATGTGCCTCTGGATATATCGTAATCGAGTTATCTTTCTTTATTTTTTCTTCTATAATTTCAAGAAAGTTTTTCATTGCCTTTATTTCCGAAGGAATTGGTATTGCCCCAAGCATTTCAACGAGAGTTCCTGTTCCCTTTAGCGAAATATTTACTGGGTTTACTATCAAGAAATTTCTTTTTGGATAATCTGCAACACTCGGAATAAATGTATCTGCAAATGGCTGGGTATGGTTTGCATATATGAAATAGCCTTGATTCTTGCAAATTTTTAGTTTTTCTTTTCCTATAAATTTATGTCTGAACTTTATTTTCAAGTATCCAATTTTTATTG
>OODJ01002576.1_pt1 | contig 11978 bp, 9 predicted proteins | sample 1671611 | NCBI WGS metagenome assembly OODJ01 (sample SAMN06348174, study PRJEB24527) | human gut metagenome | biome: human gut; feature: ankylosing spondylitis patient; material: feces | host: Homo sapiens | place: China | collected 2015-10 | reverse complement strand
CCACCTCGACGCGGGGCGTGGCGAGGTACGACGTGCGGCCGTCGGCGGCCGTCACACGGCTGCCCCTGCCGCCCTCGGTGAAGACGACGTAACGGAGCGAAAAGCGCTCGAAGAGCTGCGCGACAACCCGCTCCGCAGCACCTTCCAGCCCGAAGAAACGGGCCACGACGGGGAGTTCGTCCTCGTTGAGTTTCAGGATGTCGGCCCGTTCGAGCGAGTCGCGGACGATCCGTTCGTCGTAATAGTTCAGGCGCAGATTGATGTCGAACAGCCGCAGACACCCGACCGGCGCGGCGTCGACGAGCGCGAGAATCGTGCGGCGCGACACGGCGTTGCGCTGCGCCAGCGACCCCCAGCAGACCACGGCAGCGCCGGCTACGGCGGCATCGGCCTCCGCCGCGCCGACAACCAGCACGCCGTCGCCCGGCGATGCGGCCCGCACGACATTCAGGAAAGGGAATCCACGGCGGAAATTCTCCAACTGGGTCTCCGCCTGTTCGGGAGTGAGTCCGTGCTCCCGGATTTGCTGCAAATCTTTTTCGTCGAACATATTCTGTTATCGTTTACATGGTCACCGATTGCCAAACCTGCGGTGCCTCCGACGTTTGCGCCGGGAATCGCCGCCAAAAAAACGGATCAGCGCAAGCAAGGACAGCAGTATGCAGATCAGCCACACCATTGAGTTATTCAGGTTTGAATCTCAAAGTTAAAAATAATTTCTAACTTTGCATACCATGATTCGAGAATTTCACCAAATCAGCCTGCGCGGGCGCAACAGTTTCGGCGTCGACCAGCGGGCCGCACGCCTCGTAGAATTCGAAACGGCCGAGGATCTGCGCACGTTTTTCGCCGCGGGGATTCCCGGGCGGTGGACGGTGCTCGCCGGGGGCAACAACATCCTTTTCACCGAAGATTACGACGGCGTGCTGCTGACCCCCGTGGCCCGGCAGATCGCCCTTTTGAGCGACGACGGCGACGAAGTTCGCCTGCGCGTCGAGGCGGGCGTCGAATGGGACGACCTGGTGGAATGGGCCGTCGAACGCGGTCTGTGGGGCATCGAAAACCTCTCGCTGATCCCCGGCAAGGCGGGGTCCGCCCCGGTGCAGAACATCGGGGCCTACGGCTGCGAAGCGAAGGACGCGATCCGCCGGGTCGAGATGTACTGCGTCGAAACGGGCAACCTGCTGACGCTCGACGCCGCGCACTGCGGATTCGGCTACCGCGAAAGCGTCTTCAAGCACGACCTGAAAGGGCGCGTGATCATCACAGCCATCGAAATACGCCTCTCGCATACGCCGCGCCCGAAACTGGGCTACGGCGACGTGGAGCGCGAGGTCGAAGCCCGCGGAGGCGCCACGCTGCGCAACATCCGCGAGGCGATCTGCTCGATCCGCCGCGCGAAACTTCCCGACCCGGCCGTGCTGGGCAACGCGGGCAGCTTCTTCAAGAATCCCGTGGTCGAAGCCCCCGTCGCGGAACGGCTCCTTGCCGAATATCCCGACATGCCGCACTATGCGGCCCCCGAAGGCCGCGTAAAGCTGGCCGCCGGGTGGCTGATCGACCGGGCCGGGATGAAAGGCTACCGCGAGGGAAGCGTGGGGGTTCACGAGCGGCAGGCGCTGGTGCTGGTGAACCACGGCGGCGCCACGGGCGGCGAGGTGATCGCCTTCGCCCGCACGGTGCAGGCGAAGGTCCGCGAAAAATTCGGCATCGAAATAGATACTGAAGTGAACATATTATGAATCTTTTGGACTCTTTTCAACGCTACATCGACGAGAACGACCTCGCCACGCACGACGACCGTATCCTGCTCACCGTCTCGGGCGGCGTGGACTCGATGGTCATGCTCTCGCTGTTCACCCGCTGCGGCTACCGGGTGGGCGTGGCCCACTGCAACTTCCAGCTGCGCGGCGCAGAGAGCGACGAGGACGAAGTGCTGGTGGAAGACGAGGCCAAAAAGCACGGCGCGGCGTTCTACAACAGGCGCTTCGAGACCAGGGCCGAAATGGAGCGCACGGGCGAGTCGATGGAGATGGCGGCCCGGCGGCTGCGCTACGCATGGTTCGACGCCTTGAGCCGCGAGCACGGCTACACGGCCATCGCCATCGCCCACCATGCCGACGACTCGATCGAAACCTTTTTCATCAACCTGCTGCGCGGAACCGGGCTGCGGGGGCTGACGGGAATCTCGACACAGGTCGGAAAGGTGATCCGCCCGCTGCTGTTCGCGTCGCGCAAGGAAATTCTCGAATACGCCGTCCAGAACCGCATCCCCTTCCGGGAGGATTCGTCGAACCGGTCGACCAAATACCTGCGCAACAAGATCCGGCTGGGGCTGATCCCCCGCATCCGCGAAATCAACCCCAAGTTCACGAGCCTGATGAGCCGCAACCTCGCGCGCCTGACCGACGCCCAGCTGTTCATCAACCACGGCATCGAACGCATCCGCTCGGAGGCCGTCACCTCGGACACGGGGATCGACACGATCCATCTCGACCGCCTCGATCCGGCCTTTCCGCAGGGATTCGTGATCTACGAACTGTTGAGTTCGGGCTACGGATTCAAGGGCGACGTGATCGACGCACTGTGCCACTCGCTCGAACAGGACGCCACGGGACGGCGGTTCTACGCCCGCGAAAGGGTGGCCTCGATCGACCGCGGAAAGATCGTCATAGCGCCGATAGCCCCCGACGACGCGTGTCTGACGACGGTGCGCAAAGGCGCCCCGCGCAGCTACTGCGGCAACTCGGTCCTCTACTACGAATACTGCGACATCGACACGATCAAGAATTTCGGCGTTCCCGAGAACATCGCGCAGATAGACGCCGACCGCCTGCAATTCCCGCTCACGCTGCGCCGCTGGCGCGACGGCGACTGGTTCGTGCCGTTCGGCATGACGGGCCGCAAAAAGGTGTCGGACTTCCTCGTCGACGCCAAGGTCTCCGTGGCCGAGAAGCAGCGGCAGTTCGTGCTGCTGTCGGGCGACGAGATCGTCTGGCTCGTCGGACGCCGCATCGACGACCGCTACCGCCTTACGCCCGACACGGAAAACGTGTTGCGCATCACCAAAGAAATCGTTTAAAATGGCAAAGAGCGCTCTGAAATTCAAGGATTCCGTCGCCCAGTACGAACGGATCGCGGCAGAGGTCGCGGCCCGCCGGTTTTCCGGCATCTACCTGCTGATGGGCGAGGAGAGCTACTTCATCGACGCACTCTCGGACCAGCTGGCCGCGACGATCCTCGACGAGGCCGCGCGGGCCTTCAATCAGATCACCGTCTACGGGCGCGACTCCGAGGCGGGGCAGGTGATCAACCTCTGCCGCCAGATGCCGATGATGGGACAATACCAGGTGGTGATCCTCAAGGAGGCACAGCAGCTCAAGGGGCTGGACAAGCTCGCGCTCTACACGCAGAAGCCCTCGCCGACGACCATTCTCGTGATCTGCCACAAGGAGAAGAACGCCGACAAACGCTCGGCCTTCTACAAGGGCTGTGCGGCGAACGGCACGGTGCTGGAATCGGTGCGCCCGCGCGACTACGAGATCGCGGCGTGGTTACAGCAGTTCATCCGGCAGAAAGGATTCACGATCGACCCCAAGGCGCTTTCGATGCTGACCGACCATTTGGGAACCGACATCGCAAAGATCTCCAACGAAATCCGGAAACTCACCGTCTCGCTGCCCGAGGGCACGCAGCGCATCACCGACGCCGACATCGAGGCCAACATCGGCATTTCGAAGGATTTCAACAACTTCGAACTCTGCAAGGCGGTCGTCACGCGGGATATGGCCCGCGCGCTGATGATCGCCGAGCACTTCGCCCGCAACCCCAAGGACAACCCGCTGCTCTTGACCGTCATGGCGCTGTTCGGGCAGTTCAAGGAGCTGTTCGTGGTCAACTACCTGCGCTGGCTCGCACGCCACAAAGGACGGCCCTTTCCGCCGGACACGGAACTGATGCGCATCCTGCGCAAGAACAACACGTTCGTCATCGGCGAGATCAAGCAGAACGCCGCCGGATGGGACAACCGCAAGGTGTTCAACATCCTCGGGCTGCTGCGCGAATACGACGCCAAGAGCAAGGGACTGGGTGCGGGCGGCGCGTCGGACGGCGAACTGCTGCGCGAACTGCTGCTGAAAATCTTTCTGCTTTGACCGGTCTCTACCTATACCAGACCGTGCATCTGGCCCGGGGCCGCGCGCGCAACGTCGCCGGACACATCGCCGTGCTCGACGCCGCGTCGCGCGAACTGTTCGGACGCCCCTACGCCCCCGCCGCAGAGCGGCTCGCGAAGCGTATCGAGACGCTCTCCGCCGTCGTAGTATCCGTTCCGCGGCAGCAGGTTCGGATTTTCGCCGTTCACGCCCCGATAGACCAGACGCCAAGGATGGGTCGCACTCCCCCCGGCAGGCAGCATCTCCGCACCTTCGGAACGCTATCCGGCGGGCGTGTCGGGCTTCGTGCGCATAGAACTGGACCCCGACGGCACGGAACGTCTGCTCCCGGCAGGGGTGTCGCTCTACGACGGCTACGCCTTCCGGAGCCTTCAGCCCGAAGCCGTGACCGTCGGATACGATCTGACGCTCTCCGAGGCTCCGACCTCCGCGCGCGAGGCCGCAGCGCAGCTGGCACGCAGGCTGGCCGAACGGCGCGGGGCGGAAGTCGCCGTGCGCTGCGACAGCGCGGGAATTCTCCGCTCGGCCGACGACGCGCCGCTGCTGGCCATCGCCGGCCGCACCGTCCTAACAGCCCCCGGCCCCGCAAGCGTCGAACGCCGCCTGGCCATGCTGGCCGTTCGGGCCGCAGGGCTGGAACTGAGCGAAGAGGCCTTCGGACGCGCCGACCTGCCCTCGCTCGACGAACTTTTCTTCGCCGACCACCGGGGCGTCACCTCGCTTTCGCGCTGCGACGGGCTGCCGCTGATGACCTTCGTCGCCGAACGCATCGCCGAAGCGATGGAGGGTCTTTTTCCGAAAAAATAGAAACCGGACCGGACGCAACCGTCTTATCTTTCGGGGAACCAAAACCCGAAAATCGTGAAAAAATACCTCTTTGCGTATGCGGTTCTTGCAACCGCACTGCTGTTTTTCACCTGCCGCCATTCGGTCAAAGGGCTGGAGATCAAGGGTAACTTCACCTACATGTTCAACACCACGCGCTACACCAACCGTCAGGTCAACACCGAGTACTCGCAGTATCCGGGTGAAATAAACACGCTCACGTCCGGAAAGATGGAGGACAAACTCTATGAAAAGAGCATGACCCACACCTACTATCAGGCCAACCTCTACGGCACGTTCGAACGCACCTTCGCCCGGGACCACAACTTCAAGGCGATGGTCGGCTTCAACTGGGAGACCAAATTCCTCAAGGACGTGGCCGCAACGGGTTACAACCTGCTCTCCGAAACGCTCAACGACCTGAACCTCGTGGGCCAGGGCGCCGACGGCGAAAAACGCATGGAGGTAGGCGGCGGTCAGAACGAATACGCCCTGATGGGCTTCTTCGGCCGTCTGAACTACGACTACAAGGGCAAATACCTCGTCGAGGCGAGCGGCCGCTACGACGGCACATCGCGCTTCAAGCGCGGGCAGCGCTGGGGCTTCTTCCCCTCGTTCTCGCTGGGATGGCGCGTCTCGGAAGAGGCCTTCTTCGACGGCATCCGCGACCAGTTCAACAACCTCAAACTGCGCTTCTCGTACGGCCAACTGGGCAACCAGAACGTCGGTTATTACGACTATATCCGCAAAATCTCGATCGGGAGTCAAAACTACCTGTTCGGCGGCGACAAGCCCACCACGGCGACCATCTCGGCCCCGGTGGCTTCCGACCTCTCGTGGGAGCGAAGCATCCACAAGAACCTCGGCGTGGACATGAGTTTCCTGAACAACCGTCTGGCCTTCTCCGCCGACTTCTACATCCGTGACACGAAGGACATGCTCACCGCGGGCATCGCCCTGCCGGCCACCTACGGCGCCGACTCGCCGAAAATGAACAGCGCCGACCTGCGCACCAAGGGCTACGAGCTCTCGCTCAACTGGCGCGACGAGTTCCAGCTGCTGCGCCGTCCGTTCTCGTACAGCGTGACGCTGACCTTCAACGACTACGTTTCGAACATCACCAAGTTCGACAACCCCGACCGCTCCTTCGCCAAGAAATACTACGAAGGCATGCGCTGGGGCGAAATCTGGGGTTACCGCATCGACGGACTGTTCGCCTCGGACGAAGAAGCCCGCAACTACCCCGTCGATCAGACGACCGTGAACGAGATCATCAACGCCTCGGCAGGAGCCGAAAAGGGACTGCACGCCGGCGACCTGAAATTCCGCGATCTGGACGGCAACAACGTAATCTCCATCGGCAAGAACACCGTCGACGATCCGGGCGACCGCGAAATCATCGGCAACAACCAGCCGCGCTACCACTACGGCGCCACGCTGGCGCTGCAATGGGCAGGCATCGACTTCTCGATCTTCTTCCAGGGAATCGGCCGCCAGGACTGGTACCCGGCCGCCAACGCACTGGCCTTCTGGGGTCCCTACGCACGACCCTACGCCACCTACCTCCCCAAGAACTTCCACACGCAGATCTGGTCGGAGGAGAATCCGAACTCCTATTTCCCCCGTCCGCGCGGCTACACGGCCCTGCAGGGAACCAACCGCGAGCTGACGGCCGTCAACGACCGCTACCTGCAAAACATCGGCTACTGCCGTCTGAAAAACCTCACGGTGGGCTACACGCTGCCCAGACAATGGACCCGCAAGGCGCTGATCGAGAGCCTGCGCATCTACTTCACGGGCGAAAACCTCTTTACCTGGTCGGGCATCCGCTCGGATTACATCGACCCTGAAATGGCCGCCACGAACGGCAACCTGCGTCTCTACCCCTGGCAGCGGACCTACATGTTCGGCGTGGACGTCACCTTCTAACCGCTTAAATGAGAAGAGTTATGAAAAAGATTCTATCGATACTGACCGTAGGCTGCGCCCTGACGCTTTCGTCGTGCGAGGACTGGCTCGACAAATATCCGCTGGCGCAGATGTCGCCCGAGACCTTCTTCTCGAACGAAAACGAGTTGCAGGCCTTCAGCAACACCTTCTACACGATCTTCCCCGGCGACGGCCTTTACAACGAAGGCTACGACAACATCGTGAAGAACGAAATCGCCGCCGAAATGCGCGACGGCCGCACGATTCCCGCCTCGGGCGGCGGCTGGACGTGGACCGACCTGCGCAAGTTCAACACCCTGCTCGAATACTCGGGCAACTGCAAGGACACCGACATCCGCAACCGCTACGACGCCGTGGCCCGTTTCTTCCGCGCCTACTTCTATTTCGAGAAGGTGAAGCGCTTCGGCGACGTGCCCTGGTACGCGAAGCCCCTCGGATCGGCCGACCCCGAGCTGAAGCGTCCCCGCGACTCGCGCGAATTCGTCATGCAGCGCATGATCGAGGACATCGACTTCGCCATCCGCTATCTGCCGGCCGAACGCGATCTCTACCGCGTGACGAAATGGACGGCACTGGCGCTCAAGTCGCGCTTCTGCCTCTTCGAAGGCACGTTCCGCAAGTACCACAGCATCGACGGCTACGAACACGACTGGAAATGGTATCTCGAACAGGCCGCCGACGCAGCCGAGGAATTCATCACCAACAGCGGCTATTCGCTCTACACCGCGACCGGACCGGCCACCAGCTACCGCGACCTGTTCGCCTCGGAGAACGCGCAGAGCGTCGAGGTCATCCTCGCCCGCGACTATAATTCGGCGCTGGGCGTCTTCCACAACGCCAATTTCTACACCATCAGCGCCTCGTACGGCAAACCGGGCATGACGCGCAAGATCGTCGACAGCTACCTGATGGCCGACGGTTCGCGATTCACGGACAAGGCCGGCTGGGAAACCATGGAGTTCAAGCAGCAGTGTTCGAACCGCGACCCGCGCCTGGCCCAGACCATCCGCACGCCGGGATACACGCGTATCGGAGCCACGACCAAGCTGGCGCCGGACCTGGCGAACTCGATCACCGGCTACCACGTCGTGAAGTTCGTCACCGGAACGGCGCAGGACGCCTACAACAAGTCGTTCAACGACCTGCCGATCTTCCGCTCGGCGGAGGTCTACCTCAATTTCGCCGAGGCCAAGGCCGAGCTGGGAACCCTCACGCAGGAGGACATCAACCTCTCGGTCAAACGGCTGCGCGACCGTGTGGGCATGTCCAACCTGATCCTCGACGACGCCAACAAAAACCCCGACCCCTACCTGTCGGATGCGAAGACCGGCTATCCCAACGTCACGGGTGCGAACAAGGGGGTGATCCTCGAAATCCGCCGCGAACGCACCATCGAGCTGGCGATGGAGGGATTCCGCTACTACGACATCATGCGCTGGAAGGAGGGCAAGACCTTCGAACAACCGCTGCTGGGCCTCTACATCCCCGCCAAGGGCGAGTACGACATTGACGGCGACGGAACGCCCGACGTCTATTTCGCCACCAAGGGCGAAACGCCCTCGACCACGGCCAAACTGACACTGGTGATCGACCAGGACATTCTCTTCTCCGACGGCGACCACGGCTACATCTCGCCACACAAGAACAACCCCGGCATCTGGGACGAAACCCGCGACTATTTCTATCCGATTCCGACCGACGACCGCTCGCTGACGGGCGGCGCCCTGACCCAGAACCCCGGATGGAACGACGGACTGAATTTTTAACCGCAAAACAAACCGAAAAATGTTGGAACTCATGAAAAAATACCTGATGACCCTGCTGATGCTCGGCCTGGCCTGCAATGCCGCAGCCTGCATGGAGGACGAACCGTTTTACGACACCGAAATTCCGCCCCACGTCTCGATCGACAACTCCAAGGGCGAGGGTGTGACACGTCTGGTGACCTACAATGTCGGAATCTTCAACAAATACATCAAGGACGACTACCAGCTCATCGCCGACATGATGAAGGAGATCGACGCCGACGCCATCTGCATGAACGAGCTCGACAACAACACCAACCGCACGCGCCACGTCTACCAGCTCAAGCATTTCGCATCCCTGATGGGCAGCTGGGACTTCGAATACGGTGCGGCCATGCCCTACGACGGAGGCGAATACGGCGAGGGCGTGACAACCCGCAAGAAGGCCGTGAATAAGTTTTCGGTGGCCCTGCCCAAGGGCGTGGGCGCCGAGCCGCGCGTACTGGTCGTCATGGAGATGGAGGATTACGTGATCTGCACCTCGCACCTCGACCATGTCTCTTCCGAGGCGCAGCTGGGACAGGTGGAGCTGATCACCAAAACGATGAAGGAACGTTACGGCGACTCCGGGAAGCCCGTTTTCCTGGGCGGCGACATGAACGCCACACCCTCGTCGGAGACGGGCAAACTGCTCCAGAAAGACTGGGAGATCCTGACCATCACCGGATTCGGGACCTTCCCGTCGGACAATCCCTCGAAATGCATCGACTACATCATGCAGCTCAAGGGCACGCCGAAGTGCGAAGTCGTAGGCTCGCAGATCCTGCGCTGGTTCAAGTCGGGCGACGTGACGAAAGCCTCGGACCACCTGCCGGTGATGCTCGACATCAAACTCCCGGCCAAAAACAAGTAGAACCCAAAACGAACACGACCATGAAACGATATGCTTCCATCCGTCTCGTTGCGGCCGCCGCGCTGTTGATTGCGTCGGGAGGCTGCAAGGACGACAATCCGGGAACGGGGCTGAACGGGCCCGCGGTGCTGGCGATCCAGAACGCCGGGGCCGAGCCGCTCCAGATCTCGCTGCTCGAACCCAAAACCCAGACGATCGACATACGGGCCGTCGCCCGGTCGGTCAGTGCGGAGAACCTCACCGTGACCTTCAAGGTCGACCGCACGCTGGTCGACGCCTACAACAAGGCCCACGACACGTCGTACGAACTCGTGCCGGCCGAGGCCTACGAATTTTCGAAGAAGGAGGTGATCCTGCCCCGCTACAACGAGGTTTCGTCGACGGCGCAGGTGACGCTAAACAGCGAGAAGATGCCCGACGGCGAGCAGTACCTGCTACCGATCACCATCGAACAGATCAAAGGCGACGACGCTGCGCAGACCTCCGACGAGGGCAACGTCTACTACATCCTCTTCAACAAGCGCGTGCTGCCGCCCGCCCAGCTGCTCGACCGCGAAGGCTGGAAAGTGGTCCACTGCACCTCGGAATACACCCCGGGCGAAGGCAATCCCAAGACCGGGTGGGCCAAGGACGTGCTCGACGGCAACCCGGCGAGCTATTGGACCTACAATTTCAAGGCATCCGTCGGTCCGGTGGTCTACGTTCCGCTCTATTTCGTCTTCGACATGGGCAAGGAGGTGACCGTGCGCGGCGTCCGCATCACGGCCCGCACCAAAGCCGGCGGCGTACTGAACAATCCTCCGGGCGACATCACGATCGAAACGGCCAAGACCATCACGGGCGACGGCATGGAGAACGACGCGGACTGGACATACAGCGAACGATTCACCGGGACGAAGCCCGACGAGGGAATCATGTCCCACTCGCTCCATAACTCGGTCTATCTGGGTGAAATACAGCGGGCGCGCTACATCCGCTTCACGCTCCACATGTCGTGGAACAGCGGGTCGAGCGTAAAACCGACGCCGATGACCTACAAAGGCGGCACATTCGCCGAATTCGAAGTCTGGGGCAACCTCGAAGAACTGGACCTCGACTAATCCCTTATCACCCGCCTGCGGGAGCGTTCCCGCAGGCGGCTTTTTCAGCCACCACCCTTCCCCAATCCAATGAGAAAGAGCATTTTATTAATCTTCGTCACACTTCTCGCGGCAGCCGGCTCCGCCCGGAGCATCGACATCATCCCGCGCCCCGCGGAAATCACCGAAGCCAGAGGTGAGTTTCGGATCACGGCCCAGACCGCCATCGCCGCCGAAGGAGAACTCCGGCGTCCCGCCGAAATCTTCGCAACGGACATCGAACCCGTCATCGGGCGCGAAATACCCGTGGCCGCGAAGGGCGAAATCCGTCTCCGGACATCCCCGTCCCTCGCCGCCGAGGAGTACACTCTTGCCGTGACGCCCCGTACCGTCGAAATTCTCGGAGGCTCCCCGCAAGCCGTGTTCTACGCCTTGCAGACACTCCGCCAACTCGTCGCTACCGACGGAACAGTACCCGCGGTCGTCGTCCGCGACAAACCCTGCTTCGCACACCGCGGCGGAATGCTCGACTCCGGGCGTCATTTCTGGACCGTAGACGAGGTGAAGCGTTTCATCGACATCCTCGCCATGCACAAGCTGAACGTATTTCACTGGCATCTCTCCGAAGATCAGGGATGGCGCATCGAGATCAAACACTATCCCCTGCTGACCGAGATCGGGTCCGTACGCAGGGAGACCGTCATCGGCCGATACGACAAGACCGACGAAAGCCGCAACCGATACGATGGAAAACCCTACGGCGGTTTTTACACCCAGGACGACGTACGCGCCATCGTGGCCTACGCCGCAGAGCGCTACATCGAGGTCATTCCCGAGATCGACATGCCCGGGCATATGCTCGGGGCGCTGGCTTCCTATCCCCAGCTGGGATGCCGGGGCAAGGGCTACGAGGTATGGACCCACTGGGGGATTTCCAAGGACGTGCTCTGCGCCGGAAAGGAGGAGACCTTCGAATTCGTGGAAAACGTGCTCGCAGAGGTGCTCGACCTGTTCCCCTCGAAATTCATACACGTCGGGGGCGACGAATGTCCCAAGGAGCGCTGGAAGGAGTGCCCCGCCTGCCAGAGGCGCATCCGGGAGGAGGGACTGGCAAACGAAAACGAACTTCAGAGTTATTTCATGCACCGCGTCGAAAAGTGGCTCCACGAGCACGGACGCGAGTTGATCGGATGGGACGAGATCATGCAGGGCGGAATATCGAAGTCAGCGGTAATCATGGCCTGGACGGATCAGTTCCGGGGAACGGACGCCGCGAGGAAGGGAAACCGAG
>OODJ01002561.1_pt1 | contig 12037 bp, 9 predicted proteins | sample 1671611 | NCBI WGS metagenome assembly OODJ01 (sample SAMN06348174, study PRJEB24527) | human gut metagenome | biome: human gut; feature: ankylosing spondylitis patient; material: feces | host: Homo sapiens | place: China | collected 2015-10 | reverse complement strand
TTGACGATCCCATTCACAACCTGAAAACGATCCGCGACCTTTACCGCTGGGCCGTTACGGAACTTGAAACCTCCGATCTTTCATTCGGACATGGGTCGCCAAGCGCTCTCGAAGATGCATCCTTTCTCATCTGCCGAGCGCTGAAACTCCCGTTTGAGAATTTCGACATGTTCCTCGATGCTGCGCTCACCCACAACGAGCTCGTGCGAATCGTGCATCTCATCGACCGCCGTGTGCATGACAAGACGCCCACCGCCTATCTCCTGAAGGAAGCCTGGCTCACCGAGCACCGCTTCTACATTGATGAGCGTGCGCTGATTCCCCGCTCCTACATCGCGGAGCTGCTCGAAGAAGATCTGGCTCCTTGGGCCGCAGATCCTGAAGCGGTGCATAGCGTCCTTGACCTCTGCACGGGTTCGGGGTGTCTAGCCATTCTCGCGCAGGGTGCTTTTCCCAATGCCAAGGTCACCGGCTCGGACATTTCCCAAGCTGCGCTGGAGGTTGCCAAGATCAATCGCCGGGACTATGACATGGAAGAGACGCTGGAACTCGTTCAGAGCGATCTTTTTGAAAATCTTCAGGGACGGCGCTTTGACATCATTATCTCGAACCCGCCCTATGTCACCACCGATGCCATGGAGCGGCTGCCGAGCGAATACCGTCATGAACCGGCCCTCGCCCTGGCTGCCGGCGCAGACGGCATGGACGTCGTTCGCCGCATTCTCGCCGAAGCCGCAGATCATTTGACCGAAGAGGGCTTTATCGTCGTTGAAGTGGGCGACGGGCTCGAAGCCGTTGAAGCGGCTTTCCCCGGTCTGCCCATTACGTGGCTTTCGGTCTCGGGCGGCGACGATCAGGTATTTCTCGCGCAGCGCGCCGATCTCGCTCAATATTTCAAAACTCAACACTGATTTCTGCATCCGCATTCCCTGACGAGGGCGCCCTCTGCCCGGTCTGCTCTCGTTTCAAAATGCGCCGCCTCGCTCATGCTTCGACTTCTCAACCTCGCGCTGATGCGCGGGACGCGACTGCTCTACGCTCACGCCAATCTCATTGCCTCGCCGGGCGAACGCATCGGTCTGGTCGGCCCCAACGGCTGCGGCAAATCCACACTCTTTGCTGCGATTCTGGGGGACCTTGCCCCCGAAGACGGCGAACTTGAAACGCCGCCCCATGAGCGGATTGCCCATGTCGCGCAGAGCTTCACGGTTGAAGATATCTCCTGCATCGACTGCGTGCTTTCCGGTCATGCCCCTTTAATGAACGCCAAAGCAGCGCTCGAGCGGGCCGAAGCCTCCGGCGACGAAATGGCGCTTGCTGCCGCGCACAGCGAACTCGCCGAAGTCAATGAGGGTGCCGTGGTGGCACAGGCCAAAGCCATTCTGGCCGGTCTGGGTTTTGCGGAAGCCGACAGCTGCCGCAAAGTTCACGACTTCTCGGGCGGCTGGCGCAACCGTATTCAGCTCGCCCGTGCACTGATGCGTCCGGCTGATCTGCTGCTCCTTGACGAACCCACGAACCACCTCGACATCGATTCGCTCATCTGGCTCGAGAACTGGCTCCGCCGCGTTGAAGCGACAGTCATCATCATTTCACACGACCGTGAATTTCTCGATCGTTCGGTCAATACGATCTGGTCCGTTGAAGACGGCACGATCTGCCGCTATGCCGGGAACTACTCCCAGTTTGAACTGGCTCGCATTGAAAAACTCCGCGCTCAGGAATCTGCCCGCCGCGCCTATGAAACGCAGGCAGCGCACCTGACGAGCTTTATCGAACGCTTCCGTGCCAAGGCCACCAAAGCCCGTCAGGCACAGTCGCGCATCAAAATGCTCGAAAAGCTTCAGGCGGTCGAACCCGTACGCGCCAAACGCGAATGGCGATTCAATTTTCTCAAGCCCCTGAGGCTGCCTGAGCATTTGGTCGACGGGGAAAACCTGAAGATCGGCTACGGCGACAAAGTGGTGCTTTCGGGCGTCTCCTTCAGCATTCGTTCGGGCGAGCGCATCGGCATTCTCGGCGTCAACGGCGCGGGCAAATCGACGCTGGTCAAAGCCATTGTCGGAGAACTCACCCCCATGTCGGGCGAACTGCGCCGCGGTCAGGGACTTGAAATCGGTTATTTTGCGCAGCACCAGCTCGATCAGCTGCGGATGGATGAAACGCCGCTCGAGCACCTGCGGCATTTGGCGCCTGACGCCCGCGAGCAGGAACTGCGCGACTTCCTCGGTACCTATCGCTTTTCGGGCGATTTCGCTGAAGCCAAAGTTGCGCCGATGTCGGGCGGCGAAAAGGCCCGCCTCGCCCTCGCGCTCATTGCCTGGAAAAAACCCAATCTGCTGGTGCTTGACGAACCGACCAATCACCTCGACATGGAAACGCGCGAAGCACTCACCATGGCGCTTTCAACCTACGAAGGCGCAGTGCTTCTCGTCTCCCACGACCGCCATCTGCTGCGGGCAGTGACCGATGAACTCTGGCTGGTGCATGAAGGCCGCAAAGAGGTGTTTGAGGGCGACCTCGATGACTACGCCAAGATCGTCCTCGACCACCGGCGCGTGACTGCCGCCGAAGCGCGCGCCGAGCATCAAGCGGATAAAGCCGCCCGAAACGAAGCTCAGCCCGTCAACAATAAGGAAGCGCGCCGATTGGCCGCGCAGGAACGCGCCCGCATCGCTGAGCTGCGTAAGCCCCTGAAGAAGGAGCTCGAAAAGGTGGAGCGGGAAATGAACGCGCTCTCAGAAAAACTTAAGGCCCTTGACACGCAGCTCGCGGACCCGGCCTTTTATAACGGCGCAGATCAGGGCAAGGTTGCCCAAACCCTGCGTGAGCACGGAGAGCTCGCCCCCAAAGTGGAGGCGCTCGAAATGCACTGGCTTGAACTTTCAGAAAAAATCGAAGCCCTGGGCACCGCCGCATCTGCATAAGCGCGCTTTTTAAACGCCGTCATAAGTCATTACTGCAGCGTTCGTTTAAGCGCACAAAAAAACCGCTCGCGCGCCTTTTTGGCATAGCCGCGAGCGGTTTTCTCTTTTTACGGGGCGACCAATCTTACTCAGCCGTATCTTTCGGTTTCCCTGCGGTCAGAACACCCGCTTTCCAGGATTTAAAGACATCTTCCACCTGAGGCGCCGCCGTCATGCGGTAGACATGCGAATCGCCTTCATCGTCTCCGCGCGCTTCACTGCCGGCTGGATCATCGTCCACCCCCGGAACAAAGGCCGGATCGGCATAGCTCAAGGTCGTCATGACCAGCAGGTTGATCACCTCAGCATCCTGATCCATTTCTTCTTCCGTGGGATCGCGTCCAGCCGCAAAAGCCGCTTTGGACCGGGGGCCGTAGCGCAGCGCATAGCCCATCACGATTTCTTCTCTCATCCCTTGTTCGGAATCGCTCGGTTCCGCACGCACATAGAGCGCACGCATATCGTGCTTAAAGTGCGGATCCGCTACGAGCTCCTCGAGATAGGCCGTATCGGCGGGAGAAAGCGCGTTGTAGCCGACCAGCATCGTATTGAAAGCATCAGCGGATTCCGGCCGCCAATTCGGATAGTCGCTCTTAAACTCTGCGGTTACCGTGTTGTCCTCAATAATCTCCTGCAGATCGACCAGACGCGAACCGCCAAGCGCAGGATCTGACGTCAGGTAGCTCGTAAAGGCAGAAATCACCTCATCCTTGCAGGTTGTCACGGAGAAGACATTCTCGCTGCCGAACTGCGCAAGTTCCCCCGTGAGATCGAGGAACGTCATCACAAAGTCCATGCTGAAGTAGCAGGCCATGCTGCGGTCGTCCATAAACTTCGCCGTGTCGGTAATGCCGGCGTAGGCCATCTTGGACTGGCCCCAGCGGCTGCGGAGGATTTCGAGCGCCCGCGGGCCCGCCCAGCCCGATACATCGCGGAAATCTTCGCGCAGGTCAAGAATGGTCGCAGCAATCGCATAAGCGACGGCCGCGCAATGGTCTTCACGCTGCTCCATCGAGAACTTGCGCTCGGCAGAGAGCGCATTGGCCATGGCAGCTCCCATGCCGATGAAGAAATGCTGCAGTTCGAAGTAATTTGAAAGATGTCCCGTGGTCACGGGCCCCTTATAGCGTTCGGCAAGGATTTCCAGATGCGGGAAGCCCTGTTCTTCATAAAAGCGTTTATTGAGCACCGCGCGCAGTTGGTCGAGCATCACCACATAAGTCTGTGGTACTGCACGGCGCTGCTGATCAGCGCGGCGCTTGGCGAGCTTTTTGGCGCGGCTTGAATGCGTTTTGCTTTGGGGCATTTCGGGTGATCCTTGAGGAACGGCGCGCTGCCCGAAGAAGGTGCGCGCTCGAAGTATTTTGTTCTGTCATCCGCCGCACTCGATTCATGCATGAGCGGATGCCGCGGGTGTTTCTAAGCATAGAGAGCAAACCTTAACGCCGCATTTCACTTTAAGCCGGAGGGCAGCGCTGCCCGGGGCGCCCTTAAATAGTCGTCTTTTCGCTTCCAAAGTGGCTTTTTGCGCGTCACTCCCATGGCTTTAGTGCCCCACGACGCCCCAATATCCCGGCTTCTGAAGTCTTAGAATGAAGCATCTTTTTAACCCTTCTCTTACTTACGAGGCTCTCCATGTCAGAAGTCTCCGCTCCCTGGCTCCATGCGACCCTTGCTGACGCCGCCGAATCGCTGGCTGCCGCGCTCGAAAAACTCGAAGCGCATACCGATGAAGAGACTGCCTCTGAGCTCCTGCGCCGCGACCTCGTCGAGGTGTATGCCAAACTCAACTACGCGGTGAACACCGCTTACCTCGGCTCTGAAGCGCTCAACGTCCTCACCGAAGACGAGCTGGTTGCATGGCCCGCAGAAATGCCCTTTGCCACGCTCGAAGAGCTCGACGCCGCCGCCGAAGAAGAAGAGCAAAAAGCGCTTAACGCCGACGATTAAGCCATACGCACTGGCGATCGGCCGAGCCTATATGGGTGCTCTGAAGAGTGAACCTCCGGGCTTTTTCGTCTGAGCGCGGGAGATCGGCGGCGTGAGCTCAAACCGCGCGGGTTACTCTTTCACGGGGCGGAGTTCTCGAGGACGCCACCCCAAAGCAAAAAGCGATCCGAAATAGATGACGGCTGCACCCGCCACCACTGCGCAGACGCCAAGCCCGCGCATTTTCCACGAGAGCGTCGTCCAGTCAATGCCCTGTTGTCCCCACCATACCGCCGCGCCCATAAGTGCAACAGCTGCAGCGGTGCGCAGCCAGATCTTGAGCCAGCCCGCCGCCGGCGAATAAATGCCGCGGCGGCGCAGCACGCAAAGCAGAATGCCGCTGTTGACGAGGCTCCCCAGACCGACGGAGAGCGCCAAGCCCGCATGCGCAAAAAGCGGCACCACCACGAGGTTAATGGCCTGCACAGCAACGAGCGAAGCCATCGCTGCGCGCACCGGGGTGCGAATGTCTTTACGTGCATAGAAGGCGGGCGCAATGATCTTGAGACCGATGAGTCCAATGAGACCGACGGCATAGCCCACTACAGCTATCGCTGTCTGGTGCACATCTGTCGGCGTAAAGCTGCGGCCCTGAAATAGAAAGCTCACCAAGAGCTCTGCCGTAAGCCAAAGCCCTACCGCCGCTGGAACGCCAACCAGCACGACGAGCCGCAGCCCGTGGTCCAGAAGAGCGTTGTAGCGGACTTCATTGCCTTTGGCATAAGCCGACGAAAGACTCGGCAGCAGCACGGTGCCCAAAGCAACACCCAAAAGCGCCGTTGGGAATTCCATCAGACGGTCGGCGTAATTGAGCCACGTCACGGCACCATGCCCGAGCCAGCTCGCAATGTTGGTGTTGATGAGGATGGAGAGCTGCGCCACGCCCACACCGAAAACAGCCGGGGCCATCAAAGCGAGTACGCGCCGCACGGCTGAGTCGCCGAGGCTCTCTTTAAGAGAGCGCGGACGCACAAATACGCCAAGCCGCGCCAGTGCAAGTATCTGAGCAGCGAGCTGCAGTACGCCGCCTAGCACAACGGCGGCGGCAAGCGCCCAAATGGGTTCTTCAAGTCTCGGTGCGAGCACCACCGAGCAGACAATAAAGGAGAGATTGAGCAGAATCGGCGTGGCCGCAGGAATCGCAAACTTCTTGAGCGTATTGAGGATGCTCGCCGCGAGCGCCACCAAGCTCATGAAAGCAATGTAGGGAAACATCACGCGCGTGAGCGCCGCTGCCAGATCAAAGGCCTCGGGCGTCTCACGCAGACCGCTCGCAATGAGCCACACGAGAAGCGGTGCGGCTAAGACGCCCAGCACGCTTGCGAAGAGCACCGCTGCAGCAAGCACTGTGAACACATGATCGATAAATCGCTTTTCAGCCTCCGGCGACGAGTTGGCATTAACGTCGGAAAGCATCGGCACGAAAGCCTGCTGAAAGGCGCCTTCGGCAAAAAGCCGACGAAGCATGTTGGGAAGGCGGAATGCAACGTAAAACGCATCGGTCGCAGCCGTAGCGCCAAAATATCGGGCAATCAGCATGTCACGAATCACACCCGTGATGCGTGAAGCCAGAGTGAGTGCGGAGATCGTAGCGGCAGATTTGAATAGCGACATGGATAGCGAGCAACAGCGTACGAAATGAAGAAAACCATCTCGTCGCTGTCCTTTTGTTTTTTAAAGGTGGTATAGTCTAGGGCTTTTCGAGCCTGAGCACTTCCCTCGTGCCGCTTTTTGAGCGCAGTATCGACCGGGAATTGTTCTCTAAAAGCCCGGAAAGACAACCTACTTACCGGTCGAGCCCACGCTCGCGACAAGTTTGCAGCGGCGATCGGAATCAAAAACAGATCGTCGACTGATTTTTAGGACAATTCAAAAAAATGGCTAACACCAATCAAGCTCGCAAGCGCGCCCGTCAGACGGTTGCGCGCAACCTGCATCTCGCCGCCCAGCGCAGCCAGTACCGCACCGCCATCAAGAAGGTGCGCAAGCTCGTCGCCGCCGGCGACAAGGCTGCTGCCCAGGAAGCCTTCAAGGCTGCCGAATCCACGATCGACAAGATGGCCCGCAAGGGTGTGCTCCACGGCAACGCCGCTGCACGCCACAAGAGCCGTCTCGCCGCCGAGATTAAGGCCCTCGCCTAATTGAAGCCCTGAATCCGACTGCGGCTGTTCCCTCAGGAGCCGCGGGGATTCCCGATTGCTTCATCAACGAAGCCCCGAATAGTCACTGGTTCGGGGCTTTGTTTTATCTGGCAGTTTTGTAGTGGCATGACATTTTTTCAATGCCGTTCTCTTCTGCCGGTAACCCGTCTGCTGATCGCTGCCAATCGGCGGGCACGCTTCTTCTGGCGCCTTTTTTTCATCCGCTCGAGCAAGCTTCAAGCCGCTTGAGAGAAGCTTTTCGAACCGTTACTTTTGTAGACGATTGATGAGAATGAGAATTGTTATTATCCGTTAACTTGATTTAATGCCGGGCTACGTAGTGGTCCTCCGGCATGAGAATCAAACATCCGAACACGAGTCGTCCGCCGACAACTGTTGAGCTGGCGCATTCGGTGCATACGAATAAGGAAAGGAGCAATTCCATGAATTCACTCAATCGCCGCGACGCTCTCAAGAGCGGACTCTTTGGTGCGGCAGCAGCCGCCGGCACAATGCTTGGGGCCGGAGCTGCTGAGGCCAAACCGGCCAGCCAAGCGAAGGATTACAAATTTGATTTCGTCGTGGTCGGTGCAGGCTGTGCGGGCCTTTCCGCAGCGCTCGAAGCTGCTGATCAGGGCGCCACGGTTGCCGTCCTTGAAAAAATGGGCATGCCTTTTGGCAATACGATCTACGCGGGCGGCATCTTCAACGCCACGAACACCTACGTCCAGAAGGAACAGGGGCTTACCGACACGGTCGACGCCTTCTACGAAGACATGATGAAGGTCTCGCAGGGTCGCGGCGATCCGCAGCTCACCCGCGTATATGCCGATGAAAGCGCTGGCGCCGTGCAGTGGCTTCATGATCGTGTCGGCATCAACTTCAAGAAGATTGTGAAGGAAGTTTGGCCGGGGCTCGTGCGCGGACACGTGGTCGACGGCCCGAAGAAGCCGGGCGGCGCGCAGCTCATCACGCAGCTGCTCGAACAAGTTAAAAAGAATCCGAAGATCAAGTTCTTTACGAACACCAAAGTCATTGAACTTCTGAAAACGCCGACGCTTGAGTGCACGGGCGTCCGAGCGGTCTCCAAGACCGAAGGCGAAGTGGTCTTCCACGCCAAGGGCGGCGTTCTGATGGCCACGGGCGGTTTCCATGCCAACAAGGAAATGGTCTGCAAGTACATGGGCGGCGGCGTAGCCTGGATGCCGCTGCGCGGTTCTCCCTATCTGATGGGCGAGAACGTCGAACTCACGCGGCCCTTCTTCCCGTACTACATGAATATGGACCAGTTCCATGGCGGTCCGATTCACGCCCAGACGCAGGCGAACCCGTCTACCCTCGTCAATTACGGCGTAATCGTCGGCACGAACGGCGACCGCATCATCAACGAAGCCAAGACCTACGTTGAAATGGCCAAGGAGCTTCCGGTCATCACGCGCAACAATCTCGCCTATATCGTGATCGACAGTGCGGTGCTCGAAAACGATACGGTGGCCACGCGTCTGGACCGCTATCGTGCGAAGAAAGCGCCGGTCTATCAGGCTGACACCTACGCTGAGCTCGCCAAGCAGATGGGGGTCGACCCCGAAGTCTTTACCAAGACGATGGAAGGCTACAACGAAGCCGTGAAGTCCGGGAAGGCCGCAGCCCTCACACCGGGCAATACGCTCAAGGAGCCGCGCCTGGTTGTCAAGGCTCCGTTCCTCGCGCTTCCCTTCTCCGGCGGCATGACTGCCACCTTCGGCGGCCCGCAGATCAACGCCAAAGGACAGGTTCTCAATGCCGAGCAGCAACCGGTTCCGGGGCTGTACGCAGCCGGCAATGCTATCGGCGGACTGTTCTACTGGAACTACATCGTCGGCTCTCAGCTGACGGCCGCGGTTATTTTCGGCCGCCATGCCGCTCAGGATGCGGACGCCCGCGCCAAGGCAAAGGGTGCCAAGAAGGCCTGATGCATCTGCGCAAAATGAGGTCAAACGGCTGATCTCACGCGCTTCAAGCCTCTAAAACGCGGCGCACCGCTCTTCAAAAAAAGCGATGCGCCGCATTTGTTTTGACTTTAAACCTGAGTGCTGCCCGAGAAGCGTCGGACATCAGACCTCACGCCGCCGTTCCATGCGGAATCACATAAAAAAGCACTGCAAAGAACTGCAGCATGGTCCCCGCCAGCACAAACACATGCCAGACGGCATGGTTATAGGGGAGCTTCTCCCACAAATAGAAGATGATGCCGAGCGAATAAGTGATGCCGCCCGCCGCCAAAAGCCAAAGACCGCCCGTCGGAAGCGATTCAATCAAAGGTTCGGCGACAAACACAATGCACCAGCCGAGCGCGAGGTAGAGCACGCAGTTGAGCCAATCCGCCGCTCTTAAAAGCAAGGGCTGAAAGCATGCCCCAAAAAGTGCAATGGTCCACACCACCGAGCAAAGCACAATGCCCGTGGTGCCGCCGAGCGTAATCAGACAAAAGGGCGTATAGCTCCCCGCAATCAGGATGTAAATCGCACTGTGGTCCAATACCTGCAGCACACGTTTGGCACGCAGATTCGGAATCGCGTGGTAGAGCGTCGAGACCGTATAAAGGATGATCATCGACGCACCGAAAATCGATGTGCTGACGATGGCCAGAGCGCCGGCCGACTGACGAACAGCAAAGATAATCATCAGAACGAGACCGGCAATCGAAAGCAGAACTGCCAGACCGTGCGTCACTGCATTGGCAATCTCTTCGCCTAAGCTGTAAGTGCCGACGGCATTCACAGCCGACGACGACGACACTTTTTTCTTTACCTGCATGCTTTCCCCTTTCGAACGGCCTTAGAAGTTCATCGGCACCGAATGGTGCAAACGAAACTCACTTCCCCGAAGCGACATTGTCGCCTTAGACGAGCATATTGAGGAACGAAAAACTTAGGGGAAACCCCAAAAGGCGTAACGAGCTGTTGCGCGGTATTGCCGCTTCATCGTTCAGCGGAAATCTTTGCCCAGAAAGATCGGTTCCGGTTCCAGCACAACCCCAAATCGGCGTTCCACCCGTTCGGCGATTTCACGGCCGAGCTTGAGAACATCCTCACCCGTCGCCCTGCCGCGGTTGATCAGAATAAGCGCATGTGCCGGCCAAACGGCCGCATCGCCCGAGGAGAGGCCTTTCAGTCCTGCAGCCTCAATGAGCCACCCGGCAGCGAGCTTAGCGCGCCCGCCGGCAAGCGGATAGGACACCAGATTGGGGTGAAGCGTAATGAGTTCCCGCGCCTTCAGTTTCGTGACTACCGGGTTCTTAAAGAAGGATCCGGCACTGCCCGTTTGCGAAGGATCGGGCAGTTTCTGGGCACGAAGATTTCGCACAGCAGTTTCAATTTCAGCCGGCGTTACAGACGCCGGATCTCGGTCGGCAAAGAGCGAAGAGAGGCCTTTATAAGCCGTCACCGGCTGCCAAACCTGAGGAAGCACAAAGGCCGCCTCTGTAATGATGAGGCGAGACCCGGCCTTGGACTTGAAGATGCTCGTGCGATAACCAAAATCGCATTCTGTCGGCGTCAGGGTCCGGAAATCATCGATATCCGGATCATAAACGCGCACCCAGGCGATTCTTTCGGCCATTTCAACGCCGTAGGCACCGGCATTCTGGACGACCGCGCCGCCGACAGAGCCGGGAATGGCTGCGAGATTTTCGAGTCCGCCTAATTCCTTTCCGACGGTATAGCGAACCAGATCATCGAGCGCTTCGGCAGCCCCGGCGACGACGACAAGGGAGCCGCTCTCGCTTTGCGCTTCATGGATTCCGCGAAATACCGGATGGATGACAAGGCCCGGCACCAACGGCATCGGGACAACATTCGAACCGCCCCCTAAAATCGTCGTCTGCCAGCCGCGGCCCTTCGCCACGCTGAGTGCATCGCGAATATCTTCCAAGGAGGCAACTTCGACCCAGGCCTCGGCATTGGCACGCAGGTGAAAGGTCGTGAGGGCGGCAAGCGGCTTGTCGTATTCGATCTTGAGCATGGCGGATTCCAACATCTCTTCAGCCGCCCGGAGCGAGCGGTCATTCAGACCATTATAGGAAGACAAGCTCGCCGCTTCTGCGGCGCAAAAGCGCGAGGCGGTGAGAGCCGCCCCGTGGTAGTCAGTCTGATGATGCCTCCCGCGGCCAAAGCGCGCAGATCCTTTCCCAACCGCTTTCCGGCGGCCTAAATGAAGTCTGCTGCCGCGCGGCTGCAGGCATCAGGAGAGCTGGGCTAGCCGCTCGACCACTTTGGCTTCAACCGCTTCGGGCGTCAAACCCAGCATTTCGTAAATCTCTGCCTGGGTGCCCTGCTCAATAAATTCGTCAGGGATGCCAAAGCACAGCACAGGAGTGGTGAGGCCGGCCTCGGCAATCACTTCCATGACCGCGTCGCCCGCCCCGCCCGCCAGCACGCCTTCTTCAGCGGTCACAATCAGATCATGTGTACGGGCAGCTTCAATGACCGCCTCGCGGTCAATCGGCTTCACAAAGCGCATGTCCCAAAGCGTGCCGTCCAAATTTTGCGCTGCCTTCTCGAGTACATTGGTCATGGAACCAAAACCCAAAAAGGCCGTGCGAGTGCCGGTTCGCCGCTTCAGCGCGCGGCCGATCTCCACCGTTTCAAAATCCTCTCCGGGATCCGTGCCCGGTCCCTTGCCGCGCGGATAGCGCACTGCGGCCGGGGTATCCATGGCAAAAGCCGTGTTGAGCAGAAGCCGTGTTTCTCGTTCGTTAGAGGGCGTCATCACGGTCATATTCGGCACGCTGCGGAGTTCAGCGATATCGAAAACACCCTGATGTGTTGCACCGTCCGCCCCTACGATGCCGCCGCGGTCGACGGCAAACATCACCGGAAGATTCTGCAGCGCCACATCATGAATGAGGAGTCAGCCACTTTTTGACAACTTGTACCGCCAGATGAATCCCGGTGGAATCCT
>OODJ01002558.1_pt1 | contig 12056 bp, 8 predicted proteins | sample 1671611 | NCBI WGS metagenome assembly OODJ01 (sample SAMN06348174, study PRJEB24527) | human gut metagenome | biome: human gut; feature: ankylosing spondylitis patient; material: feces | host: Homo sapiens | place: China | collected 2015-10 | reverse complement strand
AAAATATTTTGAAATTTCTTCATGTTTTTGCACACTTTCGTGGTAGGAAATGCTATTATAATACTCGTAACCCCCCCCAATACATTATAAGTTTTGTTGCATTTAGTGTAACAAGAATACCTTCTCCAAAGAGAGCAGCGATCGTGGCTGCTCTCATTTTTGCATTTATGAAGAATTAATTATTCATTTACTGTATTATGATGACATATGACAGAATACCGGAAAGAGACTTCGGTACCGTATTAGTTATTTGTATTTTTCCATTTGGTAAAACCAATCTTTTTCATGCTGTATCCATCTTTTTTAAGTAAAATATTATAATTGGCAAAAGCATCATTTATTCGGTAGATTCCTTTGCTGATATCGTCTGGCCTCGGTTTGCCTTTATAAGGAACAGAAGTTTCTACATCATCATCATAAGTCTCATCTGGATCAGCCCCATCATAACATTCTGTCAGGAAAAGCCCCTGTGACTTTCCGTCATATAAGGTAGAAATCGTACCATTTACAGAATGAGTATATACAGGATCGACATACAGGTTTCTGTAAGAACTGGAAATTGTACCTTTTTTCTTTTTCAGGAGATTCATGGTTAATTCTGTATGATAACTATCCCATGGAGAATCTAGAACGTAATCATAGCTAAAAAGGAGCTTTCCTTTTTCCGGGTAGGCAGTAATACGGACTTCAATAGAATCATCTGTGCCTTTAGGACGGAACTTTGTAGAAATTGTTCTTAGATTTTTTTCTTCTCCTTTACCTTTTTTACCTTTTTTCCGTATAAGATCATATAATTTTTTCGCGTTGATTCGTTCAACGGTATCTACCGTTACTTTACATTTTAGCTTTTTGCCTCTTACCTTTGCAGTAATGGTGCATTTGCCAGGGCTTAAAGCTTTTACAACTCCCTTTTTATTCACTTTTGCAATCTTTTTATTACTGCTTTTCCATGTTACTTTCCTTTTAGTTCCAATTACTCGTAGTTTTACAGTTTTTCCTTGAATCAGTGTAACAGCAGTTTTATTCAGTCTCATTCTTGGAGCTGCATTAACAGCTTTTCCCGGAAAAAGAAGGGAAAACAGTAGGCAAAGAGTAATGGCAATGCTGAGCATGGAAATAACAGACCTCTTTGTGGATTTTTTAAAATATTTATTCATAAAGTGACCTCCATTCTTAATAAATGTATTTGCTCATAGAGTTTCCGGGTCAAAAAAAGCGTCTTTTTGTACATGACAAAAAGACGCTTAAAAAATCAGCTTTATCACACCACGAAAACCGGACAAGAGCCTTCGCCCGATTCTTAAAAATAGAATAGATATTGTATTGAGAATTGTCAAATAAATCATATCCGGCCCTCCTCTTAATCGCATATCAATATATATGTTCATCTTAATTGTAACATAGAAAAGAGGCGGTGGTCAAACACTATCAGAAACTTCTTTACACTTTTTTTACAGGTGTCTTGTTAGATGTAAATGTTGGTGTTATAATGGGCAGAAATTTGGCAAAAATCAGGGGGTGGTCAATGATATTGCTTTATAATGACACAGTAAATGTAGTTCCGTATCCAGGTTTACTTTTTACGGCAATACTTCCGCCATGAATATCTACAATAAAACGAACCATAGAAAGTCCAAGTCCAAAGCCTTCCCCGGTACTCCTGCTTTTATCAACTCGATAAAAACGATTCCATATTTTGTCAAGATGTTCTTTTTCGATACCGATTCCATTATCTTTGATGATGATATCAGTGTTTTCCTGGTTCTTTATAAGATTAACCCAGACACATCCGCCGTTTATACCATAATTGATCGCATTTTCTATAAGATTATAAATCATACGCATTAGGAGCATCGTGTCTCCCTGAATAATATATGATTCATTTTGGGGGATATATTCAAATAAAAGAGAAATATTTTTGCCATTTAGGTAAAAACACACAATACAAGTTCATCAAGTGAGTATCGAAACGTTCCACTTGCAAAGATTGATTTTTTGTCTCTTGCAACACTTGGGATCTATTCTGAAGACTGTAAGGGGAGATAAAGAAAAAAGAGTTGTGCAAAGCACAACTCTTTTTAAAATGTAGCGGGAGGGGGTCACGATCCCTCGACCTCCGGATTATGAATCCGACGCTCTAACCAGCTGAGCTATCCCGCCAACATTGCTTCTATCTTGCTCACCCTAGTGGATGATTTTCAAAAGCGAGTGCAAAGTTACGAAGAAAAAACGAACCGTCCAAATTTTCCGCATGATTTTTTATCCAAGAAGCCATTTTTGTTGTTTTTGCCGCCCTCAGAGAAGCACAAAAGCACCCCTTTCGAGGGTTTCGCCATCCCGAACGCATCCCGAGACCATCCCGAACGAATCATGAACACTTCCTGCTCGCCACCAAGTATTCTAAAGCGACGCAATGGCGCACGCGCAAAATTATCTCGGCATAATTTCATGGGTTGGAGAAAAAACAATACCTTTGCATGCGAATAAATCAAGCTGCATGCGGCCATAGGAGGACAAGGCCTTCGTTGCGCCCGCCAAGCAGCACCAAGACACCATTACCAAACAAATCGATCACAATATTCATCAATTTATCAAGATCATGAACAGAAAAAGCATTTACGCCACATTGTTCCTTACGTTCCTCCTGGGCATAGGAGGACAGACCGCCCTTGCCCATACGGGCGGATCGGACGCAGGATATCGCGATAACCAGACGGCTGCCAGCCTCATCCAGGCAGGCGAAGCAGAGGGAGCTAAGATCCTTGCCGCTCAAGCCGAGACCTCGCTGCTGCACCTCGACGAGGACGCCGTCCTCTATGCCACCATCGCCAACCAGTCGCAGACCATGATGGCACGCCCCGCCGTCGTCTGCACATGGAACGGGAAGCTGGTGGGCAAGACGGTGCTGACCAACGGCCTGAAGGGGCTGGACCAGCAGACCGTGGCCATCCACATCTCTGCCGCTGACCTCGACAAGGTGTTGGGCGAGGACGCCAAGAAGGGAGCGATCCGTCTGGAACTGGAACTCATCGACGAGGCCCAACCTCTGAAGACGGCCTGCAGCGCCTCCTACGTCAACATCACCCGCGCCGAGTCGTTCTACACCCGCCGCATGGTAGTGGAAGAGGGAACGGGCGCCTGGTGCGGATGGTGCGTGAAGGGCATCGTGGGCCTGCGCTACATGAACGCGACCTATCCCGACCAATTCATCGGCATCGCCGTGCACAACGGCGACATGTACACGGTCAACAACTACAAGACCTGGCTGGCGAAATATTTCGACGGCTATCCCAACTGCCTCGCCAACCGCAGCGGCAAGGCCTTCATCCCCGAGGCCGCCAACCTGGAGCGCCGCCTGAAGGCGATGGACGAGAAGGCAGAGTGCGACATCCAGTTCACGGCACAGTTGGCCGACGGCACCATTAGTTTCCATACCACCACGACGTTCCTTACCACCAAGCAGGAGAGTAACTATCGTATGGCCTACGTCGTCTGTGAGGACCAGTTGCCCATCACGCAGAACAACTACTATGCGGGCGGCGAGAATGGCGAGATGGGCGGTTTCGAGGACCTGCCCAAGAAGGCGGAGATCAAGGTGGACGACGTGGCACTCGGCATCTACCCCTCGCCGGAGGGCATGGAGGACGTGCTCCCGCAGACCATCGAGGCGGAGCAAGCCTATGAGCACGCCTACTCCATCGACGCTCCCTACCACGACGAGGACGACAACCTCTGGGCCGCCGTCCTGCTCATAGACGGCGCGACGGGAGAGATCGTGCAGGCCGCCAAGGCCAAGGTGCTGCCCGCCACGTCCATTCAGGGCGTAGCCGACCAGCCCGCCACCACTCCTCGGGAGGGCATCTTCAACCTTCAGGGCCAGAGACTGCGCTCGCTGCAGCAGGGCATCAACATCGTCAATGGCAAGAAGGTACTGAAGCGATAAAGTCCTCATTAAAGACGAGGACACACAACCTATCGGAGTAGGAGGCAAGCACCACCACGGCGCCAGCCTCCTACTTCTTCGTTTTCGCCAGGCAAAGGTCTGGCCATATAGGCCATGAAGAAAAGCGATTAAGGACCAAAAATGTGACAACCAAAAACGCAAGAAGGCCTCAACGAGCGATTTGGGATTAAAAAAACGAAAAAAGAAGCACACGTCGAATATTTTTCGTAATTTTGCATTTCGTAACCGCCTTGCGCCATGCCGCCACTCCCTTTGCGGGGGCGGCCCACGCTCACGGGCGACCACCAACGATATGTTTCGGATCAAGAAATTAGACCTATTCATCGCCCGCCAGTTCGGCCAACTGTTTGCCGGCACGTTCTTCATCAGCCTCTTTGTGCTGATGATGCAGTTTCTGTGGCGCTATGTCGATACGCTTATCGGCAAGGGTCTCTCCGTCGATGTGCTGGCGGAGTTTTTCTGGTACATGGCCCTGATCATGGTGCCGCAGGCCCTCCCCCTGGCCATCCTGCTCAGTTCGCTCATCACCTACGGCAACCTGGGCGAGAGCAGCGAGCTGACAGCCATCAAGGCAGCAGGCATCTCCCTGCTCCAGTCGATGCGCGGACTGATCGTCGTGAGCGTCTGCATCGCCTTCGTCTCGTTCTATTTCCAGAACAACGTCGCCCCCAACGCCCAGCTGAAGCTCGCCCAGCTCATGCTGTCGATGAAGCAGAAAAGTCCGGAGCTGGAGATACCAGAGGGCATCTTCTACGACGGCATCCCCCAGACCAACATCTACGTGGGCAAGAAAGACCTGCAGACGGGCAAACTCTACAACATCATGATCTACCGCATGACCGAGTCGTACGAGGACCAGGCCATCATCCTGGCCGACTCCGGCATGCTCCAATCTACTGCCGAGAAGAAGCACCTCGTGATGAACCTCTACAGCGGAGAGTGGTTTGAGAACATGCGGTCCGAGGAGCTCTCGGGAAGCGCAGCCGTGCCCTACCGCCGCGAGACGTTCGTCCACAAACGCCTCATCATGGACTTCGACGGCGACTTCAGCCTGACCGACGCGGCAGGGTTGGCAGGCAACGCGCGCACGAAGAGCCTGCAGCAGATACAGACCGACATCGACTCGCTCAACCTCTCGGGCGACAGCATCGGCAAGATGTACCTCCGCGACGCCGACAACTTCTACTACGAGGGACGCCCCCTCACACCCCACCTGCTCAAGATGGCACGGCAAGAGGCGGCAGCCAAGACAATGGACTTCGACACGCTCTTCGCACGCCAGAGCCAAGACGCACGCCGCATGTGCGTGGACAGGGCGCTGAGCACCGTGCAGGCCGAACTGACCGACCTGCAGTTCAAGAGCATGATCACGAGCGACCTGGACAAAGACATACGCCAGCACGAGATAGAGTATATCAACAAGTTCTCGCTCGCCCTGGTATGCATCATCTTCTTCTTCATCGGCGCGCCCCTGGGAGCCATCATCCGCAAGGGCGGACTGGGCATCCCCATCATCGTGGCCGTCGTGGTCTATATCATCTTCTACATCCTCGACAACACGGGCTACCGCATGGCGCGCCAGGGATCGTGGGCGATATGGTTTGGCAAGGGGCTCTCGCCCGCCGTGCTGATACCGACGGCCCTGTTTATCACCTACAAGGCCAACAAAGACTCCACGGTCTTCAACTTCGACGCCTACCGCAGCCTCTTCATGCGGCTGCTGGGCCTCAGGGAGCAGCGCCACGTCAGCGGCAAGGAGGTCATCATCGAGACGCCCGACTACACGGCCGACGCCGAGCGCCTCACGCGCATGAACGGCGAGATAGCCGAATACGAGCGCAAGCACCGACTCAAGTCGCCACCCAACGTGATCAAGACGTTTTTCCACTACCAGCCCGATCACGAGATAGAGCGCATCAGCGAGGAGATGGAGCAGGTCATCGAAGACCTGGGCAACACGCGCAACCGCATCATCCTCACGGCCCTCAACCGCTACCCCATCCTCGCCGTCAAGGCCCATACGCGGCCCTTCGAGCACAAGTGGATGAACATCGCGGCAGCAGTCGTCGTGCCCGTGGGCCTCTTCCTCTACTGCAGGATGTGGAGTTTCCGCCTCAGACTGCACCACGACCTGCAGGCCATACGATCTGCCAACGAGATGGTCGTGCAGGAGGTGGGGAAGATGAACGCGTGAGGACGTGAATACGAATGTGAACACTTATAAGAATCATAAATAAAGAAAAGATAGAAATGGAAGATTTCAAACTCAGCAGCATTGAGGCTGCGCTGGAAGACTTCAAGGAGGGTAAATTCGTGATTGTCGTCGATGACGAGGACCGCGAGAACGAGGGAGACCTCATCATTGCCGCCGAGAAGATCACACCCGAGAAGGTGAACTTCATGCTCAAGAACGCGCGCGGCGTGCTCTGTGCGCCCGTGACGCTGAGCCGTTGCGAGGAACTGGACTTGCCACACCAGGTACAGGACAACACGTCGATGCTCGGCACGCCGTTTACGGTCACCGTCGACAAACTCGAGGGGTGCTCCACGGGCGTGTCGGCAGCAGACCGTGCGGCCACTATCCTGGCCCTGGCCGACCCCGAGTCCACACCGCAGACCTTCGGTCGCCCCGGCCACATCAACCCACTCTACGCTCAGGACAACGGTGTGCTGCGCCGTAGCGGCCACACGGAGGCCTCCATTGACCTCTGCAAGCTGGCGGGCCTTCGTCCCGTGGCTGCCCTGATGGAGATCATGAACGAGGACGGCACGATGGCACGCATGCCGCAGCTCCAGGAGAAAGCCAAGGAGTGGGGCATGAAGATCATCTCCATCCGCGACCTCATCGCCTACCGCCTGAAGCGAGAGTGCCTCATCGAGGTCGGCGAGGAGGTAGAGCTGCCCACCCGCTATGGCAACTTCCACCTCATCCCTTTCCGCCAGCAGAGCAACGGACTGGAGCACATGGCGCTCATCAAGGGTGAATGGAACGAAGAAGAGCCGATCCTCGTGCGCGTCCACTCCTCCTGCGCCACGGGCGACATCCTCGGATCGAAGCGCTGCGACTGCGGCGACCAGCTCCACAAGGCCATGGAGATGATCGACAAGGAGGGCAAGGGCGTGCTCATCTACATGCAGCAGGAGGGCCGCGGCATCGGACTGATGAACAAGATTGCCGCCTACAAGCTCCAGCAGGAGGAGGGCTACGACACCGTCGATGCCAACACTCACCTCGGATTCAAGCCCGACGAGCGCGACTATGGCTGCGGCGCGCAGATGCTCCGCCACCTTGGCGTGCACAAGATGCGCCTCATGACCAACAACCCGAAGAAGCGCGTGGGACTGGAGGCCTACGGACTGGAAATCGTCGAGAACGTGCCTATCGAGGTGCCGGCCACGGAATACGACTACAGATACCTCAAGACCAAGCGCGACCGCATGGGTCACGACCTTCATCTGTAATCACGCCTCGCTCATGGAGCTTGTGCCACGGCCATCGTCATGGCACAAGTTCCATGCTTTTCTCATTCTTTAGCAGGAGCAGGCAAGGGACCTTGCCACACCCTCCACGGCGAGACCACAAGTCTCCGCCTGGACAGAATGTCGATTTCCCACTATTTATATATGTAGAGAAAGGTCATGATACGAACATTAGCCATCGACGACGAGCCGCTCGCCCTGCAGCAGTTGGCCGCCTATATCAAAAAGATACCCTACCTGGAACTGGTCGGCGAATGCCAGAGCGCCATCGACGCCCACACGCTGATGCAGAAGGAGCCCGTTGACGCCATCTTCTGCGACATCAGCATGCCTGACCTCAACGGCCTGGACTTCGTGCGTGCCCTCAACCCGCGCCCGCTGGTCGTCTTCACCACCGCCTACAGCCAGTATGCCGTCGAGGGCTACAAGGTCGATGCGGACGACTATCTTCTCAAGCCCTTCAGCTTCGAAGAGTTTCAGCAGGCTGCCGAGCGTGTCCACAGACAGTATGACCTGCTCCACCAGGAGGAAGCAGCTGCCGCCAGTGCGTCGGAGATAGACGAGAACGACGACATTTTTCTCAAGACGGAGTACAAGGTGATGCGCGTGGCGGTCTCCGACATCCGTTGCGTGGAGGGCATGAGCGAGTATCTGAAGATCCACCTCGTCAGCCGAGACCGCCCCGTGGTGGTGCTCATGAGCATGAAGAAACTCGAGGAACGGCTGCCGCACGCCTCCTTCATGCGCGTCCACCGCTCGTGGATGGTCAACCTCCGGCGCATCCGTGAGATCAGCAAGAGCCGCATCACCCTCGACAACGACGCGGAAGTGCCCATCGGCGACCTCTACCGCGAGACGTTCCAAAAGTATATCGAAAGCAAGTTTGTCGGCAAGTAATCGGCCACCCGACTGCCAAAGACACGAAAGCAAGCGGCCTTTAGCAAGTTTTCACGCCGCAATGCTCCCCGATTGGGGGAAAAACCGTACCTTTGCAGTTAAATAACATTCAAATCAAAAAGCGTTATGGCACAGGAAGATGTATTCAAGAAGATAGTAAGCCATTGCAAAGAGTATGGCTTTGTCTTTCCGAGTTCTGAAATCTATGATGGTCTCGCCGCCGTTTACGACTACGGTCAGAACGGCGTGGAGCTGAAAAATAATATCAAGGAGTACTGGTGGAAGTCCATGGTGCTCCTCCATTCCAACATCGTCGGTATCGACGCCGCCATCTTCATGCACCCCACGGTGTGGAAGGCCAGCGGCCATGTCGATGCATTCAACGACCCCTTGATCGACAACCGCGACTCGAAGAAGCGCTACCGCGCCGACAACCTCATCGAGGACCAGATCGGCAAGTATGAGGAGAAGATCGACAAGGAGGTAAAGAAGGCTGCCAAGCGATTCGGCGAGAGCTTCGACGAGGAGAAATTCCGTGCCACCAATCCCCGCGTCCTCGACTACCAGAAGAAGCGCGACGACCTCCACGAGCGCTACACGGAGGCCATGCAGGGTCCCAACCTGGAGGAACTGAAGCAGATCATCCTCGACGAGGGCATCGTCTGCCCGATCAGCGGCACGAAAAACTGGACCGACGTACGCCAGTTCAACCTCATGTTCGCCACTCAGTTTGGTGCCGCTGCCGACGCCAACAATACGGTCTATCTGCGTCCGGAGACCGCACAGGGCATCTTCGTCAACTACCTCAACGTACAAAAGACGGGACGCATGAAGCTGCCCTTCGGCATTGCCCAGATCGGCAAGGCCTTCCGCAACGAGATCGTGGCCCGTCAGTTCATCTTCCGCATGCGCGAGTTCGAGCAGATGGAGATGCAGTTCTTCGTGCGCCCCGGAACCGAAATGAAGTGGTGGAACGAGTGGAAGAACACCCGCATGGCCTGGCACCGTGCGCTGGGCTTCGGCGACGATGACTACCGCTTCCACGACCACGACAAACTGGCCCACTACGCCAACGCCGCGACGGACATCGAATACAACTTCCCGTTCGGGTTCAAGGAGGTCGAGGGCATCCACTCGCGCACGGACTTCGACCTGGGCAGCCACCAGAAGTTTTCGGGCAAGAAGTTGCAATACTTCGATCCGGAGACGGGTGAAAGCTATGTACCCTATGTGGTCGAGACGTCGATCGGCGTGGATCGCATGTTCCTGCAGGTGATGTCGGCGGCCTATACCGAGCAGACGCTCGAAGGCGGCGATTCGCGCGTCGTGCTGAAATTCCCGCCCGCATTGGCTCCGGTCAAGGTGGCCGTGCTGCCGCTGGTGAAGAAGGACGGCATGCCCGAAGTGGCGCAGAAGATCGTCGACCTGCTGAAATACGATTACAATGTCGTTTACGACGAGAAAGACTCCGTCGGCAAGCGTTACCGCCGTCAGGATGCCATCGGTACGCCGTTCTGCGTGACGGTCGACGGCCAGACGCTGGAGGACGGGACCGTGACGATCCGCCACCGCGATACGATGGCCCAGGAGCGCGTCAAGATCGAGTCGCTGCACGCGATGGTCGACGAGGAGTGCTCCTACCGCAAGTTGTTCAGGACGCTGAACCTCTGATTTGGGACGCATTCTTGCCATAGACTACGGGACCCGGCGCACGGGAATCGCCGTGAGCGATCCCCTGCGCCTGATCGCCGGAGGGCTGGAGACGGTCGAGATGAAGGGGCTGGAGGCCTGGCTGGCAAAATATTTCGCCCGGGAGGACGTTAGTACGATAGTCGTGGGGAAGCCTTCGCGGATGGACGGCACGCCCTCCGAGACGTGGCGATTCATCGAGCCGCTGGCCGGCCGCCTGCGGCGGGCGTGGCCCGACAAGGAGGTGGTTTTCTACGACGAACGCTTTACTTCGGTGATGGCCCACCGCACGATGCTCGAAAGCGGCATCGGCAGGATGGCCCGCCGCGACAAGGCGTTGGTGGATAAGATTTCCGCGACGATTATCCTCCAGTCCTATATGGAAAGCATTTCCTGTCGATAACCCGGACGCGACGCGATAAGCCCCTCCCGAGGGAGGGTTTTGGGGTGGGGTCAGACTTGTAAACGACGCCAACGGCGGCGACAACACGATCGGCAGCAAACCGACAGAGAGAAAGATTAACAAATTACATAAACGTATGAACAACAAGTATTCACTTCCCAAAGACGGCGGCCTGATTTCCGAATCGGCTCCGCGCGACATCATCCATCGTTACGAGAAGATCCACACCAAGGTCTACGAAAACGAGTACGAAGGCGTGCAGTACGTCGCCGACAACATCGTCAAGGCGATCCGCATGTACAACGAAATCCACTGCTCGAACGAGGTCTACGAGGAGTCGCAGCCCTTCGTGCTGGGCCTCACGACGGGCCGCACGCCGCTGGGTCTCTACCGGGAACTGGTGAAACGCCACCACGAAGGGCAGATCAGCTTCCGGAACGTCGCCGTTTACAGCCTCGACGAGTTCTACCCGATCCGGTCGACCGAACAGCAGAGCCGCAACTACCGCATCCACGAGGAGTTCCTCAACCACATCGACATCCTGCCCGAGAACGTGCACATCCCCGACGGTACGGTTCCCGAGGACCGCGTTTCGGAATACTGCGCGTCGTACGACCACTCGGTGCGGCGCATCGACCTGATGATCATTGGCGTCGGCGAGGACGGACAGATCGGCTTCAACGAGCCGGGGTCCTACTCCCGCTCGCGCACGCGGCTGGTGCAGCTGACCTACAACACCCGCAAAATCCAGTCGGGCGCTTTCTTCGGGCTGGAGAACACGCCCAAGATGGCGGTCACGATGGGCATCGACACGATCATGCGCGCCAACCGCATCATCCTGATGGCCTGGGGCGAGGAGAAGGCCCACATCGTGCAGCGGGTCGTCGAGGGCGAGATCACGGATCAGGTTCCCGCCTCGTACCTCCAGGCGCACCAGAATATCGAGGTGGTGATCGACGAGAATGCCGCGCAGCTGCTCACCCGCGAGCAGACGCCGTGGATGGTGGGTCCCTGCGAATGGACGCCGAAATTCGTCCGCAAGGCCGTGGTATGGCTCTGCGGCGTGGTGAAGAAGCCCATCCTGAAACTCACCTATAAGGATTACATCGAAAACTCGCTGGGCGAACTGCTCGAACAGGGCCGCGCCTACGACCAGATCAACATCGACGTCTTCAACGACCTCCAGCACACCATCACGGGCTGGCCGGGCGGCAAGCCCAACGCCGACGACTCGACGCGCCCCGTGCCTTCGTCGCCCTTCCCCAAACGGGTGATCGTCTTCTCGCCGCATCCCGACGACGACGTGATCTCGATGGGCGGCACGTTCATCCGCCTCGTGCAGCAAGGTCACGACGTGCACGTGGCTTACGAAACCTCGGGCAACGTGGCCGTGCACGACGACGTGGTGCTCCAAAATATCGACACGGCCCGCGAACTGGGTTACGGCAACCACTACGCCGAAGTCGAAAAGGTCATCGCCGGCAAGAGGAAGGGCGAACCCGAGCCGCGCCCGCTGCTCGACCTGAAAGGCGCCATCCGCCGCGCCGAGGCGCGTGCCGCCGTGCGCTCGTTCGGACTGAACCCCGACACCAACGCCCACTTCCTCAACCTGCCGTTCTACGA
>OODJ01002553.1_pt1 | contig 12085 bp, 16 predicted proteins | sample 1671611 | NCBI WGS metagenome assembly OODJ01 (sample SAMN06348174, study PRJEB24527) | human gut metagenome | biome: human gut; feature: ankylosing spondylitis patient; material: feces | host: Homo sapiens | place: China | collected 2015-10 | reverse complement strand
TCCCTCGGCACGCTCTACGAACGCACGGGAAAGGGGCATCACCATCATTTCCACTTCACGCGGCATCATGACCGATCGCGAAGCAAGGAAACAGGGCGTCGGCGGCGAAGTTCTCGCCTACGTTTGGTAACAACCCGCAAACGTGGATCAAACCTGAATTCACTCAGGCTTTGATTCACGCAAATAACACAGCTGAAACGCCTATGCCCGGAACAAAACAGGCCGGGCACGGGCGAAAGCAAGATAATGCATTAATATTTGGAGGTGCACAATGTCTCGAATCGGAAAACTTCCGATCACTATCCCTGCCGGAGTGACAATTACGGTTTCTGACGATAATACCGTGACAGTCAAGGGCCCCAAGGGTCAGCTCTCCGAGAAGATCAGCCCCCGCATCAAGGTTTCCATGGATGCAGGCATCCTCAAGGTAGAACGCCCCACCGATGAAAAAGAAGACCGTTCTCTGCACGGACTTTCCCGTACCCTCATCAACAATATGGTCGTCGGTACCACCAAAGGTTTCGAGAAAAAGCTTGAAATCAACGGCACCGGTTACAGGGCTCAGAAGAACGGCAACAAGCTCGTTCTCAATGTCGGTTATTCACACCCTGTTGAATTCGAAGAAGGCGACGGCATTACTTTCGACGTTCCCGCTCCCAACCGTATCACGGTTCAGGGCATCGACAAGCAGAAAGTCGGTCAGATCGCAGCAGACGTCCGCGCGGTTCGTGAGCCTGAACCCTACAAGGGCAAGGGTATCAAGTATGACTATGAAGTCATCATCCGCAAGGAAGGTAAGACCGGTAAATAACAGGAGGAGTATAGCAGTATGATTAGTAAGCTTGATAAGAATGCAAAGCGCAAGGCACGTCATTACCGTACCCGCAGGCATATCATCGGCACACCCGCAAGGCCCCGCCTGAATGTTTACCGCAGCCTGAATCACATCTATGCTCAGGTTATCGATGACTCCATCGGAAACACCATTGCGGCAGCTTCCACCGTTGAAGCATCCGTAAAGGCATTGATCGAAGGCAAAAACAAGAAGGAAGCAGCGTTCATCGTTGGTGAAACCGTTGCAAAGCGCGCACTTGAAAAGGGCGTTGCAAAGGTCGTTTTCGATCGCGGCGGTTATCTTTACACCGGTCGCGTTGCCGAGCTGGCAGCCGGTGCCCGCAAGGCCGGCTTGGATTTCTAATGGAGGTATACTATGCAAAACAGGCGTAATTACACCCCGGAAGTACCGGAATTCAAAGAAAAGCTCGTCTCCGTCAACCGTGTAGCAAAGGTTGTTAAGGGCGGTAAAATTTTCCGCTTCTCCGCGCTCATCGTTGTCGGCGATGAAAAGGGTCGCGTCGGTGTCGGCATGGGCAAAGCTGCCGAAATTCCCGAAGCGGTTCGCAAGGGCGTTGAGGACGCAAAGCGTCATCTCATCAACGTTCCCATCGTCGGAACCACCATTCCGCACGCTGTTGAAGGCAAGTTCTCCAAGGGTCATGTTCGCATGCTCCCCGCAGACCCCGGTACCGGCGTTATCGCGGGCGGTCCCGTTCGCTGCGTTCTCGAAATGGTCGGCATCAAAGATATCCGCACCAAGAGCTACGGTTCCAACAACCCCGCAAACTGCGTGAAGGCAACCCTTGACGGGCTTGCACAGCTCCGCACCGCAGAGCAGGTTGCGCATCTGCGCGGTAAGAGCGTTGCCGAAATTCTTGACTGATTGGGAGGGAATTATAATGGCAAACCTGAAAGTTACACTCGTTAAGAGCACCATCGGAGCACTGAAAGACCAGCAGGCGACCGTTAAGGCACTCGGTCTTCACAAGCTCAATCACACGGTCATCAAGCCCGATAATGCTTGCATCCGTGGCATGATTTTCAAAGTGAAGCACCTTGTTAAGGTGGAAGAAGTAGACGCATAAGGAGGTTACCGCATGAATCTACATGAGTTAAGGCCCGCCGAGGGTTCAACAAGTGCAAGGAAGCGTGTGGGTCGCGGCTCCGGTTCCGGTATCGGCAAAACCGCCGGTTACGGTCACAAGGGTCAGAAGGCTCGCAGCGGAAGCAAGAAGAACGGCTTTGAAGGCGGTCAGATGCCTCTGCCCCGTCGTCTCCCGAAGAGAGGCTTCCACAACAACTTCATGAAAGTTTATTCCGTTGTCAACATCGAGGCTCTCAACCGCTTCGAGAATGGCACTGTAATCACCGCTGAGCTCCTCAAAGCAGAGGGCATCATCAGCAAAATCGAGAAGGACGGCCTCAAGGTTCTGGGCCGTGGCGAGCTTACACAGCGCCTTACTGTCAAGGCGGCGAAGGTATCAAATTCAGCCCGTGAAGCTATCGTTGCGGTGGGCGGAACTGTAGAGGTGCCGAATGTTTAAGACTATCATCAATGCTTGGAAAGTCAAGGACATCCGCACCAAGATGCTCTACACTCTGCTCTTGATCGTTGTCTACAGACTCGGCTCCTTCATCCCCGTTCCCAGTGTAAACGGTGAAAAACTCGGAGAGTTGATTGCAAGCTATGACTTCCTCAGCTTCCTCAACCTCTTCTCCGGCGGTTCTCTGAACAATTTCTCACTCTTTGCAATGGGTATCTCGCCCTACATCACGGCGTCGATTATTCTTCAGCTCCTCACCATTGCATTCCCCTCCCTTGAGAAGCTTTCCAAGGAAGAGGACGGCAGGGAAAAGATCGAAAAAATCACCCGTATCGTGGGCGTCGTTCTCGCTCTTATCCAGTCCGTAAGCATTGTTGTCGGTCTCAACAGCGCAAACGGCGATCTCATCAAAAAGATCACCATCTTCGGCACAAGCGGCTTCGGCACATTCATGAACGGCTTTATGCCCTATGTTATCACGGGCATCTGCTGCACCGCAGGTACTGCGTTCCTGATGTGGATGGGTGAGCGCATCACCGAAAAGGGCATCGGCAACGGCGTTTCAATTCTGATCTTTGCATCCATTGTTTCCTCCGTTCCCAATGTTGTTATCAACCTTATCAACGGTACTTTCCACATTATTCCGACCACTAACGGTCTTGCGTACAAGTGGTGGTACGGAATCGTGGTTATCCTTGTGGTTCTTATCCTCACCGTTGGTATCGTTACCGTTGAAAAGGCGGTTCGCCGCATTCCCGTTCAGTACGCAAAGCGCGTTGTCGGCAGGAAACTCTACGGCGGACAGTCCACGCATATCCCTCTCAAGGCGAATGCAAACGGCGTTATGCCCCTGATCTTCGCTATGACGATTCTTCAGGTTCCCGGCATGATCGGTCAGTTCTGGCCCAAGGGCAAGTTCAATACCTTTGTAAGCACTTACCTCAGCCCGGCAACCACGAATATCGCCGGCATAATCATTTACTATGTGCTTTATGCCATCATGATCGTGGGCTTCGCTTACTTCTACTCCTCCATCACCTTCAACCCTGTTGAGATTTCCAAAAATCTCCAGCAGAACGGCGGATTTATTCCCGGTATTCGTCCCGGTCGTCCCACTTCGGACTACCTCCAGAAGAAGTGCAGCCGCCTGACAATGTTCGGCGCACTCTTCCTGATGATTATCGCAATCATCCCCACTCTGCTCCTGAAGGTGCTGAACATCACCGTGCTGTCTGCTTTCGGTCCGACGAGCATTCTGATTATGATCAGTGTGTCCATCGAAATTGCCGACCAGCTTGACTCGCTGATGATCATGAGGAACCATAAGGGCTTCCTCAACTAATCTCACAGGATTATATTGACCCGATGTTTGTCCAAGGGATATTGGCTGCGTTGCTTCTATCCCTTGGATTAAACTGCGTATTAGAGACAAATTGACGGAGGTTTTTAAAACCGATATTTATGAAGCTGATACTTTTAGGTCCGCCCGCCGCCGGCAAAGGAACACAGGCGGAATGCATCGCCGAACGCTACTCTCTTGCCCATATTTCAACCGGGGATATGCTCCGCGCCGAAATCAGCAAAAAAACGCCGCTCGGCTTGCGCGCTAAGGCTCTTATCGACGACGGCAACCTTGTTCCGGACGAGATAATTAATGAAATGGTGCTCTCACGCATACAGCACGAGGATTGCAGCATCGGCTTTTTGCTGGACGGCTATCCGCGAACCATTGCGCAGGCGGAGACGCTTGCCGGTGCGGTCAATATCGATGCAGTGATTGACATCAATGTTGACAGTGATATCCTTATCGAGAGAGTTTCCTCACGGCGCGTCTGCCCGAAATGCAATCACTCCCAGTGTGTCAGCGCGGCTGATACTGCCGCCGGCAAACCGGAATTGTGTGCAAAGTGCGGAGCAGAACTTATCAGACGGCCGGATGATAATCCGGAGAGTATGCGGCACAGGCTCGAAGTCTACTACGACAGAACCTTCCCGCTTATCAACTTCTATCGCGAAAAAGGTCTTCTCGTTCCCATCGACGGCGCAATGAGCATCGGCGATGTTTCGAACCGGATCTTTGCGGCGCTCGATCCGATATTCGAGAAGAATAAAAAAGCTTAAATCCAACGGACGAAATGCCTCGGCAGGGGCTGCTGCATATTTCCGAAAATCGACGCTTCGGAGTTCAGGAGAAAAGAATGAGTGACGGAAAAATTACAATTAAATCAGAATCCCAGCGTGCGCTCATGCGCGCTGCGGGTGAGCTGACGGGCAGAACGCTTAATTATATCGAAACGCTTATTAAACCGGGAATTTCAACAAAGGAATTGGATGAAGCGGCAGAGGAGTTTATTCGAAGCCACGGCGCTGTTCCGTCATTCCTGAATTACGAGGGCTTCCCGGCAAGCATCTGCACTTCGGTCAATGACAGGATCGTGCACGGCATTCCGAGCAGGCATGACCGTCTGCGTGACGGCGACATTATCAGTGTTGACTGCGGCGCGCTGCTTAACGGCTTCCATGGGGATGCCGCAAGGACTTTTCTTGTCGGCAATGTTGCTCCCGAGGTCGCTAAGCTTGTTCAGGTCACAAAAGAGTGCTTCTTTAAGGGCCTTGAACAGGCCGTTGTCGGGAATCATATTTCCGATATCGGACGGGCAATTCAGCAGCACGCCGAGTCACATGGCTACGGTGTCGTTCGTGAGCTCGTCGGCCACGGCATCGGCATGAATATGCATGAAGCTCCCGAGGTTCCGAATTATGTTATTCCGCATTTCGGACGGGGAGCAAGACTCGTGCCCGGCATGGCGATCGCGATTGAACCGATGATAAATCTCGGCACAAGACGCATTCATGTTCTCGATGACGGGTGGACCTGCGTCACTGCCGATGGCAAGCCGAGTGCGCATTATGAAAACACAATTTTTATTTCGGAAAACGGTCCGGAAGTGTTGACAAACCCAGAATAATGTGCTACAATGTTAAGGTTGCGACTTATGGATAAAAAAGGGTGTCGAAACACAGAAAAACCCGAAGAATTCTGTAAATTCGCCGAAGAGGACGTTTTGTCCTCCGAAAGTGAAACAGCGACCCGGGGCAGTATGACTGAGAATGACATTCCCGTCTTGCAGAAATGCATTGCGAGGGATGAGATTATTCTCGGTCAAATAGTAATTTCGAACGCAGGGCATGACAGGGATAGTCATCTTGTTGTCATAGGACACGAGGGCGAAAATTTCGTTTTCGTTGCCGACGGCAGGCTGCGAACGGCTGAAAAGCCCAAAAGGAAGCAGCTCAGGCACGTTTTGCGGACAGATATATATTCCCCGAAAATCTCAAAAAAGATTTTGCGGGGTATGCCCGTGACGAATGCGGAGCTGAGGAAAATCATTGCCGAGTTTAAAAAGCCGGCAGGCGGCGAATCAGGTGCGGCGGAATGAATGCGGATAATGCTCTTCACAAACCGCAGCAAACAAGAATTTGCCGAAATGAGTACCGCATTTTGCAAGGAGGATTTGAATGTCTAAGCAGGACGTAATCGAAGTTGCGGGTGTTGTCACGGATTCATACCCGAATGCGATGTTTGAGGTTACTCTCGAAAACGGTCACAAAATTTTGGCGACCATATCCGGCAAGCTCAGGATGAATTACATTCGAGTCCTGACGGGCGACAAGGTAACCGTTGAGCTTTCGCCCTATGACCTGACGAGAGGTCGCATCACATGGCGCGCAAAGAACTGACGTTCTGTGTGCAGCTAAAATGCCAAATTTTCACAGGAGGAAGCAACAATGAAAGTAAGGCCTTCAGTAAAACCGATGTGCGAGAAGTGCAAGATCATTAAGCGCAAGGGTCGCGTTATGGTCATCTGCGAGAATCCTCGTCACAAGCAGAAGCAGGGCTGATTTGGCTTGAATTGAGCGGAGCGGCAACACGAACGCTGACTGCGGCGGCAATGCGCCGCGAAGGTTCGGAACGCAAAAGCTCGATGAATGCGGAATCCCCGAAATGCAGCCGGTCTGCGGAACCAACCCGCCGCAGCCCGAAGGGTAAAGCGAATGCAGGCGTTCGCTGAAGTCCCTAAACAAATGCACGGAAAGCGCTTCCGAAAGACGCTGCCCGCTTTGTGAAATTCATCACATGCGGCAGCGGCGGAAACATTCAGGAGGCTCCGGCGAAACAGCAGTATGGTTCTTGCCTATCAGCATCAGGCAAACCGTCACCGGATCACTGCCGGTGCGGCTGCCCAATCTCAAATGAAGCCAAGGTTGCGTTGGCTGCAGTTGAGATTGGGAACCGGCAGACACAAAGAATAACCCCTAAAAAACCAAACTACGGAGGTAAACATTCTATATGGCGCGTATAAGCGGCGTAGACCTGCCCAGGGAAAAAAGAGTTGAGATCGGGCTGACCTATATCTACGGTATCGGTCGCAGCACCGCTCAGAACATCCTTCGCGAGACCGGCGTTAACCCCGACATCAGGGTCAAGGATCTGTCCGAATCGGATGTTAACAAATTGAGAGAGTACATTGATCATCACTGCAAGGTAGAGGGCGACCTCAGGCGTGAAGTCTCCATGAACATCAAGAGGCTCATCGAAGTCGGCTGCTATCGCGGCGTTCGTCACCGCAAGGGCTTGCCCGTTCGCGGTCAGAGCACGAAGCAGAACGCACGCACCCGCAAGGGTCCCAAGCGTTCCGCCGGTAAGGCTAAGAAATAATCAAGGAGGAGAATTGAGCAATGGCAAGGTCAACAAAGACTACAAAGAAGCTTGCTTCCCGCAAGCGTCGTGAACGCAAGAACATTGAGCGCGGTCAGGTTCACATTCGTTCTTCCTTCAATAACACCCTCGTAACCGTTACCGATCTTAACGGCAACGCAATCTCTTGGGCATCCGCAGGCGGCCTCGGCTTCCGCGGTTCCCGTAAGAGCACTCCGTTTGCCGCACAGATGGCAGCGGAAACCGCAGCAAAAGCTTCAATGGAACACGGCATGCGTATCGTTGAAGTTTACGTCAAGGGCCCCGGCGCAGGTCGTGAATCTGCAATCCGCGCGCTCCAGGCTGCAGGTCTTGAAGTCAACATGATCAAGGACGTCACCCCCATTCCTCATAATGGCTGCCGTCCTCCCAAGCGTAGAAGAGTATAAGGAGAGCAAACGATTATGGCAAGATATACTGATTCCGTTTGCAGACAGTGCCGCAGGGAAGGCACCAAACTGTTTCTTAAAGGCGATCGCTGCTACAACGAAGCAAAGTGCGCTGTTATGAAGCGTCACACTCCTCCGGGACAGCACGGTCAGGCAAGGGCTCGCAAGGCTTCCGAATACGGCACCCAGCTCCGTGAAAAGCAGAAATGCCGCAGAGCATACGGTGTTCTCGAGTCCCAGTTCCGCAAGTACTATGATATGGCAACGAACATGCAGGGCGTTACCGGCGAAAATATGCTGTGCCTGCTTGAGCGTCGCCTTGACAATGTTGTTTATCGCCTCGGTCTCGGCGCAAGCCGTGCACAGGCTCGCCAGTGGATCACCCATGGTCACATCCTCGTTGACGGCCATAAGGTTGACATCCCCTCTTACCTCGTAAAGCCCGGCCAGAAGATCAGCGTTCTTTCAAAGAGCTTTGATGTTGAATTCTTCAAGGGCGTGAGGGAACAGGGTGCCGATAAGCCCATTCCCAAGTGGCTTGAGCTTGATGCGGCAAACCTCAGCGGTACAGTGGCAGCAATGCCCCAGCGTGATGATATCGACCTCACCATTGAGGAACACCTCATTGTTGAGTTCTATTCAAGGTAATCATCACGGCTACCCTGATCTATCAGTTACTTTTTTTCAAGAGAGGGGAGAGATTTGATGTTTGAAATTGAAAGACCTAAGATCGAGTGCAAGGAGCTGAACGACTACTACGGATGCTTCGTTGTTGAACCGCTTGAGCGCGGCTTCGGCACAACTCTCGGCAACTGCCTGCGCAGAGTTCTTTTGAGCTCAATGCCGGGCGCGGCTGCTTCTTCCGTCAAGATTGACGGTGTGCTTCACGAGTTTTCGACCATTCCCGGCGTTAAGGAAGACGTTACGGAAATCATCCTTAACATTAAGGAACTTCGTGTGAGATTGCTCGGCGAAAGCAGCAGCGTGCATGTAGTCATCGACGCCAAGGGCGAAGGCAAAGTTCTTGCAGGAGATATTATCCACGATGCCGATGTTGAAATCATCAATCCCGATTTGCACATCGCAACGCTTTCCGAGGGTGCAAACCTCTATATGGACATTGTTCTTGAAAAAGGCAAAGGCTATGTTTCTGCCGAAAAGAACAAAAAACCGAACATGCCCATCGGCGTGATCGCGATTGACTCCATATTCACCCCCATCACCAAAGTCAACTTCCGCGTTGAAGATACTCGTGTCGGTCAGGTTACCGACTACGACAAGCTCACGCTTCAGGTCTGGACAGACGGAAGCATCCGTCCCGAAGAGGCAGTCGGCATTTCTTCAAGGATCATGTTCGACCACCTTTCACTGTTCACGAACCTTACCGAAGGTGTGCAGAACATTGAAATTGTCGGCGATGAAGAGCCTGACGGCAAAGAAAAGATATACGATATGGCGATCGAAGAACTCGATCTCTCGGTTCGTTCGTATAACTGCCTCAAACGTGCCGGCATCAACACCGTTGCGGAGCTCGTTGAACGCGACGAGGAGGAAATGATGAAGGTGCGCAACCTCGGCAGAAAATCTCTCGAGGAAGTGCAGCTCAAACTTGCTGCGCTGGGTCTCTCTCTGCGCGAAAGCGAAGAATAATTCGCAAGCTGATATGATCAACGATAGCATCAGCGATTTTAATAGGAGGAAATAATATGCCTAACCGTAAGCTTAATAAAGCCACCGACCAGCGTGACGCAATGCTTCGCAACATGGTAACTGCATTCCTTTGGAACGGCAAGCTCGTGACCACCGAATCGCGCGCAAAGGAAGTTCGTCCCATTGCGGAGAAGCTCATCACCCTGGCAGTGTCCGAATATAAAAATACCGAAACCGTCACCAAGACGAAGATTGAAACCAACGACAAAGAGCAAACCACTCGAACCGAAGTCGAGAAGGTTATCGATAAGCCCTCAAAGCTCCACGCCCGCAGGCAGATCATGGCTTACCTTTATGACATTCCCCTCACCAGGGAGTCCAAGGAGAGTGCAAAGGATTTCCGCAAACGCGTTCGTGAAACTCCTCATCCCGTTGTTGAGAAGCTCTTCCGTGAGCTTGCTCCCAAGTATGACGGTGTAAAGGGCGGCTATGTTCGCATTTACAAGCTCGGACCCCGTCGCGGCGACGGTGCGGAAGTTTGCATGCTCGAGCTCAAATAATCGTTTGGGTTACACTCTGTTCAATTGAATATTTGCGGGGAATGTGATTGTACGTTTTCCGTGAATTCGGCGGGATGCCGGGCTTTTGCCCGGCATCCTCTTTTCGTTTTTGCATGCAATTCAATGCATATGCAGTCGGCGTCCCGATTTTGAAATAAACAAATTTTTTGAAAACCGTGTCAAAAAACCGCTGCTTTTGCTTTACATACACGATTCAATCTGTTAAAATAAAAGGTGCGACATAAATAACTTACTGCACATGCAAGAGCAGGTGTGCGTTTTTGACTGTCGTGCAGCATACGGCTGCATCGGCGGAGTATAAAGCACAGCACAGAAAGGAAAGAGCAAGTGGATACCGAATTCGCAGTCCGCATGGTTGACATAACCAAGCATTTCGGCACAATAACTGCAAACAAAAACGTTTCTTTGGACATTCGCAAGGGAGAGATTCTATCCCTTTTGGGTGAAAACGGAAGCGGCAAAACGACTCTGATGAATATGCTTTCCGGCATTTATTACCCGGACGGCGGCAGTATCTATGTGAACGGAACGCGTGTTGATATTCGCTCTCCAAAGGATGCGTTTAAGCTTCATATCGGCATGATTCATCAGCATTTTAAGCTTGTTGACGTTTTTACGGCAACGGAAAACGTTAAACTGGGCCTAAAAGACAGTATATCCGCTGTGCGCAAAAGCATTGTTGAAATCTGCAAAAAATACTCATTTGCAGTCGATCCGGACAAAAAGGTCTATGAAATGTCCGTTTCGGAAAAACAAACACTTGAAATCGTTAAGGTGCTTTATCGCGGAGCGGATATTCTTATTCTTGACGAACCGACTGCCGTTCTGACGCCGCAGGAAACCGAGGCGTTGTTTAAAGTTATGCGTGCAATGAAGGCGGACGGAAAAAGCATTGTTATCATCACACACAAATTACACGAAGTCTTGGAAATTTCGGATAGAGTTGCCGTTTTGCGCAAGGGCGAATACATCGGCGAGGTTGAAACTTCAAAAACCGATGCTCAAAGCCTTTCGGATATGATGGTCGGTCATGCCGTAACATTGAATATCGATCGTCCTGAAGTCGGCTATTCTGTCCCGCGTCTCTTTGTAAAGAATCTGACCGTTAAGGATAATCTCGGAGTCACGAGACTCGACAATGTAAGCTTTACGGCCAACAGCGGCGAAATTCTTGGTGTTGCGGGCATCAGCGGAAGCGGGCAAAAGGAACTGCTTGAAGCAATTGCGGGACTTTGCAGGACTGAACCCGGTTCTTCCGTTATGTATGTTAATCCGCGCAACGATGAAGAGGAGGAACTCTGCGGTCTGTCGCCGGAACTTATTCGCGACCTCGGGGTGAGCCTTGCATTCGTGCCGGAGGACAGGCTCGGAATGGGTCTTGTCGGCAGCATGAATATACCCGATAACATGATGCTGCGCAGTTATAAGGACGGAAAAAGCTGTTTTGCGGACAGAAAAAAACCGCGTGAGCTTGCGCAGAAGGTCGTTGACGAACTTGGCGTTCTGACTCCGGATCTTGATACACCGATAAGAAAGCTTTCCGGCGGCAACGTGCAAAAAATTCTTGTCGGGCGCGAACTTTCGTTTAACCCGTCGCTCCTTATGGCGGCTTATGTTGTTCGCGGACTGGATATCAACACGTCCTATGCAATTTACGGGCTGCTGAACGATCTTAAGAAAAAGGGCGGCGCAGTCATTTTTGTCGGTGAAGACCTCGACGTTTTGCTTGAGCTTTGCGACAGGATACTTGTGCTTTGCGGCGGCAGGGTCAGCGGAATTGTTGATGCAAGAAAGACTCAAAAGAACGAAGTTGGACTTTTGATGACAAACCTTGGCTCGGCCGACAGCTCAGCCGAGTGATTCGGGCAAAAAGATAACGAAAGGCAGGAAAACAGAATGCTCCGTATTCAAAAGAGAACCGCGCTGCCGGTTTGGAAGAGTTGGCTTATTCGTGCGATTGCAATAATTATCGCGCTCGTTCTTAACGGCGTGCTTATTTACGGGCTTACAAAAATGAACCCTGTGAAGGTGTATGCCACAATGTTCAACGGTGTTTTCGGCACTGAAAGAAGAATCTGGAACACGATTCGAGATATTTCAATGCTGCTGTGCATCGGAATCGGACTTGCCCCCGCATTTAAAATGAAATTCTGGAATATCGGTGCAGAGGGTCAGATCTTGCTCGGCGGCATTGCAGCTGCGGCGTGCATGATGTATTTTGACAGTCTGCCGAACGGACTGCTGCTTGTTGTGATGTTCCTTGCTGCGGCAGCGGCGGGCGGATTCTGGGCGTTCATTCCTGGAATTTCAAAAGCAAAGTTGAAC
>OODJ01002551.1_pt1 | contig 12089 bp, 11 predicted proteins | sample 1671611 | NCBI WGS metagenome assembly OODJ01 (sample SAMN06348174, study PRJEB24527) | human gut metagenome | biome: human gut; feature: ankylosing spondylitis patient; material: feces | host: Homo sapiens | place: China | collected 2015-10 | reverse complement strand
TAGGGGCCTCGTCAGGCGAGGTCACAATCCCCGCGCGCAGCCCTGCAGGCGCGCCCTCTGCGCCGATGCCGCCCGAGTGCGGGGGCAGCGCCCTCGTCTCCGATGACTCAACAGACAGGACGTCGGCCTCGACGCATCCGCCTGAGGTTTGGGGTTGGGACTCGTCGGCTTGGGGGCCACTTTGGAAGAAGTGCTCCATCGAGATGCGCCAGGCGCGTGGCGGCTCCTCCACGCGAGGTATCACGCAGTTGCGGCCGGTCCCGGTGGCGAGAAACGCGCCCACGGCCTCGGGGTCGCCGATGGTGGCGGAGAGCCCGATGCGGCGCGGCTGCACGCTTGCGATCCTTGCCAGCCGCTCTATGAGGCAGAGACACTGTCCTCCGCGATCCTGGCGCAGCAGCGCGTGCACCTCGTCGATGACGATGTAGCGCAAGTCGCAGAAGAGCTTGGCGACGGCGGCGTGACGGCGCATGAGAAGCGCCTCGAGGGACTCCGGCGTGATCTGCAGGATGCCCGACGGCCGCTTCACTCTGCGCAATTTCGTTTGTGTGATGCGGGAAAATATTGTCCACACCGCCGCAATGCAGGTCGAGATACTCGCCGAGATGCTTCATGCTGATTGCAGAGCACTCGATATGCCAGCCGGGATAGCCGACGCCCCACGGGCTGTCCCATTTCAATTCCTGAGAATCGAATTTGGATTTTGTGAACCAAAGCACAAAGTCTGACTTGTTGCGCTTGTTTACGTCCTCTTCAACATCGCTGCGCACACCCACAAGCAAGTCATCCGACGAATGCCCCGTGAGCTGATAATAATCCTTGAGTTTGGAGGTGTCAAAATAGATATTTCCGCCCGCTTCGTATGCATAGCCGTTCTCAAACAGCTTTTCGATAAGTTTTATGTATTCGGCAATGCAGTTCGTCGCAGGTTCAACAACATCGGGAGTTTTGATGTTCAGCTTGCGGCAATCGTCAAAGAACGCATTCTCATAGAATTTTGCAAGCTCCATAACGGTTTTGCCTTCGCGCTTCGCACCGGAGACCATCTTGTCTTCGCCGGTGTCACCGTCGCTTGACAGATGCCCAACGTCCGTTATGTTCATCACACGCTTCACATCATAGCCGATATAGCGCAGGAATTTTTCGAGCACATCCTCCATGATATAGGAGCGGAGGTTGCCGATATGCGCAAAACGATAAACGGTCGGGCCGCAGGTATACATGCTGACCTTGCCCGCCTCGCGCGGCACAAACTCGTCCACGCGCTTTGTGAGAGTGTTATATAAATAGAATTTTTCCATGTTCTCATTTCCTTTCAAGAAAAACTTAAAAAAGTTTTGCTGCCGCACAGCTCAGTCAAGCAGCATATCGTTCTGTTTTATCCACCCGAGCCTGCGCATTATTTCGCTGAAAAGCAGAGAAAGCGCAGCGGGAGCAGCAATATGCAGCAGCAGCACGCGAAGAAGTATCGACCACCACTCGCTGCCGTTTTGAAGCATTGTCGTAAACGTTCCTATCTGACCCACAAATCCGCAGGTACCCATGCCGCCCGAAATGCCCTCGTTCAGCATTTGGAACACCGTTGTTCCGAACGGTCCGAGGATCGCGCTTGCAAGCGTCGGCGGAACAAGGATTGCGGGATGACGTAATATATTCGGCACCTGAAGCATTGATGTGCCGAGTCCCTGAGAAACAATGCCGCCCCAGCGGTTTTCGCGGAAGCTTGAAACCGCAAAACCTACCATCTGGCATGAGCAGCCGATCGTTGCGGCACCCGCTGCAAGCATAAGCCCGGTTTTAACATCCGGTGCGGCATTTGCCGTTACAAATATCATGGAGGCAATTGCGGCACTTGAAATCGGAGCCGTCAGAATGATGCCCATAACAACGGAAACTATGATGCCCATCGGAATCGGGTTCAGATAGGTTGCTTTGCCGATTATGTAACCGAGCCACTTCATAAATGCACCGAGCGGTGCCCCGAGAAGCACGCCCACAACGCCGCCCGTCAGCAGCACCGCAATGGGAACAAGAAGAATATCAACCTTTGTTTTGCCTTCAACAAGCCTTCCGATTTCGATTCCGATAACGGCAGCAATATAAGCCCCGACAGGACCCGCGCCGCCTGCGCCGCTTGTATAGCCTATCGCTCCGGCAACGACCGCAGCGCAGAGCGTCAGAGCTTTCGCACCAAGCCCGACAGCAATCGCCGCGCCGATCGCACCGCCGACAACAAAGCCGTTCTGTGCAACCTTCACAATCGGGTCAAGAATGCCCGAAAGTGCGGGAATACGCGCAAATTGCGCAATTATCGTGCCGATGAGCAGAGAGGCGAAAAGACCCTTTGCCATTGCTCCGAGAGCCTTAATGAAGTACCTGTCCGCATAATGCTTCACGATGTTTCCGAAGCTGCGCTTCGTGTCTGCACCGCAGGGGGCTGCCGTTTCTTCCGAAAGAGTGATGTTCTCGTTGTTTTCCATTGCTTGCCTCACTTAATTCAAGTTGTTTTTTGTGTTTATATCCGCAGGACTTCCGCAAAAAGCTCCGCCGGATTCAGCCTTCAGCCAAAGTTCAATCGATTGCGGAGCTGTTCCATGGCGGAGCGGTTGCCCGCCCCGCCAACCTTATCCTTCAGTCAAAATTCAATCGATTGCGGAGCTGTTCCACTGATTATTTCTTAACGTCGTCTATTGTAGGTTCATCATCGTCAAACTCGAACGCCGCCTTGGGTGCGCGGAGCGTGCCGCCTCCCGGCTGCTGCTGAGCTTCGCGCTTTGCGTTCTTGTCAACGTATTTGCCCGTCCAAATGATCGCCGCAACGAACACGGCGCAGAGCAGACCGAACAGAATCATGCTGACCGTTTGCAGCTTGCCGAAACCGTCCAAAGCGGAAACAACGCCCGCCGCAATCATGATGACAGCCGCTGCAAGGCAGCTTATGCGCATTGCCTTTTTGTGTTTTGCTTCCATGCCCTCTTTGACAAACTCGGCATCAAAAATTCTGCCGCGGCCGGAAATTGCGGAATAGAGCAGATACAGACCGATAACGAACATCACAATGTCGAAAAGGCTCACCGATTGACGGTTGACATTGAGCTTTACAGTCTCTTTCAATTCGCTGCCGTTGGCGCAGGATGCATTAATGCGAATCTCGCCGAGAACGGAGGATTTCACAAACAGATAGCCGTTTTTTTCGTTGATTTCATAAGTGAATTTATCTGAAGATGCCGGCGTTTCCGAAAGGTTTCCGTCCTTATCCTTTTCAAAAAGCTCAACGGTATATTTAACCGCGTTGTCTTCGGCAGTGTCAGCTTTCGGTGCGTCCGGAGCAGTTGTAGCATCCGGAGCAGTTGTAGCATCCGGTGCGTCTGTCGCATCCGGTGCGTCTGTCTCCAAAGCATCGGAACCGCCGCCGGTCTTATCGGTCAAAATTTTATACATATTGTCTTCATAGCAGAAGAATCCGACCGCTGTGTTGACGTTCACCTGAATCGACTGCACATTTTGCGCAAAGGTAAGCTGCCTGTCGGCATATGCAACGGTTGAATCGTCCTCTGCATTGATACTCGGCTGTTTGCCGCTGCCCATCATGCAGCCTGTCAGCGCAAGACAGAGCGCAAGCACTGCCGCGATAAGAGCCGCAATGCGTACATTGTGTTTTTTGTTTCCTGATTTCATATTGTAAATCCTCCTGTATTCTGCCTTTCAGACATTTTAATTTTTATGTTTAATGCCGCATTCGTTCCGTCTCTTCGCGGCACGGGGTTCACTGTTTTGTTTCCTCCGCATTTACACAGCGCATGAACTCATCGGAAACACGCATTGCTCTGCAAATCGCCAGCGCATCACGCGGCGGATTCACATCGCTTGCAACGCGATACAAGCCGTAGTCCATAAGCTTCGGCAGCACGGAAGCCCTCGAAGCATCATTTCCCGCCAATGCTGCATCGAGCACGGCAGGTTCAACGTTTTTGAGCCCGATGACCTGATAATGCATGGGCGCACAGCACGCAACATCATCGAAATGCGTTGTTATCAGCGCAAAACAGCCGCGTCGATTGTTGAAATACTTCACTGCCGCCCGCACAAGCGCCGCACCTTCGTGCGGGTTCGTTCCGCGCGCAAACTCATCAAGCAGAACGAGTGCAGTGCTTTCGGTTTTTATTTCGGAAAGAATGCCGTCAAAATGAATCATCTCCCCGCCGAAACTCGAAAGTCCGCCCAAGCTGTCCTCCATATCCTCACAGAGCAAGTGTATGCCGGCAAAATGCGGCAATTCTGCTTCCCTGCAAAAAACGGGGAAACCGCACAGCGCAAGCAGCACGTTCAGCGCAAGCGTTTTGACCGCAACGGATTTTCCGCCCATGTTTGCGCCCGTGATAACGGTTGAGCCGGATAAAAGCTCGATGCTGACCGGGGTAAACTTTCGCCCCGACGAATGCAGTGCATCGGCTGTCTGTGGGTTAATCATTTCGTTAAGAAGAACCCGCTGTTCGTTTGCATAAACTTTCGGAATGCTGCCGCCCCTGCTGCACATAAGCCTTGCTTTTGCAAGCGCAAAATCGAACCTTGCAATGCTTTTTATCACCTGCTCCGCCTCGTTGGAATATGCAGCAAAAGCTCTTGTCATCTCCGTGCGGATGCGCAGTTCTTCGCTCTCCTCCCTTGCGGCAAGCAGAGTTCTTTCCGCTTCAAGCGTATCCCGCCCCTCGACAGGATCTCGGCGCAGTTCGGCGTCAACCCGTTTGCGCTCGCGCCGAATTTTCGCAAGCTCTGCGGATGCGCTGTCGCTCACGCGAAAAGTCATTGCACGCATTCCGTCCGGGTCAACTATTGAAAGCGCATGCGGCAGAGGGTGAATATCGATTTCATTCAGCCTTTCGCCGCAGGGAATCTTTGAAAATGCCTCCGCAAGCGCATCAAGCTTTATCAAAAAACGTTTAATTTCGAAGAATTCAACGTCTGTAAGCGTCATTTCGCGGCTTCGCGCGACCGAACGGCGAACATCTTTAAGCTGCATGAGCGCACGCTCGGCGGCGGACAGTGCCTCCCTTGCGGCATCGCTGCGGATCGTTTCCGCAAGCAGGCGAACGTTTTCCAGTTCGCGGCAAAGCCGCGCATTCTCTTCACACGGATACGCATGGGTATGCCGCGCAAGCTCCTCTCCGAAGGGGGAACAAGTCTGCAAATTTTCAATTATGTAGGCAAATCCTATCGCTGCCTGCTGTTGTTTGTCAAGCATAGTCTTATAATGTCAATTTGTTTTCTATCATTTATTCGTGAAAGCACAGGAGTATCGATTTTACGCGCACGGGTTTACTCCGCTGCCTCGCAGCCGAATTCGCTCACAACATCAAGCACCGGCACGCGTCCGCCGAGACCGCTGCACATGGCATCGTAAAACTCCGTTTTGTTGTAATGACTGCCTTTTGCGGAAAACGGGTTGACCGTCACCGCAAGCAGCCGCGTTTTGTTCATAACGGTAAATCTTGCACCTGCACGAACAAGTTTTTCATAGTTTTTATGCGAAAGCAGCAGCCTGCTGCCATCCTCGCAAATAATCTCAAGTCCGTTCAGCGCACGTCCCGCCGCAATAAGCGCATTTGCAGCCGAATCCGGCACCCCGCCGCGCATCAAAACAGCCTCTGCGCCGCCTTTTCGAACAAGTTCCGTCGCGCGGGAAAGCTCCGAAAACTCCGTTTGCTCTCCGCCATGGGTTCCGCTGCCGAAAAACACGCCGTATTTTTGTTTGCATTGATGCACATATTCCGTCCGCTCCGTTTGCGGCAGCATCATAAGCTCCGCCGAAAAGCATGTATCTTCAACAGTTTTTCGAATATCCGGGGAATAGCTTGCGCCCGAGCACAATATTGCCGCATCGCTGACAGCCGGCATTGCAAGCGATTTTCGGCTCAGCGCACCGTCGATAATGACTTTTGCCGCGCCGAGCTCAAACATGCGTTTTTTAAGCCGCGCAAGCTGCGCCGTCATGGACGGACCCGCAAGCTGAATAAAGCCGTCACTGCATGCACGAAGGATAATGACCTCTCCCATAGGCGTCGGCATTCCTGTTGTGTCCAGTATTTCCCGGGAAATACCGCTGTTCATGCCGTTCTTTTGCGCATCATTTCCGGAATCGGACAAATTTCCGCCCGCAAAAAGCAGCTTTTCGGCTGTTGCAATAATCGTGCCGTCGTAAACGAAAATTTCGGGCTTTTTCGTGTTCGTCACAAGGTCGCTTCGCTCCCCGTCCCTTCCGATGGATGTCAGCGCAATGCTCTCGTCCATCCTGCGGCAGTCCTTTATCAATCGATTAAGCACCGTTGTTTTTCCCGCATTTTTGCACATGCCGATGAGCGAAACGGAACTATAAGGTTTTATAAGCTCATATAACAAAGCCAAACTCCTCCGATAGTATTATAGCATACCTATACCGAAATGAACAAGGGCAAACGTCCCCTGTGAGCACCTTGTTTCATATATAAGTTTTTACATGCTCCCGGGTATGTCTGTTAAAATTTTTTCGCATTTTTGCAACTTTTGCGTGCCCACAGCATATTCTTGCAGAAGGGAGGGCGGCGATATGGTAGGATTCATCACATTACGCGGAAGTTTAAGCGGGTCGATTCGGCTGACAACAGTTGGCAAAAGCACGCGCTTTGTACTGAAACTTCGTGAAAAACCCCCGCACGGCGGATTTACCGTTTATCTTATTGACAGAGAAGATTTTGCATCATTTCGGTTTTCCGATGACTCCGGTGAGTTCAGCGGCACAGCCTTGTTTTCATGCGTTCGTGCCGCCGTAATTGCAAACCCCTTCGGAGATTTTATCGCGGAAGGCAGCATCGGTGCAGTGCGGCATGATTTGCAGGCCGTTAAGGCACGGATTCGGGCAGCAGCCTTCTCGAAAGAGCGAAATGCAATGCAAAGGAACCGGCACGACAGCATTCAATGCACAGCTGATTTGCAAATTTCGGGACATTCAGCCGAAAACAGCAAACACCTTTCCGCCGCCGTTAGCGGAAGGTCGGGCGGCACAGAACCGGGGAAATCGGGGCAAAAGAGGCGTGACATGCGCCCAAGTGAAAAAAAAGCGATCGCTCCGAACTCTGCCCTGCCGCCGAACGGCTTGCAGTCCGCAAAATCTCCCGTTACGGAAGGAATCCTCGGCAAAGCGAAAGAATTGTTTGCGGGAAGCGGAATTTCCGCAGCAAACGGCAATCCCGCCGAGAATTCGAATCCTGCCGCTCACCGTTCCGATTTTGATGCGGATATCGGTGCCCTTTGCGAAAACTGCGCCCGCTCGGACGAAAGCGCGGCCGAAAACCCGTTCCCGCAGCTTTTTCCCAACTCGTATTGGAAAAAACGCCAAAACGACCGCCGTCTGTTCGGCAAAGCTCGCGTTCGCGGCGTAATGTACGGCATCGTCGCCGTGCCGAGTGCAAGCCGCCGCCCTCCCGCAGGTCTTTGCGGAAATCTTCGCCGCGTTCGTTCAAACAGCGGCAGTTGGTTCTGGCTCGGGATACGCCGTGAATGAATTGCATTTTTCGGAACAGCGTTTGCTTACTTTCGGACTTTGTGCCGCTTGTGCGAACAGTCGGTAATCATAATTGCCGTAACGGTTCCTTTTACAGCTGTTCCGTCAACCGCATTTTCAGACGTGCCGCTTCACGACAGGCAAAAAACGGCAGCAAGCTCCGCAGCGGGGAGCTTGCTGCCGTCTGTTTTTAAAAATACGGTGATGAAAAAACCAATTTAAGCCGAAGCCTTCCGCAGGTTCTCAATCTCACTCGCCGAGCCGTTCAACTCTTCCGCCGTGCAATCCTCGCCGAGCATGAAAATTCCGCGTGCAATGCACATAAACGTGTTTTCATCACCGAACGGCCGCCCGACTGCGGTGTTCAAAAGGCTTTGGACAAGGCAAAGTTTTGCCGTGCGAATTTCCGGCGGCGCATCGATTATGCGGCGAACATCATAATCCTCCGTTCGTCCGCACGGTGCGGCGCAGCTGCTGCAATCCGGAACAAGCCTGTGCTTCTCGGCATGGATTTTTTCAACAGCCTCGGGAAGTTTTGATTTCAGCAATTCTGCCTGCGTCATCTCCGCCTCGGTTTCGCCGACCGTATCCGCCGAACAAACCGCCTCGGCAAACTGTTTCAGCAGTGAAAAAGCCTTTATCAGCAAAGCGAAAGTTCCTTCATCCGTGCGTGAATTCGAATCCGCCGCGCGAACAAGCCCGACAGCCGCTCCCAAAAGCTCCCCCGCACAGGGGACTTTGAGCATTGCTTCGACGACCGTTGTTTCCCTGTCATTTCTTTCAATCTGCATTTTTGTCACTGCAGCTCCTTTACAGAAAATCATTCATTGCTCGCTTTATCGGCGATTTTATAATATGCATCCGCGTGTTGAAATCGTGAACACTTCAACGGGCAACGACTTTCCCGCTGCCGCAGCTGCTTTTTTGACGGCAAGTTCAATGCCCCCGCAGCAGGGAACTTCCATCCTTGCAACCGTTATGCTCTTTATTTCGTTATTGCGAATAATTTCAGTCAACTTTTCGGAATAATCAACGGAATCCAGTTTCGGACAGCCGATAAGAGTTATTCTGCCGCTCATGAATCGCTCATGAAAGTCCGCAAACGCATATGCAGTGCAGTCTGCGGCGATCAGCAGCTCCGAATCATCAAAAAAAGCCGCACGAGCGGGCGCAAGCTTTATCTGCACCGGCCATTGGCCAAGGCATGAATTCGATTCTTCCGCTCGTTTCGATTCTTCTTCCGTCCGTTCGGACCTTGTTCCGAATGCAAACATGGGTGTTCTTTTTCCGCCGGCCTTCAATGTGCGCGCCGCCGTCCCCGGACAGCCGCAGGGTGCCGCAATCGAGTTATGCGCCGTTTCCGTCTGTTTGTCCGCAAGCATTTTTAAACGCATTTGATTTTCGCGAACAGCCGCTTCATCATACGGAACCGCTTCGCGTTCAACAAAGCTTATCGCTCCCGCAGGACAGGCGGGCAGGCAGTCTCCGAGTCCGTCACAGTAATCATCACGCAGAAGCCTTGCTTTTCCGTCAACCATTCCGATTGCATTTTCATGACATGCCTCCGCGCATTTGCCGCAGCCGCTGCATTTTTCCTCATCAATAACAACAATTCTTCTTATCATTCCGAATCTCCCTTATCGTGCCGCATCTTCTTTCGGATTTGCTTTCCGGTGTGCCGCCTGTTTCGCTTTATTATAGCATAATCAAGGCAAAAAATCCGCTGTTTTCCGTGAATGCCGCAAACATTTCCCTTTTGCTGCCCACTTTTGCTGCATCTCGAATTTTTTCTTGCCAAGTCGGTCTCGAGATGTTAAACTAAAGTAATGTATTTGGCGCATAAAGTCAAAAGCGGATTCACTCCCGTTTTTCAAAACGATCTCTGTGCGAAAAGTTTTGAGCAGCGGTTTGAAAGCAGCAAAGGAGAATTTATAATGGATAAGCGTATAAGCAAAGACGAATATTACCTTTCGATCGCGGCAGCCGTTGCAAGACGATCCACCTGTCTTCGTCGTCAGTACGGAGCCGTGATAATTAAAAACGATGAGATAATTTCCACAGGATACAACGGCGCGGCACGCGGCGAACCTAACTGCTGTGATACGGGCGAATGCTGGCGCGAAGCCAACAACATTCCCCACGGTGAACAATACGAAAAATGCGTTGCCGTACACGCCGAGCAAAATGCAATAATTTCTGCCGCACGCCATGAAATGCTTGGTTCGGTGCTTTATCTTGCGGGATTTGATTCCAACGGTGAGCTTGCTGCACCCGCGCCCTGTGTTATTTGCAGCCGACTGATAAAAAATGCAGGCATTGCAGAGGTCGTTTCCCGCGGTGCGAACGGGGAACCCGTGCGCACGCAATACAATCAATACAGCTGATTATTCTGCCTGTTATGTTAGTTTTCGCATGAGGTACACAAATGAGAATAATTAATCCGTCTTTTGAAATCATTAACCGCCCGAACGGGCATGAAGTGCTGCGGCACCTTGAACTTTGCGGACGAGTCTGCTATAAATCCGAGGATGCAATATCGGACGAATCCGCCGAGCGGCTTATCCGCATGATGCTTGAACGCGGGCATGAAAGCCCGATCGAGCATTTCAGCGTGAGCGTTCGCATAATTTGCGACCGCGGAGTTTCCCACGAGTGGGTTCGGCACAGGATTGCCAGTTTTTCTCAGGAAAGCACTCGATATTGCAATTATCAAAAATCAAAATTCGGCAGCGAGCTGACATTTATCCGTCCTTATTTCGCCGAAGAGGGTTCAAAGCTCTTTGATATTTGGAAAAGCTCCATGCAGCAGGCGGAAACGGCGTATTTCGAAATGCTGAACTGCGGCGCAAAGCCCGAGGATGCGCGGAGCGTGCTTCCGAACAGCCTTAAAACGGAGTTCATCTGCACGATGAATCTGCGCGAATGGCGGCACTTTTTCCGTTTGCGCTGTGCGCCGCACACCCCGCCATGCGTGAAATAAGCATTCCGCTGCTGCACGAATTTCAAAAAATGATTCCCGTGCTTTTTGACGGACTTTGCTGAATTTTAATTTGAGTTTTTTCGGATAAATCCCGTTCCGATAATTAAACAACCAAAAACTGCGCAGTGTTCCGAATAAACCCACTCGATTTGATTCAAGCGGGTACGGGTCCGCTGCGCAGCTTCCGGCTGCATATCGTTAATTGTTCGAACGTTCTTGTCCTTTATTCCGCATTCGGCGCGCTCTGCGCGGGCACGGAAAGATATGCATCGATGATTTCGCCGACATCCGCCATGCTGTGCCAATACTCTTTAAACTTTTCAGTTGTCACAAAGTCATACTTAAACTTTATGACATAGCCTTTTACCGCATCAAAGAACGCTTTGCTGCCCAGCTTTCCGTAAATTGCATACAAGAGTCCCGCTCCTTTATCATAAATATCGGAATAACCCATCGGATCCTCATCATTCCAATAATACAGCGACTTTGTCAGGTCCGTTGTATCGTCCGCATAACTCATGTTCGCGTCACGCCCGATTCCCGCAACACGTGCAGCGCTCAGCTTAAGTCTCATCTCCGTTTTGAAGCCGCTTATATCAGCGGTGAACTCCGGCGGATATGCTTCATCGTAAACAAATTCGCAAAATCGGCAAAAGCCCTCATCAAGCCACGCTTCTTTCACTTGGTCATTGCCGACAATACCGTAAAACCATTGGTGCGCAACCTCATGACAAACGGAATGATCCATTGAGTAAACCGTTGCGGCGGCCGATTCGTCCGTTTTAAAATCCAGACCCATTTTCTCAAAATCATCAAGCGAAATCTCCGGCGCTATCATAACAAGGGTTGGGTATTCCATTCCGTTCACCCCGCCGGTCAGCCCGTTAAGAACAACACTGAGCGTGCTGTATGGGTACTCTCCGAACTTTTCCCCGTAGAGAGCGAGCGATTTCGCTGCAACATCAAGCACCCTGTTCGCCGTTTTCGGAAGCGCGGAATCATAGTATACGGTTATTTTCGTGTTTCCCGTGTCTTTTGCCAGTGTTTCGAAGCTGTCGCTTGCGCAGAATGCAAAATCGCGTACGTTTTTTGCGTGATACATGCCGTCCGCTCCGAGCTCACCCGTTGCAGCAATCCTGTATCCCTCAGGAACATTTATCCGGACACTGTAGTTTGCAATGTCCGTATAAAACGCGTCGCCGATATCAACATACGGTTCAACTGCATAGGCTCCGTTTTCATACACGGCGGGTGTGATTACAAAATTGCCCAAGTTGAAAATGTTTTCCTGCCAACCGAAGCGATTCTTTATGTTCGGAATCCGAACGCTGTATCGAATTTCTATCCTGCAGCGTTCGTCCGCGGCCAGCGGCGAGGCAAGAACAGCCTTGAACACGGTCCCTTTAACGTTTTCAAGCTGTGACTCACTGCCGTTCAGCTTTATGCTTTGAACAGCTGCACCGCCCCCGTCCGCACTGAATGCTTCGGGATAGATGTTGAAGTATATTTCCGAAAGATTTTTTCCCGTCGGGTTCAGATAATCCGTCGTTTGTTCAACCGTGAGCATATGCT
>OODJ01002550.1_pt1 | contig 12091 bp, 10 predicted proteins | sample 1671611 | NCBI WGS metagenome assembly OODJ01 (sample SAMN06348174, study PRJEB24527) | human gut metagenome | biome: human gut; feature: ankylosing spondylitis patient; material: feces | host: Homo sapiens | place: China | collected 2015-10 | reverse complement strand
CATGCCTTCTTTGCCCGCTTTCGCAGGTACAGATACCAGAAGGTCAGCGCTGTCTGCCAGACCCAGAACGCCGCAAGAAGCAAAAGCGCGTGCGGCGTGCGGAAAATGGCCAGCAGCATGACCGCGCAGACGAGCATGCCGCACACGCGCAGCTGCTTTCCCTTTAGACCGCATATAACCACAGGGAGCAGCACAAGCAGAAGCAGCAGAAAATAATCAAGACCGCCGAATGGGTTCATGTGCGCCCTCCTGTCGTGCCGGACGCAAGCTGTGCGGCAAGCTGTTTTTTATCGATCTTGCCGTTGGTGTTCAGCGGGAAGCTTTCAACGGCAAGAATTTTTCGCGGGATCATATAGGACGGCAGGCAGTCTGCCAGCGCAGCTTTGATGCGCCGGGCACGCTGCAAAGCGCCTTCGCCGTCCGGCTTTTCCAGCAGGACGAATGCCGTCAGCGCCGTCACGCGTCCGTCCTGCAAAACAGGCAGAACAGCGGCGCGGGCAATGTTTGGCAGCTTGACGAGGTTGTTCTCCACGTCCTCCAACTCGACCCGGAAGCCGTTGAGTTTGATCTGCCCGTCCAGACGGCCCAGATAATAGAGCATGCCGTCCTCCATACGGCACAGATCGCCTGTGCGGTAGCCGCGCAGACCGCCCTCCGTGCGGAAAAACAGGGCCTTGTTCAACTCGGAACGTCCAAGATACCCGGGGCTGACAGCCTCGCCGATCACCAGGAGTTCGCCCGGTTCACCATCAGGTAATGCGCGGCCCTGTTCGTCGGCAATGATTGCCTGCACATTTTCAAAGGGCCTGCCGATGGGAAGCGGCGCATCCGCGTCCAGCATGGCCTGCGTGATCTCTGTGCCCGTCACAAGAACTGTCGTCTCCGTCGGCCCATAGGCGTTCACGACCGGCACGCCTGGGAATCTTCGCAGCAGTTCCGCCGCCAGTTTTTTTGTCAGTACCTCGCCGCAGAACAGGAACTGCCGCACCTGCGGCAGAAGTTCCGCACAGAATTGCTCAGAATGAATGCAGAACTCCGCAAGAGACGGCGTGGACACCCATGCGTCCGGCCTTGCCTCGCGCAGAAGCTGAAAAAGCGCCTGCGGGCTTTCCAGCGTCTGCCGGTCTGCCGTCCAGAGTGTCATGCCCCGGCTGAGCGCCTCGTAAAGCGCGCAGACGGAGACATCGAACGAATAGGAAATTTCATTGAGAAACGCGCCGCCCTCCGGCAGCCGCGCAAACCACGGTTTTACGCCTGCGTGGAATGCGACAAGATTGCCCGCTGTGATCTGCACGCCCTTGGGTGTCCCGGTCGAGCCGGAGGTGAAGAGCAGATAAGCCGTCTGCTCCGGTCGGATCCAGCCGGAGTGCGGCGCGGGCCGTGCAGGCTGCGCAAGAATCTGCGCGAGATCCTCTTCGCAGAGCGTATGCTCCGCCGAAAGACCGGAGGCGCGCAGATCGACCAGCACGGACGGCTGCGCGTCATGCAGAATCTGCGCGGCGCGGTCTGTTGGATACGTCGTATCGACAGGAATATAGCCGCGCCCGGCCTTGAGCGCGCCGAACATGCAGGCGGGAATGGCCGACTGCTTGTGGCCGTAGATCATGACCGGCCTGCCGTCGCTTGGCAGCGTGCGGCGAAGGTACGCCGCAAACGCATCCGCCATGCGGTTCAGCGCGGAAAAGCTTACCTTCTCATCATGATAGCGGATCGCAATGCGGTCCGTTTCTGCATAGTGCTCCAAAGCTTCCAGAATAAACATGCGTATGTATCCTCAATCATCCGTTGCGTCCCACTGGTGCGTCAGCGCCATGCGCGCGTCGTCGGCCATAAAATAATCGCGCGGGTTTTCCGCAAAATGTCCGCCGTACAGCGGGTCAAACCAGCATGCCGTCCCGTTCACGACCGCGCGTACCCACGCATGGTCAACCGGCTCTGGAGCGTCCGCACGCAGGAACGTGCCCTGCACGATCTGTGCTTCGCAGCCCATGCGCCGTAGCAGGACTGCTGTCAGCGCGGCCTGCGCGTCGCAGTTGCCCTTGCGCTTTTGCAGCAGTTCCAGCGCAAGTGAATTGGTCAGTTCGTCCGTAAACCCGCCGGAGGTATCGGCCAGCGTAGCGCGGTAGGTAATGCCGGTGCAGAGGAAATCATAGACCGTGCCGAGATTTGCAACAAGGTCGGCCTTCGGGTCGCATAACTCCTGCAAAAGCGCAAGAACCGCCTCGTCGAGTTCTGCATTTCCGGTTGCCTGACCGGCGGGCGTATATGGCTTGGCCGCACAAGCGGCGCAGCCAAGTGCCATCACTGCCGCCAGAAGCAGCAAAATAAGCTTTTTCATGGCATCATTCCGCACGGTGCGCGCTCGTCAGCCCGATAGCGCAGACCGTATCGCCGTCTAATTCAAAATACAGCGACGCGGGAATGGTCAGACTGTCCTGTGCGGCCAGTGCGTAGGTCATGGTGCTTCCAGCCTGCGTATACTCCGTTCCATATGCGGCCTCTACGTCTTTCCGGCTTGCGCCGATTCCGACGCCCTGCGCAGTCTGCACGTCTGCGGTGCAGTAGAGTTCCAGCAGACGGTCGGCATCGCCGTCGGGGTAGGTATAGAGAATTCGGTCGGAATAAGCATAGGTCTTGTCCATCCCCGTGTAGACGCAGGAGACAGCCTCGGAATAGGTATAATCTGTCCCAAACGCGTCAAGCAGCGCAGAAACGGACGTATCGGGCCGTACCGCAGTTCCACCCACGGTCAAGGTCAAATCAACCTCGGAAATTGTTTTTTTGCCGCAGCTGCCGAGCAGTGCGCACAGCAGCAGAGCGGTCAGAAGCAGACAGATTGTTTTTTTCATACCGCCCGTCCTCATTCCGCGTCAACGACCGTCTCAACGCCGTTTTCAAGATAGGTAAAGACGGTCACGCCGTCATAGATCCAGATCCCGTCGTCGCCCGGGCCGGAGCAGGAAGCCTCATATAGCTTCTGCTGCGGCTCGCCGAGCGCGTCCAGCAAAAGCTGCGCGTCCTGATCGACAAAGCTGAGCGCCGTCTCCAGTACGCTGGGCGTTTCCGCGTCCTCCGTCAGCGCCGGTTCTTCTGCTTCCGGCTCTGCAGGTTCCTCCGCTTCCGCAGGTGTCTGCACCTCGGGTGCGGGCTCCGGTTCCTGTGCAGGCTGCTCGTCAGCAACGGGGGATACCTCCTGTACAGGGGGCTGCGCAGACTCCGGCTTTTCGCCGCAGGCGGTCAGGACTGCCGCTGCAGCCAGCAGCAGGCAGATCAGCAGCATACTCGTAAGCTTCTTTTTCACAGTTCTTTCTCTCTCCTTCTGCGCGGCCGTCAGTGCTTCAGATAGCGGGCGGGCGCGGATTCATATGTCACCTGCCAGGCGCTGTGCGTCTCGTTGCTGATGCCGGCGCGCAGGTTATAGTTTTCGATTTGCGGGTCGAAGAGGAAAGTCTCGCCGTCCAGTTCGATCTCAACCCAGCCGTGTGCGATGGGATACCAGTTCCAGCTGTAGCCGCATTCGCCGACAATGGGTGTGGCCAGATAGCCAAGCTTTCGTGCAAGCAAACAGAACACGGCGGCGAAGTTATAGCAGTCGCCCTTGCCGGTCGAAAGGATCTTGTCGGCAAATTCCAGCTGTTTGTCGTAAGGGATCGTTTTGACCTCCGGGCCATAGGCCGGGTTCCGGCCCAAATACCGCAGCGCCCGGACAGCCTCATAGCAGGCATGCAGGCATTCTTCCTGTGTCATGTCCTCTGTGGTGCAGGCGGCGATGAAGTCGTCCAGCTTTGCGTCCAATTCCGTGTTTCCGGTCGTGTAGAAGCCATTTTCATCGTATAAGTACTCACCGAAAACGCCGTTCCGGCGCAGAATGCCGTCCGCCCGGACGAAGACAGCGTGTCCTTCGAGATAATGCGGGGCGTAATCGGCCAGGATCCGGCCTGTTTCGTCGCAGCGGTAATAGCGGCGGTTCTGCTCATCCAGGAAGCCCGTTCCGCGTACGACGCGGCCATCGGCGTCTACAAAGAACCCGCTCGTACCGGACAGATGGATGCCCGGCGTAAACGAAAGCGCATCCAGCGCGTCCGCACGGTAATGCTCCTGCTCATCTGCATCGTCCAGATAATAGTCATGCGGCAGAACGGCCTCGACCAGATCGGCATAGTCTGCCCGATCCTCCGGCACATCCAGCAGTAAGGAGCGGTGGACGCCGTTAATCGCTTCCGTGTCCGGTTTCCGGCCCAGTGCGCGGTTGACCAGCACCGCCGCCTGTGCGCGCGTGATCGGGGCAGGCGCAGGCACATCTTCTGCCTGCGCGCCATCCGGCATCAGCGCCTGCGCAGCCTGTAAAAGAGCGGGTGAAGCGGACTGCTCCGTCTGGCCGAGCGCGGACAGAAGCGCCGTCAGGAACGTGTCCGGCATGACGGATGCACTGGGGAAGAAGCATGTTTGTCCCTCCTCCTGCGGCAGATATCCGCCCATGGTGCTGACTGCCTCATAATACCAATACTCCGGCAGGACATCATCATATTGTGCAGGCTCCGCGCTGCGGGGCGCGTCCTGTGTCAGATTGTACAGAAGCTGCGCGCAATCCGCGCGGCGCAGCGGCTCGTCCGGCCTGAAAAAGCCGTCGGACGCCGCCATATAATTCTGATGAACGTGATACTCCGGCTCCGGTTCAGGCTCCGGCACAGGCGCGGCCTGTATCGCAGGCTCCTGCACTTCCATGGTCTCCGGCTCCGCCGCGCTCTGGCAGCCGCACAAAAGCACGCACAGAACCGCGCACAGCAGCGCGGCCCATAGGCCTTTTTGCCTTCGTCCGCCAGGACGGGGATTCATTCTCGTCCGTTTCTCCATTTCTCCAACTACCCGTCTTTTTTAGTTTCATGCACGCTCTGCATGGTGGAAACATCAAAAACTGGTATAAATTATACACCAATATCCATTATAATCTATCCCACCGTCAAATGCAAGACGGCAGGAGGGGGAATTGTGCAAATCATGGCAGCCCGGCGCGGCATAAACGAATCCCCCGCCTCACGGCGGGGGATTTTCTGCTATTTACAGGTGCAGCACGCGGTCACGGATTTCCTGCGTCCGGCCCTGGTTCCAATACTGGGTGCCAATGTAGCCGCAGGTGCGGCGGGCGACGTTCATCTTGGACTGGTCGGTGTTGCCGCACTGCGGGCAGACCCAGATCAGCTTGCCGTCCGCGTCTTCCTTGATTTCAATCTCGCCGTCGAAGCCGCAGACCTGACAGTAATCAGACTTCGTGTTGAGTTCGGCGTACATGATGTGGTCATAGATAAATTTCATGACCTCCAGCACAGCGTCGAGGTTCTGCTGCATGTTCGGGACCTCGACATAGCTGATCGCGCCGCCGGGCGAGAGAGCCTGGAACTGCGACTCAAAGGCCAGCTTGTCAAAGGCGTTGATATGTTCGGTCACATGGATGTGATAGGAATTTGTAATATAGTTCTTATCCGTGATGCCCGGAACGATGCCGAAGCGCTTCTGCAGACATTTGGCGAATTTATATGTCGTGGACTCCAGCGGCGTACCGTAGAGCGAGAAATCGATGTCCGTCTCGGCCTTCCACTTGGCGCACGCGTCGTTGAGGTGGTGCATGATATCGAGTGCGAACGGCGTCGCGGCCGGGTCGGTGTGGGACTTGCCGGTCATGTACTTGACGCACTCATAAAGCCCCGCGTAGCCGAGAGAGATGGTCGAATAGCCGCCGTAGAGCAGCTTGTCGATGGGCTCACCCTTTTTGAGCCGGGCCAGCGCGCCATACTGCCAGAGAATCGGCGCAGCGTCGGAAAGCGTACCCTTGAGCCGGTTGTGGCGGCACATGAGCGCACGGTAGCACAGGTCAAGTCGGTCGTCAAAAATTTTCCAGAACTTATCCAGTCCGCCGCCGGACGACAGCGCGATATCAACCAGATTGATCGTCACGACGCCCTGATTGAAGCGGCCGTAATACTTGGGCTTGCCCGGTTCATAATTGCCGGCGTTTGCGACATTGTTCCAGCCGGTGCCGGAGCGGTCGGGCGTCAGGAAGCTGCGGCAGCCCATGCAGGTGTACACGTCGCCGTGGCCCGGCGTTTCGCCCTTGGAAAGCTTGAGTTCGCGCATCTTTTTTTCCGAGATGTAATCCGGAACCATCCGCTTGGCCGTGCAGCGCGCGGCCAGCTTCGTCAGTTCCCAATAGGGGCTGTCTTCCGTAATATTGTCCTCTTCGAGCACATAGATGAGCTTCGGGAAGGCCGGAGTGATCCACACGCCCTTTTCGTTCTTGACGCCCTCAATGCGCTGGCGGAGTGTTTCTTCGATGATGATGGCAAGGTCTTTGCGCTCCTGCTCCGTTCTGGCCTCGCCGAGATACATGAAGACGGTGATGAACGGGGCCTGCCCGTTGGTGGTCATGAGCGTGACAACCTGATACTGGATGGTCTGGACGCCACGGCGGATCTCGTCGCGCAGGCGTGTCTCAACGACGTTGGTGATGGTTTCTTCCGAGGGCTGCACACCGAAGGACTTGATCTCCTCGAGCACGGAGCGGCGGATCTTCTGCCGGGAAATATCGACGAACGGAGCCAGATGTGTCAGGGAAATGGACTGGCCGCCATACTGGTTGGAGGCGATCTGCGCGATGATTTGGGTTGCAATGTTGCAGGCCGTGGAGAAGCTGTGCGGCTTTTCAATCAGCGTGCCGGAAATGACTGTACCGTTCTGGAGCATGTCCTCCAGATTGACCAGATCGCAGTTGTGCATGTGCTGGGCGAAATAATCCGCGTCGTGGAAGTGGATGATGCCCTCGTTGTGCGCGTCAACGATGTCCTGCGGCAGCAGCACGCGGGCCGTCAGATCCTTCGACACCTCGCCCGCCATATAGTCGCGCTGGACGGCGTTGACGGTGGGGTTTTTGTTGGAGTTCTCCTGCTTGACCTCCTCGTTGTTCGACTCGATCAGGGACAGGATCTTCTCGTCCGTCGTGTTGGACTTGCGCACAAGCGTGCGGGTATAGCGGTATGTAATATAGTTCTTGGCAACCTCAAATGCGCCGTGGGCCATGATCTGATTTTCGACCAGATCCTGAATTTCCTCGACGGACAGCGCGCGGTTCATGGACAGGCAGTTGTTTTCCACGCTCTCGGCGATGCGGCGGATCTGCATCGGCGTCAGCCGTTCGTCCTCCGAGACGACGTTGTTAGCCTTGGTTACGGCTGCGATGATCTTGACGATATCGAACGTTGCTTCCGAGCCGTTGCGTTTGATGATCTTCATGCTGGTTCCTCACTTTCTATTTGTACGCGCGTAAAAAAACGCGCGGGGACAGGCTTTGCGTGCAGCACATCCCGTGCGGTGCAGTCATAACTATACTGGATATTGTGCCCGATGTCAAGAGCCTGTCTCTATATTTTGTGGATATCGAAAACAAATAATACCGTGAAACACAATATCTTGTGTTTCACGGTATCTGCACATATGAAATCTCTGATACTGCTGCGTCTACTGGTTCTCCCGGTATCTGGCGAGGAACTGTCTTGTGCGCTCGGCCTGCGGGTTTTCAATCACATCGCGCGCCGGGCCCTGCTCGACGATCACGCCGCCGTCCATGAAGATCACGCGGCCTGCGACATCGCGGGCAAACGCCATTTCGTGTGTGACGATGATCATCGTCATGTGCTGCTCGGAAAGCGAGCGGATGACCTTCAAAACCTCCCCGGTCAACTCGGGGTCGAGCGCCGAGGTCGGCTCATCAAAGCAGAGAATATCCGGCTGCAAGGCCAGCGCCCGCGCGATGGCCACACGCTGCTGCTGACCGCCGGAAAGCTGATGCGGATAGAGATCCATCTTTTCCTTCAGCCCGACCTGCGTCAAAAGTTCCTCTGCACGGGCGGCAATCTGTGCGTGGACCTGTTTTTTTCGCGTTTTGTAATCCGGCTGCTCCTTTGCCAGCAGTTCGCTTGCCAGCATGACATTCTGCCGGGCCGTATACTGCGGGAACAAGTTGAAATTCTGGAACACGAGGCCGAAGTGCAGCCGCTTGCGGCGGATTTCGCGCTCCTTCTGCGTATTGGGGTCGGCGTCGTCGAAGAGCGTCTCGCCGTTCACCACGATCTGTCCCTCGTCGGGGACGGTCAGGAAATTGAGGCAGCGCAGCAGCGTCGTCTTGCCGCTGCCGGACGAGCCGATGATGGCGACCGTCTCGCCCTTTTCAAGCGAAAAATCGACGCCCTTGAGGACGACGGTGTCCTTACCGAAGCTTTTTTTCAGATTTCTGACTTCCAGAACAGACATATCGCCGCCTCCTTACGCCTTGAAATAGTCCAGCCTTTTCTCCAGCGCGTCAAGCAGCAGCTGCAAAACGCCGGAGAACAGCAGATAATAAATGCCAGTGAAGAACAGGGGCCAGATTGCGCCGGAAATGCCCTGCGAACCCTTTAAAAATGCCTGACCGGCCCAGATGATCTCCTGCAGGGCGATGATGCGGGACAGGGATGTATCCTTGACCAGCGTGATGATCTCGTTGGACATGGGCGGCACGATGCGCTTGACCATCTGCAGAAGCGTGACCTTGAAGAAAATCTGCGTATTCGTCATGCCGAGCACCTGCCCGGCCTCCTGCTGGCCCTTGGGCACGCCCTGGATGCCGCCGCGGAAAATCTCGGAGAAATAGCACGCGTAATTGAAAATAAACGCGATAGAGGATGCGAGGAAGCGCCCAGCCTCGCCGCCGCCCCAGATGTTTTTGCCCATCACAAGGCCGGGGAAATAATAAAACACCAGCAGCTGCAGCATCAGCGGCGTGCCGCGCACGACCCAAATGATAAAGCGCACGATGATCCGGATGGGCTTGAAGTCCACATAGCACCAGATCTGGAACCGCTGCCACCACGTCAGTTTCGTGTTTTTGGGCAGATTTTTAAGATGCGGGCGCAGAAAGCCGAGCGGAGCCCAGCTGCTCATAGAGCCGAAGGAAATGATCAGGCCCAGCGGGATCGCGCCGATGAGCGTCACGAAAAACAGCTTGAGCGTCTGTAAAAAGCCAATATTCAGCGCCTGAAATACAATGGGGAACTGTTCGGAAAATGTCGTCATGGTATGTACCGCCTGTCGTTATTCTGGACACGGCGGTTTCCCCGGCGGATCTGCCGCCGGGGAAACCGTTGTCTATCTTACTGGAAAAGGAGTGCTGTGTCAATCACTTCTGTTCGATGACGGCAGCCTGTACGCCGTAAGTCTCTGCGATCTTCAGTATGGAGCCGTCGGCATAGCTTGCTTTGAAGAAGTCATTCAGCTTCTGGACAAGGTCGGAGCCCTTACGGAAGCCGACGCCGTACTCTTCGGAGTTGAGGCCGCAGGTGTAAGTGAGGTTCGCATAGCCCGTGCCCTCGCCGACCATGGCGGCAGCCATGAGAGAGTCGATGACGGCGGCATCAGACGTACCGGCAGCCACCTCCATCAGCGCGTCGGACTGGGCGGAGACGGGCGTGACGCTGTAGCCGAGGGCGTTCAGCTCAGCCTCACCGGCGGAGCCGGCTTCGGCGGCAAAGGTCAGATCCTTGACGGATTCGACGGTCTGATAGTCGGCGGCCTTATCAGCCGGGACGATCACGACCTGCGCGTTGTTGCAGTAGGCGTTGGAGCACGCCATGGCGCTTGTGACCTCGGACGTGAGCGTCATGCCGTTCCAGACGCAGTCGATGGTCTTGCTGTCGAGCTCCAGAACCTTGTTGTCCCAGACGATCTCGACGAATTCCACCTTGACGCCGAGGGAATCGGCAAAGGCCTTGGCCAGATCGGCGTCAAAGCCAATCCATTCGCCGGATTCGTTCTGGTAGTCCATCGGGGCAAAATCGGTAATGCCGACCACGAGCGTGCCCTTGTCCTGAATGTAGGCAAGATCGGATTCCTCGGCGGGTTTGGACGCACAGGCTGCCATGGACAGAACCATCAGCACAGCCAGCAGCAGAGCGGTCATCTTTTTCATTTTCTGTTCCTCCTGAAAGTATTGGATGGGGTGTCGCTTTGTTTATCGTGCTAATAATTTACCATACTGATTCGCTAATGTAAAGAATCAAAAATGCAAAAAGAAAAGCTGCCCGGAATCTGCGGAATTGTGAAAATTCGACAAGCAAGCTTTCTACACAGCGCACCGGGGCGGAGCGGCTCCGCAGCAGGATGCTGCAGCTTTTATTTAAAAGTCGATGCCGGTCACATCCGTAACGCTTCTTTGCTGCGAACGGCTTGTGACCGGCATGGATTTCTACAAACTGTATGTCTGGAAGTGTGTCATGCTTCCTCACGGTACGCCTTCAATCCGGCGCGGCCTTCTTCGGTGACGGGCTTGAGCCAGCGCATGGACTTAAAATGGATCAGGCACAAAATGCTCTTCGGAATATCCTCGCCCAGATACGCGAGAATCACGACGCCGAGGAACGACAGGTGCAGCACCCGCGCGCTCAGCAGTGCCAGCGGGATGGCGACGACCCAGAGGCTTGCAAGGTCGAAGATCATGCCTGTCAGCGTATCGCCGCCAGAGCGGAACACGCCCACGACCTGCACATAGGAGATATTGCGGAAGCAGTATTCCAGCGAGCAGAAGATCGTCACGGCGTAGGCCGTTGAGATAGTCGTGGCCGAAAGATTGTCGCCCATGGCGAACAGGGAGACGAGCGGGTGCCGCGCGGCGATCATCGTCAGGCCCACAACAAGGCCCATCAGCGGCACCAGCACGGAAAAGCGCCGGGCGTCGGCTACGCCGCGCCGGATTTTGCCGCTGCCGATAGACTTGCCGACCATGATGACACAGGCGTTGCCGAGGCCGACATAGAACGCAAAAGCAAGTTCAGAAAACGTCTTGAAGATGGTCATGCCCGCATAATATTCATAGCCCATGTTGGCGTAAATGCGGTTAAGCGTGAGCATACCGAGTGCCCACAGACCTTCGTTCGACATGACGGGCAGCGCGCGGGCACAGAACTCACCCAGCTGCTTCCACGAAAACGTGAACAACTCCCGCACCGGACCCATCAGCAGGTTTTTCTCAAACGCTGAGAAAATCAGAATCAGCACCGGGCCCAGCCACGACGAAATGCACGTCGCAATGGCCGCACCCTCTACGCCGAGTTTCGGCAGGCCAAACGCACCGAAAATCAGACCATAATCTGCAAAAGCGTTGGCAATGGTCGTGACGATAGAGACATAGAGCGGCAGGCGGACGCGCTCTGTGCCGCGCAGGACGTTGGACAGCAGATATGTCAGTGCGACAGCAGGGTAGGAGAAACAGACGATGCGAAGATACCGGCAGCCCGTCTCTATGACGGCAGGCTCCTGATTGAACAGGCCGATGACCCATGCGGGCGCCGCCAGCGCGACGGCCAGAAAACAGAGCGAGACGAACATCGCCAGCATGAGTCCAATACCCATCACGCGCCGGATTCCCTTGAGATCCTTGACACCCCAATACTGCGAGATGAACACGCTCATGCCGGAGCAAAGGCCGAAGCCCAGAAGGCCGCACAGCCAGCCCCACTGAGCCGCCATACCGACGGCGGAGAGCGTCACGTCGCCCAGCTGTGATACCATCAGCGTGTCAACCAGCTGGAACGAACTTGTCAATACGTTTTGCAGCGCGACCGGGACCGCCAGCTTCACGGTCACGCGCCAGAAGGGCTTATCGCCCAGATAATCAGTTAGTTTCATAAGAAAAAATACTCCGGTAAAAAGACAAATAGGCAAAGATGTGGGGATGCTGCCTTACGGCAGTATCCCCACGAAGTTTTTCAGGTGGCGCAGGACACCTCGTCAGAAGAAAGCTTTTCGGAACGCATCCTTGCAAAGCAGGGATGCTGATCCTGTCGGCTTCCTTCTTCCGCTCCAAAACGCAAGCGAAACTCGCGTTTTAGCTTTGACGGAGTGCGTAGGGGCCGATGTGGGCATCGGCCCCTACAATAAACGAGGGAAGTGCATACAAAAGGGGCTTACGCCATACCAGCGGTGATGATGGCCATCTTGTAGACCTCGTCGGCATTGCAGCCGCGGGAGAGGTCGTTGATGGGGGCGTTCAGGCCCTGCAGGATGGGGC
>OODJ01002548.1_pt1 | contig 12110 bp, 13 predicted proteins | sample 1671611 | NCBI WGS metagenome assembly OODJ01 (sample SAMN06348174, study PRJEB24527) | human gut metagenome | biome: human gut; feature: ankylosing spondylitis patient; material: feces | host: Homo sapiens | place: China | collected 2015-10 | reverse complement strand
GTAACCTTACCTTCAGTCCGTTCCAGATCGTGCCGTGGGACGACGACTTCATGCTGCGCGTGCACGATCTTGCCCGGGATCTGACGGGCGACAGGCCCGGCAAGGCGGTCATCGTGTTTCCGCTCAACCGGCCGAGGCGCTATCTGCTCGACATCTACCGCCGGGAAGTGACGCATCCCATGCTCCTGCCGCACATCATGAACGCCGGTCAGCTCGTGCAGACGTGCCTTGAAAGCTGGACACGTTCCGTTCCGCGCCCGGCGGGCACGCTGGATCAGGTGGCCGTGCTCAAGGAGTGCCTGCTTCACATAAGTGCCGGGGAAGCGAAGGACTCGCCGATGGCAAAGCTCGCCCGCAGTCTGGAGGACGAAGGCGGCATGGCCCGCTTCTATCCCTGGGGCGTGCGTCTTGCGCATCTGCTCGACGAATGCGCCGGGCACATGGTGGAAGCCGGAGACCTTCTTCATGTGGACGACATGGTGGCCCCCTATGCGGCGGTTCTGCTCGGCAGTCTCAGCCGCATACAGGAACGCTACCGCGCCGAGCTTCGCAAACGCGGCCTGAGCACTCCGGGACTCGACGCCCAGCACGCCGCGCAGCTTGCCGGCGCCTCTCCGGATCTGCCCCTCAAGCTCCAGGGCAAAACCGTCATCATCGCGGGCTTCGTGCGCCTTACCCGGGCGGAAGACACGCTCTTCCGCTATCTGTGGGAACGGGGCGCGAGAATATGCCTGCATACCGACCCGGCCGTGCTTTCAGGCGCGGGACACTGGAGCTGCGGCGAACACAGGGAATGGCTCGCGCGCTGGAAGGCCCGGGGCGAACTGCTCGGCGAGAGCACGAACCGCGAGCCCGTCATCCATTTTCATGCGGGATATGATCTGCACTCGCAGCTTCTGGAGCTCAAAAAGGAACTGGAAACGCGCCCCTGCCCCAACGAAAGCCGGGCCGTGGTCATCACCCATGATTCCCTGCTCATGCCCACGCTGCATCACATTCCGGAAAAGAGCATCAACATTTCTCTCGGCTATCCTCTGGAGCGATCGCTTCTCGCTCAGCTTGTCGAACGCATCATGGAAACGCGGCAGAGCATGAACGGCGCAGGTCTCGTGCACTGGAAAAGCCTCATGGCGCTCATACGTCACCCTTATGTGCGCATGCTCGGCGTGCCCTCCGCCGAAAAAGACGGCGACATCGCGCCGCTTCGCCCCTTCCTTTCACGTCTTGAGGCCAGGCTGCGCACGGGCAGCCGCATGGTGGACGCGAAAAGCTGCGCTTCCGACATGGTGGATGAAATTCTCGGCGATCTCGACGGCAGACCGCTGGCCGAAGATCTCACGGAAGAGACGGGGCAGCTTCTGGAACGGGTCATGGACACGCTCGTTGCAAGGTGGCGCAGTCTGGACACGCTTGAAGACATGGCCTCCCGCCTGCGGGAGCTGTGTCAGCTTCTTCTGGAGTGCGGCGCGCACATCTGGCCGCGTTTTCCGCTGGACGCGGAATGTCTGGCAAGACTCATGCAGGGCGTGATTCCCGAGCTCTCCGACAACGCCATGGCCGATGAAGTGCTGTCTCTGGAGTCGATTTTCGCCATCGTTCGTCAGGGCCTTGCCGAACAGCGCGTGCCCTTTGAGGCCGACCCTCTCACCGGGCTGCAGATTCTCGGCACGCTGGAAACACGACTTCTGCATTTCGACCGCGTATACTTTCTGGACATGACCGAAGACGCTCTTCCCGGAGCGCCTGCCCGCGATCCGCTTCTGCCGGACAATCTGCGTCCGCTTCTGGGCCTGCCGGACAACAGCCGCCGGGATCAGCTTGCCGCGCATACCTTCCACCGGCTCATTGCCGGAGCAAAGGAAGTGTTTCTGTACTGGCAGGAAGGCGTGCAGACCGGCGTCATGGACGGCAAGAAGCTCCGCTCCCGTCTGGTGGAGGAGGCCATATGGAGCGTGGAGCAGAAGAAAGGGGAAGTGCTGCGTCCCGGCACGGACCCTCTCCATGCCTCCGTGTTTCCCATGACGGAACCTCCGGTTCCCCTGTACGCGCCCATCCCTCGCACCGATGCCGTCAACGCCCGCATGAAGGAAATTCTCGAAAAAAAGCTTTCTCCCACGGGCCTCGACACCTACATTGCCTGCCCGGCGCGCTTTTTCCGCAAGTACGTGTGCACGCTGAAGGAAGTGGACGAAGTCATGGAAGGCGACGATCATCTCGGCGTGGGCAACCTTCTGCACGCCGTGCTTCTGCGGGCCTTCCAGCCCTTCCTCGGACTTCCCGTCACCGCCGGGGAACTGACCGCCGAACGGCTGGAGAGCCTTTTTCGCGAAGAACTGGCAAAAAGCGGCCTTGCCGAGAATCTTCCCGCACAGAGCCGCTTCATGCTGGAAGCCGCCGGCCCTTCCCGGCTGCGCGACTTTGCCGCCGCACAGCCGGAGGTGCTGGAGGTCGTGCAGCTTGAGCACAACGTTTCCGCCGTTCTTGAAGAGGGCGGAAGACGCTTCTCTCTGGAAGGCAAGATCGACCGTCTGGACAGACGGGAAGCTGGTCTCGTCATTCTTGACTACAAGAGCGGCAGCACCAGCCGTCAGCCGCATTCCTCCTTCTGGGACGACGGCCTGCTGTGGGATGCCATGGACTCCTGGATGCCGGGAAAGACCGATCCCCTGCCGGATCTTGCCAGAAACCTGCCCAGCATTCAGCTGCCCGCCTATCTCTATATGTGCGGACATGACCCGCAGAACGCGGAACATCTGCGCTACGCCCCTCTCTTCGACGCCGCCCTCGTGCAGCTTGCCGACCGGGGCGAGGAACTTCCCCTGCTCGGCACGAAAATCGACGATGCCGCACGAGAACGCATCATCGAGGAACGCATTCCCGCGCTGCTGCGCTTCGTGCTGCGGCACATGGCCACGGCCGAGGCCTTCACCCCCCGCCGTACCGACCGCTGCGCACGCTGTCCCTATGCCGGATGCTGCCGGTAGGACGCTTTTTCCCTCAGACCGACGCACCGGGTGCCGCGCCGTCCCGGTCAGGAGCACGACACGGCGCCGTCTCCCGACATGACGCATAAAAAAACACTCTTCCGGAAAAGCCCGGAGGAGTGTTTCCCCTGATGACGGACGGCCGTTTTCTCAGGACCGGGCTTCGGCCTCATCGTCCTCATCCAGCATTCCATCGAGAACGGCACAGGTATCCTTCAACATGTCGGCGCACACCGTGGCAAAAAGTCCCTTATCCGCGGCCTGCTTCATGACGCCGGGCTGCGTGATGTCCATCCCCAGAATGTCCCGGCATAAGCGGCAAGGCTGCTTTTGAGAAAGACGCCTCTCAAACTCCGACACCTTTTCCACAAGAAGAGGCTTTTTGAGCCTGCCTTCATCCAGGGTGGCGGCCCTGCCGTAACGCAGGCCCAGCACCATGTGTGCGCCGCATATGCAGCCGCAGGTCTCCGCGTGCCCCAGCCCCGTGCCGAAGGCCGAGGCCATGCCCACGGCCAGAGACTCGTCGATGCCGAGACGGGATGCGCAGTGCAGGCAGACCTTCTGTGCGCAAAGACCAAAACGTGTCACCATGATTCCTCCTCACATCTTTAAAAAACGGCGGGCCCGAAAAAACCGCCCCCTGCCGTTCCATGAACGTGCTCGACGCGCAGGCTTCCGGCCCGAGCCGGAACGACTCGGCGTCACGCCTCAAATCCGCCCACCTCATACCCGTGACGGGCAAGAAGGCTTACGGCATCCTTCATGGAAAAACCGCGCCACTCTGCCCCGGCTTCCTTTCTGTCCCGGGGAATGGCCCCGGTTTCCACCACGACCACGTTGGCTCCCCGCTCCATGGCCAGAGAAACCGGAGGGTGCACGCAGACGTACGGGGTGTTTCTGCCCCCGCACAGGCGCACGACGGAGGCAACAAGCGCAAGGCGCGCGTCGGAAACCGCGTCCTGTCCCTCAAAAGGCGTTCCCGGCACGTTGCTTCTCGCCATGACGCCGCATACCCGCGCTCCGGCATGAAGCGCCGTGAGCAGCACGTCGCAGTCATCGGAAAACAGGACGTAGTTGCCGCCGGAGATGAAGCCGATGTCCGCGCTGCCTGCGCTGAGCGCCTCGCCCACGGCGGTGTAGCTCGTGCCGACGGTCATGTCGATGCTCTGCACGTCATAGCCCTTTTCCAGCAGCTTCGCCTTGAGCAGCGCCTCGAGCGGTTCGGTCGCCGTCGTGATCTGATCGGCGTCCGCATACGGGGAGAACGCGATCTTCAGACTCTCGATCGTCTTCGTGCCGCCGGCCGTTCCGGCGTCCTTCTGGCCGCAGCCGGCCATCAGGCCGAGCGCCAGGACCAGAGACAGCATCATTGCCACTACTTTTTTCATGTACATACCCTCCAGATTTTTTCTTTCCGCCGACCGCAGGCATAAAAAATTGGCATATGCAGCGCTGCATATACCATACCTGACAACCGGCAGACGCTGAGAATCCGCCCCTGCGGACGGATTTGGCCGGTCGATCCTCCCTGGGATCCTCTCAACCCGGAACACGGGCTCCCTCGCAATCTGGTTTCGTCATCATTTTTCTGTTGAGCGCGGCGCCAGGGAGCTCCCCCTTTCGCCGCATTCCGGAAACCAATCGACAGCTTACCACATGGTGCCGGAGAATGCAAGCGGTTTGTAAAATAGGAGTAAAATTTCTGCCGCCGCGACATTTTCACCGGCGAATACGCAGCGAAACGAAGAAAAACGTGGGCAGTGCTGATGCACCGCCCGCAAGCTATCTCGCCCACTGACACCTATGCAAAGCAAATGCTCGCACAGCCAGCGTCCCTTTCCCAATTGTCTCTTTATTCCGGGTTGACTTCCTGAGCGAATGGCTCCCCGCGGGAAGCCCGCTGAAAATATTCTCTCACTGTCCGGTCATTCTCACGGTTAATCAAGCGCCCCGGCACGATCAGCAGCGCAAAGAAAAGCGCGCACAGCGCAGCTTCGCAAAGGAGCGCAGGCGCAGTATACACACCTATACGGATGATACCGAACAAAATCCACGCCAAGAGCACTGCCAGCTTCAGCAGCACCTGCATCGGATAGCGAAAACCACCCTCAAGGATTGTGTGATCGCCCTGTGCACGGAGCGTACCGAAAAACACGCGCTTCGGGTACATATCATATCCGTGCATCATAACCGCCCAGAGGCGCTCACCCTCGATCTGCCCGTATAGACCGCGTCGGTCATTCGCCGGCCTTTTCACACTACGCAACAGTTTCCCCAATGGCCAGTCCGTCTGCATATCTGCACGTAGCCGCTCCTTGACCTCGTCCAGCGGCAGCGGTATCTCATAGCGCTGCTTCATTTCTGTCTCCTTCAGTCGTCCTTATCTCAAGCTCGTTCTCTCCACCAGCGGTCAGTCTTGTATGCCTCGGGGATCGTCTCGTCAAACAGCGGATCGGCATACCCCATGGCTATCAGCTCATCCACCCAGCGCTCACGAAGAGATGCCGGAAGCAGAGGCTTTGCACACCACGGGCAATAATGAATCACGATATGCGAATGCCCATCCCCGCACGGGATGCCGTATTCATGAAACTGCGGCAGATATGAGATCGCTTTGCCATCGCAGAGCTGTGCCGTGTGTTCCGTCACGATGCGGACATGTGCCTGCATATCTTCGCAGCAAAAATTCATACATTCCACTCCTATATCTCTCATCGGTTGAAAGATGGCGCGCACCCATCCTCGCTCATTTTTTGCGCTTCATGCTATAAAAGGCACCAAAGAACACAATTACGAACATGCCCAGTAATCCAAAACCATAGTCAATATATAATACAATATCGACCGCTTCGCGAGTACGGATTACGGCTGCCAAAAGAAAGTTCGCGATTCCCAGAAGATATGCGTAAATCTACATGCAAACGGCGACCGTCGAAAAATAACTGTGTTGGTTTTTATCGCGCAAGAGCAAAAACACTTTGATCACGCGAGTGTTTTTCAACTTCACACGATGATGGCCGGACAGCCGCTCCGAGATCAGCACCTGATCGTCAAAGTGGTACCCGCCAAACAGGAATCCGACCAGCAAAAGCAGCCCCATTTTCAGCAGCTCCACGTTCATTCCTCCCACTTCAGGCCATTCTATTTGAATTCTAATACACCCCTGCACAGTTGTCCACGCAAAGCAATGGCACGCACGGCGCGCCCGCCTCATATTCCCCGCAAAAATTCATATACTGAATTACGCAAATATGGGGAGTGGTGTCAGTGCACACGGACATGGAAGCACGCGCATGCGATCTCGCGGAATATCTTCTCGCCAACAATACCACCGTCCGCGCCGCCGCCAAACAATTCGGTGTTTCAAAATCGACCGTCCACAAGGATCTGACGGAGCGGCTGGAGAAGATCAACCCCGCGCTCTATCAGCAGGTCCGGCAGCTGCTGGACCGCAACAAGGCGGAGCGGCACATCCGCGGCGGCATGGCGACGCGGCGAAAATACAAAGGTACATAAACCGGCGCGCGGCCACCCGGATGGGCGGCCGCGCCGCGCATATTTCCCGCAAAAACGGAAACGCTAGCGTCGAAGGTGATTGCTTGAAATCCAAACGAATCGGACCTCAGACCGTGCAGTTTGTCGCCCCGCCCGTGATCCTTGCCTCCGCCAGCGTCGTAGGCAAAAAGGAGGGCGAGGGCCCGCTGCGCGATTGCTTTGACAGCGTCAGTCAGGACACCTATTTCGGCACAAAGAGCTGGGAGCAGGCCGAGAGCGCCATGCTGCGGCAGTGCTTCGACCTTGTGTGCCAGAAGGCCGGGCTGCTCCCGGAGCAGCTCGACTATGTGCTCTCCGGTGACCTGCTCAACCAATGCGTAGGCTCGGCCTATGCCATGCGCGACATCGGCGTGCCCTATCTGGGCCTGTATGGCGCGTGCTCGACGATGGCGGAATCGCTCAGTCTGGCCGCCATGCTCATCGACGGCGGCTACGCCGAGCACGCCGCCGCGCTCACGAGCTCGCACTTCTGCTCTGCCGAGCGGCAGTACCGGTTCCCGCTGGAATACGGCGGCGTGCGCACACCGACTGCGCAGTGGACCGTCACCGGCTCCGGCGCGCTCATCCTCGGCGCGGCCGGCAGCGGGCCGCGTGTGACGATGGTGACGACCGGAAAGATCGCCGACGCGGGCATCACGGACGCGAACAATATGGGCGCCGCCATGGCGCCCGCCGCCTATGAGACGCTCAAGGCGCACTTTGCCGACACCGGCCGCACGCCGGACTACTACGACCTGATCGTAACCGGCGACCTCGGCAAGATCGGGCACACGGTCGTGACGCGGCTGTTTCAGAACGACGGCATCGAGCTCGAGGGGCTCTACACGGACTGCGGCCTGCTGATCTATGACCTGGAGGGGCAGGACGTACACGCCGGCGGCTCCGGCTGCGGATGCAGCGCAGCCGTGCTCGCGGGGCATCTGCTGAAGCTGCTGGCAGGCGGCCAGATCCGGCGGCTGTTGTTTGCGGCGACCGGCGCGCTCATGTCGCCCACCGCATCCATGCAGGGCGAAAGCATCCCCGGAATCTCCCACGCCGTGGCGATCGAAACGCAGGTGAACACATGATCCTTGGCTATGTAAAAGCATTTCTGGTCGGCGCCGTCCTATGCATGATCGGTCAGATCCTGATCGACAAGACGAAGCTGACCCCGGCACGTATCCTGACGCTGTATGTTGTGGCAGGCGTGGTGCTCGGCGCGGTCGGCGTCTATGGGCCGTTCGCCAAATGGGCCGGCGCGGGGGCGACCGTACCGCTGACCGGGTTCGGCAACCTGCTGGCAAAAGGCGTGCGCGATGCCGTGGCCGAAAAGGGCGTGCTCGGTGCGTTCACCGGCGGCTTTGAGGCCGGTGCGGCCGGGATCTGCGCAGCCATTTTCTTCGGTCTGCTCGTGGCCATGTGCTTCAAATCCAAAGACAAGCAATAATACAGGCAGGCGCATCTCGCGCGCACACGCGCAAAAAAAGAACCGATTCGGATGAATCGGTTCTTTTTTATGTTCAGTACGGTTTAGCCTCTCGCAGCGGCTTCGCCGGCCTCGAGCGCCTTCATGTTGCCCTCGAGGAACTTGGCCTTCTTCTCGCCAAGCTCGATGCGGATCGCTTCGCCAAGGATCTCGTTGGAGACGACCGGAGCCTTCTCCATCAGAGCGCCGAGGATCGCAACGTTTGCGCCCTTCGGGTTGCCGACGGACTCGGCAATGCCGTTGGCGTCGCAGTAGACGACCTGGATGTCATCACGCTCGGCCTTGCGGTCGATGATGGAGCTGTTGATGACGAGGACGCCGCCCGGCTTGACGTGGCTCTCGAACTTGTCCAGAGACGGACGGTTCATCGCCACAACACAGTCAGCCATGTCGACCAGCGGGGATGCGACCGGATCGTCGGAGACGATGACGGAGCAGTTCGCCGTGCCGCCGCGCATCTCAGGGCCGTAAGAGGGCAGCCAGGAGACGTGCTTGCCGTCGAGCATGCAGGCCATAGCCAGGAACTTACCGATCAGGAGCATGCCCTGACCGCCAAAGCCAGCAAAAATATATTCTTTCTTCATATTATTCAGCCCCCTTGTCCTTCTTAACGCCGAGCGGGTAGTACGGAATCATGTTCTCTTCCAGCCACTCCATCGCCTTGATCGGGCTCAGGCCCCAGTTCGTCGGGCAGGCGGACAGGACTTCGACCATCGTGAAGCCCTTGCCTTCCATCTGATAATGGAACGCCTTGGAAATGGCCTTCTTCGCCTTGACGATGTTCGGGGTGTTGTTGACAGCGACGCGCTCGATGTAGTAGGAGCACGGCACTTCCGCGAGCATCTCGGAGACCTTCAGAGGTGCGCCGCACCAGTCCTCATCACGGCCATAGGGGCTCGTGGTGGTCTTCTGGCCAACCAGCGTGGTCGGGGCCATCTGGCCGCCGGTCATGCCGTAGATCGCGTTGTTGACAAAGATCGTGGAGATCTTCTCGCCGCGGTGCGCAGCGTGAACGATCTCAGCGGTGCCGATGGAGGCCAGGTCGCCGTCGCCCTGATAGGTGAAGACGAGGGTGTCCTTGCCGACGACGCGCTTGGCGCCGGTGGCGACTGCGGGTGCACGGCCGTGAGCGGCTTCGTACATATCGCAGTTGAAGTAATCATAAGCAAAAACGGAGCAGCCGACCGGCGCGACGCCGATGACTTTGCCGTCCAGATTCATCTCATCAATGACCTCAGCGACCAGGCGGTGGATAATGCCATGGTTGCAGCCCGGGCAGTAGTGGAACTGCTTGTCCGTGAGGAGCTTGGTCTTTTCAAAAACAACAGACATTTACTTGCCCTCCTTCATGCTGATAATCTTCGCCTTGATCTCTTCGGTGGTCGGCATCTGGCTGCCGAGGTGGCCAAAGAAGTCGACCGGCTTTGCGCCGTTGATGGCGAGCTTGACGTCCTCGAGCATCTGGCCTTCGTTCAGCTCGACATCGAGCACAGCCTTCACGCCCGGCTGCTCCGCAGCCTTCTTGACGGCGTCGTACGGGAACGGCCAAACGGTGATCGGGCGGACCAGACCAACGTTGATGCCCTGCTCCTTGAGCTCAACGATCGCAGACTTGGCAATACGCGCAACCGTGCCGAAAGCGGTGATGACATACTCAGCACCCTCGAGGTTGTACTCTTCCCACTGCTGCTCGTTGGCAGTGATCTCACGATAGCAGGCCTGCAGCTCGTCGTTGTGGACGGACAGGGTCTCGGTATCGATGTAGATGGAGTTGATGACGCCGCGCTTTGCCGGATCGTCGCCCGGTTTCCAGCCGGTGCAGGCCCAGGGCTTCTTCTCGGGATCGATCTTGTAGTCGACCATCTCGGGCATCTCCACGGGCTCCATCATCTGAGCGATGATGCCGTCAGCCAGGAAGAGGACCGGTATGCGGTACTTCTCAGCCTTGTCGAAGGCGTACATCATGATGTCGATCGCTTCCTGCACGGATGCCGGAGCATAGGTCAGCAGGTGATAGTCACCGTTGCCGCCGCCCTTGACAGCCTGGAAGTAGTCGCCCTGGGAAGCCTGAATGTTGCCGAGGCCGGGGCCGCCGCGCATGACGTTCAGGATGACAGCCGGCAGCTGCGCGCCTGCGCAGTAGGAAATGCCTTCCTGCTTCAGGCTGACACCGGGGCTGGAGGAAGAGGTCAGCGCACGTGCACCAGCACCGGCTGCGCCGTAAATCATGTTGATAGCCGCAACTTCGCTCTCGGCCTGCAGGAAGCAGCCGCCGACTTCGGGCATACGTGCGGACATGTATTCAGGAATCTCCGTCTGCGGAGTGATCGGATAGCCGAAGAAGTAACGCGCGCCTGCACGGATCGCAGCCTCAGCGATAGCTTCGCTACCCTTCATAAGCGTCAATGCCATTTTCGATGTACCTCCTTAATCTCTCACAATGCTGATTACCACGTCCGGGCAAGTACGCGCGCAGGAAGCGCAGCCGATGCAGGCCTCCGGATTCGCGACGACGGACGGATGATAACCCTTTGCGTTGAGTTTGTCTTTCGCCAGCGCCAGAACGCCCTTCGGGCAAGCTCTGACACAGAGACCGCAACCCTTGCAAAGATTCTCGTTGATGGTCACCTTTACCATTTTTGCTACCTCTTTTCTGTTCTGTTTTGCGAAATTGCCTATGTAAACCGCAAGAGCGGGTTACGCCTGTTTCTTCTCCGACAGACTGTGGATATAGCTCTCCCAGTCGCGCTTCATGATGATGTCTATGGCGACGGGTTTGCCGATATACTTCGGGTCGTGACCCTCGGCAAGGAAAATGTCGAGCATCTCCTTCTTGCCGGTCGTGTACATGACCGGAACGCCTGTCCGGTCGCTGACCTCGCGCAGCATCTCATAACCGTCGCGCAGCTCCGCCGGCGTGGTCATGGTGGCAAGGTTGGTGTTGTTGATCATACCCGTGATCTTCAGGTGGGAATGGATCTCCATCTGCTGCTGCAGGTCGATGATCTTCTCCACCGTGCCGGCGAGCGGGCGGCGGATATTGACCACGTTCAGGACCTCCAGCTGCTCCGGGCCCATGGCCATGAAGTCCTGAAAGTCCTCATAATAGCGGCCGAGGGCCGTGGAACCGACGGCGTCACCGCCGACGTCGAACACGACGGTGTCCCAGTTCATGGCAAATGCAGAAGCGACCTCTGCCGGCAGGGACAGCGTCTCCACGCCGGAGCAGGCATAGTTCGGAGAGATGAGACGAATCTCTTTCTGCTCCACGAGCTTGCCGCGCTCCGTCAGGCGGAAGTAGGTATTGACCAGGTCCAGGTCAATGAGTTCTGTCTTTCCGGTTTCAGCCGCTTTAAAAGCAAAATTCAGCGCAAGCTCACTCTTGCCGCTGCCGTAGTTGCCGATCATGACATATATTTTTTTCAAAACGATGCTCCTCCCCTCGAGGGGTATTAAAAATGTGCAAATGGGTATTAAAAATCAAAATATATCCATTCAAATATTCAAATCTCAACGGTTATCATCATAGCACAATCGCGCGAATTCGTCAACAAACGTTGTTTGGCTTTGTGGAACGTGCCTAATTTCTGCGCGCATTTCTGGACAAGTTGCCAGTTATCTGAAATTTAACAGCAATGTTCAGGAATTAACACTATTTCTTTCCTGTTTCAGGTAGAGATACCACGCGCTCACGCCGACCAGAAGCCCGCCGCCGACGAGATTGCCGAGCGTGACCGGCAGCAGATTGCCGATAAGCGCCCTGCCCCACGTCAGCCCTTCGGCAGCCGCGCCGGTCTGCCCCGCCGTGAAGAGGCCCGCCGCAAGATAGTACATATTGGCGACGCTGTGCTCAAAGCCCGCGACCACAAAGGCCATGATCGGGAAAAAGACGGCCGCGATCTTCCCGCCGACGGTCCCGGCTGCATTGGCCATCCAGACGGCGATGCACACGAGGAAGTTGCAGAGGATGCCGCGCACGAACGCATCGCCGAACGTCAGCCCCGCTTTCGTCTGTGCGATGGCGATAACGGACGCCGCGAGCTTACCGCCGAACGCGGAAAAGACGTGCCCCGACACGCACAGCGCCGCAACGAGCATTGCGCCCG
>OODJ01002539.1_pt1 | contig 12133 bp, 12 predicted proteins | sample 1671611 | NCBI WGS metagenome assembly OODJ01 (sample SAMN06348174, study PRJEB24527) | human gut metagenome | biome: human gut; feature: ankylosing spondylitis patient; material: feces | host: Homo sapiens | place: China | collected 2015-10 | reverse complement strand
GATCCATGTCCATCGCCTCCATGACCTCCGTGACGCCGAGCGACAAGAGCGTTTCCCGCAACCCTTTATGGGCATTCACGCCGCCAAGACACACGAAAAGCGCGTTTCTTGCAAAGTAGCTTGCAATGTCGCCCTTGAGCGGTCCCTCGGTGAGATAGGCGCGCTTCTGCGTGGTGTCCCCGGTAACGTGGATCCACGAATAGCTGCGTGTTCCGTTATCCATGCGGCTTGCCCGGCTGGACAGCCAACGGTACTTTCGCGCCGCGTCGTCGTCCAGCCGGAGCTTCATGCCCTGAATGAGACCGTCCTTGTTCCGTACCGGAATGAGGAACCCATTTGCACCTGCCAGCGTCCACGCCCCGTCCTTTGTGTAAAAGCCGGGTAATCCGTGCAATTCATGATCGCACGCAAGAAGCGACGCCAACAAGCGCCGTTCGGCTTCTGTTTCCGGCATGGACTTATAGCCGTTGCGGGCAATGATCTCATCCGGGAGTCCTCGTTCATGGAGATTTTCTCTGTGCCGGTCGGAGAGCGTCAAAAGCGACAGCATCTCCGAATACGCCGCATGGCGCTGCTCGAGCGCATACGGTTCCCGGCTCGTTGTGTTTGGGGAGCTGGGCTGTAAGGGCAGCTTATACACGTTGCTCTTTGCAGCCAGCTCCAAGTATGCTTCTTTGTTTGTCAGACCATTCAGCCGCGCATACAGCGTCACGCTGTTGCCGCTTGCGCCGCAGAGATTGCAGCGGTATTGATCGGTCCTTGTGTTCAGACTCAGATGATATTTGCCGGTTCCGTGGTCACCGCAGAAGGGGCAGCTTGCCTCAACTTCTTCGCTGTGAAGCGTTCGGTCGCTGAGGACAAGCCCGCACCGTCTGGCGGCTTCCAGGATCGGCAGCTTCTGATAGGCCAGACGGCGCGCCCCCTTTCTGGAAAGTAGGGTTACGCCGCTTTCGGCATTGCAGTGCTGCCAGCTCGCACGGAAAGCTCCGCGTTATGGACGCATTTGGCCAAGATCATCTGACTGGTCGGACGGATGTTGCTGAGATCATCCACAGATTCCATGTTGTCAAAGAACACCGGATAATTGCGGCCTGTGAGCCGCTTCACCAGCTCGGATACCTCCGCCCCTGCCCGGATCTTCTCAGAGAGCGAGAGCCGGTCGTAGCGGCGGCCGTTGTAGGTAAAGCGGAACACATCCTTTAATTCACCGGTCGTCTTGACCACATCATAGAGCGAGATCTTCACGCGGTTCAGCGCGAGTTTGGAGAACGTCATCTCTGCGCGCTTGCTCATGTAGAGGATCACGTCTTTCATAATGATCTTTTTCTCCGTGATCTCATCCTCAATGGCTTTGATGCGCGTATCAAAGTCCTCCGACGCGGCGCTCAGAACCTGCTGCGCGGCGGCAAGCCGCACCCGGCAGTCCTCCAGCGATACCTTGCACTCTGCAAGGCGGTCACTGTCCGCGGGGCTCAGCGTGCCGCACTCGATGCTTGCGGTCAGGTTCTGGATGCGTGCGCGGAGCTGCTCCAAGGTCTGCTGGCGCTGCATATTCTGCTGTGCGGCAGCGGCTTGAAGCTGTTCTCGCTTCCGGTTCAGCGCGTCGATCTCAGACTGGTATCTGACCAAGTCATCCGCTTTGAACTGCTCGAACGTGCTTTGGCTTTTCTGCTCCATCTCCTGAAGCTCCGCGATCTGGCCTTTCAGCTGTGTGCCGTCGGCAACGATTTGTTCCGTTTCAGCTTGTAGAGTCTCCCGGAACATCGGATATTCCTGCTGCGAGAGCACACGGCGGCAGACCGGGCAGCTTGTACCCGGCTGAAACCGCTTCAAAAGCGCGGTGTTTTGCTGATATTTCTTTCCGAGCGCCTGCATCTTTGCCGTATCCTCTGCCAGCGGGCCTGTGTATTTTGGCTGGTAGACCTCGGACGACCGGGCACCCAGCTTCGCATGAAATTCTTGCAGCTTTGCGTCCAGCTCCGTTGTATCTGGCGTTTCCGGCGCTTCGCTGGAAAGCTCCTCATACTGCTCACTGGCCTGCACAAGCTGCTCCTGCAAATCCTCCAAATTGACGTTTTCAAACCGCCGCGCCTCCAGCGACGCGATCTCCCGCTGCAAGGCCTGTATCTGCGCATTCAGTTCAACGGACAGCTCTTCGCTGCTCTTCCGCTGCTTCTGCGCCAGATCCAGCTTGCCGCTCAGATAAACCGCATCCTGTTCCAACGTTCGGATTTCCTCCCGGCGATTCTTGAGAAACGTCTCAGGAGACGGTAATTGAAGTCCGGACAGCCGTTGCTGCGCCTGTTCGTTGAGCTGCGCCAGCACGTCGGCCTGTGGAATGGGCGGAAGATACCGCTCCAACAGCTTCTTCCCATCCTCGCCGAGTTCTTCAATGAAGTACAGCGGATTGAAAATGGAGAGAAACACGTCCCGTTCGCCAAACATTTCATTGAGATCCGTCTGCCGGATGGCGTAGCCGTCATAGGTGATGCTCATGCGATCCTTCTGTCGGCTGCGGGTCAGTTCGTGCGCTTTTCCGGTTTCGTCCGTAAAGCGCATCGTGATCTGCAAGTCCGGGTTCGTCTCATTGTGCAGCCGGTCAATGCCGCGCTCGCCGAAAAAGGGAAGTCCCGTGACGGCAAACGCAATGGCGTCCGCCAGACTGGATTTGCCGCGGCCGTTGCCACCGGTCACAATGGTAGGATTGCCGAACGTGATCTCCATAGGCGCTTCATAGCATTTGAAGCCGGAGACGGTCATGCTGCTGATCTGAAAGCCTTTGATTTTTTCCATTCGTCCTCCTTACGCTGCCTGCTGCACGACCTGATAGCCGTCCAGCGTATAAAATGCGACGTTTCCCTGTTTCCGCATGGTGATCTGCGCGTCATAGAGCTGCGTGCCGGGCATGAGCATGGGATGACTGCCCTGCGCGTAGACCTTCGCCTGCTTGCCCTCTGCGTTTTGCAGCACGGCACAGACCAACGGCTGACCGGACATATCCTGCTGATTGCTCACAGACAGCACAACATACTGGCAGACCTGCCGCGTCGTAAACGGGAGCGGCTGAGACTGCGGCGCTTGCTGCTGCGTCTGCGGCACGACCGTCGGCGTAGTATTCTGTGTCTGCTGTGTGGTTTGCCCGTCGCGCTTATAACTGAGCTGTGCCTGTGCCGCGCCCGGGGATGTAGGAAGCTGATGCAGCTTATCCAGCAAGTCCATGTACGCGGCGTTCAGCTTCGGCCGTTCGGTGTCACAGATCACATAGGAGTTGCCCTTCTGCTCAATTTTGACCCAGAGCGGCTTTGTCATCTTATAGAGGACACGTCCAATGCCCCACTGCACGGCGGCGCGCTTCATCGAGTCGGACAAACCGCCTTTGATGGGTTCGATGTCCGAATCCTCCGCACCGTCCCATTTTGTAATGAAGCCTTTGCCCTCAAAGTAGATGGAAATGCCGCAGATCTGCGCGTCTTTCTTTCCGTTTCCGTGCCACGGCTTGTAGTCGTTGTACCAGTTTTCCGGCCCCACGACCTCATCCAGACGGTCCTGAATGGCACGGTTCGTGACATACGGAATGGCAAGACCGCTGGTCTTGTCTTTCGTCGTCACTTGGATGCGCCACTCCAGATCCTCCGGCGCAAATGGCCGGGCCAGCTCTTCCCGGATGGTTTTTGCGTCTTTTGCCATACGTTACCCTCCAATAAAGTCTTTTAAGCTCTTTCCGTTCGGGATCAGCACGTCGGAATAATAGTACGACGGGTCTTTGCCCTTCAGATGCTCCAGAAGATCGCGGTATTGCAGCCCCAGCTTGTTGTTCAGCGCATTGAAGCTGTGATCTCCATTTGGGATGGACAGCAGGAATGCCGGGAGATTTGCAAGTGTGTGCGGCGTTTTGTACTTCGGCAGCGCATTTGCCCCAATACAAATATCGCCATTTTCACCGCTGACGTTGGAAAACGGGTAGCGGTACATCACAGTGTCCATCGTCGGCTTTTCGTCTGCGACAACGCCCATCCTGCATCTGCTGACCTTACCTTCCGTGTCAACATGGAACGCGAAGACCAGTCTTGGCAGCGGAAAGTTCAGATACGCCGTCTCATGGTAGCTGATATCTGCATATAAACGCGGGTACCAGAGACAATACGCCTTGTTTCCGTTCGGATGGACTTTGACATGGATACAGTCTGGCGGCAACAATCCGCTATTAACATAATCTTGCATGGCACTGATTTTAATGCAATCCAGAAACGCATCTTCCTGCACCGCTTTGCATTTCACGATGCCGTCCGTGTGCGTCTCAATGAGAATTTCTCCGTCCTCCGGAATGATCCGGATCCGCAGTTCATCTTTGTTCATGCCGCCTCCAATTCCGGAACATACTGCTTCGTGCGTTCCTTTTTGAGTAAAGCTTCCAGCTTTCGCACTTCTTCCGTGTACCATGCGTCAATGGAAAACAGCGCTTCCAGCAGTTCGATTTCACAGTGAAAATAACCATCTATTTCCACCATCAGACCGCTCGACCATTCTGCGCCGATCTTCTTCTGATAGCCCCAGCTCATGCCACCGCCCAGACAGCATGGATAAAACGCGGCAGAAAGCATTCTTTCAGCTTTTTGGATATACGGGTTTTCCGAGAGCTTTATGCTGTGAAGGCTCCCGTATTCCCGAACCAGCCGGTAATACTGCATCATGCTGCGAAAGCTGAAATACCAGTGATCGCATCCGTAGGACTCGTCGTATTTTTGATCCGTATAATCCGTGGCGGCGATCAAAAGCTCATAATAGATCTCGTATAGGTCATCGCTTGATATCGTGATACCACGCTCCAACAGCCTGTCCAGCTTTCCGTATTCGTAGAACAGACGCGCTATGCTGATCGTTTGAAGCGAACCACATATAGATTCGTAGTCCATAACAGCGCCTCCTTAACAAAATTTCCGCTGCGCAGCAGCTTTCGGTTCAGAATTGCAAAACGTGCCGCATAAACGATTCAACCGGTATTGCCGGTCTTCCACCACAGATAACGCGTCGCGCAGATCGTCGAGGTCTTCTTCGGTAAATGCACCGAAATCAAGATCGGCGAACCTGACATAATCGTCCGTTTTCAGCGGCTCCAGAATATGCGTTAGTACATATGGTGAAACTTTTTTCGGCTTGGGTGCCGGCGTATGCGGCAGAGTCTCAAGCCCCTTTATGAGTTTGGAAATATCAATCTTCATGATTCGTTTTCTCCCATACCAGCTTCACCACGCAGATGGCATAGTCCTTCATATTGCAGAGGATCTTCTTGTGTTCTGCTTCATCCAGATGCGACCGGCCTTCGCGCAGGAAATAGATCCCGCAGTCCGGCATCAGCTCTCCAAACATGTTGGCGATGTGCCACTCCATGTGGGAACGCGCTTTGGCGGTGTCACCCTTGAAATAGGCCGTACACATCTTTGTATCGCCGACGGTCTGCTCGTTCCCGATCTCCAGATGCTCTAGGAAGCCGTCCAGATGTGCCTTTGCGCGCTCATCCAACTGATGCTTCGCAGATGCGTAGAAGTACAGGAACAGCGCCGGTTCGTTTCTACCCAGAATGACGCTGTATGGACTGGACACTTTCTGTCCCCATGCGCCGCCGGACGGTTCGAAGCGCGTGCAGAGCTTTCCCATCTGCGGGACGATCCGCTCCGTGACCTGCTGCCAGACAGCTTCGCGCGCCGTCCGGTCATCTGCTTCTGTGACGGGTGCAACGATTGCAATATTTGTAGTTAACATAATTCCTCCTAGCTCAGCGCCAGAAATCCGTTCGGCGTCAGGACGTTGAAGATCATCTTGTTGCTGACGACCTCATGCACCTCTGCGCCGGTATGGTTTCCGCGCTGGTCAAACTGTTCCTCGCGTTCAACATTTTTGACTTTCACAATACGGCCCTTGATGATGTGCGGGGTATCGCATTCGATCAGCCCGTTGATCATCCCGGAGCCGCCGATCAGGCCGATCTGCCCAATGGAAAGGGGCAGAAGCGGATGCTTTTCCGTGCTGTCCAGCGCGCTTTTTGCATGCAGCAGCCGTGTAAAGCTGCCGGAGCGCGTCAGCTGGCGTTCCAGCTCCTTCTCGTTGAACCGTTCGCCGCGAAAGACCTCGACGGTTTTTGTTACGGCGGGCAGCGCGTAGCGGTTTTCCTCCAGTTCCGTGACACACGGAATTTTCTCCGGAACCAGCGTCTGTGCGCCCAGCCGGTCGGCTGTTTCGTCGTCCTCCGTCGGCTTTCTCCGAAGCCCCAGAACAACCGCCTGATGGAATCTGGCAAACTCGCCGTCGGTGAATTTCCAGACGGAAAGGTCCGAGAAGTTCTCCGCGAGGATTTTACAGATGTCCGGCGTCAGGCGATAATACGGCACGATGTAGATGAGCAGGCCGCCCAGCATGAGCGTCCGGATGCTCTGCACCAGAAACTGCTTTTCGCTGCGTACCCGGCTGCCGCCCTCGGTCAGAACGGACAGATACGGCGGATTCAGAAACAGCACATGAAACGCCTCTCGGCTGATCTGGCTGTGAAAGAAGCTGCCGAAGCCGACACGGTGGAGCCTGGTTTGTGCTTCCTCCGCGCGGTGTTCGTCCAGCTCCATGCCGTAGGTGTAGCAGTTGTTGCCGTCGGCAAGCTGCCGAAGCGCCTTGCCGCAGCCGCAGCAGGGGTCGAGCAGATTCGTCGTCACGCCCTCCGGAAACGCGATCCCGCGCAGAATGTGCGTGATATTTTCCGGGTCTGTCGGGTAATAACCCATGCGGACATGATTCATCAGCCGCCCGATCACCGCCGCGTTGACGGTATCCGTCTGCGGCAGCGACTTTGCAAAGCCGGTCAGGACTTCATATACAGGCTTGTACGCTCTGGACATGAGATCAAAGCGTCGCAGCCCTGCTTGAAGCTGTCCGGCTTTCGCGGCCAGCGCGGATTCCTCCAATTCCAGAAGATTGCGCTGTGCATCGCCGAGCGCCGCAAGAAGCGCGTCCCGCGTTTTCTGCAATTCCAGATAGTACGCATACGCGCGCTGCGGCTGCGCCGTGCGGTATTTCTCCACACCGGCGCGGCATTTAAGCAGGCGCTGGCTGCCGCGCAGAATGGCTTCTGCCGTCTGCCGAAGCTGTTCCAAGGCATAAAAGGAGCATTTGGACTCCTTCTGCAATTCCTGTTCCATCCTGTGACCTCACGCCGCGGGCTGAATGCTCTCAGCCGCAAAGTCAAAGACCGGCGCGTTTTCCTCCGGCGTACCGGGGAGAATGCGCAGTGTGTAGCCTTTGCTTCGCAGCAGCTTGAACGTACCGATCATGCGCTGAAGCTCAAAATCATCCGCATCTTTTGCATCGTTCTTGCAGGCGGCTTTTTCCGCCGCCTGCTGTGCAAGCACCTCCTGCACGATTTTTGCGATGTTTGCCTTTGTTTCAGCATCTTCCGGTGTGTCAGACGGTTCTTCCGCTTCCGTGCGCGGCTTCTCAAACCGTCCCTGCGGACGGCTTGCCGTCAGGCGCAGCCAGAAGGTCCGCAGCATGGAAAGAAGCAGCGTCAGGAGCATACCGCGCGGCTTCGGCGTCAGATGCACGATCTCCTCCACGTCCGCTTCACCGATCTCGCTGACCGCCACGGTCAGGCTGGGAGTTTTGACGTAATTGGCGGAGAAGAAGCGGGAAACAGCGGCGCTTTCCGAGATCATGGCCTCATTGACGCTGACGCGCTGTGCCAGCAGTCTCCGGCAGATGACCGTGCCGCATTCCAGCTCCGTCACATCCACGATGTCTGCGGAAACCTCACCGGCGGTAATAAAACCTCGGCCGGAAATATGCTTTGCTTTCAAGCCGTTCGTGACGTGCAGATGCCCGTGGACGATCACATCGTCCGTGACAAGCGTTTCATAGTTGTAAGTCGCACCGGCGGGGATATAGACTGTCTTCATGCTCAAAAATCCTTTCTCTTTTACGCTGCTTTCTGTTCTTCCTTGAGCCGTACCGGGAGGACAATGGCGGAGCTGTTGCCCGCCACAAGCGAAATTGCGCCCAGCGGGCTGGTCAGCCGCATCGTCACCAGTTCCTGCTTTTCAAACTGCGTGAGCGCATCCAGCATAAATCTTGCGTCAAAGCCAAAGATGATGCTGCTTTCTACGCTGATGGAAACCGCCGCTTTATAGAGGCAGTCCTTCGCACGCAAGGTCAGCAAGCCATTCTCAAACCGGACATAAGGCTTGTCTGTCTTTCCGATGCAGGCCAGCAGATATTTGAGCGCCTGCACGAAGTCTTTCCGATGGAAGCAGAATTCCTCATTCCACTTCTGCGGAACAACGCTTTCATAGGTGATAGGCGTGACATTCAGGATACGTTTCGCAAGCAGGCGAACGTGTTCATTCTGGAACAGAACCCAGTTATCTGCCACGCTGATCTGTATATCCGCAGCGCCAAACACCTTGAGCTGTTCCAGCGCGGAAACACCGACAAGAAACGGCGTTTCAACATCCAGCCCACCGTCATCACAGCAGGCCGCGCGATGACCTTCCACCGCCCAGATATGCTTTTTCTGGAACAGAACACCCTGATATTCCGGTCTGGTGCTGCGCAGATCTACGGCATACTTTACCTGCTTGACGCATTTGAGAATGTTTGCCGCGTTTGCCGTATAGCTTTGCTTGGCTTCAAACTCCGGCCATGTGGGGCATTCCTCAGCTTCATAAACCGGGAACTTGCCGCCCTTGTCTCCGCAGCGCATGGTTATGATCTGTGATTTCCTTTGGCCGGACAGCTCCAGTTCCAGTTGGCCCGTAAAGTAACGGCACACCTTCTGGACACCGGCACTGTTCCAAAACACGAACGCAAAGTCGTCGCCGCTTGCGGGGATCGTCACGGACAGCCATGTACCAAAGTCCGTTGCGGAGAGTGTGCAATGATCCGCTGTAAATTCCACCTTGATCTCCTGCAGGACTTTGACCGGACTTTTTGCCGGAATGTCCATCAATGCTGTCATCGCTTTATAAAAGGCTGCTGCGTCTACGGAACTTCTCATGCTGCTTTCCTCCTTGTTTTCTGTAAGGTGGCACGCATATTGACAGAGCCCGTTGCAAACGTGATCTGCCGCACGCGCGTTTCTCCGACGGTCAGGATGTTGTAGATCATATCCACCACAGCGGTTGCCGCCGTGATGTTGGCAGCGATGCTCTGCGGCGCGGAAACAGACGCCTCGGCGCAGCTCAGCTCCGTCGGGAATTTGTCTGTGTCCTGCAAGACCTCCGGGAATGCCGCGCCGACGGGACGGTAGAACGTGCGCCCGCCGCTGCGGATGCCGCAGACGATCTGCCCGGTGTGCATGCCGTTGCCGCTGTCGATGTAGATAAGATCATCCAGCTTGTAAAAGACTTCGTGGCAGAGCTTTCGGCTCTTGTTGTTGTCCACCGCGCCGATGAGGATCACCAGCTCTTTGACGGTTGGAGAATGCCAGTACGGCCCGGTCGGGAACGTCCGTGCCCGCAGCATGGAAAGAAGCCGCTCGCCGGACTCGATGAATTCCGGCACATACTCCGTTTCCATCCCGAACACGGAGGAATACCGCTCGGCCAGCACCTTTGCCTTGTTTTCGCCTAAATCCGCCGGTGTGAAATTCTGGCGAACGAGATTCTTTTCCTCTACGATATCGCCATCACAGATGATAAAGCGAACGGGTCGTTCCAGCGCGTACAAAAGCCGGTACAGATGCGGCGCAATATGCCCGCCGGTGCCTCCGGCTCCCAGCATGACGATCTTCACAGGCCGGTTCTCTGCAAACTTCATCCCGCACCTCCAAGCAATCCGCCCAGAAACGAGCGCACGCCCGCGAAATGTGCGGACGGCGGTTTCGGGAGTTCTGGAAGCTGATGGACGACCTTGTCGCTCCATCCCGCGGGAAAGCCGCTGTCCACTCCTTCAAGCACCAAGCTGGGCTCGATGGGGACAAAGCTGCCGCCGCAGGAAATGCGGGCGGAGATCTCCGGGAAGAAGCAATCCAGACGACCGATCACGAGATACAGCCGCGTACCGCGTTCGTCCTGATCGTCGATGGCGGAAAAGACCGCCTTCATGCTGTTGTGCGAGTGGATATCCGCGTAGTACAGATACCGCGTATCGTCCGGAAGATCTTCATCCGTCAGCCGGACCGTTACGCGGTCTTTGGTGACGCGCTGCTTCGGCACGAACGGAATGAATTTCTGATCTTTGCGATCCCAGTAGATACGGACAAGGGCTTCAAACTCCGCGCCCGATTCCATCTGGCTTCTGAAAAAGCCGATGATGGAGCGCAGCAGCTCCTGCGGAATGCGAGGAAGAGCCGGGCGAAAGCCGGCTCTTACCTCTGAAAATTCCGTGATCTTGTGCTTGGGCGCGATAAACTCGCCGAGCTCGCTCCGGCGCATCTCATACGTCTGCCCGTCCCGCGAGGGGATGAGGCAGATGACCTTGTTGGACGCGCGTGCGGCCTCCAGCGTCGGGAACACGCCCTTGTAGTCCGCGATGCCCTTCTTCTGCATCCGGATCTGCGGCTTCACGACACACTCCGGGTCCTTGACCTTGCCTTTTTTCAGGCTGTCCAGGAATGCCTTGGATTTCTCGATCTCCGCTTTCATGGCTGCGATGGTGTCTGTCTTGGGCGCGGAAACGGACTTTGTAACATCTCCGTACCGTACCTGCCATGTGACAGCCGACGCATCCTCCAATTCCGGGAAATCATCCGCTTTCTGGATACGCAGAGACTCGAAGGTCATATCTGCATCCGTGATCTGCTCTCTGGCGCCGCCGTACTGAAAAACGGGCGGCTTATCAAAGAGCGACAGTTGTGTTTTGGGTCTCGGCTTTATGCTTTTGACCGGGGCTGCTTCTGGGATGGGGTCACTTTCCGCGCTTGTAAACGCCGAAAAGAGTTCCAGCGGCTGCTTTTCTTCTGCCGGTACTTCCTGCGTCTTTGCAGGGAGCGTCTGTTCCGGCTCGGGCTGTACTTCTGCCGTCTCCATCTGAACCTGTTCCGGCTCAGGCTGAGACTTGACTTCTTCTGCCAACGTTGGCGCGGGAGGAGGCGGCGCGGGTTCATCCGAACCGCTGCCGAAGATCTTATCTACGTCAAACTCCTCATCATCGCCCAGTAAGGCAAAGCCGTCAAATACGTTTTCTGTGTCTGTCATGCTGTGTCTCCTTTCATTTTTTGTGTCCGGACGCAAAAAGACCGCAACTGCCAAACGGCAATTACGGTCTTATGAGTCCATTATTTCATTCCATGTCCTGCGCGCGGAACCGGGGGCATACCTGTCCCCAAGTCTTCACCTCCGCCCTGAAATAGCTCCGCCCTTCATCTGCTCTGACCTGGAATACAGGAGTATTGTAGCATAAAAGCGTTCCCGGAAAAACTTGTGAAGTGTTAAAGATGCGCTTGTATCTTCGAGATCCGTGCCTTCGGTCTTTTATAAAAAGAGAAGAATGCTCTGTGCATGTGGAAACTGTTTTTTATTTGCTGCGGCGCAGTTTTTGCGCAGCAATGCTTTTATTCTTGCCAATAGCATCTGCGGCAATAGACTCAGAAAAGCAGAAAACAGCTGGTATAGGTCATGGTATCGGCGCCGTAGTAGTATGGAAGATCGTTAGTTTTGCAGACCTCCAGTACCAGCACACCGTAAGCCTCCATGGACGAAACCATCTTCTCCGGGAAACGGCAGGGCGCATCTGGATAGGTACAGTCCCTGCAGCGCGTGCAGCAGCCCGCACCCAGCGGCAGAAGCTTCGGATAAAGCGGCCGGAGCGCCTCGTGCATGGCGTCAAAATGCTGCTTATGCTGCTGCTCGATGGCCTGAATTCCCTCAAAATCGAAGCTGTCTTCAATCGCGCCTGTCGTCTGGACGAGAAGACCGGTCGAGTAGCCAGACAACTGTGTGCGGCACTGTTCTAAATTGCCGCAGCCCGGCGGGCAGCTCCAGCGCTTGCCGTACTGACCGCAAGTATTTTCCTTACACATATCGCGCACGGCCTGCTTGAGTTCAATGCTCGCCGGATCTAAGGGCGCGGACGCGGTAAAACCGCAGGACTTGGCGAGCGCAAGAAGTTCAGTCTGTGTCATCGTCATCCTCCTCTTCAAAGCTCAAAGCGTCTA
>OODJ01002535.1_pt1 | contig 12140 bp, 9 predicted proteins | sample 1671611 | NCBI WGS metagenome assembly OODJ01 (sample SAMN06348174, study PRJEB24527) | human gut metagenome | biome: human gut; feature: ankylosing spondylitis patient; material: feces | host: Homo sapiens | place: China | collected 2015-10 | reverse complement strand
TCGATCCTGATTGCGATCATCGTGCCGATCTTCAACATGGTGTCCATCATCGTGCTGGAGGTGTTTCGCGGCCAGAAGCCGAAGCCGCTGCACATCCTCGGCCAGATCGCAAAAAACCCGCTCGTCATCGCCTCCGTGCTCGGCGTGCTGGCGCTGGTGGCAAAGATCCGCCTGCCGTACATCCTGGAAAAGACGGTGCAGAGCGTGAGCGGCATCGCATCGCCCCTGCAGCTGTTTCTGCTCGGCGCGTTTTTCCAGTTCTCCGGCCTCCGGCGCTATGCGCGCGAGCTCACGGCCGTCGTGGCGGCAAAGCTCGTCGTGTTCCCGGGGCTGTTTCTGGGGCTCGGCGCGCTGCTCGGCTTCCGGGATGCGGCGTTCGTGTCTCTGATGGGCGTATTCGCCTCACCGACCGCCGTCAACTCCTTCACCATGGCGCAGCAGATGGGCGGCGACGCCGAGCTTGCAGGCGACACCGTCGTCGTGACCTCGGCCGTGAGCATGCTGACGATGTTTCTGTGGGTCTTTCTGTTCAAATCCCTCGGGATGTTCTGAGCGTTCGGGACTTCACAAATCGGGTGAAACGGCGTATAATATTTTATTACGCAACAGTTCATCATGATATAAAGAGGACAACACCATGAATTTTCGAATGATCGGGCAGGTCATCGGCCGCGTGCTGTGCATCGAGGCGGCGCTGATGCTTCTGCCGATGGTCGCAGCTCTGGCATACGGCGAGACGCCGGCGCCGTTTCTGATCACGATCGCCGTCACCGGCGGCATCGGGCTGGTCATGTGGCGCGTACGCGCAAAATCCGGCGGCATTACCGCGCGCGACGGTTTTCTGATCGTCGGCCTGTCGTGGATCGCCATGTCGCTGTTCGGCGCGCTGCTGTTCGTGCTCACGGGCGACATCCCGAACTACATCGACGCCCTGTTTGAGACGATCTCGGGTCTGACCACGACCGGCGCCAGCGTCGTCACATCGCCGGAGAGCATGACGCGCGGCGGCATGTTCTGGCGGCTGTTTACGCACTGGATCGGCGGCATGGGCATCCTCGTGTTCGTGCTGGCCGTGCTGCCCATGAGCGGCAACCGGTCGATGCACATCATGCGCGCCGAGGTGCCCGGCCCGACGGTCGGCAAGCTCGTGCCGCGCATCCGCAAGACTGCCTCCATCCTCTACCTGCTGTACATCGCGCTCACGCTCGTGGAGACGGTTCTGCTCATCGCCGGCGGCATGAGTTTTTACGATGCACTGCTGCATTCGTTCGCCACCGCCGGCACCGGCGGCCTGTCCACGCGCGCGCTGAGCATCGGCTACTACAACAGCGCCTATATCGACATCGTCGTGGGCGTGTTCATGATCCTCTTCGGCGCCAACTTCAGCCTGTATTACCTCATTCTGCTCGGCAACATCCGCACCGCGCTGCGCAACGAGGAGCTGCGCTGGTTCCTCGGCATCATCGCCTTCGCCGTCCTCACGATCGCAGTTGACATCCGCAATCTCTACGGCGGCGTCGGCCATGCTCTGCGCTATTCGTTCTTCCAGGTCACATCGATCATCTCTACGACAGGCTTTGCCACCGCGGACTTCAATCTCTGGCCGGAATACTCCAAGTTCCTGCTCGTGCTGCTGATGTTTGTCGGCGGCTGCGCCGGCAGCACCGCCGGCGGTCTGAAAGTCTCGCGCGTGATGCTGCTGTTCAAATCCTGCACGATCGAGGTCAAGAAGATGCTGCGCCCGCGCTGCGTGGAAAACGTCCGCCTCGACGGCAAGCCGGTCGACGGGCAGACCGTCTACAACGCCCTGACGTATTTCACGTTCTACATCATCATCATGCTCATCGCAGGGCTGATCGTGTCGCTCGACGGGCTGGACTTCACGACGAATTTCACCGCCGCACTCTCGTGCCTGTCCAACGTCGGGCCGGGGCTCTCCCTTGTCGGACCGACCGGAAGCTTTGCCATCTTCTCGCCGCTGAGCAAGATCGTGCTCATGATCTGCATGCTGCTCGGCCGTCTGGAGATCTTCCCGCTGCTGCTGCTGTTCGTGCCGTTCACGTGGCGCTGGAAGTGAGCGCCGCCCGCAGCCGGAAACGCACATTGCATAGAACCGCCCCGCAAGTTCTGTAACTTGCGGGGCGGTTTTTTCGATACCCGCTCCTTGCCGAACGAATGATGTAGCATTTCATCTGCGCAGCAGGGGAGCCCGCCGCATCTAACATACCGCAGACAGCGACAACCCCGCAGGCCGATGCCTGCGGGGTTGCCTCTCTACGCTGCAAACGCAGCGGTCAGTATTTTTTGTTGGGACGCTGGAGAGTTGCGCCGCGATCAGATCACTCCGACAGCTCTGCCTTCTTGTCGGCAGACAGCTTCTTGATCTTCGGGATGCCCCAGATGAACGCCGGGAGCACAACAACGATCAGAGCGTAGTAGCCGTCATAGCCATAGATCTTGGAGATGATGGTCGACAGGCCGAGCAGGGAAACCGCATAGCACAGGCCGATGACGACCAGGCCGACGATCACGCTGCGCAGAGCCTTGCTCTTGATGGCCTTCGGGAAGCAGTGGCCCTCGAAGCGCTGGATCATGGAGTAGACGAGCGTGACGGACGTGGACACGAACGCGCAGAACAGCAGGATGGTGTACACGACGAACAGCCAGGTGTAGCCGCTGCCCATGAGGGTGACGACGCTCTGGTTGGGGAGCTTCATAACGTCGGCAATGTGGCGGGCGGCGATGCTGGCGACGGAGTCAACACCAACGCTCTTGATGGCGCAGAGGACCGGGTACCAGCGCAGCAGCATGGCGCCGGAAGCGGCGAGCGCGCCGCCGTTCATGAGCCAGCCAAGGATGCTGGCGCGCTTGACGCCCTTGTGGGTCAGCTCGGTGGAAGCAGCGATCATGGCCGGGACGGACACGCACTGGAAAGCAGCGTACACGAACACGCCGCGCCAGACGCCCTCGAGGCCCTTCTGGGAGGTGACGTCCGCGATGGCCGGGATGGAAGCGTAAGCCGCGTTCTCAGTGGCCAGCTCCTGAGCGACTGCGTCGATCGGAACGACGAAGCCCATGATGACCAGGATCGCGGTGACGATCAGGATCGCGGTGGAAAGAACGGTAGAAGCCTTGATGATCAGGTCAACGCCGAAGATCGACAGAAGGATCAGCAGGGCGATGATGACGAGGTTGCAGATGATATCGGGCAGGTTGATCAGGCTCTTGACGATGCCGCCGGCGCCGTCAACGCAGGACGCGACCGCCGCGAGGATGATGATGATGTAAAAGATCTCGAAGAAGACCTCCATCCACGGCTTCGGATACAGGGCGCGATAGGTGTCCTTGTAGTTGTCGAAACCGCTGAGCTTGGCAAACTTCATCATGATGTACATGACGACCGCCAGAATGCCCATGGCCAGAAGCGGGAAGATGGCCGCAGTCCAGCCGTACTGGACAAAGTAGTTCACGACCTGGTTGCCGGTCGCAAAGCCGGCGCCCACATGCGTGCCGAACCAGACGGACGCCACGGTGAAGGCGGCTGCCCAGCTGCTCTTGAGCTTTTTGTTATCCATTTTTTACCTCTCTCTTTTTTTCTCTTTTTTTGCTTTTCTCTCTTTTTTATTTCAATCCTGCCTCGTGCTCTCCTACCAACCGAGACAGGGCTCGAAATCCACACCCATGTGTTAATTTATGAACAAGTCGTTAACAACTTGGGATAGTAAATTTATAATTCTCTCACACGCAAAAGTCAATAACAGCCTCTTCCAATCCCCAACATTTCCCGAAAATCGTCGATGTGCACAATTTCTTGCACGAATTTTTATGCACTCTGATTCTGGCGCTTTTGTAATATTTTATGCGATTTTAGCACTTTGACAGCAAGAAAACAGTTGCGGCGTCTACACTTTCGTGCTATCATAACAACGCTGGGAGTGCAAATCTTTTGTCGAATTTCTGACAAGCGAGATTGGCATATTTTTGACACAGGCCAGCAGGCTCGGCAAACGCGATTGATGAATTTTTAACCATCATTTTGCGTACACATCCATTGCCCAATGTCGATTTTGAGGGGAGCGCGCACGTTATGAAGCTCGTGACATTTGAAAAGGACGGCCGCAGCGCCGTCGGCCTGCTCAACGCGGCCGGCACTGCCGTGCATCCCGTGCCGGGCTGTGCGGACATACAGACGCTCATCGGCATCTGGCCGGCGCTGGACACTGCCGCCGTGCTGCGCAGCGCCGCGCTGCCGCTCGAGCGCGTGCGGCTGCTCGCGCCCATCCCCCGCCCGGAGCAGGACGTGATCTGCCTGGGCATCAATTATTTTGACCACGCCAAGGAGAGCGAGGCCGTCGCCGGCAAGGGCGTCAAGGCGCCGGACACGTTCCCGATCTACTTTTCCAAGCGCGTGAACGAGGCCGTCGCCCCCGGCGGCGACATTCTCAGCCACAGCGATCTGGTCGCCGACCTCGACTATGAGGCGGAGCTGGCCGTCGTCATCGGCCGCCCGGCGCACAACGTCAGCGAGGCAGACGCGCTCGACTACGTGTTCGGCTACACCATTTTGAATGACGTGAGCGCGCGCACGATCCAGAACCAGCACAAGCAGTGGTACCGCGGCAAGAGTCTCGACGGCCTCACGCCGATGGGCCCGTGGATCGTCACGCCGGACGAGTTCGACGTGCGCAGGCCGCAGAAAATCCAGAGCCGCATCAACGGCGAGCTCCGGCAGGACAGCACGACCGATCTCATGATCTTCCACGTGCCGTACGTAATCGCCGAGCTCAGCCAGGGCATGACGCTCCGCCCCGGCACGATCATCTCCATGGGCACGCCGGCCGGCGTGGGCATGGGCTTTGACCCGCCGAAGTGGCTGCACCCGGGCGACGTGGTCGCGTGCAGCATCGAGGGCATCGGCACCCTCACCAACACCGTTCGGTAATCCGCCGTCAGGCATCCGCCTGCAGCGGCCGAAGATATCGCAAACAGAATCAGAAAAGGAGAGAAAAAGTTATGAAATTTGCAATGTATGGTTCCGGCGCAGCCGGCAGCGTCTTCGCTTCTTACCTGCGTAAGGGCGGTGCGGACATCATCCTCATCGACCGCTACGAGGCGCACATGAAGAAAGTCGCCGAGGAAGGCATGCACTTCACCATCCATCAGGAGGAAGATGGCGGCTACAAGGATTACGACTACCAGCTCAAGGGCTTCCGCACCTACACCACCGCTGCTGACGCGGCCGCGGCGGAGGGCAAGGTCGACGTCATCATCTACATGACCAAGGCGACCCAGCTCGAGCAGGCCATCCAGGACTCCATGCCTGTCGTCGGCGACACGACCGTCGCCGTCTCCCTCATCAACGGCCTCGGCAACGATGACAACCTCTTCAAGGTCTTCCCGAAAGAGCGCTGCATCATCGGCTCCGGCGTGCTGGGCACGGCTCTGCCCGAACCCGCACACTGCGTGTCCACCCCGGCCGGCGGCGTGCAGATGAACTTCGGCGGTGCGGTCCGCTCGGAGCTCACCGACGCGGCCTGCGCCGAGATGCTCAAGTGCTACCGTGCCGGCGGCTGCGACGCTTACTGGCGCGACGGCGAGCCGGGCACCGACAACAACATCTACAAGTTCATCTGGAAAAAGGTCTGCGTGAACGCCACCGTCAACACCGTGTGCGCCGTCCTGCGTCTGAAGATCGGCGAGGTCGAGGCGGATCCGTTCGGCCAGTGGCTGTTCCACAGCGTCATCCGTGAGACCTGCGCGGTCGCGACCGCCAAGGGCGTGCCGATGGACGCCGATGAGTTCATCGCCCACGATCACAAGGACATCGTCACCAACATCGCGGACTACTATCCGTCCATGTGCCAGGATATGCTCTTCAACCACCGCCAGACCGAGATCGACGTGCTCAACGGCAAGATCGCGGAGTACGGCGAGCAGCTGGGCATCGACACCCCGGTGTGCAAGGTCCTGTCCCAGGTCGTGCGCTGCATCCAGGGCAACTACGACAAGCAGTACCTGAAGTAAGTTCACCCCGTTTTTTCGCTGCCGGCCGGGCACCAACCGGCCGGCAGTTTGCTAAGGAGGCAAACGCATGAAAATCGCAATGATCGGCTCCGGCGCTGCCGGCAGCGTGTTCGCCGCCTACCTGCGCAAGGGCGGCGCCGAGCTCTGGCTCGTCGATAAGTACAAGGCACACATGGACAAGATCGTGGCCGACGGTCTGGTCTTCCGCACGCCGGAGGGCGAGGAAGTGCTCACCGGCTTCCACACGAGCGCCACCGCGCACGACATCGGCACCATGGATATGGTCATCCTCATGGTCAAGGCCACGCAGACCGCGGACGTCATGGCCGACACCATGCCCTGCATCGGGCCGGAGACGGTCGTCGTCTCGCTGCAAAACGGCCTCGGCAACGACGAGGTGCTCGCCCAGTTCGTGGAGACCGACCGCATCCTCTACGGCAGCGGCCTGATCGGCACGGAGCTGGCCGGCCCCGGCGTGTGCGTGAGCAAGCCGGAAAAGGGCATCCAGATGCACTTCGGCGCCGTGCACAACAACCCGAAGGCCGACGCCGCCGGCAAGGCGCTCGAGGCGTGCTTCCGCGCGGGCGGCTGCAACGCGAGCTTTGACGAAGACGTGCGCCCGTACATCTGGAAAAAAGTCATCGCCAACAGCGGCTATAACGGCGTGAGCGCCGTCATGCGTCTGAAGGTGAAGGAGACCTTCGCCGACCCCTACGGCCACGACATCGTCATCCATGTGTGGAAAGAGGGCTGCGCCGTCGCGCAGGCGCTCGGCATCGGCGATCTCTGGCCGCTCATGGAAAAGGAAGAGCCGAACATCATCGCCAACCTCGGCAACTACTATCCGTCCATGGCGCAGGACGCCGTGCTGCACCAGCGCCAGACGGAGATCTCCGTGCTCAACGGCGCCATCGCGCGCTACGGCGAGCGGCTGGGCGTGCCCACCCCGTTCAACACCGTCATCACGAAGGTCATCTCCTGCATCCAGAACAACTACGACAAGCAGTATCTGGGCTGATAACGCATCCACGCATTGCATGTATCCCTACGTCAGCGCCCCGGCAGCCGCCGGGGCGCACGTTTTTTCCCATACGCAAAAACACCCCCTGTGCCGTGCACAGGGGGTGTTCGCTATGGTTGTTTCGTTTACCGTCAGCGCCGCGCGCTTACCGGTTGGGATATTTCTGCGCCAGCTCGGCCTCGAGCGCCTTCCAATCTCTGGCCGGCGTGATCTTCGTCCACGTCTCGGGCGAGGTGTTGTTCACGCGCTCGTAATCGTGGTTGTTGGTCGCTTCCTGCACATCCGTGTAATACCAAGCGTCGGTGTTGCTGTTGTCCGGCCATTTGATCATATCGGGCAGGAAATGCTCCTTATCCGGTGTACGGAAGAGAACCTTGTTGATGATCTTCATGGCCTCGTCGCGCTTGATGTTCTGGTTCGGGCGGAATGTGCCGTCCTCATAGCCATCGATCAAGCCACGCGCCGCCGCGCGGTTGATATACTCGCGCGCCCAGCTGCCGGAGATATCCGAGAATGCATCACCGGTAACTTCCGGTGCGTGGTAGAATCGCGCCGCGATCGTCGCAAACTCCGCGCGCGTGATCGGCGCGTCCGGGCGGAACGTGCCGTCCTCATAGCCGGTGAGAATACCGGCGTTGGTCAGCGTCGAAACCGCGCTGTTATACCAGGCACCGCTTGCCACATCGGAGTAGCTGTTCGTGCGAGACCACACATTTTCGCGGGCCTCGTCCTGAAGCAGACGGTAGAAGATCGTTGCGACCTCCGCGCGTGTGATCTGGCGCTCCGGCTTCACCGTGCCGTCCGGATAACCGCAGATATACGCATCGTGCTTGTCGAGCTCCAGCGGCGGGGGCGGCAGCTCGTTGTCCTCGACTGAGAACACGAACGTGATGTGCGCAGCCGCTTCCTGGAACGCATTGCCCATCGCGGGGTCAACATCAATGGTCACGTCCAGATCGACCGGATCGGTCTTCGGGCCGACCTCGGCAATGAAGACGTTGCTCTTGAGGCCATCGGCCGCATCGAGCTGGCTGAAGAGCTTCGCGGTCTTGTTGGACGCGATCACGACGCCGTCTTTCGACACGGTCATGCCGATGTGATCGAGCACATCGTTGTACGAGATGGCGGAGCCTTCCTTGGCGGAGGCGTCGCCGTCGATCTCGGCGCGCAGATAGATCTTTGCGCCCTGCACACCGTTTTTGCCGTCAGCCTGCACGCGGATGGTCTGCGTGAGGCTGTCGCCGGGCATGCAGTTGGAGAAGTTCGGGAACAGGTTCGTGTCCGAACCGTCGCCGGTGTGGGTGAAGGTGAAGCGCGCGCCGTTGCCGTCCGAGCCGTCATAGTACGTGACGGTGGGAACGTTCGTCTCGCCCGTCGCCCAAATGCCCAGTCCGGCAGCCAGCGCGACCACCAGCACGAGGGCGACGATCATGGTAAGTTTTTTGTGTTTCATACCGTTGCCCTCCTTAAGGTGTCGTGGTCGGCTGCGTCAGATAGCCGTTGCTGTCAACGCCCACGCCCCAGCTATCTGTCACGGCCTTGCTCGGCGCGGCCTGAATGCTCTCGGCCAGCACCGTCACCTCGAGGTGGCAGCCCTCGGGCGCATTCGGCTGCGTGATGGGATCTTTCAGCAGGTTTGCAGTCGAATCTTTCGGTCCGACCGGCTTCGTGTAGTAGTAAATGCCGTCTTTCTCGAACCAATCACTATTTGTGATCGTCGGTGCCGGTACCGGAGTCGCAGAGACGTTTCCGTCTTTGTCTACCCAGTTGCACACCAGCTTGACGCGGACGTAGGACGTGGCGGTTCCTTCGTTCTTGACGTAAATCTCCGACTTGATACCGTCGTCTGTCTTCTCTTCGATCTTAATTTCGGATGTGGCAGCCTTAAATGTGTTCGTCACCGGAGACGTGTTCGCTTTGAGATAAGCGAGCGTCGTGCCGACGGCCAGCGCGAAGATCAGGCACAGGGAGAGGATGAGCGCGGCTTTTCTCCCGCCTGAACCGTTAAAGATACGTTTCATATGTCATCCCTCCTATTCAGTTCGTGCCCGAGCCCGGAACATGTCCGGTATTATCGATATTATCCTTGGCCGTCCACTTGTTGATGACGTCGACAATGCTCGTGAGCCAGTCGTGCTTTACATAGGTGTTGGTGATCCCGGCCTCGCCGTTGGGCGTTGTGCTGCTGAGCGTGACGTCTGCCTTTCCATCCTTGTCAGCCGTGTAGCTCCACGACCAAGCGGTGTCCTCGACCACGGTGTAGTCGCCGACAGCCAGACCGGTGATGGTCGTGCTCGCGCCGCCCTTGAGCACCACGGTGGTCACGAGATCGTTGCCCTTCATGACGTTGAACACGAAGGTCTGGTTCGGGTCGCCGCCGCCCGTAACGGTCTTGGAGATCTTCAGGCTGCAGGTGTTGACCGTGATGGTGAACGTAGCATCTTTAGAAACGCTCTCATACGTTCCCGTTTGCGTAGGCGAAACCGTGCACGTCACCTTGTAGGTCGTGGTCTGCTCCGGAGCGACGGTGCCGTTGCTTGCCGGATCGCTCCACACCCATGTTCCGCTGCTGCTTCCGGCGGGAACTGTGTACGTGCCGACAACCGTTCCGTTCTCATCCTTGACCGTATAGGTCACATCCACAAAAGCGTTATTTGTGCCGTCAAATGTGGCATTCTGGTGCACAAGCTCCTGCAAATTGGCAGAATCGCCAAGGTAGATCGCCTTGTCATCCGCCGTCGGCGTGATGCTTTTTACTTCCACGTCCTGCGTCGGCACATCGAACGCCTTGATCATGGTTCCCTTCGCATAGATGCCGGACTGCCCATCATTCGTTGGCACCTGATTGCCGCCGAGGAAGCCGTCGCGCACGGAAACGTCAAACTCGATGATCAGTTTCTTTCCGAACGTGCCATCCGCCTTAGCGTTTGTGGAGACATAGTTCTGGTTGAAATCGAAGCCGGTCACATTGACCGCCCGCGTTGCCGGATCGATCGCTGCCGTCACCGAAGGATCGGCTGCGACCGGAGCCCCAAATGCGCTGCCGTTATAGGCCGCAGTGGAGAGACGAATAGCACCGGCATTTTGCGGCACCGTAAAGTATGGCGTCACGATGTCTTTGATGACCGTCTCGCTGCCAAGGTCAATATTGGCGCTGCCGATCGTCTGGCTGATGGAGGTAAAGATGTTATTCAACGCCGTCGAGTTGCTCGCCGTCATATAATAGCCGGTTTTGTCGCGGGTGAAGTTTCGCGTCACTTTCCAGCCGTAATAACTGGCGGAGAACCAGTGTTCATCTTTATAATCCTTTAACCCTATCTCCGAGGCAGCCTTGAAGTTGCTGGACACATAGTTCAAAAAGCGGTTCCCAGCCGGAACATCGATACCATTGCTTGTGTTCTTGTTGGCCCAATAACTCCCAACGCTTCCGTTCGAGTTTTTTGAGAACCCGGTGTTGCCATACAGCTGGTCAACGTTCGCCCCGGTGAAAATGCCAACCGTGTACACGGTCACACCGGCATCCTTCATCGACTTTGCGCTTGCAATAGCGCTGGTCGCAACCTTTGCATCGAAACCGGAATTGCCCGGCATGCCATCCGTGAACACGATCACGACCTTGCTGCTGTCGCGCGCGGAATCGACACTCGACAGAAGCCTCTGCGCATGGTTCAAGCCGTTTTGCGTCTGCGTGCCGCCCTTAGCCTGCAGCTGGTTAACCGCCGTTTTCAGTGTGGTCACATTTGCTCCGTTGGCATCATTGACCGCGGTCAGTTCTTTCACGACCTGAGAATAATTATAACGATATCTGCCATCCTGATACGTAGTATCGCCGACCGTGTTCGTGGAATCTCCCGCAAACTTAACGATCGCGATCCGGTGTTCCACGCCTTCATCCTTGGCTTTTGTTGCCACATTGTCAATGAAAGTATTGACGGCCTGCTTCATTGCGTACTGGCGAGTGTCCGCTTCATTGTCCGTCTCTTCCCCGTTGAAATCGTCCGCCATCGAGCCGGACTGGTCGAGCACGAGCACGATGTCACACGGTGCGATCGAGGTCGTCGTTGTGACCGTGCCGGTCGTGTACGCTTCCAGATGCACCGTATAGCCGCTGCCGTTTGCCGTAACTTCCTTGCTCAGCTCCAGCCCGTCGCCGCCGGCCGCGCGGTCGGCTGCGGCGCGCAGCGGCTGCGGCCGCACGGAAACGGCCGGCCGGAAGGGCCCCGCCTCCGTGAACACCGCCGTCTGCGGCACTTCGCCCGCGGCTTCTGCCGCATCCTGCGTCACGCCCGCGCCCATGAACAGGCACAGGCTCAGGAGCAGGGCTGCACAGAGGACGAGCGAGAGAATGCGTTTTTTCATATAGTCGTCCTCCTTTCTCAGGGCGTCGGGATCTGGTCGATCTGCGTGCTCGAGGTGCTCGCTTCGACCGTACCGACGTGCTTCCACACATCTCTGACATCATTGGCAGCGTACTTTTCGAGGTTCGCCGTCTGCACGGCCTCGGCCGTGACGTAGATGTGCACCGTGGCATTCTGATATTCGTTGCCCATGTCCTTACTGAACGTGACGTGGTTGAAGAGCTTCGACGTGGCGGTCTTCGGGTCGACCGAACCACGATAGTAATAGTATCCGCCCTCGCCGGCGATCCAGTCCGTGTCGTTCAGATCCAGCGTGAGCAGCCGCTCGCTCGCATCGAGCGGGATGATCTCGCCATCGGCGCCGACCATCTCGGGCGTGATCTTCACGCGGGTGTAGAAAGCGCCGGAGCCGACATTCTCCACATACACCACTTTGTTCACGACGCTGCCGGGCATGACGCGCACGGTCGTGAACGGATTGCCGTTACCGTCCTCGTCGTGCAGCGCGAGCTTGACCGAGCCCATCGTGATGACGTTGTCCGCCGTGCCGACGGCCGAAAAGTACGCCCACGTACCGACCGCCAGCAGTGCCACTGCCAGGAGGAGCACCGTTGCGATGGTCCATTTCTTCTTCATGCACAAACCACCTTTCTCCCTGATAGGATGTTTCTGAGTACCGAGTTCTCACTCTCTCTGCGCCCGAGGGCGCACGCAGGAAATTTTTGTGGGATCATTAT
>OODJ01002534.1_pt1 | contig 12144 bp, 7 predicted proteins | sample 1671611 | NCBI WGS metagenome assembly OODJ01 (sample SAMN06348174, study PRJEB24527) | human gut metagenome | biome: human gut; feature: ankylosing spondylitis patient; material: feces | host: Homo sapiens | place: China | collected 2015-10 | reverse complement strand
GGCAATACCGCACAAAGAGCGTCTGGCGACTTTGCACGCCATCTGCGTGCAGATTGCTCCTTATTCCTCCCACACCGGCTTGACAAACACCTCTACCGGCAGAATGTCCGGCACAGAAACGGTCAGGTCTTTCCGGCAGGTGGTGCAGATCAGCGGCAGCTTCGCCTGTGCGGCGATTTCTTCCGCATAAGGCACTGCCCGCAGAATGGTTTCCGCCGTGGTTTCCTTCCCCAGATTGGAATTGTTCACAATTCCGGTGTGACGCATGCGGGAAACGGCTTCGATCTCGTACATCAGTTCCAGTGTTTCCTGCGGTTCTTCTGTGAGATAGCGATAGCGGTTCACCACATACCACATGTCCAGCTGATCGGGAACATAAGCGGAAAAGCCCTCGGCATACCGCCCCAGTCCAATGGCACCGGCATCGTCCCCGCCTACGTCGATGATAAGATAGCCGTCCTCATATGCCATGCGTTCCATATCAAAAGAAATGGCAGGAATGTCCAGACTGGTGTTGGCATACATGGAAGCCGCCAGCGTGACACCCCGTTCCTCAAACAGTTTCGCAAAATCCGCCGTGCGGAAATAGGGATTGACAATGTCAAAATCGACAATGGTCACTTTTTCGCCGGCATCTGCCAGCCGCAGGGCAAGGTTGACTGCCAGATTGGTTTTTCCGGAACCATAGTGTCCCGTAATGATCGTGATCTTTTTCATAGAAGTTCCTTTCCCAGCAAGAGCATGTTTCTTTTTATTATAGCACATTCTATACAAAAATGCAACTGAAAATGTTGGGCAATACCGCACAAAGAGCGTCTGGCGACTTTGCACGCCATCTGCTTGCAAATTTCCCTTCAGAGCCTGTTTCGTATCTTCCCGCACGCATCTGTCGCACAATCTTTGTGCGGTATTGCCCTTGACATTTCGGCGGAAATCGTGTATACTAATAATAAAGAGAGCACACCAGTAGACGGTCTGCTCCCACTGCTTAGGTTAAAAAGAAATAACCGCCACAGTTTGGACGCTTGGGGCGGTTATTTCTTTTTCTTTTTGTGGTGATGCTTCTTACTATTTTTTTGATTATAGTAAATGTACAAGATCACGCTAGTCAAATCCAGCAAGAAACTGCCGATTTTTAGCAAATCACCAAGAGTGATATATTGATCCATCATACCGATCACCTCCCGTCTGTTCGAATGAGCAGTGGGAGCAAAAATCTGAAAAGATTCGACCGCCTACCGTTATTGGTATGCCCTCGAAATTTAGTATACCACACCTTGCAAAAAATGTCAAACAAAATGTTTCACATCGCATCAAAAACGGCAACAGCAGACTTACTCAAGAATATCGAGCCGCCTGCCGTTTCAGTCATGCCTATAACAATCCCCGTTCCACTCTGCCAGAACTGCGGCACAGTGAAGCGGGGATCTTGCGTATATCAGACCTTTTCTGTGACTGCCGCCTTTTCACGCGGCTGCACCAATGCTATCAGGTGCCGGAACACGAACCGCACCAGCGGACCGGCGAAAAACAACTGCCACAGCAGTGCCATGGGAAAATTTTTCGCAGTGGTTTCAAACCAGACTGCAATCACCTGCACACCGGCATGCTTGAACAGCAGCGTTGCCGCCAAGCTCATCAGCGGACACATCAGCAGCACCGACACGGCGGAAATCGCCAGCACCAGATGAAAAGGGTTGTCCTTTTCGGGATCGACGATGCGAAACGCCGCCTTTTTTGCCAGACCGCCTACCAGAAAGAAATCCAGCAGAAAGGCGATCGGTCCCATGATCGGCAGTTCCCGAAAAGCATGGAGAAATACCATGTTGGTCATGCCGCCGGTTTCCATGGCGATGTTATAGCAGATCATCGCGTAGACCATGACAAACACCATGAGAATGGTAAAAATCACTTCTTGTACTTTGTTTTTGGGCATAAAAAATCCTCCTAGAATCAATTCCCGCACCTGCACCCAGCCGTTCCGGTCTGCGTACACGTGCAGACAGGCGAAATGGCATAGAGTGTTGTTCGTGAATCATTCCGGAGAATGTGCGTTTCCAATGACACGGGCATGTCCCCGCGTGACCTTCTATCCAATCAGATTAACGATATTATAGCACACTTCTGCGAAAAAGTCAATCGTGCAAAATGGGAGAAAATTCTCCCCTGCAATTCCACAAAAACAGGGCAGGTTTCCCTGCCCGTGTGTTTTATGTCGTACTGGTTCTCAGCTTCAGCAACAGCATAGACGGTGTGCCGTTGTCGTTCTTTTCATCGGCATAGTCCAGCGTGGACAGCATGACCCAGTGGTCTTCTTCGGACACTGTAACATCGTCCTTTTTCACCGCCGCCATTTCCAGCAGCTGTTCCAGCAGCTGCGGCTGCTCTGCGGCATCTGCCGTCATGATCTGGTCTATCAGTTCCTGTGCAGGGCAGGTTGCCGCAATGCTGGCAGTCACCTCCAGACGATACCGTTCATCAGGCAGCAGCAGTACACCGTCTGACAAGTCCGCAAATGCCGACTCCTGCAAAAAATCGTCCAGACTCCCGAACATGGCACTATTGTTCATATTATGTCCGAACACCAGCGAAAAAAAGTCGCTGAAATCCACCGCATTCCGGCTGTCCAGAAACGGGGTGCCGTACAAGTCGTAGCCGCCCTCATAGTTGTGGTCGGTGTATCTATCGCTGTCTGTGCCGCCCATGAGCGGATAGTCGATCATCGTCTGCGGCAGCACCAGCCAGCCGATCATGTCCGGATTGTCGGCACAGCCTTTTTGCAGCAGCGTTTCCCGCCGTTTTAGATTCTGGTCATCGTCCCACGACCGCACCTCGCTCTTGCCGTCCATTCCGCGGAGCACTTCCAGTACATGGCTCTCGCTGGAGTTGAAATAATGGCTTTCATGCAGAAAAACAGCAGACGAAATCACCGCCACCGCCAAAAGCAGGCTCACTGCGATCCCAAAAATCTGACTGTAAATTTTTTTCTTGGATTTTGCACTTCTTTGTTTCATCAGATGCCCCCGTTTCCCACATATTCATGTATATATTGTAACAAATTCGTACAAAAATATAAACACGTTTCTGAGAAGAATTCGGGAAATTCTGGAATTCTCTATAATTTGTCCATACTCGGAATGAGATCACCCTCATTGATGCTGAATCAGATGATCCAGCAGAATCTTCACGCCGATCAGGATCAGCACCACGCCGCCGGCGATCTCCGCCTTTTTCTCAAAGCGGTTGCCAAAGCGATTGCCGATCCAGACACCGCAGAACGACAGCACCAGCGTGACACAGCCAATGATGGAAACGGAACTCCAGATCTGCACGTCCAGACAGGCAAACGCGATCCCCACCGCCAGAGCATCGATAGAGGTGGCAATTGCCAGCATGAACAGTTCCTTGTGATCCAGCCTGGCATCACTTTTTTCAGCAGCCGATTCTTCCTTTTCGCGGAACACGTCCCAGAGCATTTTTCCGCCGATGAATGCCAGCAGCACAAATGCGATCCAGTGGTCAAACGCCTGAATATAACGGGAAAATGATGTACCCAGCAGCCAGCCCAACAGCGGCATCAGTGCCTGAAACACGCCGAAATACAACCCGATGACCAACGCCTGATCGTACCGCATCTTCCGCATGCCCAGCCCCTTACAGACCGACACTGCAAATGCGTCCATTGACAGTCCGATCGCTGTCAGCAGCAGTTCTACAATTCCCATAAAACAGTTCTCCTTTTTATGCCTGAGGCATGGCTTTTTACAATAATTTATGCAATTACAAATCAGTATAGCACACGCCATTTCAGTTTGTCAAGGCAAATCATACTAATACAAAAAACCCGACACGGGATCGCTCCCGCATCGGGTTTTTCTTATGCTGTCATATCCTTGTTGTCAGAAACGCTTACGCGTTCGAAATCAGGGAATCTGATTATTCAGCCCACATAGAGCCCTTCAGGTTCTTCAGATCCGGGCAAACCGGATTGTCCCAAGTAGTGCTCTTGTAACCAGCACCCATCAGAGCTACATAGTAGGTCTGATAGAACAGGTCAGTAGAGTTGATATTGCCGGTAGCATCGTTGTTTTCGCCAGCCTTGCTTTCGGTATCAATATCAGTCAGGAAGAAGGACAGCTTCTCCAGATTTGCGTTGTTTGCATACTTGGTGTTATCCAGCAGCTTAGAAGTCTTATAGCCTGCACCCAGTCTTGCAACATAGTAGCAGCTATAGAACATATCTGTGGAGTCAACCTCACCAGACAGGTCGGTATCACCCTTTACGCCGATGTAAACCTTTGCAGTAGCAACAACCTTGCCGTTGTACAGAATGTCGAGATCATCTTCAACGTATGCACTCTTTTCAGCGTCATACATTGCCTTCGGGTTTGCATAACCAAAGGTCAGATCGTCCATGACGCTCTCGCCGTTTACAGTTGCAGACTTCACAAGGTCAGCAGCGTTGAAATTACGTCCGTCAATGGACAGATAGAAGTTTGCATCCGGATTTACTTCGATTTCCAGTTCTGCTTCTGCAGTCGTGGTGGTTACTTCTGTAGTAGTGGTAGCTTCGGTAGAAGCTGTCGTGTTTTCTGTGGTAGTGGTTGCTTCTGTAACAGTTGTCGTAGCTTCTGTGGTAGTTGCTTCTGTAGTAGAAGAAACAGCTGCCGGTGTGGTAGTAGTTTCTTCAGTGGTTGCTTCAGTAGTTGCTTCCGTGGTTTCTTCTGTAGTAGTTGTTGTTGTGGTAGTTGTGCTGGTAGTCGTCTTCTTGCTGAAGTCCGGCAGCTCTTCTGTTGTAGAAGCTGTGGTCTTCTTGCTGAAGTCCGGCAGCTCTTCTGTTGTAGCAGTTGTAGTTGCCTTTGTAGTAGTTGTTTCAGATTCTGTTACAGTAGTGGTTGTTGCACTGGTGCTGGTGGTTGTCGGGCCTGCACTGGTGCTGGTTGCCGTAGCAGTTGTTGCTTTAGTAGTAACAGTCGTTGCTTCGGCAGTAGTGGCAGTGGTAGTTGCTTCGGTAGTCGTTACAATAGGTTCTTCGGTAGTGGTGGTTGTAGCAGCAGTCGTTGTTGTAGTGGTTGCTGCAGTTGTGGTGGTGACAGTCGTAGCCTCTGTAGCAGTTGTAGTCTGCGGTTCTTCTGTGGTAGTAGTCGTTGCCGCAGAGGTTGCAGTTGTAGTGGTGGTAGCTGTTGTAGTAGTTGTAGTTGTAGCAGTTGTTGTTTCGGTGGTTTCCACGACATCATTCATGATTACGCGGATCGCACCATCCTTCAGACCAACCATTTCGTCGAAGATGTCTTCGCCGGTTACGCCCTCGCCGTTCAGGTAGTTGAAACGCTTGACATCTACCATCGTGGTGCCGCTGGGCAGTTTGTCAGAACCATTCGGTGCCCAGTCTACAGGGAACTCATAGTACTCAACAGTCTTGCCATCGTATTCACCAGTCTGAAGTGTCAGACCATATTCGTCAGCCAGTGCCTGTACAGTATCCTTATCCGGCACATTGAAGATCATGCGGAATACCTGATTCATCTTTGTCGGGTCAGTTGCACCTTCGGCAGAACGTGCACCAATGAAACGGATCCAGCGGTCGCTGCCGTCAGTAATTTTAGAAGTGCCGTCCTTGTATGCAATGAAATCATTTGCATTCGGAATACCGCTGCCGAAGTCGTTGACAACAAATGCTCTCTTTTTCAGCAGCTTGGACGGAATGGTGTACAGCTTTGCGGTTGCTTCCGGCAGGTTGACAACGCAGTTGATACCATAGCTGGTTGCGTCTACGCCTTCCTTGGCAGTTACCTTCACGCCCAGAGTGTAGTTCTTCAGAGAAGTGGCATCCTTTTCACTGGGATATACGAATACTTCGTCAATGTCCAGATTGATGTCCTTTTCTTCTGTTGCAGTGGTGGTTGTGGTTGTAGTAGTCGTGTCAGCTGTAGTGGTTTCAGTCTGTGCATCTGTATAAACGCGGATACCGCCGTTGTAGTAAACTACATCAGTGGTCGCAATATCTGTGCCGTTTTCGTCAATGTACTGACGGTTCGGAGCCAGATAGCCGTCGCCGTGTGTACCCTCAAAGTCCCAGTTTACCTTCTGATACTCTGCAAAGTTTACCGGGAACAGATAGTAGCTGTCGCCGTTTTCATCTGTCTGCAGTTCCAGACCGTATTCCTTTGCGATGTCCACTGCGTTTTCTGCAATGGTGCAGTTGATGTCGATCACCTTGTCACCGCTGATTGTGATCGTGCTGGTACTGGAAGTCCACTGGAAATACATCCAACGCTTGGACGGCTCAACGCTCATATCCTGACCGTTTGCCTCATAGCCCTTCAGGTTCTGCGGAGAAGGAGCCAGGTCGCCGCTGACATAAACGTCCCTATAACCATAGTCCTTCTTGTTCTTCGGGTTCTTGTAGATCGTCAGGATCTTGGAAGTAACTTCCGGAACTTCCAGAGCGAAGTTGAAGCCCTGTGCGTCCACATAGTTTTCAACCAGAACGGACAGCGGGATCTTTGCATAGTTGCTTGCAGTCTTGACCTGTGCTTCGTCTACCTTGAAGATGATGCCCTTGCCCTTCGGAGCTTCTGTCGTGGTGGTGCTGATGGACTTGGTAGTGGTTACAACAGTGGTGTCTGCCTTTGTAGCAGTGGTCTGTTTTGCTGTGGTTGTTGCAGCAGATGCAGAAGTTTCTGTAGCCTTGCTGGTTTCAGCAGATGCTTCTGTCGAAGTAGAAGCAGTGGTTTTTGCTGTAGTGTCAGCTGTGGTAGCTACAGTTGTAACTGTGGTTTCCTTAGTAGTTTCCTTGGAAGTAACAGTAGTTTCTTCTGTCGTTGCAGAAACGGTGCTTTCTTCTGTGGTTGCAACTGTTTCAGTGGTTACAGTGGTCACAGTGGTAGAAGTAGTGGTCTGATCCGGATCTTCGTCGAAGCACAGTACGATCTTGTCGATTGTCACATCGCCGAACTTCGGATAATAAACCATGAACTGTACAGTTTCACCAACAGTCTTCGGAATATCATAAGATACGATGACCTGCTTGTTTGCCGGTACAGCCAGATCCTTGAATTCCGTGCTCTGCCATTCTTCACCTTCCGGCAGGCTGTCGTTCCATGTGCCAAACGCACCGCTGGTGTTCTTGTCATTTGTCTTTACGGTGTAGTAAGCAATTGCCTTGTATGCACCCATGGGATCAAATTCAACCTTGGTGTTGCTTGCCTTGCCGTCAGTACCCTTGTCTTCCTCTGCCTTCGGCGTCAGTTCCTTGGTGTACTTTGCGGAAACTGTAGTGGTCGGCTTTGTGGTCACAGTGGTTGCAGCAGTCGTAGTGATCATTGCATCATCTGTGTAAATCACAACAGAATCCACAGTGAAGTCTTCATAGGTACCGTCGCCCCAGGCACCAAACTTCAGAGAACCATCATATTCCTTCTGAATGGTTGCGTCCACAGTCTTGGTGATGTCCCAGGTGAATTCGCCGGACTTGCCCAGAGTTTTGTTTTCCTGTGTGGTCTGTGTCCAATAATCCGGTGCTTTCTGTGTAGAAGAACCGAACATATAGTTGTATGTGCCGATTTCCTTATCAGAGGAAATGTTGACAACGACCTTCTTGACAACATTGCTGTTGGTGATGCCAAAGTCAGCCCACTTCCAGCCAATCATGCCTTCCTTCGGGTCAGCCTTCTGTGCATCCTTCAGCAGTTCGCTGTAGGTCTTGCCGACAGTGATCTTTTTCACGCCCTTTTCCTCTGCGGTAGTCGCTGTAGTGACAGCAGAGGTTGCAGTGGTTTCACTGGAAGCAACAGTAGTTTCACTGGTCGTTGTAGTAGTGGTGACTTCATTTGCCAGCTCTACTGTGAAGCTAACTGAAATCACTTCGCCTGCTGCCGGCATAGCCCAGCCAGTGGAATCAATTGCCAGCTTGTTGCAGGTGAAATCCCACTCATCAGATGCAGACTGTACAGAAGACGGAGTAAATGTCGTATACTCCTGATTGAGTTCATGAGTCGTTTCGCCGATCTTTACAGAATCAATTGTGATCTTCTTATACAGAGATTTACCGTCGTAAAGATCCGGATCCTGAACGCACAAGTCGAAGAAATTGTAGGAACTCAGAGCATCACCCCAGTCACCTCTTTTTACAGAAACTTCATAAGAGCCGCTCTTATCGATGGTAACATCAGTTCCAGTTCCTGCCTTATAGTTGTTCAGCGACCATTTGCCATCGCTACTCTGAATGTGCAGAAACGCAATCGGTGCATCATCTGCCGCTGTCGCAGCAAGGGACATCATCGGGGTCACCAATGCACTGGTCAGAATGGTCGTTGCCGCCATTACGCCAGCTGTCAGAGATGAAAGAAACTTTTTCATCTTCATGATTATCATTCTTCCTTTCTTGAATTGATGCGGCGTATTGCCGCTTAGTTGTGTGCAGAGAAGCTTTTGGCATTTCAAAAAAACGAATGCCGCCGCACTGTTTTTCACGTCCCCCTTTCCGCTTTCAAATTGTACAGCCGTGCGATTTGTCCTCTGAAATCCGCCCAGTGCTTTCCTGCACCCTACTTCTCCATATACCAGCATAGCATATTTATCGTTATTTTGCAAGTATTTTTTTTATTTTCCACATATTTTTATACAGCACCAATAAAAGCACACCCTGTTTTTGTGCATTTTTTCTAAATCTCGAATTGCCAGTGAAAAACAACTTGATAATTTGATACGACACGCCGGTGAATTTTGCATTTTTCAAATGTCAATTTCAGGAAACATTGTGAACGCCATCACGGGGTGCGGCGGCGATCTCCTGCAAATCCTGTTCCAGCTGACTGTCCAGCATACGGCAGTTGTTCCGGTCATAGAACACACCGGTAACATCCCACAGCATGGGACACATACCTTTGGTATACGCTGCCTGTGCCACCGCGGTGAGGAATGTCCGGACAGTTTCTTCCGTCTTGTTCTTGGTGGAACAGCCGTACTCCCCGATGATCACCGGCACGCCGTTATCCAGAAACCGGCTTTGCAGCTTGTCCATGTCGTTTTCCAGAATCCTCTGATCTCTGGGTGAGCCCCATGTGGTCTTAGCTTTTCCCCAGTCGGCATCTTCTTCCAGAATACAGAACGTAGGCGGCGTATAATAATGTACCGAAACCGCACATCGTCCGGCTTCGTCCTGCGGCATCTGAAAGGCTTCGTCACAGGTCAGGTCTACGTCAGTGGCATAGCCGGCGATCAGCAGATGCCGCCTGGAGTTGTTTCCCCTGGAGCCGCGTACCAGATCCACAAACTGCTGGTTGATGCGGTTGACAATGCCGTATGCCTCCGCCTTGCCGTCATCAGAGCCGCTGTAGCGGTTCCACAGATCTTCAAAACAGCCTTCTTCGTTCATGGATTCCAGAATCAGGTGGTCACCGTAATCTGCAAACCGTTCTGTCACCTGCTCCCAGATACTGGTATATTTTTCCATACAGGTGTCATAATCCGTGGAAAATCCTGCGATCCAGCCGTTGTCCCAGTGGAGATTCACCACCGCATACATGCCGTTGTCCAGCACATACTGTGCCACCGTTTCCACACGGTCTAACAGTTCCGGTGCAATGGTGTAGTCCTCTGCCATGAGATTCGACCACGCCACGGGAATCCGCACCGAATCAAAACCGGCGTCAGCGTAGCCGGCAATCATATCCTCTGTAATTGTCGGACTGCCCCATGCAGTTTCGTAGCTGTTTACCCCGCCGCTGCTGTCGATCCAGTCGCCGCAGGCTTCCAGTGTGTTGCCTAGATTGATGCCCAGCCCCATTTCTTCCACGATCTGGCTGGTAGTCATGTCGTCCCGCATTTCAGTGCGGGGGTTGCTGTCGGCTTCCTCCTTGCTGCTCTCCTCTTTAGAGGAATTGCCGCAGCTGCACGACAGCACCGCCAGCACCCCTGCCAGCAGCAGAGAAACGACTTTTTTTCCGTTTCGCATGTAACACCTCTTATCCCTTTTTCGGCGGCTTCATGGTGAGGGCGATGCGTTTCCGCTTCAAGTCCACGTCCAGCACCCAGACTTTCACCACCTCGCCGACCTTGACAGCCTCCAGCGGGTGCTTGATGAACCGGTCGCAGATCTGGGAGATGTGCACCAGTCCGTCCTCATGAACGCCCACGTCTACGAAACAGCCAAAGTCAATGACATTCCGCACAGTGCCCACCAGTTCCATGCCCGGTTTCAGGCCTTTCTGTTCCATGATGTCCCCACTCCGGAGCAGCGGCGGCGTCAGTTCGTCACGGGGGTCACGCCCCGGCTTTTCCAGTTCCTTGAGAATGTCCCGCACAGTGGGTTCGCCTACGCCTGCCTTTTTCGCAATGGCAGAAATGCCGTGCTGCTTGGCAATGGCACCGATCTCGCTGCGGTCCTGTCCGGAAATGTCTGCCAGCCGGAAGCCGCACTCCTGCAAGATCTGCTCTGCTGCCCCGTAGCTTTCCGGATGCACTGCTGTATTGTCCAGCGGGTTCTTGGCTCCTGACACCCGCAGGAATCCGGCACACTGCTCGAATGCCTTCGGGCCCAGTTTCGCCACCTTTTTCAGCTGCTTCCGGTCGGTGAATGCCCCGTTTTCCGTCCGGTATGTCACGATGTTCTTGGCAATGGTCTGGTTGATGCCGGCAATGTGGGACAGCAGAGAGAACGAAGCCGTGTTCAGGTCTACGCCCACATGGTTCACGCAGTCCTCCACCACGCCGTCCAGTGCGGCAGACAGTTCCGCCTTGGGCATGTCATGCTGATACTGTCCTACGCCGATCGCCTGCGGATCGATCTTCACCAGTTCCGCCAGCGGATCCTGTAACCGTCTGGCAATGGAAACGGCACTCCGGAGGGAAACGTCATACTCCGGAAATTCCTCCGCCGCCAGCTTGGACGCAGAATATACCGAAGCCCCTGCCTCGGAAACCACCATGTACGCCGCGGAATAAGGCAGTTCCTTCAGCAGTTCCGCCACGACCGCTTCCGACTCTCTGGAAGCCGTGCCATTGCCGATTGCCACCGCGGTCACGTGGTGCTTCCGCAGCATCTTTCGGATCACGTCCTTTTCCCGTTCCAGCGAAGCACCTTTGCTGACGGTGATATGTGCCACGCCGGTGTCCAGTACCTTGCCGGTTTCGTCCACCACTGCCAGCTTGCAGCCGGTGCGATAGCCGGGGTCTACGCCCAGAACAATGCGGTTTTTCAGCGGTGCTGCCATGAGCAGCTGCCGCAGATTGGACGAGAACACACCGATTGCCGCCGTTGCCGCCTGCTCTGTCAGAGCCTTGCGGGTTTCCCGTTCCACCGCCGGAAACAGCAGCCGCTGGAATGCATCTTCTGCGGCAGTCTGCACCAGTTTGCCGCAGGGGCTCTGGTTCTTCACGAACTTCTGAATCAGCAGCGAAGCCCCGTGTCCTTCCGGCAGCGTAACTGCCACTTTCAGAGCACCCTCCCGTTCGCCGCGGTCAATGGCAAGGATCCGGTGCCCCACAATGCGTTTCACCGGCTCTGCATAGTCGTAGTAGTTCTGGTACGGCGTATCTGCATCTTCCTCTGTGGCACGGGACTGTATCGTTCCGGCAGACATCACCAGCCGACGCATCTGCTTTCGCAGGTCGGCATCATTTGCCATTTCCTCCGCCAGAATATCCATTGCTCCCTGCAATGCCGCTTCGGTGTCCGGCACTTCCTCCTGCAAAAAAGCTTCTGCCTCCTGAGCCGGATTCGTCCGGGGATTCTGTGCCATGAGGATTCGTGCCAGCGGTTCCAGTCCGCGGGCAATCGCCATAGATGCCCGTGTTTTCCGCTTGGGACGATAGGGCAGATACAAGTCCTCGGTTTCCACCAGTGTTTCTGCACCGCGGATCTTTTCTTCCAGTTCCGGTGTCAGCTTGCCCTGTGCTTCAATCGCCGTGCAGATTTCATCTTTCCGCTGTTCCAGCTTCCGCAGATATTGCAGCCGGTTGTCAATGGCACGAAGCACCTGATCGTCCAGCGAACCGGTACGCTCTTTCCGGTACCGTGCAATAAACGGGATCGTCTTGCCGTCGTCCAGCAAGGCAATGGTATTGTCGATCTGTTCCTGCCGCAGTTGGAATTCGGCAGCCAGTTTCTGTGGAATATTCAAATAGAGTTCCTCCGTTTCT
>OODJ01002526.1_pt1 | contig 12177 bp, 11 predicted proteins | sample 1671611 | NCBI WGS metagenome assembly OODJ01 (sample SAMN06348174, study PRJEB24527) | human gut metagenome | biome: human gut; feature: ankylosing spondylitis patient; material: feces | host: Homo sapiens | place: China | collected 2015-10 | reverse complement strand
CTCCTCGGCTTGCAGGGCGTCGACGAGTTTGGTGGCGCGGCCGATGCAGACCAGCAGGATGCCCGTGGCCAGCGGGTCGAGCGTCCCGGCGTGTCCGACCTTGATTTTGCGGTAACCCAGCCTGCGGAGCGCGAATTTGATTTTGCGCACCACGTCGGTCGAGGTCCAGCGCAGGGGCTTGTCCACGACGGCGATGTATCCGTCCTCGAAATTGATGCCGCGGAGGTCCAGTGCTTCTTTCATCAGCAGAAATAGCTTGTGATCGACACCAGTCCCGCAACGGTGCAGTAGACGGCGAACCAGATGAGTTTGCCCCGCTTCACGACCTCGATCATGAATTTGCAGGCCAGACATCCCGTGATGAACGATGCGAGGAATCCGGCGATGAGCGGCCCTGCGGCGATACCGGCGGTCAGATCGCCGCTTGTCGCCTGGAGCAGGGTCTCGCCCAGGATCGGAGCCAGCACCATCAGGAACGAGAACTGCGCCACGGCGGCTTTCTTGTTGCCCAGCAGCAGGCCTGTGGCGATGGTCGAACCCGACCGCGAAAGTCCCGGCATGGCGGCGCATGCCTGCGCCAGTCCGATGATCAGGGCGTCGCGGTAGGAGATCGTCTCCTTCTGCCGCGGCTTGGCGTAGTAGGCGAAGGCCAGCAGCGCGGCCGTCACGAGGAGCATCGCGCCCACGACGGCGAGGATGTAGGGTGCGTTGAGCAGGTCGTTGATCCGGTCCTTGAGCAGGAACCCGACGATGCCGATGGGGATCATCGAGAGGACGAGTTTCAGTACGTAGGCCTGCTCTTCGTTGAACCGGCGCGAGAACAGTCCTTTCAGGAGGCGCCAGACTTCGCTCCACAGCACGACGATCGTGCTCAACACCGTGGCGGCGTGGAGCGCCACGTCGAACGTGAGATTTTCTTCGAGTTGTACGCCCAGCACCTCCTTGGCGATCTGGAGATGACCGCTGCTTGAAACGGGCAGGAATTCGGTGATGCCCTGCACGATGCCGAGCAGGATAGCTTGCAGTGTGTCCATTTATTTTTTAGAAAGGGTCTTGAGTTGTCGGCTGTTCCGGTCCGCCGGCCGTTGCCGGGCGGGTCTCCCCGCCGGGACGGCGTTCCGCAACGGGCCGGGAATTACTTGTAACGTCGCATGATCGCATAGATCTCGATGACGAAGCCGCCGATCACGAGGATCGGGGCCAGCGTGATGCGCCTCCACGAGAACATCGCGTAGTTGAATTCGTCGGGCGAGTAGCTGCCTCCGCCGGCCATCAGGACGAAGCCCAGGAGGATGACCGCGAAACCGATCGCCAGCAGGACGTAGTTGCGCCGCGTAAGGGGCATGCGGGGATTTTCCGGTACGGGGTCCTGCGCGTTCTTCTGTTCGTTTTTCATTTAATAAAGGTATATCTTGTTCGACTTCATGTTGATGAATTTGTTGAGGGCCGCAAAGGTGAAAAGCCCCGAGATGATGATGCCGCCCGCAATCATCGAGCCGAGGATGATGGCGATTTTGCCGGCTTCGGCAATGGTCATCAGTTCGGGAACCGCCTCGTTCAGTCCGTAGACGGCCAGACCGAACAAGGCCGAGGCGGCCGTGCCGGCCAGGATTCCCTGCGTGAGGCTGCTTCCGAGAAAGGGCCGCATGATGAACCACTTGGTGGCCCCGACCAGCTTCATCGTGTTGATCAGGTAGCGTTTCGAAAAGATCGCCAGCCGGATGGTGTTGCTCAGCAGGATCAGCGAAATGACCAGCAGCGCGCCGCCGAAGAGCAGCAGCACGAGGCGTATCTTGTTCACCGTGGCGTGCAGCCGCTCGGCCATCAGCGCCGGGTACGACACGCGGTCGACGCCTTCGATGCGTCCGGCGGCGGCGATGAACGAGTCGAGCAGCTCCTTGTCGGAGGATGCCGACGTGAGCGTGAGTTCGAACGAATCCAGCAGCGGGTTCTCCGGCAGGATCTCCTCGAACGAACTGCCGAACATCTTGCGGAACTCCTCCTCCTCGGCTTTCTCCTCCTTGGCGGAGTAGGCGATCGTCGCGACCATCTCCTCGGCGGTCAGGCGTTTGCTGATGGTCTCTTTCTGCGCCTCCGAAAGCCCGTTCTTCAACTCCACGGTGACGGCGATGCTCTCCTGGAGCGTGTCGGCGACCTTCAGCGCCGCGACCATCAGGTAACCCACCGATCCCAGCAGGAACAGCACGAGCGTGATGCTCACCGTCGACACGATGTAGGAGTTGCGGACCTTTCGCTTCAGTCTTTTATCGTCTTTCATGGCGTTTGTCGTGATAATGGCAAATTTCGGGCTTCCCTTGTTGCCGCGAATCGGAAATAGGCCGGCTGTGTCCGATCCGCAACCCCTGCGCGAAACCCGAAATTTTACGCACGCTGACGACAAACGGGTTTGCGCGGGTCGCCCTTTTTATTTCTCTTTTTCCGTTCTTTTTCTAAAACAATAGACCAGCGCCGTGACGGCTCCCAGCAGGATCGCGAGCGACGCTGCGAGCGTCACGCCCTCGACGGCCGTCCAGCCCGGTGCGCGGAACCGCCATTCGACGGTGTGCGTGCCGGCGGGCAGCGTCATCGCCCGCAGGACGTAGTCGGCCCGGAAGTAGGGGCTTTCCTCGCCGTCGACATAGGCCTTCCAGCCCTGGTCGTAAAAAATCTCCGAGAACACCGCCACCGCCTCTTCGGGGAGCGTGTATTCGTATTTGAGGTAGTTCGGGCGGTACTCCGTGAGCTCGATCCGGGCGGAGGCGTAGATGCCGAGGGGCATGGGCCGCGATGCGCTCTTCGCCGGATTCTGCCCCGACACCACCGCTGTCGTGCGGAGGTCCGTCTTGCCCAGCAGGTCGATTTCCGCCTGCGCCGAGGGGGCGTAGATGACGCTGTCGACGAACCACGCCGCTCCGAAGGCCGTCGTGCGGCGCTGCGCTTCGGGCTGCCCCTCCTTGCCCGGAACGATCAGGTAGCGCGTGTTGAGCATGTCGAGCACTCCGTCGTCGGCGTTGGAAAGGTAACGGTCGATCAGATCCTGGTAGCGGGCCAGCTTCGCCCCGTGGTAACCGCCCACCGAGCGGTGGAAATAGGAGGTCGTGGCGTCGTTGAAGGGGCTGACCGTGAGGTTCAGCACCCGGTAGCCCGGGTCCTTGTCCTGCATGATCGCCTTGTCGGCCGCCGAGGCCGTCACCTGGTTGCGGCGCGGCGAGACGAAATTCTCCGACGAGAGGAACCGCAGGTCGACCGGCACGAGGTCCAGCAGCATCACGCCCGCGAGCAGGCCCGTCAGTACGTATCGGTTGATCCGGCGCAGGGCGAACAGCGCCACGCCGCCCGCCGCCAGCAGGATCATCACGAGCGAACGCCATGCGTCGGCCCGCATCATCGCCGCGCGGTCGGCGGCCATCGCGTCGGCCGTCGCTTCGGCCCATTCGATGTCCATTCCGCGGTCGATGTACGACCGCATGTTGTTGCTTTCGAAGATGTGACGGAACGTATCGGTCATATAGTCCGCGCTTTCGGCGCGTCCGAAGTCGAAGAGCGAACCTCCGGCGACGGCCAGCAGCAGGCACGCTCCCCCGGTGATTCCCGCAGCCCATGCCAGCGCGCGCAGCAGCCGTTCGCGGGGAATCTCCCCCTTCCAGAGCCGCATCAGGGCCAGCGCTCCCAGCAGCGGCACGGCCCATTGCACGACGACGAGCGTCATCGAGACGGTGCGGAATTTATTGTATCCGGGCAGGTATTTGAACGCGAATTCGGTGAACCCCATCAGGTTGCGGCCCCAGGCCAGCAGAATCATCACGACGCATGCGGCGATGATCCACCATTTGTTGCGCCCCCGGGCCAGCGCGATGCCCAGCGCGGCGAGGAACACCGCCGCGGCGCCCAGATAGGTCGGGCCGCCCGTGTAGGGCTGCGTGCCCCAGTAGGCCGAGAGCTGCTGCGCCGCGCCGCGCAGACCGTAGTCGTTCAGCACGGCCGCCGTCTGTCCGTCGGCCGGGAAGGTCGTGCCCGATTCGCGGCCCATGAAGTCGGGTACGAGCAGGTTGAGGGTCTCGGCCTTGCCGTAGCTCCACGCCGTCGCATAGTCGAGTGCGAGGCCGTTTTTCGAGGTTTCGGCCGTCGCGGCAAGCTCCGATCCGCCGCGGATGGTCTCCTTCGAGTGGCGGGCCGTGTACCACAGGGGCGAGAAATTCGATCCTACGGCCAGGATGCCCGCCGCGACGAGCGCCGCGGTGCGCAGGGAAAAATCGCGCAGGCGTCCCTCCCTGAAAGAAAGGATTCCTTCGCTGATCCAGAATGCGGCCATCGCCACGAGGAAATAATAGGTGATCTGCGGGTGGTTGGCGCCGATTTCGAGCGACGCCGCAAGCCCCGTGAGCGCCGCGCCGCACCAGACGTTGCCCCGCAGGGTCATCCACGCGCCGCCCATCATCAGCGGAGCGTAGACCAGCGCCCACATTTTCGTGACGTGCCCCGCGCCGATGATCAGCAGGAAGTAGGTCGAAAGCCCGTAGGCCAGCGCCGCGACGATGCCCACCCACGGGTTGATCCCGACGATCAGCAGCATGAGCCACATCGAGACCATGGCGAAAAACAGGAATCCGGCGGGCGTGTCGATGATCTTCACCACCTGTCCGACGGTCCGCTTCACCAGCTGGGCCGGATAGGCCACGTTGATCAGGTAGGCCGGCATGCCGCCGAACATGCCGCCCGTCCACTGCGGGTCTTCGCCCGTCGCGGCGCGCATGTCGCTGATATCCTTGGCCATGCCTTCGTATTGGATGACGTCGTGCTGGGGCAGCGCTTCGCCCCGGAACTGCGGGGCGAAATAGGCGGCGCTCACCACGAAAAAGAGTGCGAAGGCCGCCAGAGCCGGCAGCAGTTTTGATCTTATAGTGTTCGAAAAATCCATTCCAGCGTGTCTTAACCGATTGCCAAAGGTACGAAAAAACATTGACAGTCCGTGTCTTCATTGCGAAAAATGACTATCTTTGCGGATATGATTACACTCGATGACATCCGCAAACCCGTGACTGCGGAACTGGAGGCCCTCGACGAATTCGTAGACCGCCAGTTCACGGCCGAGGGGGAGCTGCTCTCCGATATGCTGCGTTACGCCCTTTCGGCGCGCGGCAAAGGCATCCGTCCCATGCTCGTCATGCTTTCGGCGGCGATGAACGCCCCGGTGAAAGGGGCTGCCGCGGGCCGCAGGGCCTGTCTGGCCGCCATGCTGGTCGAAATGATCCACGTCGCGTCGCTGATCCACGATGACGTGATCGACGAGGCCGACATGCGCCGCGGCAAACCCTCGGCCAACGCCCGCTGGCAGTCGCACAAAGCCGTGATCCTGGGTGATTACATCCTTGCCAAAAACATGAACATAGGCTTGCAGAGCGGGCAGTTCGACCTCGTTACGCACGTCTGCGGGTCGATGGCCGCGCTGTGCGAGGGCGAGGTCCTGCAGGACGAGTGCGCCGCCAACAGCACGATGACCCGCCAGGCCTATCTTGACATCATCTATAAGAAAACCGCGAGCCTTCTGGGCGTCAGCGCGTCGGCCGGGGCGCTGGCCGTGGGTGCCACGCGCGACCGGGTGGCCACGATGCGGCGTTTCGGCGAAGCCGTGGGCATGGCCTTCCAGATTCAGGACGACATTCTCGACTATACCCCGACGGCCCACACGGGCAAACCCGCCAACAACGACCTGCGCGAAGGGAAAATCACCCTGCCGCTGCTGTCTGTGCTCGACCGTGCTTCGGATTCCCGCCGCAGGGAGCTGCTCGAACGGCTCTCCCGCTGTCACGAGAGCGACGAGGAGGTCGAGTACCTGCGCTCCACGGTCGAGAACGAGGGCGGCCTCTCTTTCGCCGCCGAGGTGATGCAGGGCTACATCGCCCGCGCCGTGGAGATGCTCTCCGACTATCCCGATTCCGAATACCGTTCGGCGCTGGTCAACCTCTGCGCCTACATCGCCGAACGGGACCGATGACCCCCCCCCGAAACTTATTAACCTAAACATTGATAGATTTTATGGAACAAAAGAAAAATTACACCTTGCCCATCGTCATGATGTTCTTGCTCTTTGCAATGATCTCCTTCGTGACGGGACTTTCGAATCCGCTGGGCGTCATCGTGAAGAATCAGTTCGCCGTGGCGAACTGGATGTCCCAGCTGGGCAACTTCGCCAACTTCATCGCCTATGCCGTGATGGGCATTCCGGCGGGCATGATGCTCAAGCGCATCGGCTATAAGAAGACGGCGCTTGCCGCCGTGGCCGTCGGTTTCGTCGGCGTGGGCATCCAGTACCTTTCGGGCATTGCGGGCAGCTTCCCGGTCTATCTGATCGGCGCTTTCGTTTCGGGCTTCTCGATGTGTATGCTGAACACGGTCGTGAACCCGATGCTCAACACGCTGGGCGGCGGCGGCAAGAAGGGTAACCAGCTGATCCAGTTCGGCGGTTCGCTCAACGCGATTTCGGCGACCATCGTTCCGATCCTCGTGGGTTACCTGATGGGTAACGCGGCCAATGCGACGATCAGCGACGCGGCTCCCGCGCTGTGGATCGCCATGGGCATCTTCGCCGTGGTGTTCTTCGTGCTGGCGGCGGTCCGCATTCCCGAACCCTTCGCGATCCAGGACGCCAAGAGCGAGAAGAAGGACAAGCACAGCGCCATGTCGTTCCGTCACTTCGTGCTGGGTACGGTGGCCATCTTTATCTATGTAGGTGTCGAGGTGGGCATTCCCAACTTTATGAACCTGTTCCTGACCTCCACGCCCGACGCGGCGACCCCCGGTATCGGAATGGCTGCTGCTGCGGCCGGTTCGCTCGTGGGCACTTACTGGTTCCTGATGATGTGCGGCCGTCTGATCGGCGGCGTCATCGGCGGCAAGGTCTCGAGTAAGGCGCAGCTGACGGCGGTTTCCGTCGTGGCGCTGGTCTTCGTGCTGCTGGGCATCTTCGCTCCGATCGACACGATGGGCCGCATGCCGGTGTTCACGGGTACGGGCTTCGCCATGATCGAGGTTCCCATCGGCGTCATGTTCCTCACGCTGTGCGGTCTCTGCACGTCGGTGATGTGGGGCGGCATCTTCAACCTCGCCGTCGAGGGACTCGGCAAATACACCTCCATGGGCTCGGGTATCTTCATGGTGATGGTTTGCGGCGGCGGTATCCTTCCGCTGATCCAGGGCTATGTGGCCGACATCTCCAACTACCTGTCGAGCTACTGGGTGATCATCGCCGGTCTGGCCTACATGCTCTTCTATGCGCTCGTAGGTTCGAAGAATGTCAACAAGGATATTCCCGTAGAGGATTAATTCCCGATTTTAGAGGGCGTTTTTGCTCTTGCTCTCGTGCGGCGCGAATGGGACGTACTCCGGTACTGCCCGTCCGCGCCGCACTCGTTCGAGCGCCAGCCGGCATCTTTGCGGTCAAAAGCGCCGGAACGCTTTCCGCTCCGTTCATCACGGTGGGGCGGAACTATATCGGGCATTTCGAAAATTCCAGTCCAAAAACAGGAAATTTCAAAGTTCAGCCTTGAAATATCGACAAAAAAGTGGCAAAAATAAAAGACCCTTTAAACCGAGTTTAAAGGGTCTTTGTTTGGAATGTCATTGCAAGTTCGTTATACTTGCAATAAATTGGGGTTAGTCACACCATTTTACAACGGGAATATGGTAAGGAACAATTTTAATAGCACGCTCATCGCCATTTGTCATTGTTTCTATCGCTTCGTGCAACCACCGCAGAGTAACCATAGCTTCCGCGACATCCGAACGGCCCATATTTTTCAGTGTCGCTCAAAATATACTCTGTAAGTGTGAAATAAATCAGTTTTAAATGTTTAGCGGCCGCTTTCGGATCGAGGTAGTCGGTTAGACATGCGACCAGTTCGTCGAAATTGTACTGATTAGCAAACTGCGCAACTTGTGCGGCATCTCGTTGATAGGTAAACATAGCTTATAAGATTTAGGAAATGAAAAAAAGCCACTCTAAGGTGTCCTACGCTCTTATAAGAAAGCGCTGGGGCGTTTCCACTACCCACACCATAAGTGGCTATAATTCTGTGATTTGTTTTTGCAAAAGGCATGACTTATAAGATTTAGGATATGCAAATATAGTAAAAGAGACGGAATAAAATACAAAGTTTATCAAAAAATCGGATTGCCAAGGGTTGAAAATAATTTGTATATAGGTTATAAACAATTTTTTGCCATGGCGCATATATGAAGGATATTTGTGCTATCCAAATACTTTTACATGACATACACATTTATCATCTCCGACGAAAGCGTCAATGCGGACGGCTTTGTTATTCAGACAAAGGGCATCCGCACGGAACGTTTTAAAAAGAATCCCGTGATGCTCTACATGCACGCACGGGAAAAAGGCGTTATAGGCCGCTGGGACAACATCCGGACCGAGGGTTCGCAATTGATTGCCGACGCCGTATTCGACGAAAATAACCCGCTCGGAAAAGAGGTTAAAGAGCGTGTAGACGGCGGCTTTCTGCGCTCGGCGTCTATCGGCCTGTCTGTTCTCAATTACGAGAGGATCGACGGCGTAGACACCGTAACGGACTGCGAACTGACCGAGGTGTCGATCGTCGATATCCCGTCCAATCGGAACGCCGTCAAACTGTTCGACAAAAGGGGGCTTATCGTATTGAGCCTTAAAGAATCGGCAGACGGGGACAAAGACCTGCGTACGCAACTGATCGAGGTGCTGAAACTGCCTGCAACAGCGACGGATGGGGAGATCATAGAAACCGTAACAGCCCTATCCGGTAATGCAGGCCCGGCGGAACCCGACACGGAAAAGGCCCTGCGGCTGGGGTATGTCGAATCGTCGCAGCTCATGCTCCTGAAACACATGGCACGGACCGACAAATCGGCATTCCGCAAGTTCATGCAGGACAAGGAGCAGGCCGCGGCGGTGGATATAGACAAAGAGTTGAAACAAGCCGTCAACCTCGGTAAATTCGGTATGCCTGACCGTGTGTATTCGAGCATATCGGCAAACAGTTGGGTGTCAAGGCTCTGAAGGAGGTCCTCGAAGTCATGCCCGAAAAGGTGTCGTTTGCGGCTTTCTTCGGCCCGAACCGCAACGACATGACCAACCGGGCCAACTGGGGACTGAAAGAATACCGCAAATACGATCCGCAGGCATTGAGCGATGATCCGGAGTTATACGCCCGCCTGCGGGAGAAAGAATACGGGGAAGAACAGGAACCGTATCATAACCTGGCCTATTACCGCAAACATAACCCCGAGTATCTGGCACAACATCCCGACCAATACGAGCGGTTGCTTGCCCGCGAACGTAAAAACAAGTAACGAACAATCAATTACAAATACAATATTTATGGCATTAAACAGAGAGGTCTGGATAGACCAGGTAAAAGAGGGTTTCTACCCCGACGACAGTTTCCTGCAAAAGGCGACGGACTATTCGCAGTTCGTGGATCACAACCGCCTGCACATCGCGTCGGCGGGTATCGACCCGAAGGTTTTGGTCAATAATACGACCTATCCTATCTCGGTGATCGGGCGTGATGACGAGGACAACGAAATCCGGCTCGACAAGTTCGAGACCGAAAACACCATCGTCCGCCGCCCCGAAGCGCTGGAGTACAGCTACGACAAACTCGAAAGCGTTATCGGCCAGCACCGTTCGACGCTCCGGGCAAGTGTGGCGACGAAAGCCGCGCACGCTTATGCCCCGGCGGAAGATACCGAAAACACTCCCGTAATTATCACGACGGGCGAAAGCATCACGGGCCGCAAGCGGTTGCGGTTTGCGGACATCCTCGCGCTGAAAGAGCGTTTCGACGATGTGGACGTACCGCTCGATGAACGTTATCTCGTGTTGCATCCGAAGCACGTTTCCGACCTGCTGCTCGAAGACCTCAAACTCTTCAAGGATCTGACGAGCATCAAAGACGGCGAGCCGCTGAAATTCGCCGGGTTCGGCTGTTACGCTTTCTCGCGCATGCCGACGTACCGCATGATGGACGGCGTGCTGAAAAAGGTCGCATTCGGAGCGGCAGCGGCCGAGGGAGACAGGTTCGCCTCGTTCGCGTTCTACGCAAAGGAGGTGATGAAAGCCGACGGAGATATTCACATGTACGCCACGGAGAACGACCCCAAAGAGCGTGTGACGATCGTAGGTTTCGACAAACGGTTCGTAGCATTACCGATCCGCGGCAAGGGCATCGGCGCGATTGTCAGCGCATCCGTTTAAAGGGCCTTTAAACCCGCTAAATTTCGTGTATTATGGCATACAACAATAAGAACTACCTCGAAAAGATAAAACAGGCCGTAGAGGTGACAAAAGCGCACTATGAACCGGGGCGGCAGGATCGGAATCATCGGTGGGTATGGAACAATTATATTTATGATATGTTTCATGTCGGATATATCACATATCTGTCCTGGTTGCGCCGGGACCCTGATTATAGCGCTTATATCAAGCGGTTAAAAGCCGAACGCAGGGCGGATATGGAAGCGCGAAAGGCCGAGAGGATGAAGAGCCCCCGCAGGGCACGCAGAACACCCGCGCAGCACCGGGTTAGAAAGGTGTCCTGACCTGTTCCCTGAAGACTGCGAAACCCGAACAGTTGCCGCCCGTCGATCATTTCGGCGGGCGGTATTATTTTCTATTCCAAAACTCCGGAAAACGTGGTCAATGAAAAGGGCCACTATTTTGACCACAAACGAAAATTCCGAAAAACGTGGTCAAATACAGAATATCAGCCAGCAAAAAATCAATACCAAAACTCCAAAAAACGCCTACAATTTAAACGTAGGCAAAATTGTAGGCCTAAATGTAGGCAAACGAAAACTCCAAAAAGCGCCTACAAATACAGACTATCGAATCACCAAAAAACAATACCAAAACTCCGAAAAACGCCATGTTTTCAAAACATAGCAAAGAGCATGGCAAACGAAAACTCCCAAAAACGCCATGCTTTAAGGAGAAATTTTACTTACCAAAATTCCTTATCAAATACAGAATACCCGAAAGGCGTAGATAGCATTCGTTGAATGCAGATTGGTTGCTAACAGGTCGGGGAGAAATTTTGCTTACCAAAACTCCAAAAAACGTCACCTTTTACTGAATACCCGACAGGCGAAGAGAGTTTCGAGAAGAATGTCGCCGATGTTGCTGTAGATAAGGTTTTCAAACTGCGAACCGATCGCCTGATTGATCGTCAGCAGATACCTAATGGTATCTCCGAAGAAAATCTATTGAGATTTCTCTCATATTATAACGATGTAAATCCTATTTGGCTGTTGACTGGAGAAGGAGAAATTTTGCTTACCAAAACTCCAAAAATCCCGGTCAAATCCCGAATACCCGAAAGGTGAAAAAACTTTCGAGAAGAATGTCACCGATGTTACCGTAGATAAGGTTTTCAAGTTGCGAACCGATCGTTTGATTGACCGCCAGCAGATACCTATATATGACATGGAGGCCGTCGCTGGCCTTGTTCCGTTGTTTGCAGACCAATACAGCCAGTCGATCGTCGAGGTCATGGAGACGACACTGATCCCCAAATGCGACGGAGGATTGCGTATCGTAGGGGATTCGATGTACCCGCTGCTGAAAAGCGGTGACATCGTATTTTACAAGCAGGTACATGACATCATGCACAGCATTATATGGGGTGAAATGTATCTGATTTCGTTTGACATTGACGGAGACGAGTACGTTTCGGTGAAATACCTGCAAAAATCAGATACACCGGATCACATCGTGCTGGTCAGCTATAACGAGCACCACAAACCGATGGAGATACACATCAACCGCATCCGGGCGCTTGCTTTTATCAAGGCGTCGCTGCGCCTGAACTCGCTTAAATAGGGGACAGTCGGTCATTATACTATAAAGCCCGCACAAACCACGTTTAAATGGCTGTGCGGGCCTGTTTTTGTGGTGAATTACCACTGAATATTGCGGTTACGCATTGAATTGGGGCGTTTCGCCTTGAAATTCCTGCACTGAAATTACGGTAAATTACGCAGCCGAAATTTGACCGTTCTCTCCTAACTATCTACTTTACAATCGTTTCATCTCTTTTATCCCTTTTGGAGTTTTCGTTCTGCCCCTTACAGTAATATTCTGCCGTTTTTTGCGTTCCATCGGAAAACAAAAAATCCCGATTTCGT
>OODJ01002524.1_pt1 | contig 12184 bp, 8 predicted proteins | sample 1671611 | NCBI WGS metagenome assembly OODJ01 (sample SAMN06348174, study PRJEB24527) | human gut metagenome | biome: human gut; feature: ankylosing spondylitis patient; material: feces | host: Homo sapiens | place: China | collected 2015-10 | reverse complement strand
CGTTGCGCAGCAGGTCCCGCCGCTCTGTGAGGCTCTCCTCCTCGCCGGGCACCAGCTGGGCCCGCTCCAGCTCGTCGATCTGAAAGCGGAGGCTGTCCATCCGCCGGGCCTTCTCCGCCTCGTCCATCTGGAGGGCCCGAATCTTCGCCTGTAAGTCGGCCATGGCCTCATAGGCCGCCTGATACCGCCCCAGGGGTGCCTCCGTCCGGCCAAAGCGGTCCAGATAGCTCAGGTGCTGCTCCTCGTCCAGCAGCTGCTGGCCGTCGTGCTGGCCGTGGATGTTCAGCAGCTCCTCCCCAATCCGCCGCAGCTGGGCTACGGTGACAGGGCGGCCGTTGACCCGGCAGAGATTTTTGCCGTCCCCCGTCAGCTCCCGCTGGAGCAGCAGGTGGCCGTCCTCGTCCGGGGCGGTGCCGGTCTCCGCCAGTCCCGGCAGACCATCGGGCACTTGGGAGAACTCGGCGCTGACAAAGGCACGGTCCGCGCCGGTGCGGATCAGGTCCCGGGAGGTGCGCCCCCCCAGCACCGCCCCCATGGCGTCGATGACAATGGACTTGCCGGCGCCGGTCTCGCCGGTGAGGGCGTTGAAGCCGGGGCGGAACTGGATGTCCGCCTCCTGGATGACCGCGATATTCTCAATGTGCAGAAGCTCCAGCATGGGGGTCCTCCTCTGAAAAAACGCCCGGCAGGCCCGCCGGGCGCGGCAATGTCAGCTGATGAACATGGCGTCGCCGAAGGAGAAGAAGCGATACCGCTCCCGGACCGCCTCCTCATAGGCAGCCAGTACGTGCTCCCGCCCGGCGAAGGCGGACACCAGCATGATGAGGGTGCTCTCCGGCAGGTGGAAGTTGGTCACCAGGCCGTCCATCACCTTAAACTTGTAGCCTGGGTAGATATAAATATTGGTCCAGCCAGACTTGGCCTCCATGTGGCCGTCTTCGGCGGCCCAGGACTCCAGGGTCCGGCAGGAGGTGGTGCCCACGCAGATGCACCGGCCCCCGTTTGCCCGGGTCTCGTTGATGAGGTCCGCCGTCTCCTGGGGGATGGTGCAGTACTCGCTGTGCATGGGGTGATCCTCAATGGTGTCCTCCTTCACGGGCCGGAAGGTGCCCAGGCCCACGTGGAGAGTCACATACCCGATCTTCACGCCCTTTTGCTGGATGGTCTCCAGCAGCTCCGGCGTGAAATGGAGCCCCGCCGTGGGGGCGGCGGCGCTGCCCAGGACCTTGGAGTACACGGTCTGGTACCGCTCCTGGTCCTGGAGCTCCTCCTTGATGTAGGGGGGCAGGGGCATTTTGCCCAGCCGCTCCAGCGTCTCCAGGAAGATGCCCTCGTAGTCGAACCGGATCAGGCGGCCGCCCTCCTCCAGCTGCTCCACGATCTCGGCGGTCAGCTCCCCGTTGCCGAAGGTGAGCCGGGTGCCCTTCCGGAGCTTCCGGCCCGGGCGGACCAGACACTCCCACACCTTGTCCCCCCGGTCATTCAGCAGCAGCACCTCGCAGATGCCGCCGCCAGGCAGCCGCTGGCCCACCAGGCGGGCGGGCAGCACCCGGGAGTTGTTCAAAATCAGGCAGTCGCCGGGGTTCAGAAACTCCGGCAGGTCATAGAAATGGTGGTGTCCCGTGGCACCGCTCACCCGGTCCAGGGTCATCAGGCGGGAGGTGTCCCGCTTCTCGATGGGGGTCTGGGCGATCAGCTCCTGGGGCAGGTCATAGTAAAAATCACTGGTCTTCATGCTGTTTCCTTCTCGTTACCGGACGCGGATGCCGGTGAAATAAAATTCCAAGATGTCGATGTAGTCGTAGCCCTGCTCCGCCATGGCCTTGGCGCCGTACTGGCTGAACCCCACGTTGTGGCCGTTTCCGGTTCCGGTGATGGTAATGCCGTCCCGGGAGGCGGTGCCGCCGCCGGAGGTGGAACCAGAGAGGGTCTCCCGCCCGTCGGCGGTGATGGCGGTGAGGTCCTCCCCGCTCAGGCGGCTGACGGTGCCGGTGCCGGTGATGGCGGACGCTCCGTCCAGGGAGGACAGGGTATTGGAGCCGCTGTTCACCGCGTAGCCGCCGCTGCCCCCTGTGCCGCCGGTGATGGTGAACCGGAGGCTGGGGACATTCTTGCCCAGGGTGGTGCTGTAGAAGGCCATCCGGGCGTTGTCGCCGGTCATGGTCAGCTCCCGGCCCCGGCTGTCCACAAAGGTCACGGAATACACGTTGCCCAAATCCGTATATTCTGATACATAGGCGTCCACCACATCCCCGATGCTGTAGCCGCTGTTCTGGAGGACCCAGGTCAGCTCGTCCCAGGTATAGGTGACGGTCCAGCTGTAGTTGGGGATGGAGATCCGGGCCTCATAGGGATCCTCCTTCCCCTGGAGATAGGGGATGTCGGTGCCCCAGACGTTCTCCGCGTCCTCGGTGGCACCGCCGTCGGAGGAGTGGTAGTAGGCCTCCGCCAGCTCTCCGTCGTAGTAGAGGCACTCCCCTTCCGTCTCCTCCACCGCCCGGTCCGTGGCAGAGGTGGCGGTGCTGACGCCGTAGTACACCTGGCAGTCGGTGGAGCTGCACACGTCAAAGCCATAGGCGGACAGGTGCTTGGCGTTGAGGCAGGCGAAGGTCCGGGCACATACCGCCTGGGCCTTCAGTGCCTCCAGATCCCAGTCCCCCGGCATCTCGGCGGGCAGGACGCCCTTCACATAGTCCTCCAGGTCCACCACGTTCACCACCTGGAGCCCGCCGCCGCTGACGGTGTACTCAAAGCCGCCCCGGTAGCGGTTTCCCCGGAACCAGGTGACCGGATCCCGGCCCTGGGGCATGACGGCCAGGGTGTCCTCCTCCGTCTCCCAGAGGACCTGGTCCGTTCCGGTGATGACCACCTGGATCCCGCCCCTGGACATGGGTTCCATGGTGATGGTGGTCTCGTCCGTCTCCCCCAGGGAGACGAAGGTCCGGTCGTCCTCGAAATAGCCGAACTCGTAGCCGCGGCCATCATCGTTTTCCAGGTTGGCGGAGGACATGACGGAGGAGCCGTACCGCAGCCCTACCTTCACCGTATCATTGGTGACGGCGGAGGCGCTGACGGCGCTGAGGGCAAAAAATGTCACAACCAGAGACAACACGACCAAGCCTTTTTTCATGGAACCTCCCCAAGCCATGCACCTTGACGAACACAAGGAAGTATGCTAGTATAAATACAAATGTCCGTGTTGGGAGTACATGCTTTTCATCTTCAATATGGAACATTATAGTACATCCCGGCGCCATATTCAACCAAAATCGACGGAAGGCGGTTTTCTCTTTCCGGCGCAACATGGGAGCAGGAGGCACATACTATGAAACAGTACAAAGTCGGAATCATCGGCGGCACCGGCATGGTGGGCCAGCGCTTCATCACGCTGATGGAGCATCACCCCTGGTTTCAGCTGACGGCCATCGCCGCCAGCGCACGCAGCGCCGGCAAACCTTACGCCGAGGCGGTGGCGGGCCGCTGGGCCCTGGACGTCCCCATGCCGGAGGAGGCCCGTGACCTGGTGGTCCTGGACGCGGAGGCAGACGCGGAGAAGCTGGCAGGCATGGTGGACTTCTGCTTCTGCGCCGTGGACATGAAGAAGGAGGACATCCGGGCTCTGGAGGAGAAGTACGCCAAGCTGGAGTGCCCCATCGTCTCCAACAACTCCGCCCACCGGTGGACCGACGATGTGCCCATGGTGGTGCCGGAGATCAACCCGGACCACCTGGCGGTGATCGAGGCCCAGCGCAAGCGCCTGGGCACCAAGCGGGGCTTCATCGCCGTGAAGAGCAACTGCTCCCTCCAGAGCTACGTCCCGGCCCTGCACCCCCTGAAGAAGTACGGCCTGGACAAAATCCTGGTGTGCACCTATCAGGCCATCTCCGGCGCCGGCAAGACCTTCCAGCGCTGGCCGGAGATGGTGGACAACTGCATCCCCTACATCGGCGGCGAGGAGGAGAAGAGCGAGCAGGAGCCCCTGAAGCTGTGGGGCCATATCCAGGACGGCAGGATCGTCAAGGCTGAGGGCCCCTCCATCACTGCCCAGTGCTTCCGGGTGGCCTGCCAGGACGGCCACATGGCCGCGGTGTTCATGAAGTTCGCGGACGGCAAGGCCCCCTCCATGGAGCAGATCAAGGCGGACTGGGCCGCCTTCCGGGGCGTGCCTCAGGAGCTGGCGCTGCCCTCCGCCCCCAAGCAGTTCCTTCACTACTTCGAGGAGCCGGACCGGCCCCAGACCCGGCTGGACCGGAACCTGGAGCACGGCATGGCTGTGTCCGTCGGCCGCCTGCGGCCGGACACCCAGTACGACTACAAGTTCGTGTGCCTCTCCCACAACACCCTGCGGGGCGCTGCGGGCGGCGCGGTGCTCCTGGCAGAGCTGCTGTGCGCCAAGGGATACATGGACTGATTCCATCTCATACATCCACAAAAGAGACGGCTTGCCGGAGTTGGCAGGCCGCCTCTTTTATCCTCAGACCTGCATCAAATTTAGGAATTGGAAATTTGAAATGGAGGTGTTCCGCCGCAGGCGGAACGATTTTGAATTTCCAAGATCCACCGGGCACCAAAATTTCTAATTCCCCATTTCCAGCTGAAAAGGAGCGTGTGTACATTGAAAAAGCCTCTCTTCACCGGGTCCGGTGTGGCCATTGTCACGCCCTTTACCAAAGAGACCGTGGATCTCCCCACCCTGGGGAAGCTGCTGGACTTTCAAATGAAAAACGGCACCGACGCCATCATCGTCTGCGGCACCACTGGCGAGGCCAGCACCATGAGCTACCGGGAGCGGATGCGGACCATCGAGTTCTGCGTGGACCACGTGGACGGGCGGCTGCCGGTGATCGCCGGCACCGGCTCCAACTCCACAGAGAACGCCCTGGCCCTGTCCCGGGATGCCGAGCGGGCCGGGGCCGACGGGCTACTGCTGGTGACGCCCTACTACAACAAGGCCAGCCAAGCCGGGCTCATCCGCCACTTCCAGGTGATCGCCGACGGCGTGGATGTGCCTGTAATCTTATACGACGTGCCCTCCCGCACCGGGGTCACCATCGCGCCGGAGACCTACGCGGAGCTGGCGAAGCACCCCAACATCAACGGCGTCAAGGAGGCGGGAGGCAATTTCTCCAACATCCAAAAGACCCGGAACCTGTGCCCGGGGGACTTCTCCATCTGGTCCGGCAACGACGACGAGACGGCGGCCATCTGTATGCTGGGGGGCAAGGGCGTCATCTCCGTGGTGGCCAATGTCCTGCCGGCGGAGATGCACCGTTTGACGGAGCTGTGCTTTGCCAATGACTTCTCCGCCGCGGGAAAACTCCAGCTGGAGCTGAAGGACCTCTGCGACGCCATGTTCTGCGACGTGAATCCCATCCCCGTCAAGACGGCCATGAACCTGCTGGGCTGGGACGTGGGTCCCCTGCGCCTGCCCCTGTGTGACCCCACGGAGGCGGGGGTGGCGAAGATCAAGGCGGCGCTGGAAACATACGGGCTGGTTCCGGCAGGTGCATGAAAACAGGCGGGAGATGTTCCCGCCTGTTCCGTCAGATGGCGCCCTGCTCTGCCTTCATCTCCGCCTCCTGCTGGCGGACGGCGGCCTCCATGGCCTCCAGGCTGTCCAGTGACAGCAGGCCGCCGAAGGCATAATTCTGCAACTCCAATCCGGGAATACCGGTCTGGAATTCCCCATTTTCCGTGCTGGCCAGCACCGTGCTGCTTTGCAGATACTCCCGCAGGTACCAAAAGAACTCCGCGATCCGCCCGGCGTCGAACTGGTGTCCATCCATGCCAAAATTGGTGTCGAAGGTCACCGCGTCCTTCATGCACAGGTACGTTTCCCAGTCTCCGCTCTCCGCCTGATAAAAGGCCACAACCTCATAGCCGTAGTCCGCCCAGCCCTGGTACATGGTGGGATGGAGAATCAGCAGAAGATCTTCGTCCCACAGCCTGATGGCAAACACACTCCCATAGCCGGGGTGTGTCAGAGCCAGGGAGTCTACTCCATAGGGCATCTGTCGAAGTTCCTGCCCATCCTGCCGAGTGATCCGCACCTCATACCAAGCCACGTTTCCGCTCCCCGGCTCTCCCACTGTCACCAGCTCCGTGGTCTCCGGCACACCGTCGTGGTCGAAGTCGTAGTCCTCCGAGAGTGCCTCCACGGTCTGTTCCAGGGTGGAGCCGGACAGCGTTCCGTCCTGGTTCGTGCGCACAGTACAGCGGTAGGTGTGGGGCTCCCCTGCGTCCCCTCCCCGGCCAACCGTCAGCTGCAGGGTATCCATGTCCAACCATGTGCCCCAGTCCTCCGGGAGAAATTCATACTCCGGGATGGGGCCGCCGTCCGGCAGGGTGAAATCCCAGCCAGTCCAGTAGGCGGTGGAGATGACCTTCATCTGGGTCCAGGTCCGGCCGCCATAGGCGATGGCCACCATATTGTTTGCCGGAGACCACCGCGCCGACTGCCAGAGCGCCCCTTGGTCCTGCCAGAGAAGTTCACCGGTCTCCGTGTCCACGATCTGCAGGAATTCCGGCACCACGTATCCGCTGACATACATCTCACTCTTTCCCGCTGTCCGGACCTGGAACCGCCCGTTGGGGGACAGGGTCTCTCCCTCCACCTGGGCTACCGGTGCGGCCTCCAGAGGCGCTTGGTACTCCGCCGTCTCCTGCCGCTGTGCCGCCATTTGGGGGGACGCCACCCCCGCTGTGACCGCCGTGATAACTGCCAGTGCCAACACGCCAAAAATCCGCCGTTTGTCCATGAAAAACCACCCCGCAAGCTGTCTTGGAAACAGTTTACAGGGTGGTTCTATCTTATGTCAACTACAATTCGGTAACAGTTCAGCCCTTCAGCCGGGAGAGCATCTCCTCCCGCTGGCCGGCAATATAGTCGTCATAAGTGCACATCTTGTCTATGAGCTTCCCATCCACGAACTCCATGATCCGGTCCGCGATGGTCTCCACGAACTCATGGTCGTGGCTGGCGAACAGGACCACGCCCTTGAAGTCGATGAGGCCGTTGTTCACGGCGGTGATGGACTCCAGATCCAGATGGTTGGTGGGCTGGTCCAAAATCAGCACATTGGATCCGAACAGCATCATCCGGGACAGCATACACCGGACCTTCTCCCCGCCGGAGAGGACCTTGACAGGCTTATACACATCGTCGCCGGAGAACAGCATCCGCCCCAGGAAGGACCGCTTGAAGGACTCGGTGTTCTCCTCCGCGTTGTCGGCGGTGTACTGGCCCAGCCAGTCCACCAGGTTCAGGTCGCAGTCGTTGAAGAAGGCGGAGTTGTCCAGGGGGAAGTAGCTGGTGGTGATGGTGGTGCCCCACTTGAAGGTGCCCGCATCCGGCTCCAGCTCCTCCATCAAGATCTTGAACAGCGTGGTGGTGGCGATCTCGTCCTCCCCCACAAAGGCGATCTTATCTCCCTTGTTCACCCGGAAGCTGATGTTGTCCAGCACCTTCCGGCCGTCCACGGTCTTGGTGAGGCCTTCCACCGCCAGGATCTCCTTGCCAGGCTCCCGGTCCATCTTGAAGCCCACGAAGGGATAGCGCCGGGAGGAGGCGGGCATCTCCTCCACCGTCAGCTTGTCCAGCAGCTTCCGGCGGGCGGTGGCCTGCTTGCTCTTGGACTTGTTGGCGGAGAAGCGGGAGACGAACTCCTGGAGCTCCTTGATCTTCTCCTCCTTCTTCTTGTTCTGGTCCCGGATCAGCCGCTGCATCATTTGGCTGGACTGGTACCAGAACTCGTAGTTGCCCACGTACATCTTGATGCCGCCGTAGTCCACGTCCACGATGTTGGTGCACACGGTATTCAGGAAGTGGCGGTCGTGGCTCACCACGATGATCAGGCTCTCGCAGTCCAGGATGAAGTCCTCCAGCCACTGGATGGCCTGGATGTCCAGGTGGTTGGTGGGCTCGTCCAGCAGGATGATGTCCGGCTTGCCGAAGAGGGCCTGGGCCAGCAGCACCTTCACCTTCTCCTTGGCGGTCAGCGTGCTCATCTCGCTGTACAGAATGTCCTCGGACAATCCCAGGCCCTGGATCAGGCGGCTCACGTCGCTCTCCGCCTCCCAGCCGTCCATGTCGGCGAACTCCGCCTCCAGCTCGCTGGCCTTCACGCCGTCCTCGTCGGTGAAGTCCTCCTTGGCGTAGAGGGCGTCCTTCTCCTTCATGATGTCATAGAGCCGCTGGTTCCCCATGATGACCGTGTCCAGCACGGTGTACTGGTCGTACTGGAAGTGGTCCTGCTTCAGCACGCTCATCCGCTGGTCCTTGGAAATCACCACCTCGCCGGTGGTGGGCTCCAGGTCCCCGGAGAGGATCCGCAGGAAGGTAGTCTTGCCCGCCCCGTTGGCGCCGATGATGCCGTAGCAGTTGCCGGGGGTAAACTTCAGGTCCACGTGCTTGAACAGGGTCTGTCCGCTGAAATTGAGACTGACATCGTTGACTGTGATCATACGCGTTTCCTTGTTTCCTCTTTCGTGATTTCGTATTTCATGGAGGCAGCAGGCGCATCAAACACGCCTGCTGTCTGCCAATGATCCGGTTTTCAGCCCTCTTCCGCGATCTTGCGGCCCATGAGGGTGCCCATGACGGAGGCCATCATCAATCCCCGGGTCCAGCCGGAGCTGTCACCCAGGCAGTGGAGGCCCTGGAGGCTGGTGTTGAAGTCGGTGTCCATCTTCACCCGGTTGGAGTAGAACTTCAGCTCCGGGGAGTACAGCAGCGTCTCATAGGCGGCGAAGCCCGGCACCACGTAGTCCATGGCCTGGATGAAGTTGATGATGTTGATCATGGCCCGGTATGGCATGGCGGCGGTGATGTCGCCGGCCACGGCGTCCGGCAGGGTGGGCTTGATGTTGGACTGGGCCAGCTCCTTCTGCCAGGTGCGCTTGCCGTCCAGGATGTCGCCGAACCGCTGGACCAGGATCTGGCCGTTAGCCAGCATATTGGTCAGCTCGCCCACCTTCTGGGCGTAGGCGATAGGCTGGTTGAAGGGCACGGAGAAGTTGTGGGAGCACAGGATGGAGAGGTTCGTGTTGTCGCTCTTCAAATCCTTGTAGGAGTGGCCGTTCACCACCGCCAGGTTGTTGTCGTAGTTCTCCTGGCTGACGAAGCCGCCGGGGTTCTGGCAGAAGGTGCGGACCTTGTTCTTGAAGGGCTTGGGATAGCCCACCAGCTTGGACTCGTACAGCACCCGGTTCACCATCTCCATGACCTCGTTGCGGACCTCCACCCGGACGCCGATGTCCACGGTGCCGGGGGCGTGGGCGATGTTGTGCTCGGCGCAGAGCTTCTCCAGCCAGTCGGCGCCCCGGCGGCCGGTGGCCACCACGGTGTGCTTGGCATAGATCTCCAGATCGGTCTTGCCGTCGGAGATGGCCACGCCCTTACAGACATCGTTCTCCAGGATCAGATTGCTGCACTCATAGCCGAAGTACATCTCCACCCCGTGGTCCTGTAAGTACCGCTCGATGGCCAGGTAGATGCCCTGGGCCTTCTCGGTACCCATGTGACGGATGGGACAGTCCACCAGCTTCAGCCCCGCCTGGATGGCCCGGCGGCGGATCTCCTTCCGCTCCTCCTCGTGGCCCAGGCCCTCGATGTGCTCGTCCGCGCCGAACTCCAGATAGATCTGGTCGGCGTAATTGATGGTCTCCTGGGCCAGATCCGCCCCGATCAGGGTGGGCAGGTCGCCGCCCACCTCATAGCTGAGGGAGAGCTTGCCGTCGGAGAAGGCGCCGGCGCCGGAGAAGCCGGTGGTGATGTGGCAGTAGGGCTTGCAGTTCACGCACTTGCGGGTCTTGTCCTTGGGGCAGTGGCGCTTTTCCACCGGCTGTCCCTTTTCCACCATGACGATTTTCTGATGGCTGCCCTTCTTGATCATCTCCAGGGCGGTGAAGATACCGGCGGGGCCGGCGCCAACGATGACAACGTCTGCGTTCATAGTCTTCTCTCCTCGCTTTTCCTCATTTGGCTGACAGGTCCACCCCGCGGCGCACCAGGGAGTACGGCGGCACCGCCTTGGGGAGGTCCATGTAAAATTTCATCTGTGGATTGCGGGGCTCCTCCAGGGGCGCCCCCATCTCGTCCCGCATCTCCGGCACGGTCATGGAGAAGGGCCGCAGGTCCGGCCCCACAACCTCCACCGTGTCCCCGGCACGGAACTTGTTCCGCAGGGACAGCACGGCGTGCCCGGCGCTGTCGCAGTCCGTCACCACCGCCGCCACCTGCCACTCCCGGACATAGCGGGAGGTGGCATAGTACTGGCCCGGCGGTCCGTAGTAGAATCCGGTGGAGTAGGGTCGGTGGCTCACGTGCTCCACCTCGTCCCGCCACACAGGATCCACGGGCTCCCCTGCCGCCGCCGCATCCAGGCAGTGGCGGTAGGCCCCGGTGACGATGGCCGCGTAGTAGGCGGACTTGGCCCGGCCCTCGATCTTCAGACTGGAGAGGCCCGCGCCGCACAGATCCTCCAGGTGGTCGATCATGCACATATCCCGGGAGTTCAGGATATAGGTGCCCTGCGCATCCTCAAAGACCGGGAAGTACTCCCCCGGCCGCTTCTCCTCCACCAGGGCGTACTGGTACCGGCAGGGCTGGGCACAGGCGCCCCGGCTGGAGTCCCGGCCGGTCATATAGTTGGAGAGCAGGCACCGCCCCGAGTAGCTGACGCACATGGCGCCGTGGACGAAGGCCTCGATCTCCAGGTCCGCCGGGGTCTTGTCCCGGATGGTGCGGATTTCCTCCAGACTCAGCTCCCGGGCCAGGATCACCCGGCTGGCCCCCAGGTCGTGCCAGGCCCGGGCGGTCTCGTAGTTGCAGATGCTGGCCTGGGTGGAGATATGCCGCTGGCACCTGGGAGCATACTTTCCCGCCAGGGAAAAGGCCCCCAGGTCCGCCACGATCAGGGCATCCACCCCGGCGTCGCTCAGCCGCTCCAGATGCTCCGGCAGGCGGGCCGCCTCGTCGTTCCGGGGCATGGTATTGATGGTGCAGTGGACCCGGACGCCGTGGCTGTGGGCGAAAGCCACCGCTTCCGGCAGCTCCTCGTCGGAGAAGTTCCCGGCAAAGGCCCGCATTCCGAAGCTGGTGCCCGCCAGATACACCGCATCCGCGCCGTAGAGCACGGCCATTTTCAGCCGCTCCATGTCCCCCGCCGGGGCCAGCAGCTCCGGCTTGCTCTGTTTAACCGCCATAGGAGCTGCTGTTCACAAAGGCGTTGTGCTCCGCCAGGGTGGTGGAGAAGTGGTGGAGCCCGTCAGTGCCCAGGGCGTAGTAATAGTAATCCGTGTTGGCGGGATTCAGCGCCGCGTCGATGGAGGCCAGGCCCGGGTTGGAGATGGGCGTGGGGGGCAGGCCCGCGTTCTGGTACAGGTTATAGGGGGAGTCGGTCTGCATGTCCGCGCTGGTGATGGGGCCGGTGTGGTCCGGCAGCGCATAGAGCAGAGAGGCGTCGATCTGCAGCAGGCCGTAGGTCCCCTGCTTGTTGCCGGAGCCCTCCAGCCGGTTGTAAATGACAGAGGCGATGTTGGCCTGATCCGTGCCGTCGGTCTCCTCCTCGATCAGGGAGGCGATGGTGATGATCTCCTGCAGGGAGTAGCTGGACTCCTCCACCTGGGTCATCCGATCCTCGTCCATGCGGCTGACAAAGTTGCGGATCAGCCGGTCCAGGGCGTCCTCGGCGTTATGGCCCACATAGAACTCATAGGTGTCCGGGAAGAGGAAGCCCTCCAGTCGGCTCAGGTCCTCGGATTCGTTGTCGATGAAGTCGTAGTCAAAATCGCCGGTCTGGGCGGCCTCGGTCAGGGCCTCCTCCGTGTTGACGCCCTTTTCCGCCAGCAGGGCGATGGTCTGGCGGACGGTGTAGCCCTCCGGAATGGTGACGGTCACCGTCTCCGCGCTCAGGTTGCCGGAGGAGCTGCGCATCCCAGCGATCAGGGCGTGGTAGTCCATGTCGGTGTTCAGCTCATAGGTGCCGATGCCCACCTCTTCGCTGGCGCCGGTGACGGCCGCGAACAGGCGGAAGAACCACTTGTAGCGGATCAGTCCGGCGTCCTGCAGCTTTTCCGCGATGCTGCCCATGTCGTCATCCGCGGTGATCTCAATGGTGATCTTGGTGGTGGAGGGGATGTCCCGGCTGAAAGCACACAGGTCGCTGGACAGCAGCCAGCCCAC
>OODJ01002521.1_pt1 | contig 12189 bp, 10 predicted proteins | sample 1671611 | NCBI WGS metagenome assembly OODJ01 (sample SAMN06348174, study PRJEB24527) | human gut metagenome | biome: human gut; feature: ankylosing spondylitis patient; material: feces | host: Homo sapiens | place: China | collected 2015-10 | reverse complement strand
GCAAGGGTCGGGGACAACGGGATGAAAATGCAGATCGTGAAGATCGGATTTGGAGACAGACAATGAAATACGCAGGGATGCCCTTTGGGATGTGTGTGCTGATGAAGGTACTGGGGCTGTACGACCTGACCCCTGCCCTGTGCCATCTGGACTACACCATGAGCGAAGCGGGCGGTGTGACGAACTTTGTGCGGCAGTACACCCTTGCCTCCGGCGGGCCCTACTGCGACTGCGGGTACAAAAAGGGTATAGAAAAACCATAAGTCATCTGCCACGCTCAGCGGAGCAAAAACCACACACCCAGCAGGATCGCAAGGAAAATCAGGTTGGACAGGGTGAACAGCCCAAAATACTGCTTCTTCCCCTGTGGCAGCTCCCGTGCAATCTGCCGGTAGGAAATAAGACTGGCCATGGATGCGATCAAAGTGCCAAGACCTCCCAGATTGGTACCGATAATAAGGGCTTGTGTCTCTGCCGTGAACCCGGACAGCAGCAGGGCGGCGGGAACATTACTGGTGACCTGCGAAGCAAGAACCGCCACCAGCACTTCCCGGCCGGTCAGAAACTCCTGCAGCCAGCCGGAAAAGGCCGGAATGCGCCCCAGATTGCCAATGAAGATGAAAAAAGCCACAAAGGTCAAAAGCAGGGAATAGTCCACTGCCCGTAAGGTGTGCGGGTCTGCAAAAAGAACGCAGACGAGTACAGCGGCAAAGGCGATGCCATAGGGCAGCACCCGGATCACGGACAGCAGGCAAACGGCAAACAGAACCAGATACAGCAGGATGATCTTCTGATCCCCCTGAGATGCAGAAGAAGAAACAAGCTCGTCCACGGAGAGGGCGGCAGAGGTTTTCCGGCAGACCATTGCTGCCCAAGCCAGCAGCAGGAGCAGAGAGACTAGGGTGTAGGGCAGCATAAGAAGCACAAATCCCCCGATGCTCATGCCGCTTTTTCCGTAAAGATAGAGGTTCTGCGGGTTGCCGATGGGGGTCAGCATGCTGCCAAGGTTTGCCGCAATGGTCTGCATACAGACCACCGGGACCAGAAGGGAGCGGCGGACATCCGCTCCCAGACGACTCAGGACCACGAACGTAAAGGGAACGAAGGTCAGCAGGGAAACATCGTTGGTGATGAACATGCTTCCAAAAAAGCACAACCCGACCAGTACCAGCGTCAGCTGAAAGGTGCTGTGGGTGCGGGACAGCAATGCCCGGCCCAGTCCATCAAAAAAGCCCTGCCGCCGCAGCCCGGCCATGACCGTCATCAGGGAAAACAAAATCGCCAGCGTGCGCAGGTCGATGTAGCCGAGATACTGCGCATCCGGCGGAACAAAGAAGGCGGAGACAACGGCCAGCACAGCGGCTGCGGTGAGGACCGTTTCCTGCTGAATGAATTGTTTGAGTTTCATAGAGACACATCCTTGTAGTTGTAAAGGCTGCCCTGCTACGGTGCCGGACGGCTTTTTTTTCGTATTTCAGAGCAACAGCTCAAACAACCCGATCATCAGCGGCATGGTCAGGATGGAAAGCAGCGTGCTCAGGACATAGATCGCGCTGGAATGAGAAGCATCCCGGTCATAGAGCTGTGCCATGGAGGTGACTGTTGCACAGGCGGGGGTAATGGCAGAAAGGTAGACCGTCATCAGGATGGACTTGCCGTCCGGGATCCAAAGGGATGCGTGAACTGCCCAAAGCAGCAGAACGATGACCAGCGGAACACCCAGCAGACGCAGAAATACCGGCAGATAGTTGCGCGGGGTGCAGAAAACCTTTTTCAGGGGCACTTCCGCAATGGCCATGCCTGCCAGCAGCATTCCCATGGGGCCGATCATATTGCCGACACTGCTCAGTGTGCTGGTGATCGGGGCAGGCAGCGAGACGTGCAGCAGGTACAGTACAGCACCGGCCGCAATGGCGATCAGGTTGACATTGGTAAGGAGCTTGCGCCATTCCAGCCGGGCAGACCCCTGCAGGCAGGCGCTTGCATGGGTCCAGAGCAGCACCAGCTGTACAATGACAAAGGCGCAGGAGTAGACAACATATTCCTCCCCCAGCAGGGCCTGCACGATGGGAATGACCAGCGCGGCGGCATTGCTGTAAATGATATTGACCTGCTCCACGGCGTCCAGCTTGAGAGCTTTGCGGAACAGCGCATTCAGAAGCAGAAATACAACGTGCATTCCAACGGCGATGCCCATGGAATAAAGCAGCCCGGTGCGGATCTCCGGTGTATCCTTGATCTGAAAGGCGTTCAGAACGACACAGGGCATGACCAGATAGACGAAGACCACAGACAGCACCTTGCTGTCCGATGCCTTCAACAAGCCGGTTTTTACAACGGCATATCCCATCAGCAGAATCAGAAATAGCTGCGCGATCTGCTGCATCAATAAAAGGCTGATTTGCATTTGGATCTCCTCTTTTGCAATTCGTTTTTGCAGCACAATCCTACTCCATTAGCGGGGCATCGTCAAGAGAAAACAGAAAAAATGCGATCTGAATAAGAAAAAACGGATGGCTCCGCAGAACCATCCGATAAAACTGGTATCATCAGTCTTTCCGATACTTATACGCACCCTCAATGGCGTGGATCAGATCCACGATCAGGCTGTTATAGGGCACTGACACATTGTTTACAGATTCTGCTCGTCCGGTTTCCCAAAAGCCTGCGGCTTAAGCAAGAATTCCGGTGGACTGCAAAAACAGCACCAGCATCATCACCGGAGCAACGTATCGGATCATCACCCGGTAGAGTTTCTTGCGGCGGAAGGTCTCGCCGTTGCGCTGCATCTCGTCAATGACGTAATCCGGTGTCATGACCCAGCCAATCAGGATGGTGGACAACAGGGCAATGAAAGGCATCATAACACTGTTGCTGACATAGTCCATGATATCCAACAGCTGACCCACCGATCCGTTGGGGAGCTGTACTTCAAAATAGAAGATGCTGTAACCCAGCGCAATGATGGCAGAAGCGGCCAGATAGATGACCGCCAGCACAAGCACCGTCTTTTTGCGGCCCGAGTGGAAGATCTCCATGCAGTTGGCGGTGATGGATTCCAGCACCGAGATGCAGGAAGTGAGAGTGGCAAAAATAGCAGTGACAAAGAACAGGATGCCCACGAAGGTACCGGCCTTGCCCATAGCGGCAAACACCTTGGGCAGCGAGACGAACATCAGGCTGGGGCCTGCACTCATGCCCTCGGTACCGGAGAACACATACACGGCAGGAATGATCATGGCACCGGCCAGCAGAGCCACGCCGGTATCGAAGATCTCGATCTGATTCACCGCTTTGTTCAGGTCTACGTCCGGTTTGACGTAGGAACCGTAGGTGATCATAATGCCCATGGACACGCTGAGGGAGAAGAACAGCTGGCTCATGGCGTCCAGCAAGATCTGCAAAAAGCGGCTGACGGTCAGCCCTTCCATGTGCGGGGTCAGGTAGTAGCGCAGACCCTCCAGACCGGTGCGCATCTGGCCGGAAGCGTCCTCGTGGCGCAGGGTGAGGGCGTAACCCGCAATCACCACCACCAGTACCAGCAGAATGGGCATCATGTAGCGGGACACCCGCTCAATGCCTCCCTCCACGCCGTTGTACACGATGAAAGCAGTCACGCCCATGAACAGCAGAGCGAACACCACAGGCGACACCGGCGAGGTAATGAAGCTGGTAAAATAGCCGTCCTCCGCAGCGGCGGCAGACTGCCCGGTGAGGTAGACCACCGCATATTTCGTGATCCACCCACCGATGACGGCATAGTAGGTCATGATCAGAACTGGCACCAGAAAGGTTAGGATGCCGAGGAATTTCCACTTGGGGCGCATGGTCTCGTAGGCGCGGATGGCACTCTGCTTGGTGTGGCGTCCGATGGCGATATCCGAGGTGAGCAGGGTAAAACCGAAGGTCAGCACCAGCACCAGATACACCAGCAAAAACAAACCGCCGCCATCCTTTGCGGCAAGGTACGGGAACCGCCACAGGTTGCCGACACCCACCGCACTTCCGGCGGCAGCAAGGACAAATCCGATTTGTCCGGAGAAACTGCTTGCTTTCTTTTCCATGATTCTCAAACTCCTATCCTAAAAACCTATTGTAATATAGGATAACATGAAGTATCATATCAGTAAACCCAATAAAATTACTACGACCTATAAATTTTACTTATGGAGCGTTTGCAATGCGGGAACAGAAAGACCGATACGAGATATTCTTGAAAGTATGCGAAACGGGCAGCTTTTCCAAAGCAGCGGAGGCACTGAACTATACCCAATCCGGCATCAGCCAGATGATGGCGGGGTTGGAAGAAGAACTGGGCGTGAAGCTGTTCGCCCGCATCAACCGGGGCGTGACCCTGACCGACAACGGGACACGTCTTTTGCCCTACGTCCGGGAACTGGCCAACCAGAAGAACCGGCTGCGGCAGGCTGCGTTCAATATCAACCACAAGGTGGAGGGCAAGCTGCGGGTGGGCAGCATTTCCAGCATCACAACGCTCTGGATGCCGGAAGTCGTGCATTATTTCAAGGAAAACTACCCGAAGGTGAAGATTGAAATTCTGGACGGCAACTATGATGAAATCCGGGAATGGATCATCCGTGGACAGGTAGACTGCGGTTTTCTCTCGTCCATTGTGGCAGACGACCTGAAATTCTACCCGCTCCGGGACGACCCGCTGTGCGCTGTGTTCCCGGAGGGGCATCCACTGGCTGAACGCTCCAGCGTAACGCTGCCACAGCTGTTTCAGTATCCGCTCATCATTGAAACGCCCGGCTGTGATAACGACATCCAGCACCTGATGCTCAAATGCCCGGTGAAGCCGAATATTTCATACAGCTTCCGGGACGATACCCTCATCATGGCGTTCGTGCGCAGCGGGCTGGGCGTGACCATCTCGCAGGAACTGGTGATGCAGGCGTTCGGCTGCCCCGGTGTGGTGTCCCGCCCGCTGGAGCCTGCCTGCTGCCGGACATTGGGGCTGGCGTTTTCCAAGACGGCAAGCTCGGTGGTGAGCCAGATGCTGCTGGAATATCTGAGATCCACCCGGCAGCGAAAGGAAACACTGAAGATAAAATAAGAACAAAGCGCGGAGAACGGTATAAAAGCCGCTCTCCGCTTTCCCGGCAGCTGCTCCTTGATCTCCTTGGAGATGACCGCCTGAAAATCGCGCACGATGGTGGGGAGCAGTTCCCTGCACCCTCAAAGGACTTTCTCTGTTGTCATTCTGCCTGTATCTCTTCCACCAGCGGCAGATAGTCGGCACAATATTTCCGGTACAGCGGCTGTACCAGCTGCCGGAAGTTCTGCATTTCCTCTTTGGGCAGCGGCAGTTCCCGGCACCCGCCAGCCAATGCCGCTTCTCGGGCGGCAGTTTCTTCCTGTGCCCAGAGTTGGCGCTCGTATTGCGCCGATGCCCGGGCGCATTTCTGCAGAATCTGCTGGTACTCCTCCGGCAGTGCATCCCATGTGCGGCCGGAAGCCAGCTGCACCTCCGGTACGCGGCTGTGCTCATCGGCCATGTAGTACCGCGCCACCTTGTAGTGCTCCATGGAATAGTAGGCCGGCCAGTTGTTTTCGGCGGCATCGATCTGCCCGGTTTCAAGCGCCGAGTAGACGTCGCTGTAAGCCGTGGTCTCCGGCACTGCACCCAGCAGGCGGATCATGTCGATCACGATCTGCGAATCCTGCACGCGGATGGTCTTGCCCTGCAGATCGTTCAGGCTGCGCACCGGCTGACGGGCATAAAACGAGCGGGCACCCGCGTCGTACCAGCTCAGGCCCACCCGCCCATGCGCGGTAAAGTCCTGCAAAAACTCTGCTCCGATGCTGCCATCCAGCACACGCCACATATGGTCGGCATTCCGGTAGAGATACGGCAGCAGCAGTACGTTGAGCCGGGGCAGATCGTCTGTGGCCACCGAAAGCGACACACGCGCAAAATCTACGCCGCCAATGGCAAGCTGCTCCCACACCTGCTGCTCTGAGCCGTACTCGCCGTTTGCTTTGACCTGAATGACCACCTTGCCCCCGGTCTGCTGCTGCACAAGGCTCGCAAAATACTGTGCGCCTTGTGTGGTGGGGTACCCGGCGGGCTGGTTGTCGGCATAGGTCAGCACATAGTCCGGTGTGGTCTGCGGCTTTGTGCCACAGCCTGCCAGCTGCAAGGCTGCAAAGCCCAGCCCGGCTAAAAAGGTCCGTCTGCGCATGGTGTCTCCCTCCCTTTGCAGATAGTATAGCGCACAAGACTGCCTTTGTGCAAGAGACAAGAAAAGGCGGTGCCTGCCGCAAAGCAGGTACCGCCTTTTTAGGAGAAGAAGAATAAGAACAAGAAGGAGATGTCTCAGTTACATCAGGCCCATTGCCTGCGGCAGTGCGGTAGACACTGCCGGGATAAAGGTGACCAGCAGCAGTCCGCCGATGATGGCCACATAGTACATAAGCATATACGGCATGACCTTGGAAAGCGAGGTGCGCCCCACCTTGATACCCACGAACAGGGCGTTGCCCACGGGCGGGGTGATGTTGCCGATGCACAGGTTATACACGAGGATCAGACCGAAATGGATGGTGCTCATGCCAAAGCTCTGGCAGATGGGCAGAAACAGCGGAGTGAAGATGAGGATGGCCGGGGTCACATCCATGAAGGTGCCGGACACCAGCAGGATCACGTTCATGATGAGCAGGATGATGTGCTTATTGCTGGTCAGGCTCAGCAGGGCTGCTGCCACAGCATCCGGGATTTGCAAAAAGGCCATGACCCAGCCCAGAATGTTGGAGACACCCACAAGGAACACCACCATGCCAGACATCTTGGCAGAATCCACGATGATCTTCCACAGGCTTTTCAGGTTGATGGAGCGGTAGCAGAAAGCCAGCACCAGTGCATAAACGACCGCGATGGCAGAGCCTTCGGTGGCAGAGAACACGCCGCCGATGATGCCGCCGATGACCACGATAATCAGGGAAAGAGAAGGCAGAGCGCGCAGGGTGCAGATGCCGAGATTTTTCCAGTCAAACTTGCCGGGTGTGCCCTTGTACCCCAGCTTGACAGCCAGCAGCACACCCACCACGCAGCAGCACAGCGCCCAGATGATGCCGGGAATGTAACCCGCCATGAACAGCGCAGCCACAGAGGTGCCGCCGGACGCCAGCGAGTAGGTGATCAGGGCATTGGACGGCGGGATCAGCAGGCCGGAGCAGGAGGAAGCAGCGTTGGTGGCAGCGGTCACGGCGGGGTCGTAGCCCTGCTCGTCGGCACCGTCGCGGATCATGGAGCCAACGGCAGCAGCCGCAGCGGATGCAGAGCCGGAGATGGCACCGAACAGAGCGTTGGTGCCGATATTGGTCACCAGCAGTGCACCGGGCAGCTTGCCCAGAATGGCCATGACGAAATCCACCAGACGCTTGGCGATGCCGCCCTGATTCATGATGTTGCCGGCCAGAATAAAGAACGGGATGGCGGTCAGGCTGAACTTGCTCATGCCCACAAAGGTGCGCTGGGCAGCGGTCAGCACGGCCACGTTCAGGTCGATGGAAGAAAGAATGGCAGTCAGAGAAGAGACTGCAATGGCGTACGAGATGGGCACGCCGAGGAACAGCAGCACCAGCAGCACTGCCAGAATTACGAGTAACGCTTGAATTGCCACAGCTTAGTCCTCCTTGTTTTCCTTGTCGGCATCGGCAGCCATTTCGGCTTCCACCTTTGCAAAGTCTGCATCCTCCGGGGCATCCAGACAGATGGAGCCGTTGGCGATGCCGATAATGTTCAGCACGGAATATACCAGAATGATCACGCCGCAGATGGGCATGACCCAGTAGAACACGCCCACGGCAACGCCCAGCGAGGAGGTCTGCTGTCCCATGGCCAGCTGGGACACCTGAAAACCGCCGAACACCAGAATGGTGGCGGAGAAGAGAAAGGCGATGACCTCGGCAAAGATGTGGAACGCCTTGCGCATGGTGGGGTTGAACCGGTCCACCAGCACGGGAATGTTCATGTGGCCGCGCTCGCCGGAGACGATGGTGGCACCCAGCATGGTGCTCCAGCCGAACAGATAACCCACCAGCTCTTCCGACCATGTGGAGGGAGAGTTGAAGATGTAACGCACGATGACCTGATAGGTGGTCAGCACCACCATAACTGTCATGCTCAGACCTGCCAGCAGGTTGAGCACCTTGTTCAGGGTATTTCTCAGTTTTTCCATGATGCTCCTCCTCAGTCCGCAGTATGGGCAGCGTTGTGCTGCTGGATCAGGTCATAAATGGGCTGCAATTCCGGGTTTGCTGCCAGCACGGAATCGTGCAGGGGAGCCATAGCCTCCTGAAACGGTGCAGTGTCCGGGTAAATAAAGTTGACGTGCTGCTCATTCTCGGCCTTGTCTTTCGCCTCAGCCACAGCATCCTCCCAAGCGTCCTGCTCGGTGCGCTTCACGATCTGGAAGCCCTCTTCAAAGATCGCGCGCTCCTCATCGCTGAGCTCGTTCAGGAAGGCGTAGTTTGCCACCAGCAGGTCCGGCACCATCTGGTGCATATCATAGGAGTAATACTTGCAGATATCGCCGTGACCGTTATCGGTCAGAGCCAGCTCGTTGTTCTCGGCACCATCCAGAATACCGGCCTGCAGCGCGGTGTACACATCGCCGAAGCCCATGGGGGTAGCGGTGCCGCCCAGCAGACGCATCATTTCCACATTGGTGGGCGACTGCTGTACGCGGATCTTCAGACCCTTCAGGTCGGAGGGCTGGTTGATGGGGGTCTTGATGGTGTAGAAGTTGCGGGTGCCGGCATCCAGCCATGCCACCGTTTCCAGACCGGCCTTGGAAGTGGTCTTGAAAATGGGGTCCGTCACCTCGGGGTCATCCATGGCCTCGTGGTAGGCTTCCACGCTGGAGAACAGGTAAGGCAGGTTGAAGATCTGGTATTTGGCGCTGAAGGTCTCCATAATGGCATTGGACGCCACCACAAAGTCGATGGCACCGGTCTGGGTCAGCTGCACCATTTCGGTCTGGGAGCCCAGCAGCTCGCTGGGGTACACCTCCACGCGGTACTTGTCGCCCAGCTTCTCGTTGATATAGTTGGCGAAGGCTTCCAGTCCCAGATGATCCGGGTGGGTCTGGGACTGCACATGGCCGATGCGCACGATCTTGCGGTCGTCATCGGAGCCGGCGCCGCAGCCGGTAAGCATCATGCTGCTGGTCAGTGCCGCCGCGCCCATCAGCGACAGAAACGTTCTTCTCTTCATGAATGGCATCCTCTCTTTTCGCGTTTTTTCTGTGATTTTATTTTAACAACTCGTTCATTTTTGCGAAACCGGATTATTTTGTGAAACGCAGCACGATTTTGTCTTTGTTGTATCCAAGTACAATTTTTGTGTTTTGCGGACGAAAGAAACTGGCAAAAATAAAGAAGCGCCCGTCCCTCTCCTGCTGACAGGCAGGAAAGAACGAGTGCTTCTTTTGGATCCGAGTTATCCCTGTACCGCTTTTTCCGCTGCGGCTACGCGGTATTCCGAAGGGGTCTGGCCGGTCAGGCGCTTGAACACCCTTGTAAAATAGTTGGCGTCGCTGTAACCCACAGCAGCGCCGATATCCTTCAGGCTCAGGCGCGGGTCCAAAATCAGCTGGCGCGCCCTGTTCACCCGATATTCGTTCAGGTAGGCCGAAAAGTTCACCTTAAAGCACTGCTTGAACAGCTTGCAGAAGTAAGCGTCCGAGTAGCGCAGCGCAGCGGCGGCATCCTGCATGGAGATATCCTCCCCATAGTGGGCGTCGATGAAGCGGCTGATCTCGGCACGGATGATGGCGGTGCGCATATCCTCATCCTCTTCCCGGCGGAGGGGCTCTGCAGGCGCAGGGGGCTGTGCTGGGCGGGCAGGCAGCTGCACCGACACCTGCCGGATGGCATCTTCCACCGCGAATACCAACTCCTGCTCGTTGTAAGGCTTGAGCAGATAGTCCAGCGCCCGCACAGAGATCGCCTGCCGCGCATAGTCGAACTTATCAAAGCCGGTCAGGAACAGGATGGCGCAATTTTTGTCTGTTTCGCGGATCTTGCGCGCCACCTCCAGCCCGGTGAGACCCGGCATTTCAATGTCCAGCACAGCCGCCTGCGGCGCTTCGCGAGCGAAAATTTCCAGAGCCTCTCTGCCGTTTTTTGCCTCATACAGGCTTATCAGATCTCCCAGATACTTCTGCAAGGTCCTGCACAGCACTTTGCGCTCGATCAATTCATCCTCTGCCACCAGCAATTTGCACTTCACGAGAGCGTCTCCTCCTTTTCCTCCGGCTGCTGCGTTTGCGGCAGTTCAAACCGCACCACAGTGCCATGACCTGCGCGGCTGTACACCTGCATTTTACCGCCCGGATACAGCATCCCGATGCGGCGGGAAATGTTTCCAAGGCCGATGCTGCGGCCGGTCTGCTCGCTCTGGGCAATTTTGGTTTGCACGGCGTCCAGCTCCTCTGGGGTCATCCCCTTGCCGTTGTCCGCGACCGTGAGCACCAGCACCTTGCCCTGCATCCATGCCCGCAGCAGGATGCGTCCGCCTTCCTCGCGGGACTTGAGCCCGTGCGAGTAAGCGTTTTCCACCACCGGCTGCAGCATAAAGGACGGCACCAAAACCGCCGCAGGCTGCACCTGAATGCTTTTTTCTACGGTAATGCGTCCATCAAACCGCATCTGCTGCAGATAAATGTAGTCCTCCAGCCCGTCCAGTTCCTCTTCCAGCGTGATCTGCTGGCGCTTGGTGCGCAGGTTGTGCCGGAACAAACTGCCCAGATGCACGATCATCTGGTCGGTGGTGGAAGCATCTTCCAGCCGCGCCATGCAGGAGATCATGTTCAGGGTGTTGAACAAAAAATGCGGGTTTACCTGACTTTTAAGCACCTCCAGCCGGGTGTGTTCCAGATCCTTTTCCAGCGCAAGGTTCCGCACTTCTTCCCGGTGCAAGGCCTGCTGCGTGGTCAGCTGCTGCGCCATGGCGTGTTTCATCTGGTTGAAGGTGGCCGTCAGCCGCCCCACCTCGTCGCTGCTTTTCACCGGTAGGTCCGGGCTGGAAAAATCTCCCTCGGCAATGCTGCGGGAAGCCTGCGCCAGCCGCAGCAGCGGACGCACCACCGCGCGGCTCAGCACCCGGATGAGCAGCATCAGCACAGCCGCCGTCAGGAACAGCCCCAGATACAGCCACGGCAGATGCCGGATGTGAGCCGCCGTGCTGCTGTAAAGGGCGTTTTCCTGTTCCAGCGTGGCCTGTGTCAGCCGCAGCGCATACTCGGCAAGGTAGTCCTGCAAAGCCATCACATGGTACATCTGTTCAATATAGGTATCTGCTGAGGGCGAAAGCTGCAAAAAGGCATCCCGCTCCTGCCGGTAACCCGCGTACCCCTGCAAAAGGTTCCATGTGCGGGCATAGCGTTCTTCGCCGATACGGGCGTAATCGAAGGGCAGGGCCGCAAGGCTTTGCTCGGAAGCGGTGCAGGCGGCGGTATAGGCTTGTTCGGTTTCAGAAGTAGGCTGGCGCACATAGCGCGCAAAGGCCTGTGCTTCGTCCTTGAGGGCGTTCTGCACCGTGTAGCAGACGGCGTTGTCGGCCAGCAGCGTATCAAAGGAGTGCACCGTCCATTGACCTGCCATGGTAGCAATGCCGGTGGAAAGCATTGTGACCAGCAAAATCGCGGCAAGCCATGCCGTGACCCTGCTGCGCAGGGAAATACCGTCCTGCGTGGTTTTGTTCCGTGCCATACGCTTTCCCTCCTGCCCTTGCAGCACCCAGTCTTTTTTATAAGATAAGTATAATAATCTCCCGGGAAAAGTGCAACTGCAAAAAAAGCACCGGTTTCCACAAAGAAGCCGGTGCTTGCAGGCAGTGTACCAAGCGGTCAACGGGTCAACAGCTCAAAGTGGTTCCGCTTGGTGACCAGCAGCCCTTCTTTTTGCAGCTTGGAAAGCTCCACCGACATGGCGGCACGCTCCACGCAGAGAAAATCCGCCAGCTGCTGACGGTCAAAGGGGATGTCAAAGGAAAGGGAGGACTGCCGGATGGATTCGGCGGACAGGTAGGACAGCAGCTTTTCCCGGGTGGTCCGCTTGCTGACATGGGTGATCTTATCGTTAAAAAGCAGTATTTTGTTTGCCAGAACGCTGACCAGATTGCGGATGAGTTTCTGGTGATGGTCGCAGGCGGTGGGGCAG
>OODJ01002511.1_pt1 | contig 12229 bp, 6 predicted proteins | sample 1671611 | NCBI WGS metagenome assembly OODJ01 (sample SAMN06348174, study PRJEB24527) | human gut metagenome | biome: human gut; feature: ankylosing spondylitis patient; material: feces | host: Homo sapiens | place: China | collected 2015-10 | reverse complement strand
AATACACCCCGTCGTAAAGCAGGATGAAAGGATCGGCCAGGGGCACTTTTCGGAGGTTTTGCGCCGCACAGCAGGCGATGGCGAACAACGTCGCGATTAATGGAAGCAATCGTTTCATAGGTCGTAAGATTTAAGGTTGGGACCGGGGATGAGGGCCGCGGACGAACGGGCTTCGGAGTCTCCGGACCCTGCAAAGATAGGTGTCCGGCCCGGCGCAAAATGGAAAAATATTTCCATAATGTATAACTCTTTGATCAATTGCGGCCCATCGGGTGACGGCATGGCTGAAAATCGGATAAAACGAATAATTTTGTCGGAGTACGCGCCAAATGGCATTTTACGACGGATTCAAACCATTCAAATAACCTGTATGAAAAAACTGCTCATCTTCTTCCTGCCGGCGATCCTGTTCGGATGCGACTCGCCTGCATATCGTAATCCGCTCGACGTTGCGTTCGGCGACCCGTTCATCCTCCACGCCGCTGACGGAAAATTCTATATGTACGGAACGAGCGGCGACATCCGGGGTTTTCGCGTCTGCGTCTCGGACGACCTCGTTACCTGGCAGAAGGGCGATGTCGTCTACGACGGCAATGCCTCGGCATGGGGAACCGACTGCTTCTGGGCGCCCGAAGTGTATGAACGCGACGGCCGCTATTACCTGTTTTTCAGTGCCAACTGGCGGCATAACCCGAACGGCGACCTCGAAACGTTCCGCATCGGGGTGGCGGTTGCCGATTCGCCGTCGGGTCCCTTTTCCGACCTGTATGACCGTCCGGTGTTCGATCCCGGCTATCCGGTGATCGACGCCAACGTATTGTGGGACGATGACGGCCGGGTGTATCTCTATTATTCGCGCTGCTGTTACAAGCATCCCGTCGAAAGCGAGCTTTCGGCGTGGGCGCGCGACAAGGGGCTTTTCGACGAGATCGAGGAGAGCTGGGTGTACGGTGTGGAGATGAAGCCCGATTTCAGCGGCGTCATCGGCGAGCCGGTCGCTCTGCTGACGCCCCCGCAGTCTGCCTCCGACCCGCAAACCGGGTGGGAGAGCCGTTCGGTCACCGCCGGAGAGGTCAACCGGCGCTGGACCGAGGGGTCGTACGCCTTCAAGGAAAACGGGACCTATTACATGATGTATTCCGCCAACTTCTACGGCGGGCAGCATTATGCGGTGGGCTATGCTACGGCCGGTTCGCCGCTGGGTCCCTTCGTGAAATCGTCGGACAATCCGGTCCTCGAGAAGAATGCGGACAAGGGCGGCGAGGTCACGGGAACGGGGCACAATATGGTGTTGAAGCTTCCCGGCGGCGGGATGTACTGCGTCTACCACGGCCGGACGGCCCCGACGGGCGATGCGCGCATGGTCTTCATCGACCCGATGGAGGTGACCGAAGACGGTCGTCTGAAGGTCTTCGGCCCGACCACCTCGCCCCAGCCCGTACCCGTGTGGACAAAGGGCCTGTGAGGGGGCGGCTTTCCTGCGAATCGGCGGGGCGTCCCGTTCTCCGGGTGACTGCGGCCTGATACGGACAGAGCTGTAACTTTTCAGGTTACAGCTCTGTCCTTTAATGGGAGCGGGGATCAGTCCGTCAGCGTCAGTTTCACCTTTTTGTCCTTTACGAGGATGAAGTAGTCGCCCGGTTCGAGGAACCGGTTGCCGTCGCCGTCCGTGAAACTCAAATCCTTTTCGGGGTCGATCTCGAACCGGAACGTGCGGGTCTCGCCGCGGCGGATCGGCTGTTTCTCGAAGTGTTTCAACTCCCTGACGTGGCGTGAGATGCGGCATACGGGGTCCGATATGAACCAGTGAACCGTCTCGGCGCCGTCCATGTCGCCCGTGTTGGTCACGGAGACCTCGACCGTCGTCTTTTCCCCGCGGCGCAGCGTGGTTGCCGACGGGCGCAGGTCGCCGTATTCGAACGTCGTATAGCTCAGGCCGTGCCCGAATTCATAGAGCGGCGTGCTGGGGATGTCCTGATATTTGCCCTGATGGGTGCGGCCGCTCTGGCGGCGGTTGTAGTAGATCGGAATCTGGCCCGTCGAGCGGGGGAACGTCATGGCGAGGCGTCCCGAGGGGTTGATCCTCCCCGACAGAATTCCCGCCAGGGGGTTTCCGCCCCGGATGCCGGGCTGCCACATCTGCACCATGGCCCCGCAGAGGGGTTCGAGGCGGCACAGCTCCAGCGGCCGGCCGCTGGACAGAACCAAAACCAGCGGTTTTCCGGTCTGGGCCAGTTCGGCGGCCAGCTGCTCCTGGATTTCGGGAAGCGCGATCGTCGAGCGCGAGGCGTTCTCGCCGCTCCACTGCTTTTTCTCCCCGAGGCAGAGGACCACCACGTCGGCAGCCGCGGCCGCGGCGACAGCCTCACGGAATCCGGAGCGGTCCTCGCCGTCGAAGTCGCAGCCCCGGGCGTAGAGCAGTTCGGCGCGGCCCCGGTATTCGTTTTCCAGCCCGGCGAAGAGGCTCACCGCGTCCTCTTCGCGGCCGTGTGCCGACCACGCGCCGAGCAGGTGCAGCCGGTTCTGCGCCATCGGGCCGATGACCGCGATGCGGCGGGCGGCTTTCAGCGGCAGCGTGTTGTTCTCGTTTTTCAGCAGCACCATCGACTCCTCGGCGAGCCGCTCGGCGACGGCGAGGCTCGCGGGAAGCAGGAACCGGTCCGTCTCCTCCGACTCCGGGGTGTAGGGGCGTTCGAACAGCCCGAGCCGGAATTTCAGCCGCAGAACGCGCCGCACGGCCTCGTCGAGTTTCTCCTGCGAGACCTTGCCTTCGCGGACCAGGGCGGCCAGATGGGCGTCGTAACAGCGGTTCATCATGTCCATTTCGACACCCGCGTTGAAGGCCTTTTCGGCGGCCTCCTTCCGGTCGGCGGCCACGCCCTGCGAGCGCAGCTGCTCGATGGCGGCCCAGTCCGAGACGACGAATCCGTCGTGCGCCCAGCGCTCCTTGAGCACCTCGGTCAGGATGTAGGGGTTGGCCGTGCCGGGCGTTCCGCTGATGTCGTTGAAGCAGCTCATCACCGTAGCGGCTCCGGCCTCGATGCCCGCCTGGTAGGGCGGCATGTAGGTGTCCCAGAGCGTCTGACGCGAGATTTCGGTGTAGACGTAGTCGCGGCCGGCCTCCGAGGCGCCGTAGCCGACGAAATGCTTGAGGCAGGCGGCCACGCGGCGGGAGTCGGCGAGGTTGTCGCCCTGGTAGCCTTCGACCGCCGCCACTCCGTAGACGGCGTTGGCGTAGGGGTCCTCGCCGTAGCCCTCCGAGACGCGGCCCCAGCGGCCGTCGCGCGCCACGTCGATCATCGGCGAGAAGGTCCACTCGACGCCCGACATCCGCGCCTCCTGTGCGGCCACTTCGGCGGCCTGCTTCACCAGTGCGGGATTCCACGAGCAGGCCTGGGCCAGCGAAATGGGGTAAGTGGTGCGGAAGCCGTGGATCACGTCGTAGCCGAACAGCACGGGGATTCCGAGCCGCGACTGCTCGATGGCTTTTTTCTGAAGCCGGTTGCGCAGCTCGGGCGAGGTGTCGAAGTAGATGAGCGAGCCGATTTCGGCGGGAATCTTGTCCACCGGATCGGCCACGTTGTTGGCGTTGTCGTTGCGGCCGAGCGTGTATTGGTTGAGCTGCATGACCTTCTCTTCGAGGGTCATCCGCGACAGCAGGTCGCTGACGCGCTCTTCGACGGGGCGCGAGGCGTCCTTGTAGGCGGGCTTTCCGCTCCCGTTCCGGGCCTGCGCCCCGAGGGCGGCGGCCAGCAGCAGAGCGATAACGGTTATTTTCTTCATAGGTTGTGCTTGTTATTTGAACACGGGTTTGTCCGAGAGGCGCATCGTTGCGCCGGGGTCGTTGTTTTTAAGGTCGAAAACCACGATGCGGTTCCCTTTTTCGGCGAGGATTTCGGCCGAAATGAGGATCGACTGCTGTTTCTCCTCGTCCCAGAACGAGCCGAGGTAGTGCCCGTTGATCCACACCTCGCCCATGCCCCATCCCGACACGTCGAGGTAAACGGCTCCTTCGTGCGCCGCACGGTCGAACTGCCCGCGCCGGAAACAGGGCGTGTTGCACGGGCCGAGGGCTTCGAACTCGAGGGCTTCGGGATCGGCGTCGCGCACTTCGAGCGGGGTGATCGTCCAGCCGGCGATCGTTTCGCCGCCGAGGCGGGCTTCGCCGAAGAGTCCTTTCGAGTTGTCGAGAATCTCCGGGCCGTAGGTGATGCGGCCGATGTTTTCGACGTAGAGCTGCAATGTGTGCTGGCCGGTTTCTGCCTTCAGGACCAGCGTTTTTTGGTTGTCGGTCAGGGTTCCCTGAAACACGCCGTCGAGGTAAACCGCGGCATAGTCCCGCACGTTCTCCAGTTCGAGCGCGGCCTCCCCTGCGGGAACGGTGATTGCGGCCTGGTAGAGGACGTATCCGAATTCCACCCCCACATCGCCCATAGGAAGCAGTTCGTCGGACTCGCTGACCTCGCCGTAAATCTGCGTCAGAGGGGCGCATTCGGTCATTTTCAGCTCCTGCGCCCCTGCCCGGAACAGGCCGGGCAGCAGGCAGCAGAGCAGTAGACAGATCTTGTTCATAATCGTGCGGTTTTAGCGCATGAAGGAGGTGATGAACGACTCGTCGAGTGTGACCTCGGGAGCGAAACGGTCGCTGCGGACGTAGCGGTCGATGCTTTCGAGCAGCTGGCGCGTGGCGGGGCGCTGGTCCATCTTCTTTTTCGTGTCGACCGCCAGCACGAGCAGTTTGCCGCCGCCGACGCGGGCCTCGAAGCCGATGCCGAGTTTTTCGTTGTTGTCGAAGCTGTCGATCACTTGGATGAAGGGCCGCAGCTGGCGCGGGGTCTGCTGCATCTCGATCACCTTGGCGTTCTCCAGAATGTCCCACCACTGCCAGTCGGTGTGGTACGAGGTCGGGAAGTCGGCGAACACGGGTTGCTCGGCGTGAATCAGACAGCCGATGGTCATCGGCGCCCAGGCGAACATGATCGGGTTCCAGAAATGGTTGTGGAAGGTCGATTTGCGCCCCTTGACCTTGTTCGGCGCGGGGGTCAGGACGACTTTCTTCCCCGCGGCGAGGTACTGTTTGGCCTGCTCGCCGAACTCCGTCGTGTAGAGCACCTCCGTATCCGACTGCATCAGCTGTGCGTTGCGCGGATAGACCCAGATGTCCCAGCTGTTGCTTGTCTTTTCACCGACGTTCAGGTGCACGGTCAGCTTCTGCGGGCCTCGCACCTTGCCGAGCGGAGCGGAGAACTCCCCGACGGGGAACACGCCGTCGGTGCCTACGGTCTGCGATTTCAGACTGCCCTTGGCGATGGCTTTCCCGCTGCCGTCGGTGATCGACCAGCGGATTTTCGCATTTTTGAGCGCCGCCGCGCCGAAGTTGTAGACCTCGGCCTTTGCCGTGAAGGTTTCGTCTTCGAACCAGGCGCTTTTCGGGTAGCGAAGCAGCGCCACGGTCGGCGCGCAGAAGGCCCGCCAATCCTCGGGCGTCACCAGTCCCTTGGAGTCCCAGAACGGATCGAGCACACCCACCGGGGCGTAACCCTGGCCCGGGAAGTCGTTGAGCGACAGGAGCTGAAATCCGGCCGATTTGGACGAGCGCAGCAGCGCCTCGATCACGGCCTTGTACTCCACGACGGTCAGCGCGCCCGAGGCCCGGAAGAAGTCGTGGGCCTGATCGCCCATGCCGTTGGCGGTGAGCATCTCGCGCCACAGTTCGAAGTTTCGGGCCTCGACCGGTCCCGTGTATTTCCCGATCTCGCGGAAGTCGGGATAGACGCACCGCTGGCCCGACTCGTGGGAAATTACCGGAACGTCCACGTCCGACTCCTTGCTGCGGTCCCAGTCGGTCGAGGGCCGTCCCTCGTAGACCTTCACGGGGCCTTTGTTGGTCTGCTGCGAGACGTAATACTGGTCGGACGGGACGCGCGTGCGGGCCGTCGAACCGCTGTACAGATGCCGCGTGTCGAGTTTGCGGCCGTCGGCGGTCAGCTCCTCGATGAAGTCGAAGTTGCCGGTGATCTCGTTGCCGTTGCAGTAGAGGATGAACGAGGGGTGGTTGCCGTACTCCTTGAGGATGGCGCGCATCTCGCGGCGGAAGAAGTCGTAGCGCGCTTCGTCCGGCTCGGCGTCCTTGCCCCACATGGGCATCTCGACTTCGAGGTAGACGCCGTGGCGGTCGGCCATGCGGAAAGCCGCGGCGGGAGGGCACCACGAGTGGAAACGGATGTGGTTCAGTCCGTAGTCCTTGACGATGCGCATGATACGCTCCCATTCGGCGTCGCAGACCGGGGCGTGGCCCGTTTTCGGGAACACGGCGTTCTCGACGGTTCCGCGCAGGTGGAGCGGCCGGCCGTTGAGCAGGATGTGGTTGCGGCCCTGCGCCACTTCGCGCATGCCGAACGTCGCCGACTTCTTATGTTCGAAGGACTCCTTTCCGGCGCCGGTCAGCAGCGTGCACTCCACGGTGTAGAGGTTCGGGTTGAATTCGTCCCAGAGTTTGGCCTCCCGGCCCAGCGCGACGGTTTCGGTCAGGTCGATCTCCTCCGCTTCGCCGCCGACAGGGACCTCCTTCGTTACGTGCAGGCCGTTGCCCGAGACGGTGAGCAGCGCCTTTCCTTCGAAAGGCTTTTTCGTGCGGTTGTCGATCTTCAGGCGCACGTCGACGCTGTTCGTCGCGAGGTCGGGATACAGCTGCATGTCGTCGATGTAAACGGGGTCTACGGCCACGAGTTTCATTTCGCCGAGGATGCCGTTCCAGTTGATCTGCGTGAACTCCGTGTGGGCGTGGTTCCATTTGTGGGTGTTGTACTGGAACCGGTTGTCGATGCACACCGTGATGCGGTGCGTCTTGCCCGGGGTGACGAAATCCGTCAGGTCGTGGTTGTGGGGGACGCTGATGTAGTCCAGTCGGCTCACCTCCTTGGTGTCGACCCATACCGAGCTGAGCCAGTGGGTGCGCTCGAAATAGAGGAAGATGCACTTGCCCTTCCAGTCGGCCGGGAACTCGATGTCGCGCTGATACCACGCCGGACCCATGTACTCGTAGACGCGCGTCAGGCGGTCGACATGGCGGTAGGGTGATTTGTAGCCGATTTTGTAGTCGTCGGTGATGCCGGGGAGCATGATGGTCTCCTGGAGTTGGTGGTTGTAGCGCGGCGAAAGCGATCCCCTGCGGAAATCCATCACGTCCGTCTGGAACCTCCACTCTCCCGAGAGGTCCATTTCGCGGGTCTGGGCGGCCGCCGGGGAGAGGGAGCCCAACAGCACGGCCGCGAGAAGCAGTTTTATAAACCGGTTTTTCATGTATGGTGTTGTTTTAGATTATCGTTTCAGGTGTTTGTCCGCGAATTTCACGAATTGCCGCCAGTCGTAGAGCGTGATGTCGTGGTCGCCCGAACGGACGTGGTGGCCGATGTGTCCCGACAGCACGGGCGCGTCGGTTTGGGGCAGTTCCGTTCCCGAAAGTCCCTCCAGGCCGAACAACTCGTAGACCGGCGTGGCGTGGACCCCCGCGAGGAACTCGCCTTTCGGATCGGCCCAACGGTCCTCGACGGCGCTGGCGATATACACCGGGCGCGGGGCTATCAGCGCAATCAGTTCGTGCTGGTCGACGGGCAAAGCCGCCTCGTTGCCCGAATACCGGTTGAAGTTCCCGCAAAACCAATGCGGGAAAAGGCTGTTGATCCTGGCTACGGTTTCGCCGTAACAACGCCGCGACAACGCCGCGCCGCCGCATCCCGAGTCGTTCGACACGGCCATGGCGAAGCGCGGATCGACGGCTGCGGCCCAAAGGGCCGTTTTGCCGTGCCGCGAATGCCCGATGACCGCCACGCGGGAGGCATCGACATCCTCGTCGGTTTCGAGGTAGTCCATCGCGCGGCTCAAGCCCCAGGCCCAGGCCGCGATCGTGCCCCATTCATCGGGGGCCGGTTTGGTCTGCCCCTCGCGGTAAAAGAGCGGGTGAACGCCGTTTTGGAAGCCGTCGTCGTAGTCGGGGTCGATGTCGCCGCGGTAAATCGTGGCGAGGCCGTAGCCGTTGGCGATCAGCATCTCGACCGGCCACCGTGATGCCGCCGCGGCGCGCGGGAACCCTTTTGCGCGGACTTCGCTGCCGCCCTCTTCGCGCGGCTTCATGCGCGAGACCGACTCCGTGACGAGCGGGTCGTCGCAGATCGTGTGGTTGCCCTTGAAATTCAGCCCCAGAAAGACCGGAACGGCGTCGGTGCGTTTGTTGGGGATGTAGAGCAGGATGGTCATGAAATGTGCGTCGCTCTCGGTGAAGTAGACGGCGATCTCCCGGCGGGTGGCCATGTTGCCCAGCGTGTAGCGGTCCTCGCTCAAGACCTCGAAATGCAGTCCTTCGGGACGGCCGGGGGCTTTTCCGTAGACCTCGCTTTCGAACAGCGACAGCAGTTCGGGACGGCGTTCCGAAGTCCACGTTTCGGCGTCAGTCACCTTTTTGCCGGCGATGGTTGTCAGCGGGTCGGGCAGCGTGTAGGCCGGAACCTGCGATTCGTCGTAGTTTGTCGCGGGCATCTGCGCCCGGGCGCAGAACAGGGTCAGGCCGCAGAGCGACAGCAGCGCGTATTTTTTCACGGCGGTCATGGCTGCAATCGGCGTTTGATGCGCGTGAGCGCCTCCAGATAATAGTAGTCGGCGTAGGTGAGCGGCACGTCGACCTCCGAGGAGAAGGGATAGGCTCCCGTGCTGTGCCGGAGAATGAAGCCTCCGTTCTCACCCGCCGGAGCGGTGTATTCGGGCGAGGCCAGCGTGCGGATCTGCTTTTCGGCGAAAGCCATGTACCGCTCCCCTTCGGCTGCGGGCACGAAGCCGCTCAACTCGACCAGCGCCGAGGCCATGATCGCGGCCGCCGATGCGTCGCGCGGCGTGGAGGCGAGGGCCGGAGCGTCGAAATCCCAGTAGGGAATCCCGTCGGCGGGCATGTTCCTGTGGTTGATGAGGAATCCGGCGATGCCGCGGGCCTGTTCGAGGTAGCGGGCGTCGCCCGTGAGGCGGTACATGCAGGTGTAGCCGTAGAGTCCCCATGCCTGTCCGCGGCTCCAGGCCGAGGAGTCGGAGAGGCCCTGATGGGTCTGCTTGAGATGGGGCTGTCCCGAGATCGTGTCGTAGGAGACCAGGTGGCAGGAGCTGAAGTCGGGGCGGAAATGGTGTTTCAGCGTCTTGTCAGCATGCGATACGGCCATGTCGCGCAGCGACTTGTCGCCCGAACGGTCGGCGGCCCACATCAGCAGTTCGAGGTTCATCATGTTGTCGATGATGACCGGATACTGCCATTTGTCGCGGTTGTGGTCCCACGAGCGGATCAGCCCTACTTCGGGTTTGAAGCGCGTCGCCAGCGAGCGCGCCCCGGTGAGCAGCACCTCCTCGTAGGACTTGTCTCCCGTGAGGCGCAGTCCGTTGCCGAAACTGCAATAGAGCATGAACCCCACGTCATGGTTGTCGGTGGTGTGTTTTTCCCGCTCGACGCGTGCGGTGAACATCCGGGCGTACTCCAGCACCCGGGGGTTGCGGCCGTTCTCGTAGACGTACCACAGCACGCCCGGGAAAAAGCCGCTGCACCACCAGCGCGAATCCGACGAGACGTCCTCGCCGTTCTCCCACGTGCGCGGCAGGCGGCCTTCGCGCGCACTGTACTTCTCGGCCATCAGCAGCGTCTGCCGCTCGGCGCCGGCCAGCGCCTTGTCCACGACGGTCTCCAGCGGTTCCCGCCCGCCTCCGGCGCAACCTGCGAGCAGGACGCCGAGAAGCGTGTATGTCAAAAACTTCTTCATCTTCTTTTAATGTTTGTCGTAATAGGCTTTCATCAGATACCATGCTTTCTTGCGGTATCCCTGATCGGAAACCAGCCCCTTGCGGTTCCAGCCCTCCTGGTTGGCGGGGTGGAAGCGGAACGGCGAGCGGAAGTCGAACAGAATCCACGGCGACACGCCCCGCAGGTTGGGGATGTTCTCGAACATGCGCAGGTTGTCGCGGTAGAGGGCCTCCTGATACTCCTCGCTCCACGAACTGGCCACATCGGCCGGGCCGTGCTGGCCGTAGAGCGCCTCGCCGCCGAATTCGGAGATGATCAGCGGTTTGCCGCGCGCCACGTCCCACACCGCCTTGTCGGGCGTGAGGGGCCACGGGTGATACCAGCCCATGTATTTGTTGATGGCCACGACATCCAGTTCCCCGATGAACGGGTCGTCCATGACGAACAGCTGCCGCTGGCGGTCGAAACGTACCAGATCGAACGCCGCAACGATCTGGCGCGTGTCGTCGATCTCCCGGCAGCATGCGATCAGGTGGCGCAGGAAGGCGTTGCGCGGCCCGGAAGGCTGCGTCTCGTTGGCCACGCCCCAAAACGTCAGGGCGCAGCGGTTCTTGTCGCGCGCGACCATCTCGCGGATCATGCGGCCCGCCTTTTCGCGGGTTTGGTCGTTGGCGAAGTCGATGCCCTGCCAGATGGGAATCTCCTCCCAGAGCAGGAAGCCCATCTTTTCGGCCAGCCGGACGATATGTTCGTTCTGCGGGTAGTGCGCCAGACGGATCATGTTGCAGCCGAGTGCCTTGGCCTCGCTGAGCAGCATCACGGCGTCGGCCTCGGAGTGTGCCCGGCCCATGCGCTGGGGGATCTCTTCGTGGAACGAGATCGACTTGAGGAACACGGGCGAGCCGTTGAGGACGATCTCTTCGCCCTCGGTGCGGATATTGCGGAACCCGATCGACTCCTCCACCCGGTCGCGGTCCGTGGAGACGATCACCCGGTAAAGTTTCGGATCGGCGGGGGACCAGCGTTGCAGTCTCCTGACCCGGAACGACGCCGAGGCCGTACCGGTCGCTCCGGCAGTGACGGTCCGGTCTACGTTCAGTTCGGGAATCTCGATCCGTACGGCCGTTCCGGCAGCGGCGCCCGCCAGCTGCACATCGGCGTCGATCCGGTCGTCGGAATCCTTGCCGAGGCGGATGAAATAGTCCCGGATAAAGGCGTCGGGCACGCTGACGAGCATCACGTCGCGCGTGATGCCGCCGTAGTTCCACCAGTCGAAGGCCATCGCCGGGATGGCGTCTGTGGTGCGGGTGTTGTTGACCTCCACGGCCAGAAAGTTGCCTTCGGGCCTGAGGCGGCCCGTCACCTCGATCTCAAAGGGTGTGAATCCGCCTTCATGGGCGCCGATCTCCTCGCCGTTGAGGTAGACCCGGCAGCGGTAGCTGACGGCTCCGAAATAGAGGAACTGCCGCCGGCCGGTCTGCTCGGGGGCGTCGAACCGCCGGGCATACCACACCGTGCCTTCGTAGTATTTCAGCTCGGGCATCTGGCAGTTCCAGTCCGAGGGAACGTCGAGCCGCAGGCCGTTGTCGAACGAATATTCGTAGAAATCGGTCTTTCCCTCCGGCCTGCGGTTGAGGTAGATCTTGTTTTTGCGGCCCTGATCGTAGAGATCGACGATGGCGTCCCACTTTCCGTTGAGCGACTGCACGTCGCGTCCGTAAACGTTGGTGATCAGCTCCTGGGCTGCGATGTCGGCCGCCGCGAGCAGCAGCAGAGCAAATGACAGGATGAATTTTATCGGTGTTTTCATTGTTATCAGGATTTGTGGTTCGTCAGCGGATCAGTTCGTAGCGGTACATCGCGTAGTCGTTGGGCGCGGGAAGTTCCACCTCCAGCGTTCCGCGGCGTCCGGTCTTCTGCACGGCGGCCTTCCCGCTCCCCAGCACCGGCGTGAGGCGCACTTTCGAGTTCTCGGGGAGCCACGTTTCGATCCGGGCCTTCCGGTCGGGGTTCTGCTCGCGGAAGAAGATCAGGTAGCCCCGCTCGCCGTCGACCGACTGGAATCCGGTCCACGAACGGCCCGACGGTTCGTCGCCCACGGGGAGGATCACTCCGCGGTGGAAATCGTGCTGCACCTCTTTGTAGCGTTCGATCAGCGCGCCGATGCCCAGCGCCTCTTCGGGCAGTCCGCTCGCCTCCATCCAGGCCAGCGGCTGTCCGGCCATGGTCGTTGCGAAGAGGTATTCGAAACTGTAATTGGCCGGGGCGAACGGGTCGCCGGCATATTTTTCCGTGTTGCGCCATTTGTTGAGGAACTCGATCTGGAGCTTCTCCGCGGGAACGTATTTGGAGAGCATCCACAGGTTGCGCAGCGTCCAGTAGGGGTAGTAGTTCTGCCAGTCGGTGTAACGGTTTTCGAGGAAAATGTTGCCGTACTCGTTGAACATGTGGTAGCCT
>OODJ01002500.1_pt1 | contig 12260 bp, 6 predicted proteins | sample 1671611 | NCBI WGS metagenome assembly OODJ01 (sample SAMN06348174, study PRJEB24527) | human gut metagenome | biome: human gut; feature: ankylosing spondylitis patient; material: feces | host: Homo sapiens | place: China | collected 2015-10 | reverse complement strand
AGGGGCAGCCTTGACTGAACCGTCTGATTTTGGCCGATTCCTGAAAGAAAGGCGAATGGCCGCGCACCTGACGCAAGATGAACTGGCCGCAGCAATCAACAAGTCGGGACAGTATATCAGCAACATCGAAAAAGGAAAGAACAACGCGCCTCCCAACCCTTCGGACATAGAAGCTCTGATCAAAAAGCTCGGGCTGTCTAATGACGAAGCGAACCTTTTCAAAGCAAAGGCTTCCGCGGATCGAGGCCGCCTGCCAAATGCCCAAATGGAGTATTTAATGAAGCATCGAAAGCTGCTCGAGCTCATCAATTACGGGCTGGAAAATAATATCAATGACAGACGCTGGGCAGAGCTGCTGAGCGCAGTTTCAGGAGGAAAACTAAATGACCTTGCATGAAGTATTAAAGAATACGGGCTATGATCTGTCGCTCTTTTCTGAGGAAGCGAGACGGTTCGTTGAGAATGAGATTTTTGTAAAAACGGTTCGCGGCAAGGATAAGCCGTTTATTACATGCCTGAAACGCAATAAGGAGATCGCCTTAAAGCCGGAGGAAACCGTGCGTCAGCTCTATCTCTACAAGCTGATTCACGAATACGGCTATCCCGCAAGCCAAATTGAAGTTGAATTCCCGATTCATTTTGGCCGGGAGGTCAAACGGGCCGATATTGCCATCATGGATAAGGACCGTCCGATGGTGCCCTACATCATCGTTGAGCTCAAGAAGCCCAGGCTCCGCGATGGGAAGGAGCAGCTGAAATCTTACTGCAACGCCACCGGTGCGCCGATCGGTGTATGGACGAATGGCGAACAGATTTCCTACTACAACAGAAAAGACCCAAATTATTTTGAACCGATCACGAACATCCCGAGCGCTTCCGAAAAGCTCACCGATATTATCAATGAGAAATTTACATATGACGACCTGAAACAGATTGACAGAATCAGCTGTCAGAAGCAATCGCTTCGCGCTTTGATTCAGGAAATGGAGGATGAGGTGCTTGCCAGCGCCGGCGTGGATTCTTTTGAAGAGATTTTCAAACTGATCTTCGCCAAGCTATATGACGAGCTGATCTGCGAACGTGACCCCAGCGCGTACTTAAAGTTCCGGAATTCCGGCGAAACAGATTATGAGCTGAAAGAGAAAATTCAAGGCCTGTTTGATGATGCCAAGCGGAAATGGGAGGGTATTTTTACGGAGGAAAGCAAGATTTTGCTCTCGCCTTCGCATCTTGCCGTCTGTGTTGCCACGCTTCAGGATATCAAGCTGTTCAATAATAACCTGGATGTGGTTGACGATGCCTTTGAATACCTGATGAGCAAGGCACAAAAGGGCGAGAAGGGCCAGTATTTCACGCCGCGTTATGTGATTGATATGTGCGTGAAGATGATGAATCCGACCGTGGGCGACAAAATCATCGACACCGCCTGCGGCAGCTCCGGCTTTACCGTCCACAGCATTTTCAAGGTATGGAAAGACATTCGCCGCGAAAAAGGGCTCCCGGAGGGCGAAGGGTTCACGGCGGCGCAGCGCATACCGGAGGAAACGAATTTTGTGCGGGACAATGTGTTTGCCATCGATTTCGATGAAAAAACGGTTCGCGTAGCTCGCACGCTGAACCTGATTGCCGGAGATGGGCAGACAAACGTCCTGCATCTGAATACGTTGGACTATTCCCGTTGGAATGAGATCACCAAACAGGATGACTGGAACGATACCTACAACGAGGGCTTCAAAAAATTAAAGAAGCTGCAGCCGAAAAACAGCAGCGATTATAGCCGGTTCCAGTTCGATCTCGTCATGGCCAACCCGCCGTTTGCCGGGGATATCAAGGAAAATACAATTATTTCCCGATACGAGCTGGGCAGGAGCCCGATCGGAAAATGGCAGAATAAGGTCAGCAGAGACATTCTCTTTATCGAGCGCAACCTGAACTTCCTGAAGCCGGGCGGACGCATGGCTGTCGTTTTGCCGCAGGGCCGATTCAATAACAGCACCGATCGGGCGCTCCGGGAATATATTGCAGAGCGCTGCCGCATTCTCGCTGTCGTCGGACTGCATGGCAATGTTTTTAAGCCGCATACAGGAACGAAAACCTCCGTCCTGTTTGTTCAGAAGTGGGACGATGTGCTGTGCCCGAAAAAAGAGGATTATCCGATTTTCTTCGCTACGATGCAGAAGCCAAGCAAGGACTCCTCCGGCGATAAGCTCTATTTGGCGGATCCCGAGACCGGACTGCCTGCCTTGGACCGGCACAATCATCTGATCGTCGACCACGATCTGTACCAACTCTCCTATGTGAAGCAGGACGGGACGGAGGTAACGCTCGCGCCGGGGATCGCGGAAGCCTTTATAGAATTTGCAAAAAGAGAAGGCTTTAGTTTTTTTCGGTAAGCCCATCCGTTGAACCTTTCAATGAAGCCAGATACAAGGCGTTGATGGATGGGCTGGACGCGGAAGAGATACAGCTTGCGAACCTTGAAAACGCATTCACCCTGGGGGCGGAGTATTACGGAAAGGTCTATGTCCGTACCGCTGAAACGATAAAGAAATTAAACCATGTGACGCTGCAAGGTATGTCGAAGCTGATCACCGACGGGGACCACGGCTCACCCGATTATCAGGAGTCCGGAATTCTTTATTTGCTGAGCGAAAGCGTTCAGGAGGGCTATATCGACACTTCAAAATGCCGTTTTATACTAAAGCCTAATTAAAACAATTGATTATCCAACTACGCCCTGTAATGCTCTTTATCGTATCAGAGGTCAAGGTGCAAATGATATCGCAAAGCCGATCTACTACCTTCTCCAAAGTAGCAAACACTTCATTACGGAAGCCCGTGATTCGAAGTTCTTTCCATATCTGCTCGATGGGATTCATCTCAGGCGTATACGGTGGAATGTAAAACAACTCTATGTTTTCCGGGATATGAAGCTTGTTAGACTTGTGCCATGCTGCACCATCACAACACAGCAGGATCAGATCATCCGGGTATTGCTTGGACAGTTCCTCGAGAAATATGTTCATACAAGTAGAATTGCAATACGGCATAACAAGAAAACAGGAGCTTCCCGTTACTGGTTCAACAGCTCCGTATGCATACCGATATTCGCGAATGTGATGGCAAGGTACCGATGGACGAATGCCCTTTTCACACCAGCAGTATTTGGGCTTATTGATTCGTCCGAATCCTGCTTCATCCTGGAACATAAGTCGTACTTCTTGATGTGGATGACCAGACTTGTTTACATAATCCTTTAGTTCGCCGATTCGCTTGTTAATTTTTTTGAGGTCTCGATGACCTCATCACTGGCTTTCTTCGGATGCTTGCTCCTTGGCATGACTTTCCTCCAACCGTGGCGGTGGAGGACGTAATAGATCTGTGATGTCCCTATGGAATGACCTACAGCTTCCCGATATGCAGTCTCAATATCATGCACCGATACCGTTTTTCCTGCATTTGAAGCCTGACGAAACGGCTCCAGGAGCGCTTCCTCTTCTGCATAACTCAGGTTCCGGTGGTTTCCGTGATAGTGGCTTTCTGTGATACTTGCAAGACCGTTGGCTTTATATCGGGAAACCAGCACGGTAATATATTGCGTGTGGAAGCCGGTTTTTTCACGAATTTCTTTGTTCTGCTTCCCTTCTGCTCGCATCTCAAGTGCTGCCAGTCTTTTTTCAACATTCTTGTCTCGATTCTTTTTCCTCGCAGCCTTGATTTCTTGCGTTTCCTCAAGCGTGAAAGTGTATCTTTTCATTTCTCATCACCATCTTCATTATACATCAACGGCGTCAAGTTATCAATCTTTTTAAAAAGTTATTAGTATGAAGTGGTCCAAACACGCGCCGCAGACCGTAGAGATCCACTATGCCGACATTGGCTGCATGGAAAACAGGCAAACAGCTGAACCCGAACAGCGCAAAGAGATTCCGAAAGTATCCTGAACCATTCCCAGCGATACACCGACGGAAAACCCGGCTGGTGCCTGAAGCACCAGCCGGGTAACCCCCGCCAACGTTGTTACCCCTGTCAGGGGGCAGCAAAGAGCCGTCAGGTTCTTTCTCCCTTCTTCATTTTATGGCATGCAATGCGCGTCTTGCGCTGTCTCTTTCAGACCACTATGCAGCAGCGGCTGAAGCTTCGCGCTGCTGCATAGTGTGGATTTACTGCTTTTCGCCTGCTGTACCGAGATTCCGGAAGCGGACGATCATGGCTGCTGCTTCTGCGCGGGTTGCAGTGCCGGTCGGGTCAACGCGGTTCGCGCTCTTGCCGGTCAGAATGCCTCTGGTGCAGCCCCAACTCATGGCCTCGGCTGCCCACGCGGCGATCTGGCTGCGGTCGGCAAACTCCGGAACGGTCAGCCCGGCGTTGGAGGTATTCAGGCCCTTCTTCGCGGCCAGTCTCCAAAGAATGGTGACAAGTTCCTGCCGCGTGATGTTTTTGGACGGGCCGAACTCCGTGCTGCTGACGCCCTTGACGACGCCGTTGGCAGCTGCCCAGCGGACAGCCTCCGCATAATAGGCGCCTGCCGGAACGTCCGTGAACGACGTCTGGGCAGAAGCTGCGGGCTTGCCCTCCGAACGCCAGAGGATCGTGACCAGCATCGCACGGGTCAGCGTGCCGTTCGGCTCGAACAGACCATTTCCAGTACCGTTCATCAGGCCCTCACGCAGCATTGTGTCGATTGCTTCATGATACCACTTGGTCGTATCCAGATCGCGGAAGCTGCGGCTGGGGCAGTCCTTTTCACCGGAGGAGATGATCGCGGGGAGGATTGGACTCAGGCTGTCGCCCAGCACCACGATCCGGATCTTTTCCTGTCCGGCTGCGAAGCTTGTTTCGTTCAGCTGCTTCGTCTTGATCGTGACCTTTGAACTTGGACTGCCTGCCGCAAGTTCAAATCTCAGCTGACCGAGCAGTTCGCCCACAGCGGCCTCGCTGCGTTCGGCGCAGGCAAAGACGATCGTACCGGGCACGGACTCATACCAGGTGGTAAGCGTCGCTGCGCCTGTGACGGAGGAGAGTGTCAGTTCTTTCGTATTGTACGAGATCTCCATGATGCTGCTTGCCGTCGGCGCAATGGCGGTCAGATCAAGCGTCACGGTGCTGCGCTGCGCGCTTGTGCTGCCGGTGCTCTGCGGCTGACTAACGCTGTTAAGCGTACCTGCGGTCTGCTTATTTGCTGCCTTCATCTGGCTGATCGGCTGGGCCTTTGCGGTCTTGAGCGATTCCGGACGCAGTGCCTTTTCAAAGATGCTTGTCTTTTGCGTATCTGCTGTGGAGTCGTTCGTATGGACCTCGGTCACGCTGACCGGCGCAATATCGCCGAAGGAGCCGATAATGGCCGTGCGGAAGCGGCTCGCCTGCTCGTCGTAGTGCAGCCAGTACAGTGTGGTGCTTTCCTTGCGGGAAGCTCCCTCGCCCTGCGTGCTGTACGAGGTAAGGAAGAGTTCGCCGTCATCCGCAACGTTCAGCGAGCAAAGCGTCGCCCAGTTGGGGTCATACGGGAACTGGAAGCCCAGATCCGTCGGGATGTACTGATAGGCTGCGTAATAGTCGCCGTCCTGCGGATAGATCATAAGCTGCCAGATGCCGCCTGCGTTGTCGATGACATAATAGGCTTCGGCGTCCACATCCTCACCGCTGTCGGGATCCTTGAACGTGATGGAGCCCAGCGAGGTGATGCCGGAGAAGCCGTCCGCGTCATAGCCGAACAGGTCATACACGCTGATGTAGCTGCTGGCGCTGCCGTTCATCGGATCCTGCATCGGGATGATGTTCATGGAGTATACGCCGGTCAGCAGATCGCCATGCAGCGACTCCGTTCCGGTATATTTGCGGGAAAGGGCAATGTCGTCGTATGCGACGGGGCCGATCTCGTCCGAGAACGGTGCGCTGCCGGTGTTCAGGATCTTGCCGGTGGCGAAATCAATCTCATATGCGCTGCCGGCCACGTCAAACGCATAAATACCATTTGCGCTGGAAGCGCCTGCAGAGGTCACGCGGCTGCCGATGCCGTCAACCGTTGCGACCTTTTCCCACGTCTCGCTGTCTGCGAGATTCCACTCGAAGGTCTGCACCTGATTGTCTGCTGTCAAAAGTCCGCGGAACGTGTAGTTCGGCGCAAGCACCTGTACGGTGCAGGAAGCATGGACTTCTGGGTTTTTGTGGGAAGCTGCCGTGATTGTTGCGGTGCCGGCGCTGACGGCCTTGATCTGACCGTTATTGTTGACCGTCACGACCGCAGGCGCGGAGGACGTCCAATCCAGCTTATCGTCGGCGTAATACGGCTCTGTGGAAGCTTCAAGTGTGTAGTTGGAACCGGTGAGCAGGGAGACGCTCTCCGGGGAAAGCGTGACGGAGGTCAGCGCCTCTGCGGGTTCCTCACCGCTGATCAGCTGATATGCAGAGGCGTTATAGGCATAGTCCACAACCTGAAGCAGAAGCTTCTCGCCGCCGCTCAGCTTGGAGAGATCAAACGTGCAGTCGGTCGTCTTGCCGAGTGCGTCTTCCGGCTGATTCGGCAGGATATAGCTGACCGGCGTCGGGGTATCCGTCATATTCCAGAGGATGGCAGCCGCGACATAGCGGTTATCCTTGGCCGTTACGGCCAGCGTCTTCTGCGTCAGATCCTGACGGACGGAGACGAGTTCCGGCGCGGTGTTGTCGATGGTCAGGTGCGTGCTCAGTTTTGCGCCGTCCTTGAGTTCATCCCAACGATAGCTGCCATCGGCATTTGCATAGTATTCCGGGGCCATCGTCAGCGTAAGATCCACGCTGGTGCCCTCCGGGAGCGCATTGCCGGAGGCGTCTGTGCCGCTCCAGTCAATGCCAAGCTGGAGGCGGGTATGCTGCCATGCGTTTGCATTTTCGGAGTAGTACGAAGCAGTCGCTGCGCCAACTTCCTCGTCCAGATACGCTGTCTTCGTGTTGGAATCGACGATCTGGAGGCGGGAGTTGCCCGCGTTACGGATTAGCGAGAAGACAAGCGTGCTGATGCTGTTGCCGCCCTGGTTGTTGAAGGCGTTGCGGACGCTCAGATACTCGTCGTCAAAGTCAACGGGGTTGCCGACCATTGCAGAGGACTCCGTCTCACCGGCATAGAGAATGTTCAGGAAGTTGGAAACGGTGTAGCCATAGCTGTTCGTCGTGCCGAGATAGGGCGCGCGCGTTTCCGTGCCGTAAATGCTGTCGATCAGAGAACCGACATCATACATCGACGGCTCCGACCAGCTTCCGTAGTAGCCGAGCACCGGGATGGAATGGCTCGTGCCGGCGGCGCCCTCGTCTGTGGCGAGGCCCTGCACGCGGACATAGCCCTCAACATAGGCGCCCGTGGGATACGAAGTATTCAGCGCACTGCAGTCGAGCAGGCGGATGTGGCAGACGACCTCAGCCTTACCGTTTGCAGGAACAAGGATCGTCGCCTCCTGAAGCAGATTCAGGAACAGGTGTGCATCATAGGCCGTCACAGCGCCGTCGCCATTCAAATCGGCAATGGCCTTGGCGTTGAGAAGCTTTGCGCCCGGCTTTTTCGACGCGACATCCAGCAGCAGCTGGCCGTCTTCCAGATCGACCCGGCCGTCGTTGTTATAATCGTAATCGCGGCTCAGGCTGTCGGTCGCTCTGCCGTTCACAGTCCACGTCACAGCGGCGCTCAGCGGCGTCGTCAGCGTGTCCATGTAACTCTGCTCTTCATAGTCGAGCAGAGCCTGCGTAAACAGTTCGGCACTCAGCGCATAGGCGTGCGTCCGTCCGTCGAGGTTGTTGACGGTGAAACTGAAATCATAGCTGCCCGTGCGTGCGGGGTCGTCGCCAAGTTCAGCCTTGACCTTGCCGTCAGCCCAGGATGCGGTCGCATCAGCCTGCATTTTAATGTAGGAGTCCGCAGAGGTCGCCGCCGCAGCGTTGACCATGCCTGCACCCTGCTGAATGACCGGGTAATATGCGTCGTTTTCATTGTTGACGACCGGCTCTGCCGTGGACATCATGATCGACTGGGCCAGCGCGCGGTCGGTCAGATCGCTGTGGGAAAGGCCCTTGGATTCAATGTACTGCTTGACCAGTGCGCCGATACCGGCGATCTGCGGCGCAGCCATCGAGGTGCCGCTCATGAGTTCATAGTCCTGGTGGCCGCCCTGCATACCGCTGGTGCTGTTGTGCAGGCCGTTGAGCGAGTAGATATTGCCGCCGGGCGCAGCGATCTCCGGCTTCAGCGTCAGATCGCCCGGAACGCCCCAGGAACTGAATTCACTGATGGTCTTATAATCGCGGTTGAACCGAACCGGTTCCTTGCCGCGCACTTCGATCTTGCCGGTATAATACAGGACTGTCGTGCCGTCCTCTGCATAAACCGGCTCGGCCTGCGTGCGAACCAATTCGCCGTCGTCCTGTGTGATCGACACGCACGGGATCGTTGCGGTACTGCTGCTCAGGTCCATGTTGATTGAGCCGGACTGGTTGTTGTAGACCACGCACGCCAGCGCGCCTGCGGCGGCTGCGGCGTCATGCTTCTGGTAGAACGAGGACTGCCCTCTGGAAACGAAGACAATCTTGTCCTTGACTGCATCTGCATAGGCAAGCAGCAGGTTGTTCCCGGCTGCGTCCACGGCATACTTCGTTGCATCCTCGGAGAAAAACACGAATTCGTGCTCTCCCACGATCGTGGAGATCGGCTTGTTCGTAAAGCCGGTGGTTTCGGACGGCGCGATTGGATCCTGTCCGATCAGGAGGTAGTTGCCGATAAAGCCGTCGTTATCGACCGAGGCGACCGTCAGGCTGTTTGCATAGCTGCCCGGCTGGCCGTCCGTCTGCATGCTGACGCCGTCGCTGTAAAGATAGCCGATCGGATCGGCGTTCTTGGCCCAATAGCCGGCGTTGCCGGAAGAAACCGTCACAACGGAGGAAGCGTTCTCCAGATCGTCGAAGATCTTCTGATAAGCTTCCGTTCTCGCCTTGCTCGGGCCGGGACTGGCAGAGCCGAGCGAGAGGTTGATCGTATCCGCACCGAGCACGATTGCATCCTCAATGGCTGCCGTATAGTCCGAGTCATACGCGCCGCCCTCGTCGCCGAAGACCTTCATGACCAGAACCTGTGCATCCGGCGCTGCGCCGTGCATATGTACGCTGTCCAATGCAGAGACATATCCGCCGTTTCCGTCCGGCAGATACCGGTTGGCCGCCGCGATACCGGCAACATGGGAGCCGTGCTCGCCCTCCGTGTCCGTCTCATGCGTTACGTCCAGATCCTTGTCGATGTAGCAATAGCCGTATGCGACCTTTTCTGTCCGGTACAGATCCGCCGCACTGACGCCTTCCTTGATATGCATGCAGCAGGCTCAGCTTTTCGTTGATCTCGTCCGCATCGAGCAGATCGAGAGAGGCCTTATAGGCTTCGACGGATTCCTTTGCGCGCGCCGCGTTCTGCTCAAGCGCGTATTCATACGCGCCATTGTCAAACGACTGGTGCGACATATCCAAGCCCGTATCGATAATGGCGATCCGCATTCCGGCTCCTGTATAGCCGGTAGACCATGCCGTGGTCGTGCCGGTCATGCCGGTTGAGATCTCCATGTTGGGCTGCACGGTGTTTTCGGACGCGGCAGGCTCATACTGCTGCTCCAGAACCACATCCGCGACGCCCGGGAGCTGCTTAATCTGCTCGATCTTGCCGTATTCCACATTGGCAGAGATCATGTTGGCGACCAGCGTCAGATTCCAGACAACATCCAGATCCTCCCGTCCGAGGATCGTGGACGAGATTTTCCGGACAACGCTGTCCTGCTTGCGCTGGAGTGCTGCGCGGTAAGACACGGCAGCCGCATCCTCGGCCAGTGTCCCCTCCGCAGCCGCGTCGGAATAGGCTTCCAGTGTGGATGCGTCCTCCAGGATAATGGAAACACGAACCAGATCGTGCGCCTGATAGGCAGCCGTATCCTCTCCCATTTCCGCGTTCTCAATTTCGCCCACCGCCAGATCCGGACGGATAAGCGTATCGAGCGTGTCATTCGGCACCTGCTTGAATGCGACCAATGCTTCGCTGTTTGCCGCAAGCGCCGCCGGCACCAATCCTGCCGTCAGCGCAAGCACCAAAAGCATGGCCAGCACCCGTGTGCCCCACATCTTCTTCATACTGCGTCTCCTTCACTTTGCTTGATAGTTTCCGCAGGAGTCCTGCTTCGCTTTTTATACCACACCCTTTTGCATTTATCAACACTTTACCGTGTTGACTCTTTGCTTTTTTAAAGTAATTCTCAACAAATTTTTTCTCCAAAAAAACTGTCGTTTACAGCAAATTTACCTCCTGTTCTGGCTGTAAATTTCTTGGATTTTTTCTTCCAAAATACTTTCCTGTATTGTGTCCTTCTTTCTTTTTTCCGCAACGTGCAGCCGTAAAAAAAGTAGAAAAGGCTTCCTTTCAAAATTTGGAGACCTTTTCCGCTTTGCGTCCTGCCATAGGAGCCGATGCCCACATGAATGCCGCGCTCTTGCAATGCTTCGTGAAAATCGGACTTTTTCAGCACGCAAATGCGCCCGCCGCTGTAGCAGCGGCGGGTGCGGGTTATCGGTGCAGCTTATTCAAATACGACGCCGAGAGATTTGCAGACGGCGGCGCAGCGCGGGCACAGGCCGTGCTCGTCAGCGCTCTCGGAGTGCATCCAGCAGCGCGGGCACTTCGTGCCCTTCGCCTCGGTCACGGCGACGGTCAGGCCAGGGTAATTCACGCCCTGTCCAACAACGGCGCCCTCTGCGGGGGCAGCTTCGTTCGTGCTGACGTTGGAGACGATGAAGATCTCCGGAAGGTCAACAGTCTTGATCGTATCCAACGCAGCCTTTGCGTCCTCGTCGGTCGCAAACAGCGCCACATGTGCTTCGAGGCTCTTGCCGATGCGCTTGTCGGCGCGGGCAGTCTCCAGCACGCCGTTGACGTCCGAGCGGACGCGCAGCGCAGTCTCCCAAACAGCCATTTCGGTATCAAGCAGCGCGTAATCCGTATACGGCTTCGACATCTGGTTCAGCAGCACGTTGCGGCCGTCGTCGCCGTCGCGGTGCGGCATCTGGAGCCAGATCTCGTCGCAAGTGAACGCAAGGATCGGCGCGAAGACCTTTGTCATGGCATCGAGGATGATCCACAGCGCGCTCTGCGCCGAGCGGCGGGCGGCGGAATCCGCGCCGTCGCAGTACAGGCGGTCTTTGATGATATCGAGATAGAGGCTCGAAAGCGTGACGACGCAGAAATCGTTGACGGCGTGGGAAACGGTCAGGAATTCATAATTCTGATACGCCGCCTCGCACTTGACCAGCAGTTCGTTCAGCTTCGTGATGGCCCAGCGGTCGAGCGCTTCCATATCGGCGGGCGCGGTCAGCTGGTTGGGATCAAAATCGGTCAGATTGTCAAGGCAGAACTTCGCCGTATTGCGGAACTTGAGGTAGTTCTGGCTCAGCTGCTTGAAGATCTCATCGGAGCAGCGCACATCGACGTGATAATCCGCCGAGCCTGCCCACAGGCGGCAGATGTCCGCGCCGTATTTCTTGAACACGTCCGCAGGGTCAACGCCGTTGCCGAGGGACTTGTGCATGGCCTTGCCCTCGCCATCGACCGTCCAGCCGTGGGTGACGCACTCTTTAAAGGGAGCGCCCTTCCCAAGCGCGCCGACAGCGGTCAGCAGACTCGACTGGAACCAGCCGCGGTACTGATCAAGGCCCTCAATGTAGACCGTCGCAGGCCAGAAGCCCTGATCCTTCTGCATGGAAGCAAAGTGCGTCGAGCCGGAGTCGAACCAGCCGTCAAGCGTATCTGTTTCCTTCTCAAAGTGCTTGCCGCCGCAGTGCGGGCAGGCGAAGCCTTCGGGGACGAGTTCGTCCGCGTCCTTCTCGAACCAGACGTTTGAGCCGAATTCGCCGAACAGCTTCGAGATCTTGGCGATGGTTTCATCCGTGCAGATGGGCTTGCCGCAGTCCTTGCAGTAGAACACGGGGATCGGCAGACCCCAGCGGCGCTGACGAGAGATGCACCAGTCGGCGCGCTCACGGATCATGGCCTTCATGCGGTCAATGCCCCACGCGGGCAGCCACCGCACATCGTCACAGGCCGCGCAGGCTGCATCCTTGAACGAATCGACGGAGCAGAACCACTGCGGGGTCGCGCGGAAGATAATAGGCTTCTTGCAGCGCCAGCAGTGCGGATAGGAGTGGACGATCTGCTCGGAGGCGAACAGCGCGCCGCTTTCCTGCATGTCCTTGAGAATGACAGGATTGGA
>OODJ01002497.1_pt1 | contig 12275 bp, 8 predicted proteins | sample 1671611 | NCBI WGS metagenome assembly OODJ01 (sample SAMN06348174, study PRJEB24527) | human gut metagenome | biome: human gut; feature: ankylosing spondylitis patient; material: feces | host: Homo sapiens | place: China | collected 2015-10 | reverse complement strand
CTCGTTTCTTCCTTTCCAAACCGCAAGCTGAACTTGCGGTTTGGGTTTTATGGCAAATCTGCGACGACCTCTCAGTCTGCTTCGCAGCCAGCTCCCTGGCAGGGGAGCCTTGGGGTCAGAACAGGGTCAGCTGGCTGGTGAGGGGGAGGGTGCCGAAGGCGCCGGCTTGCTGGAGCTGGTCGATGAGCGTCTTGGATACCTTCGGGCAGGCGTCTGCGAATTCCTCGACGGACAAAAACTCCCGTCCCTCGCGGGCATTCATAAGGTCCCATGCCGCCGTTTCGCCAAGACCGGCCACGGCCACGAACGGCGGACGCAGCTGCCCGTCCTCGATCTGAAATTTTGTTGCGTGGGAATGATAAATATCGATCGGCGCGAAGGAGAAGCCGCGCAGGTAGAACTCGTAGCAGACCTCCAGCGTGGTGAACAGATCGTCATCCTTGGCCGTGGAATCCTCGTCTGCCTTGATCTCCTGCAGCTTCTTTTTGACAAGTTCGATGCCGTGGCACATCATGCCCTCGTCGAAGCCGCCTTTCTGGCTGCGGCGGTAGAAATAGGCCGCGTAAAACGCAAGCGGCTGGTGCACCTTGAACCACGCGATGCGGAAAGCCATCATGACATACGCTGTTGCGTGGGCCTTCGGGAAGAGATATTTGATCTTTTTGCAAGACCCGATGTACCACTCCGGCACGCCTGCGGCCTTCATTTCCTCCTCCGCGCCGTCGGGCAGACCTCTGCCCTTTCGGACGGCCTCCATGATCTTGAACGAGCGCTTTTCCGGCATGCCGCATTTGATGAGATAGAGCATGATATCGTCGCGGCAGCCGATGGCGTCGTTGACGGAGGCAGTCTTGGACAAAATCAGATCGCGCGCGTTGCCCAGCCACACGTCCGTGCCATGGGAGAAGCCGGACAGCCGGATGAGCGTATCGAATTTCGTCGGCTGCGTCTCCTGCAGCATCCCGCGCGTGAAGCCCGTGCCGAATTCCGGGATAGCGACGGAACCGACCGGCCCCAGAATGGGGTCGTTTTCATAGCCCAGCACCTTGCTGGACGTGAAAATGGACATGGTGTCCTGATCATCGAGCGGAATTTTCTGCGCGTCAACGCCGGTCATGTCCTCGAGCATGCGGATCATGGTCGGGTCATCGTGGCCCAGCATATCGAGCTTCAGGAGGTTTTCCTCCATGGAGTGATATTCAAAATGCGTCGTGATCCACTCAGAGTCCTTGTCGTCCGCCGGGTGCTGCACGGGGCAGAAGTCCCAAATCTCGTTCTCCTGCGGAATGACGACGAGGCCGCCGGGGTGCTGGCCGGTCGTGCGCTTGACGTTGACACAGCCGAGCGCCAGCCGGTTCTCCTCCGCCTTGGGGACGGTCTTGTTCCGCTCCGACAGGTACTTTTTTGCGTAGCCGTAGGCCGTTTTCTCTGCAACAGTGCCGATCGTGCCCGCGCGGAAGACGTGCGTCTTGCCGAACATCTGCACACAGTAGGCGTGCGCCTTGGCCTGATATTCGCCGGAGAAGTTGAGATCGATATCCGGAACTTTATCGCCGCCGAAGCCGAGGAAGGTTTCAAACGGGATATTGAACCCGTCCTTGTCAAGCTTCGCGCCGCACTTCGGACATACGGCATCTGGCAGGTCCGCGCCGCAGGCGCAGTCAGCCGGAACATCGAACGTGGTAAACTTGCACTGCGGGCAGCGGTAGTGCGGCGGATAGGAATTGACCTCCGTAATGCCGGACATGAACGCCACAATGGATGAGCCGACCGAGCCTCGGGAGCCGACAAGATAGCCGTGCTCCAGCGAGTTCTGCACCAGCTTCTGGGCCGACATGTAGATCACGTCGTAGTGGCAGGAGATGATATCGTGCATTTCCGTATCAACGCGCTTCTGCACAAGTTCGGGCGGATTTTCGCCGTAAAGCCGGTGAAGCTTTCCGTAGACAAGGGCTTTCAGGTCTTCAACGGAGTTTTCGATCTTTGGCGCGAACAGATTGTGCGGCACGGGCCGCAGCGTCTCGCACCAGTCAACGATACGGTTCGGGTTTTCAATGACAACCTCATGCGCCTTTTCCGGGCCGAGATAGGAGAATTCCTCCATCATCTCATCTGTCGTGCGCAGATACAGCGGCAGCGGCCGGTCGGCATCGGGCATCTGCTTGGTGGCAAGCAGGATGTGGCGGAAGATTTCGTCCTCCGGGTCAAGGAAGTGCACATCGCCTGTCGCCACGACAGGCTTTCCGAGTTCCTCGCCGAGCCGGACAATCGTCCGGTTGAAGCCGCGCAGTTCTTCCTCGTCCTCGGCAAGCCCCTTGTCGAGCATGAAGCGGTTGTTGCAGATGGGCTGAATCTCCAAAAAGTCATAGAAGCTTGCGATACGCTTGAGTTCTGCCCAGCTTTTGTGGTTCAGGATTGCCTGAAACAATTCGCCCGCCTCGCAGGCCGAGCCGATAATCAGGCCCTCACGCCATTGCAGCAGTTCGGACTTCGGCATAATGGGCACGCGCTTGAAGTATTTGAGATTGCCATAGGAAATCAGCCGGTAGAGATTGCGCAGGCCGATGGAATTTTTGGCAAAGACGATGATATGCCGCGCACGGCGGTCGAGAATTTTGCTGCCGGAGCGCAGCTGCTCCATGCGCGGGTTGATCTTCTGAAGCGAGTCCAATCCCTGCTCCTGCATCATCTTGAAAAAGCGCATGAGCAGATACCCGCAGGTGATCGCGTCGTCGGAGGCGCGGTGATGGTTGAAATCCGGCAGACTCAGTGCATCGGCGACAATATTCAGCTTATACTTGCCGAGTTCCGGCATCAGATTCTGTGCCAGAATGAGCGTATCGACATAGGTCGGATGGAATGGCAAGCCCAGTCTTTCGCACGCCGCCGTCACGAAGCCGATATCAAAGTCCGCGTTGTGCGCGCACAGGGGGCGGCTGCCGACGTATTCCAGGAATTTCGGCAGTGCCTCGGAAATATCCGGCTGCCCGGCGAGCATCTGGTCGTTGATGCCTGTCAGATCGACGATCTTTGGCTGCAAGGGCCGGTGCGGGTCAACGAAGGTCTGGAACGTGCTGAGAACCTCGTTTCCCTTCATGATGGCCGCGCCGATCTCGATGATCGTGTCATGAAGCGAGGACAGGCCGGTCGTTTCCAGGTCGAACGCGACGTATTCCTCGTCAAAGGAAAAGTCCCCGTCCCCGTGGACGGCAATGCGGTCATCGACGTCGTTGACGTAGTAGCCCTCGCAGCCGTAGAGAATTTTGATGTTCTGGTCTGTTTCCGCGACCTTGGCTTTGGAGGCAGCCTTCATCGCGTCCGGGAACGACTGTGCGCCGCCGTGATCGGTGATGGCGATGGCGCGGTGGCCCCAGCTGGCTGCACGCTTGACGGCGGCTCCGGTATCGGTCAGCGCATCCATGGAGGACATAGTCGTATGCAGGTGCAGTTCGACGCGCTTTTCGGGGTAAGTATCGCGGCGCTTGGGCGCCTCGATCTTTTCCATGGCGTTCGGCTGAAGCACCATTTCATTGTCATACCGGTCAAAACTCATCTTGCCCTGTACGCGCAGCCACATGCCGGGCTGAACGTTGTCGATGATGGGCTTGGCCTTTGCGGCCTCCATAAACTGATTGACACGGACGGAACTGGTATAGTCCGTCATATCAAAGCAGACGACCCACGCGCCGCGCTTTTTCAGTTCCCGGTGCTGCACGGCGAAGACCTTGCCCTCGACGATCACGCGGAACATGTCGAGATTCAGTTCCTCCATCCGGACGGGCTTGCCTGCGAACGGGCGGCCGTAGAACAGCGCACCCGTAGGCTCTGCCGGTGCGGCCGAGCCTGCGCCGGAGGACTTTGCGCCGCTCTGCGGTGCGCTGGCCGTAATTGCAGGCGCATTTTTGAGCGCCTCGGCGCGGATACGCGCCGTCTCCTCAAACAGTGCCCGGCCCTCTAAATTGCTGTGCGCTTCGACCTCAATTTTTTTGGAAACACCAAAGCGGTCGCGCAGGAACTGCTCGGCCTTTTTTGCGTTCTGTAAAATATTATCCTTGCCATTGGCCTTGAGTCGGATGATCACAGCTTCGTCCGTGACCTCATAGCCCGCACCGGCCAAAATGGCAGCCGAGGGCGAGAAAGCGCGGATGAATACCTGCGCCAGATCGCGGAAATCCATATTGGGCAATTCCGAGGCCGGATACCGCACGAAAAGTTCCAGCTTCTTCAGTCCGTATTGCTTTTCTACGGCCTGACAGAGCGACTGAAGCTGCTTTTCTGCAAGATAGTGCTCCGCCTGTGCGTCCAGACGGATGGTTCGTGTTTCCCGGTCAAGTTCTGCGTGGACGACGGCAAGGCGCTCCAGCGCCTCCGCCAGATCCTCCGGCAGCGCAAAGCCCGGAAACAGCGCGGGGAAATATACTTCATTCATGGGCTTGTTCCTGTGTAGGGGCCGATGCCCACATCGACCCCTGCAGAATGCACGGATTTTTACGAAACGCTGCGGCGAATTTGCCGCAGTGGGCCGATGTGGGCATCGGCCCATGCAGAATTACAGCTGCTCTATGTATTCTAGCAGTGCGGGCAGCAGTTCGTCATACGAAAGCTTTTTCAGCTGCTTCCCCCGGACGAACAGAATGCCGCAGCCGTCGCCGCCGGCGATGCCGACGTCGGCCTCCCGCGCTTCGCCCGGGCCGTTGACCACGCAGCCCATGACGGCGACCGTGATGGGCTTTTGGCAGTCGGACAGCGCCTGCTCGACCTCGTTTGCCAGCCGGATGAGATCGATGCGCGTCCGCCCGCAGGTGGGGCAGGCGATGATGTTGACGCCGTCCCTGCGCAGCCCGGCGGCCTTCAGAATGTCCTTCGCCGTCAGCACCTCCTGCACCGGGTCGGCGGTCAGCGATACGCGCATCGTATCGCCGATGCCCTGACACAGAAGGGCGCCGATGCCCATAGCGGATTTGATGGTGCCCATGCGCTCGGTGCCCGTTTCGGTCACGCCGACGTGCAGCGGATAGTCCGAACGCTCGGAAAACAGCCGGTACGCCTCGATCATCAGCGGGACGGAACTGGATTTCATCGATACGCAGATATCGTGAAAGCCGTATTTCTCCAGCAGCGCAATATGTCCGAACGCGCTTTCCACCAGCGCCTCCGGCGTGGGGTGACCGTATTTTTCCAGAAGACACGGTTCCAGACTGCCGCCGTTCACGCCGATGCGAATGGGAATGTTCCGCGCGCCGCAGGCCTCGACCACGGCCCGCACCCGCTCTTCCCCGCCGATGTTGCCGGGGTTGATGCGGATCTTGGCCGCGCCGTTTTCCGCCGCGCGGATGGCAAGACGGTAATCAAAGTGGATATCCGCGACCAACGGCAGCGGGGACGCAGCGCAGATGGCTCCGAACGTCTCTGCCGCCTCCATATCCGGCACAGCCAGCCGCGCAATCTCGCACCCTGCGGCAGCCAGCGCGCGAATCTGTGCAAGGCAGGCTTCCACGTCGGTCGTCCTTGTATTCAGCATCGACTGGATGGACACCGGCGCGCCGTCACCCACCGGCACAGAGCCGACCATGATTCTTCTTGTGAGTTTTCGCTCCATTTTTATCGCACCAGCTTCCAGATATCCTTAAATGTGATAAACGCCATGAAGGCCAGCAGCAGGATCATGCCTGCCGCGTGGATATAGCCTTCAAATTTCGAGGGGATTTTCTTCTTTGTAATTGCCGTAAACACCGTGTTCACCAGAAGCAAAAATGCGCGTCCGCCGTCGAGCGCAGGAAGCGGCAGCATGTTCATGACAGCCAGATTGATTGCGATGAATGCGCCGAGATACAGCACGTTCAGAATGCCGTCCGCCGTCGTCGCGGCGCTCTGCCCCGTCTGCGCAATGGCCGACACGACACCGACCGGCCCGGACATGTCATTGACCGACACAAGGCCCGACACCAGATCGCCGAGACTCATCCACACGAGCCGCGCAAAATCCAGCGCGGTATACCATGTGTTTTTGAGCACCGTTCCGACGGTTTTTTCCTCATAGCCGAAATACAAGCCGTATTTCAGCTGCTGTTCGCCGTCAACTTCATAAAGTTGCTGCTTCATTTCAAAATCGTTCAGCTTGACGAGTTCCCCGTCCCGCTTGACGACAAGATCGAATTTCCCCGTCTTATTCCGGGCCAGAAGCGTGCCGACGTCGGAGTAGATATACACGCGCCGTCCGTCGATCTTGTAAAGTTCATCGCCAACCTGAAGCCCCTGTTCGGACTCCAGCGGGCAGCCGTCAAAGAAACCGGAGATTTTCGCCGTTGAGAAACCCGCGACGCAGGAATAGATCATAGCCAGCACGACAAGGCCTGTCAGGAAGTTCATGAACGAGCCTGCTGCCAGAATGATCAGCCGTTTCCACCAGACCTTGGACGTGAACGCTCTGGGATTGTCGGATTCTTCATCCTCGCCCTCCATTGCGCAGTAGCCGCCCACGGGGATGCAGCGCAGCGCATAGAGCGTCTCGCCCTTTTGCTTTTTGACGATTGCCGGGCCCATGCAGATGGAAAACTCGTTCACCTGCACGTCCAGCGCTTTGGCCGTCAGAAAATGGCCCAGTTCGTGGATGAAGATCAGAAAGCCAAAAATGAGGATTGCAAAGAGAATATACATGAAATCACCTTTATTTCAAAAACCGCTCACGGGTATGGATGCGGGCGAGGCGGTCGGCCTCAAAAATATCGGCAAGCGACGGCTCCTGCACAACCGGCAGGCGCAGCGCGGCCTCGACCGCGTCCGCGATGTCGTAAAATCCGATTTTGTCCTGCAAAAACAGGCCGACAGCCTCTTCGTTGGCCGCGTTCAGGGCTGTGCAGGCCGTGCCGCCAAGCTGCGCCGCCTGCTTTGCAAGCACGAAGCACGGAAACGCCGTCTCATCGATAGCGTCAAACGTCAGCGGTCCGCAGGTCAAAAGATCGAGCGCCGGGGCCGGATTGTGCGCCCGGTTCGGATACGTCATGGCAAGACCGATGGGAATGCGCATATCCGGCACGCCCAACTGCGCCAGCACGGCTCCATCGACAAATTCCACAAGGGAATGCACAACCGACTGCCGGTGAATGACAGCTTCGACCTTTAAAAGCGGCAGATCATACAGCCGCATGGCCTCGATGATCTCCAGCCCCTTGTTCATGAGCGTTGCACAGTCAACCGTGATTTTCGCGCCCATTTTCCAGTTCGGATGGCGCAGCGCGTCTGATTTGGTCATACAGACCAACTCTTCCCGCGTCTTTCCGAAGAACGGCCCGCCGGAGCAGGTTAAAATCAGGCGTTTGACCTCGGCTCTGTCCCGGCAGCCCATGAGGCACTGGAAAATGGCCGAGTGCTCGGAATCGACGGGGATGATCTCCGCACCGGATTCCCGCGCGGCAGCCTGCATGATCTGCCCTGCGCAGACCATCGTCTCTTTATTGGCAAGGGCAATGCGCTTTTTTTCGTGAATCGCCGTCAGCGTGGGCCGCAGCGCGGCAAAGCCGCACACGGCCACAACGACCGTATCGGCCTCCGGCAGAGCCGCCGCCTCGCACAGCGCCTCCGCGCCCGCGAGCACCCTTATATTCATATCCGCCAGACGGACTTTTAATTCCTCCGCGGCGGCTTCGTCCGTCAGAACGGCCAGTTCCGGCCGGTATTGGCGGCACTGCGCTTCCAATAACTCCACATTGCGCTCCGCCGTCAGCGCAGCGACGCGCAATCCCAATTCATCCGCGACAGACAGCGTCTGCCGCCCGATCGAGCCGGTCGAGCCTAAAATCGTGATCGTCTTTGTCATACCAGCTTCTCCAGCAAAAACAGCATCGCGTACACGACAGGCGCGAGGAACAGCGTCGAATCAAACCGGTCGAGCACGCCGCCGTGGGTCAGGAAAATGTGGCTGTAGTCCTTGATCCCGGCCTCGCGCTTAATGAGGCTCATGGACAGATCGCCCAGCTGGCCGAAGAGATTGGCGGCGATGCCGATCACGGCCAGATACCACAGCGGCAGCTCCATCTGCCAGAGCCATTTGGAGACAAGCCCCAGCAGCACCATGCCGAGCGCGCTGCCCACCGGCCCGGCAAGGAAGCCCGCCCACGTCTTATTGGGACTCACATGCGGGGCGAATTTTTTATGGCCGAAGGCCATGCCGCCGAGCATGGAAAAGCTGTCGCCGATAAACGCGATCACAAACGGCATGAGCACGAACGCAGGGGAAACATTGCGCAGCAGGCCGATGCAGCTGTACATCGCCGGGAACAGGAAGCCCGCCACGACGCAGACCGCGATGTCCGCAAACGGAATGGCGGTTTCCTTCCCATGCGTGCTGACGGCCATGTAAAACAGGAACATCACATAGAAAAACGCGTAGATCAGCGTCGCCGTGATCGCCGTTCCGAATACGATGGCCAGCACGACGAGCGCCGCGCACAAAATCGTCGGCACATAGAGAAGCTTCGGCTGCCTGCACGCCGTATGCAGCAGTTCCCACGCGGCTGCGCCCGCGATGGCCGCCGTCAGGATTGCCGTTGCGATAGGCGGCAGGAGCACGAGAACTACAATGAGAAGCGGCACACCGACGGCGGCAACGAGAAGTCTTTGTTTCATTTGCGGCCTCCAAACCGGCGCTCGCGCTTCTGATATGACGCGATTGCCTTGTCGAGTTCAGTTTCGTCAAAATCGGGCCAGAGCACATCCGTGAAATAATACTCGGCATACGCCGACTGCCAGAGCAGGAAGTTCGACGTGCGGATCTCGCCCGAGGGCCGGATGATGAGTTCCGGGTCGGGGATGCCGTCGGTGTAGAGATAGTGCGCGAAATCCGCCTCTGTTAATTCCTCCGGCTTTTTTACGCCATTCACGCAGTCGGCGGCAAAGCGCCGCGCGGCGTGGACAATCTCGTCCCGGCCGCCGTAGTTCATGCAGATATTGGCCTGAAAGCCCTGATAGTGCGTGGAAATTTCGTCTGTGCGGGCAATGAGCGCGCACAGCGTGGGGGAAATCGGCCCGAGTTCGCCGAGGATTTTCAGCCGGATATGGTCGCGTTCCATCTCATCGATGGCTTCGTGCAGATACTTTTCAAACAGCGCCATAATCGCCTGCACCTCGTCTGCCGAACGTTTCCAGTTTTCCGTGGAAAACGCGTAGACTGTCAGATACTCGACACCGAGATTCTTGCAGTAGGTCGCAATGCGGCGGAACGTCTCCGCGCCTGCCGCGTGGCCCATTTTGCGCGGCAGCCCGCGCTTTTTTGCCCAGCGTCCGTTGCCGTCCATGATGATGGCGATATGCCGCGGGAGCGTGTTGTTGTATTCCATGATAAAAGCCTTTCACGACAAAAGCCGCCGTCCGGCGGCTTTTAAGAGGTTCTGGGGAGATTGCACTTAATTGAATGCGAACAGGGGCCGGCCGTACCAAAGCCTCCTCTTGCCGCGCCCCGCGCGGTAAGGGGAGGTGGTATTTCCGAAGAAAATGACGGAGGGGATTCGCCGCAAATTTCTGTAAAACCAGTGCAGTTTGCATGGGCGGACAGAGGCGTCCGCCCCTACAGAGGGTACGCGTCGGAAACACGCACTCAGATCTCCATCAGTTCCTTTTCCTTCTTGGCGCACATCTCGTCGATCTTCTTGACGTGCTTGTCGGTCAGGTCCTGGATGTCCTTTTCGGCCTTCTTCTGGTCGTCTTCGGTCAGCTCGCCCTTCTTCTGGGCCTTCTTGACGTAGTCGACCGCGTCGCGGCGGATGTTGCGGACGGCGACCTTGGCGTCTTCGGCGTATTTGCGGACCTGCTTGGTGAGGTCCTTGCGGCGCTCCTCGGTCAGCTGCGGGAAGACGAGGCGGATGACGCGGCCGTCATTCTGCGGGTTGATGCCGAGATCCGAGGTCTGGATGGCCTTTTCGATCGCCTTGAGCAGCGACCCGTCCCACGGCTGGATGACGAGCGTGCGGGGGTCGGGAGACGAGATTGTGCCGACCTGACCGACGGGCGTGGGCGTGCCGTAATACTCAACCGTGATCCGGTCGAGCACCTGCGCGTTGGCGCGGCCTGCGCGGACGGCGCCGAAATCGGAGGCGAGCACCTCCAGAGTTTTTTCCATTTTGCGTTCGAACTGCTTGAGATCTGCCATGTTAAAGTTCCTCCTTCACAATCGTTCCGATTTTTTCGCCCATGACCACGCGCAGAATGTTTTCGGGGTCCTTCAGCGCGAAGACCTGCACGGGAATGTGGTTGTCCATGGAAAGGGATGTCGCGGTCGAGTCCATGACGGCCAGATGCTTGGCAAGCACCTCGTCGTAGGAAATTTCGTCGTAGCGAACCGCGGTTGGGTCCTTTGCGGGGTCTGCCGAGTAGACGCCGTCGATGTTTTTGGCAAGTAGGATCGCGTCCGCGTTGATTTCTGCCGCGCGCAGGACAGCGCCCGTATCGGTTGAGAAGAACGGGTTGCCGGTGCCGCAGGCGAAGATGACGACGCGGCCTTTTTCCAGATGCCGGATGGCCTTGCTGCGGATGTAGGGCTCGGCGATCTGGTTCATGGCGATGGCCGTCTGCACGCGCACCGCCACGCCGCGCTGCTCAAGGCAGTCCGCGACCGCTAAGGCGTTGATGCACGTTGCCAGCATGCCCATATGGTCGGCTCTCGTGCGCTCCATGCGGTCGCCGCCGTCTTTCAGGCCCCGCCAGAAGTTGCCGCCGCCGACGACAATGCCGATCTGCACGCCCTTCTCCACACACTTTTTGACCACGTCGCACACGCCGCCGATGACGTCAAAGTCGAGCCCGCGGTGCGCTTCGCCCGCCAGTGCCTCGCCGCTGATTTTCAGCAGTACCCGATGATATTTTGGTTCGCTCATGCCATACCTCTCCTTATAAAACTCTTTTCCTATTCTATAATAATTTTGGGAAATTGAAAAGAGGGAATTTGCATTTTTCACGGTAAATTCATATATTGAAGCGAAAGAAGAATTCCCCGTTGCGTTGCGGCGTAAAATCGTATATAATACAGAGAATCAGGACGCACAAGAGAGGATGTATCACATGGAAGAAGAAAGAAAGCCCTTGGAGTCGAGAAACTTTATCGACGCTTTCATTGAAGAGGATATTGCCCCCGGCGGTCAGTTTGAAGGGCTGAAGGTCCACACGCGTTTCCCGCCCGAGCCGAACGGATATTTGCACATCGGCCACTGCAAGGCGCTCACGATCGACTTCGGTACGGCGGAAAAATTCGGCGGCCTGTGCAACCTGCGCATGGACGACACGAACCCCACGAAGGAAGACACGGAGTACGTTGACGCGATCCAAGCCGACATTCACTGGCTGGGCTTTGACTGGGGCGACCGGTTCTTCTATGGCTCGGACTATTTTGAAAAGGACTATGAATACGCCGTCGAGCTCATCAAAAAGGGCCTTGCCTACGTCTGCGATCTGACGGCGGAGCAGTTCCGCGAGTACCGCGGCGACATCGGAAAGCCCGCCGTCTCGCCGTACCGCGACCGCTCGGTCGAGGAAAACCTCGATCTGTTTGCGCGCATGAGAGCCGGCGAGTTCCCCGAGGGGTCGAAGACGCTGCGCGCGAAAATTGACCTCGCGAGCGGAAACTTCAACATGCGCGACCCCGTCATCTACCGCATCCGCTACATGCACCATCACCGGCAGGGCGACAAGTGGTGCATCTACCCGATGTACGACTTTGCCCACCCCATTCAGGACGCGCTCGAGGGCATTACGCATTCTCTTTGCTCGCTGGAGTTTGAGGCGCACCGGCCGCTTTATGACTGGGTCGTGAGCAATATTTCGATCCCGTATCACAAGCCGCGCCAGATCGAGTTTGCGCGTCTCGGCATTGACCATACCGTCATGTCCAAGCGCAAGCTGCGGCTTCTTGTCGAGACCGGCCGCGTTTCCGGCTGGGACGATCCGAGAATGCCGACGCTCTGCGGCCTGAGAAGACGCGGCTACACGAGCCACGCCATCCGCGATTTCTGCGAGCGCATCGGCGTGGCGAAGTCCGCCAACACCGTCGAATACGCCCTGCTCGAGCACTGCCTGCGCGAGGATCTGAACGACACGGCGGAGCGGACGATGGCCGTCCTGCGCCCTGTGAAGCTCGTCATCACGAACTATCCGGAAGACAAGACCGAGACCTTCGAGGTCGAAAACAACCCTGTCCATCCCGAGCAGGGCACGCATCCCGTCACGTTCTCCCGCGAGGTCTGGATCGAGGCCGAGGATTTCCTGCCGGAGCCGATCCCCAAGTACAA
>OODJ01002496.1_pt1 | contig 12277 bp, 7 predicted proteins | sample 1671611 | NCBI WGS metagenome assembly OODJ01 (sample SAMN06348174, study PRJEB24527) | human gut metagenome | biome: human gut; feature: ankylosing spondylitis patient; material: feces | host: Homo sapiens | place: China | collected 2015-10 | reverse complement strand
GGGGGGACCTGTTAGAAACAGGCAGAGTAGCATAATGGTTGCTGGCTTTATACAGAAAACAGGTTCTTCATCAATAAGTGTTCCAGATGGGTTTCATTATAATACTGATTATGTAGAAAGTATATCATATCAAAGTGCTAATAAAGGAATTGCATTAAATATAAGATATAAAACTGAAGCTTTAGCACGGAAATATTGTAGAATGTTACAATTAACACCCACTATTCAACAAGGTGATATAACTTCTGAAAATTATTTATCATGCACGTATTATAATATTAGAAGTGGGCAAACTTGTAGTTATGTTATTTACATGTATGATACCAATAACGGGGCAAACTTTCGAGAGGAGCCTTTTGGTTGCTCTATCTTTGTTCCAAATGTAGAAGCCGAATATTAGATAATATGACGATTTAGGGTAATCTGGTATGTAGGTGCCTAAATTTATAAACGAAAGCCACACGATTGTACAATAGTACTAATAATAAGGAATAAATACAAACAATTCCTCTATTTTATCAATTGAGGATCAAATCCCTACAACAATCACGCACCTTCAAATACTCCAAAAATCAATTCAGCCGTCCCGTCGCCTTCAAGTATCTCGTTTCGCTCAACCGTAATTCCGCCTTCGCATCAATCCAGTCACTCCACGCCTTTTGCCATTGTGCCTGAGCCTCCATGTAGTTCGTGATCGTCTCCATACCCACCTCATACTGATTCTTGCTCACCCCCAGATTCTCTTCTGCCTGACTCAACGATTTACGAGTCAGTATAACCCTTGTGTGGCAATCCTCGATATTATAGCGGGCTCGTGCAATCTCCAGAAGCATCATTTGAGACATCTCCTCTTTCTTCAATCGGCTCATCTCCTGTTCTGCCTTCATGGCTTTAATCTTTCCCCGGCCTTCCCCCCAATGATAAATCGGGATCTTCACGGAAGCCATCGCCATGAAAGATGCCACGTCCTCCGTCTGTCCGTTCAGAGATATTCCCCCGGAAAATCCATAAGAAGCGGAAACTCCCACTTCCGGCAAGAAATCGGAACGAGTCAATGCCACCTGTTTCTCCTTCAATTCCACGTCTTTCTCCAACAAATTATATTCAGGACGTTGCTGCAATCCCTCCCCGGCATTCAGCACTCCCGGAGTCACCTCCCCGCACAAAGAATCACTTACCTGTATCGATGAATAAAGGTCTATCCCTATCACCCGGCAAAGATTCATCCCCGCCAATGCCTTCCCGTTTTCCGCCTTTTGCAACATCAACTCGGCTTCGTTCAACTTTACTTGCGCCTTCAACAAATCATTCCGAGAAGCCATCCCCGTTTCATAAGCATCCGTCAAGTTCCGCACTAACTCATTGACCACGGCCTTGTACTTCTGAGCAGAAGTCACTAATTCCACTAGACGCACGTATTGCCAATAAACCTCGTCCGCCTCGGTAATTACTTCCGCACGGGTATATTGCTTATTCAACTCGGCCATCTCCTTCCCGATCGTGGCCATACGATAAGCTGAACGAATCTTACCTCCCATATAAATCGGTTGCTCCAACATCGCTCCCGCAGAATAAACCCCTCGTAACCCTAACTCCAACTCAATATCCGGCATAAACGCGTATGTTTTCGCCAAAGGCAACCCATCCTTTCCCATTACCGGAAGTTTCGTTGCCGGATCAATATATAGATTATAAACCAACTCCCCATTGGCACCCGGTACGAACGTTGGCAAATATCCCCCGTCAATCGTGAACGAACTCTTTTTCTGCATATAAGCATATAACCCGGTAGCCGAAAGCTTCGGCAAAAAATTCGCACGATAAGCCTTTCGCTCAAATTCAGCTTTCTCACCCTGTTTCGTGGCAATCGACATCTTTTTACTACTCTCCAATGCCATCTCTCTGCACGTCTCCAAATTCAACGAAATTTGTCCCCGAACAGGAGAAATACCCATAACCAGCAATATGATCAACAAATATCTCATAACATTTAATTTTTCCTTTCCTTAAAAAATATTGCGTACAACACGGGAATAAACACCAGCGTGATCACCGTTCCTACCAACAAGCCCCCCATAATTGTAACGGCCATCGAACCGAACATATCATCACCCAATAACGGGATCATCCCCAATATCGTTGTCAAAGACGCCATCATCACCGGCCGGAAACGAGAAGAAGAAGAGTCTAGCAACACCTGTGTCTGGCTCTTTCCGGAAGCAATCTGCAACCCGATCTCATCTAATAATACCACCCCATTCTTAATCATCATCCCAACTAATCCCAACGCTCCGACAATCGCCACGAAACCAAACTCTTTACCACTGATCAACATTCCCAGCACGATCCCGATAGCAGCCAAAGGTAAACAACAGAAAATAATAATCGGCTTGCGAAAATCCTTAAACAACATAATCAATATAGCGATCATCAAAATAACAGCTAACGGAATATTTCCAAATAAATATTTCATGGACTCCCCGCTCGCCTTATGCTCTCCCAACCACTGTTTAGCGTAGCCCTCAGGCAAAGTAATTGTATCCACCTTCTCCACGATCAACGAACGGGCGCTCTCCGCCGTGTATCCCAATGCATTATTACATTGCGCCCGCATAGCCCTCTGCCCGTTATAACGTCGCACGACAGGATCTTCCCATTTCAAAGAAATACCTTGCGTGGCTTGATTCAACGGGATAGAACCTATACTTTGAGCCAGCAAATCCTCTCCGGACATCGTTCCCATTAACAAGCCTTTCAACGACTCCTCGTTCAAAGCCGCCGTCGAAGGCAACACACTCCATACGGGAATATTATCCAATGCTTCTACTTTCTCCCCCTCACTATTCACACTTTTCATGTACAAAGGTTTTGCATGAACTCCCTCGTAAAAAGATCCCACGGGCATACCATCCGTGGCGGCAAGCATCAACAAACCGACATCCGAACGGGAAAGTCCCACGGAACGGGCAATCGGCTGGTAGTAATCCACCATCAACGTGGGAGTCATCGGTTCCCAGTCATTCGTCACCAAAGTAATTGCGGGTTCGTCACGCATAATCTGTTCCGCTTTCTCCGTCAACTCTCTCAACACGGCCGGGTCCGGTCCCGTGAACATCAACTCGATCGGGTACTTTTTGTACATCAGATTATAACGTTTCATCCGCACGTAAGCATCCGGATAATGAGCCGTCAGGTAATCCTGGATCTCGGTCATCGATGCCTTCAACTCTTCCGGGGTCGTGTAATCCACGATCAACTCCCCGTAACTCATCGTGGGCTCTGCGATAGAACGCACCAGATTATACCGGGCAGGAGTCCCGCCGACACTCGTCGTTACATGAGTCACTTCCGGACGACTCAACAAATAATCCTCTATACTTGCCAAATCCGACTCTACCCGTTCCACCCGGGTACCTTCCGGCATTTTAAATTCAATATACAACTGCGTGTAACTCAAATCCGGAAAGAACCCCTGCGGGATATAACGATACAAGAATGCAGTAATCGCCAATAAAACCACTACCACCCCGATTGCCATGGACTTATGCCACAACATAAAGGAGAGGAATTGCCGGAACAACCGGTATATCTTACTATCATACAAATTCTCATTCGACTTTTTCGGCTTCACTTTCAACGAGTAATCCGCATGAATCGGGATATGTGTCAACGCCAACACCCAACTCAACAGTAGGGACACCGCCAGTACGATAAACAAATCCCTCACGTACTCTCCTGTCGTATCCGGGGAAATAAAGATCGGGAAAAACGCCAAAATAGCAATCAATGTAGCCCCTAACAAAGGCATTGCCGTTTTCTTCGCTATATTCGTCAGTGCAGCCGGACGTTTCACGCCTCGCTCCAAATCTACCAGTATCCCGTCGACAATCACGATCGCATTATCCACCAGCATCCCCATGGCAACAATCAGCGATCCCAGCGAAACCCGTTGTAACGTTCCGTCAAAAAGATAAAGCACCACGAATGAACCCAACACAATAATCACCAATCCCGTACCAATAATCACCCCGCTCCGGAACCCCATGGTAAGCATCAGCACGAGAATCACGATTACCACCGATTCCACCAAATTAACCATGAAAACATTAATGGCCTCCCTCACCCGGTCCGGTTGAAAAAATACTTTCTGAAAATCCACGCCCACTGGAATCCGGGACTCTTTCAACTGCAGTAACTCCCGATCTACCTTCTCTCCCAAAGTAATGATATTCCCACCTTTTTCCATGGAAATTGCCACCCCGAAAGCCTGCTTGCCATCATACTTCATCCCGTTGCGAGCCGGATCTTCATAACCTTCCGTGATGGACGCAATGTCCCGCAAACGTAACTGATCATCCTCGTGTCCCTGTATAATTAGATTCTTAATATCCTCTATCGATTTATAGCTATCATTAATAGCCACCCGCAAACGCTGATCCCCACTATTAAAATAACCGGGATACACGGTCTTATTCTGGCTATTCAACGTGGACAACACCTCCATCGGATGAACTCCCAAATTCGCCATCTTATCCTGCATCATCTCGATATTGATACACGGGGTTCGGTTCCCATAGATCTCAACACGACGCACACCCTCAATATCCTGCAACTCTCGTTTCACCAACTGGGCATAATCCAACAACTGCTCATCACCCACCCCGTCGGTCGTTATGGCATAAAACATTCCATACACGTCCCCGAAATCATCCATCACCACGGAAGGACGCACTCCATCTGGCATTTGGGCCTGTGCATTCGTTACCTTTCGACGCAGGATATCCCATTTCTGCTCCAACTCGTCCGGACTCACCGTACTCTCCAATTCCACCGTGATCAATGACATATCTGCCATGGATTTAGATTCTATACTACTGATGGCTCCCATCGAACGAATCGACTTCTCCAATACATCCGTCACTTCCAACTCTACCTGATGAGCAGAGGCCCCGGGATACACCGTAACCACCATCGCCTGTTTTACCTTGATTTCCGGATCCTCCAACTTACTCATCGAATTAAAGGCAAAAATACCTCCAATCACTAGCACTGCAATAAAAAACTTTACCAGCGCCCTATTATTTAATGCATAATCCGCTAAATTTATCATTACAACAGTCCCCCTACATTTGTTTTAGAAACCGGTTTTAATAATTCTACCGACATTCCTTCCTTCAAGCTATGCACACCGGCAGACACAACGATCTCCCCGGCTGCCAATCCTTCGGAAACAATCAACTCACCTGTCTTCAACAACTTTTTCAACTGGATAACACGCTTGGTCACAGTTTGAGTTTTCGGGTTATATACCCACACGGCAGATTCTCCGTTTTCTTCGAACATAGCGGACAACGGCACCACCGTCAACGCTTCCTCGTTCGGGTTATACTCGATCGTCACGTTCACGCTCATCCCTGCCGCAATATCCACTCCCGGCACAGGTTTCAGACGCAGACGCATCCGGTACAACTGATTCAAGTTCGCCTTCCGGGTAATTTCAATTAGCTCTAACGGGAAAACTTGTCCCGGGAACACGTCAATCGCACAAGAAAACGACTTAAACAAATCTTGTCGTACAAAATCACTGGACGGAATATCAATATCCACGTCAAAATAATTACTATTAATCATAGACACCACGGGGTAACCGGCAGCTACCGTCTCGTGAGAATCATAATATTTTTTCTGAATATACCCGTCAAAAGGTGCTGTCAGACGAGTATCAGCCAATGCATTCTTATGGGCATTATACTTTGCCGTAATTTGCTTGATCCCAGCCACGGCCTTATCGTAGTCATTCACCGGAACGCTCCCCCGGTTATATAACTCAATAACCCTTCCGGCTTCCTCCTTCACTTGATTATATTCCGCCTCCGTCGCTGAAAGTTGAATCTCGTAATCTCTCGGATCAATCTCAGCGATCAGCTCTCCCTTCTTCACGAATGCCCCCACTTCCGGCAACACAGCCCGAATAGGTCCGGCTACCCGAAATGACAGCTTTACCTCTGAAGCTGCCTTGATCTTTCCCGGATAAATAATCGACAATTCCCCTTGGTAACTTTTCACCGTATCGGCCTGCACCGTAGCCTTACCGCGTTCCTGCTTTGTTTTAGAACTTCCACAGGCACACATCAATAAAATCAACCCAAGCAAAGAAAATACAACACCTTTCATCATTTCCAATTTTATCACTAAACCATGTTAAATTTTAACTTTTTACACTCTCTTTTATACAACAAACATGCCACAATAAAATAAAACACCATCAATATACACAACCCCAAAAATTCAGGTAACACCTCTGACAACGTGGCTCCTGTATTATTAATTTTCACGAAACCATCAATACCGAACGAGGAAGGAAACAACTTTCCAAACCACACCCAATATTCAGGGATTGCCGACTTCGGCCAAGAAATCCCGGAAATAAACATCAACGGCACAGACGTGAACACGAATATCAAGAAAGGCATCTCCCGTTCACGACTAAAAAACGACATAGTAATAGCAAAAAAGGTACACGCCAGCAAGAATGGGAACAAAAACAATATCAGTTCCCCCCGTTCCCCCACCTGGGTCATCCCGAACAAACGAGGCACGATGAAAAACACCCAATAACTCATCACGAAATAAATAGGCAAATAAGCAAAAGCTTTCCCTAAAACTACCCGTACCGGACGACGGAAATGCTTATTCGCAGGTAACAATAAACCTCTCCGACGCCGATCCCGTTCCGTCCCAGTAATCGTCCCCACGCCCAACAATAACGACTGCTGTACCACCAGAATCAATACCGCCGGAATCAAAAAAGAAGTGAAACCACCCTGCGGATTAAACAACTTCACGTCTTGAATCCGCACGGGAGAAGACGCAATCTGTTCAGTGATCACCGTGGCGTACTCCATCCCCTGCACCTGTATATTCTTCCCCATCGCCAAAGAAACATCCGTCCCTGCCGTTAACAAAGCCTTGTAATTCAACAACGCTCCCATATCGCAATAAAGAGATACGTGAGCCTGTTCCCCCCGGACCACGTTCTTACTAAAATCAGAGGGAATCTCAAGAATCCCGTAAATACCTTTTTTATACATCAGCAACTTCGCCGCCTCCATATCCTCACAACGGGCCACCACGTCCACGCTTGCCGTGGCATCCCAATTCCGGATAAACTCCCGGCTCAACGTTGACTTCGAATGATCGACCACCGCCACAGGCACTTCCCTCGCCACCTCATTACTATATATAAACGTGTAGACCACCGGGTACCCCAACATCAATGCCACGAAAAAAGTCAGCACGGCATGATCCCGAAACACTGCGTAAAACTCTCGTTTAAAAACATAATATACATCCGTCCAAAAAACCATATCAATTTTAGATTTAATGATTTTTGATTTTAGATTACTATGGCAAATACTTAAACTCCAACAAATCCAACTTCAACTTCGGCAGGATAAAAATCGGCAAGAACAGATATACAATCAATGCAGCGTAACTCTGCCAAGAAAATATCATCGGAATACCATTTAAAGCCTGATCCACATATATCAAAAAATAGTGACGCATCTGGAACAAATTCGCCCCGATCTGAGCCAACTCCGGCATAGAACGCACCGGATACGTAAAACCGCATATTGAAAATGACAACACGCCCCACAAAGCACAAGTACTCAACGCAATCCTACTCCGACGAGTTATTCCCGTAACAAACAGGGCAAAACACTGAGAGGCTAAAATCATCAGCACCATAGCCAGAAACATCGGGAAAAATCCACTATTCAACGGGAAATGAGCATACCCATACAACATGGAAAGAGCAAGCATTCCCATGACTGTGAAAATCAACGTCTGCGGGACAAGTTTCCCCATCAATGCCACGATAATAGAACCATTTCCCGCCTCCAACCACTCTCTTGAAGTCCTCCGCTTAATCTCCTCGCTAATACTGTACACCGTGGTAAACATCACGAACATACACAAAAACGCTGGTAAAAGGAAATTCGCCAAATAAACAGCGTAACTCAACCATGGGTTATTCAACGGGTGCGTATCCAGCACGATCGGCATTAATTTCGCTGCAAGCAACGGTCCTCCTTCACCTTTCGCCAACAATAACGTCTGTTGAACCGCCCCGTTAGCCAAATTTGATTGCATCCGCATATCTTTATATAACAAAGAACCCGCCAAGAAATAAGTATCATTCGTATAAAACGACAACACAGGCTCTTTCCCCGTCGATGCATCCCGCCGAAAGTCTGCCGGGATATAAAAGATCCCGTAAACATCTCCTCGCTGCAAAGCTTCTCGGGCCTCGCTGAAATTCACCGTACGCATCACCACGTCCGTCTGGGCAAACGTGTTCAACGAACGCACCAGGGAACGGGAAGTCGTGGTATTATCTTCATCCACCACAGCCACAGGCAACTTCTTCGGCAACCCGTCTTTCAATAAATCCATGAAAAACAGGAAGCAGAATAAAGGTGCGAAGATCATCACAAACCAGTAGATCCGACGTTTTGCCAACATCCGGACCTCTCGTTTCATCAACACTCCCAAAGCCCTTATATTCTCACGCATAAATTAATTTTAGATTTTAAATTTTAGATTTTAGATTCCAACCGCACAAATCAACGCTCCTAATTTCACTTTAAACTCTAAATTCTAAACTTTAAACTTTTAGTTTTTAGTTCTTAGTTTTTAACTCTTTTCAGCACGCTCATCCCCGGTCTCAACCCCTCCACCTTTTCCATGGGAACTGCCTTCACCTCGAAAGTCTTCGCATCATATTGCCCCGTTGTCTTCGTGGCTCTCCAAGCGGCATAAGTACCCATATTTTTCATGTGAGTCACTTTCAACTGCACCTCTTTATTGTTCAAAGCGGGAATATACCCCGTGAACACAGTTCCCATCTTCAAGTCGCCCAACAAATCCTCTCGTACATTAAAAACCACCCACATATCCTCCAAGTCCAGCACGTTCATCACAGGGGAACCCGTCCCCACCAACTCTCCCACCTTCGGGTAACGTTCGGAAATCTCTCCCGAAATCGGTGAAATCAAAAATGTCTCCTTAATATAAGAACTAACTTCTTCCACGGCCCCCCTCGCCCGGTTCACCTGAGCCTCGGCCGCCAATTTATCTTCCTTCTCCGCCCCGTTCTTCGCCATTTCATACTGGGCCTTCGCAGCCTGTTCCGTGGCTAACATCGCCTTATAATTGGCCTCGGCCTCATCACGTTTCTGCGCTGAAACCACATCATTTTCAAACAACTTCTGCACCCGGTCAAAAGACTTCTTCGCCACATCAAGAGCTGCTTGTGCTTTTTTCCACGTTTGGAAAGCCATCGCTTTCTGTTCCTCACGAGCTCCCTTCTGGGCCTTATCACTCATCGCCTGGGCAGCCTCTTCCGCTGCCTGAGCTTGATTAAACTTTGCCATCACCTCAGGACTATCCAGAATCGCAACCGTATCTCCCTTCTTCACCTGATCCCCTTCGTCCACCAAAAAATGCTCAATCCTCCCCGGAACCTTCCCGGAAATCCGTACTTCCGTGGCCTCCGCCTCACCTTGAATTATCTCTGGCACCGGCTCCCAAAAAATAAACCCGAATATAGCAACCAAAAATACGATGATCACGATCCCTGTAAACATCAATACCTTCCCACTTACTTTCTTTTCACTCATAACAATTCATTTAAAATTTAGAATGGAATCAAAAAACATTAACCTCGCACGGCTGGAATCTAAAATTCTAGCGTTCCATAAGCTCTCTCCAAATAGACCTTACACAATCGAGCCTCAATCTGAGTATCAATCAGCTCCGAATTCGCCGTCAACCAGGCCGTTTGTGCCTCTAACACATTTAACACGGGAATCGTCCCTTCCTTAAAACCCAAATTTGCAAATTTCAGATTTTCCTCCGCCCGTTCCAGATTCTTACGGGCCATCGCCAACTTCTTCGTCACCTCCTTCATCTTGAATTCCGACTGGTTCACCTGTAACTCGATCTGTTCCTTCGCCTCCTGTAACTTATAATTCATCGCGTTCGTCTGTGCTTTCGCGCCACGCAAACTTTTACGGGATGCACCCCAATGAAATATCGGAGCTTTAATCCCGATACCCACACTCCACATTCCATCGAACTTCGTACTCACCCCGTCAAAGAAAGAAGGCGTGCTACTCAAATAATTCGCCGTTAAAGCAATCGTCGGCAAATACTCGGATAAAGCAATTTTTTCTTTCTTTTTATATATATCCGTGGCCAACTGCAAACTCGCCACCTCCGGACGTCGGCTATACACCTGTTCCAAACTCTCCATCGGCACCTCATCCACATCCGTGTCTGCCACCTCCTCTTTCAACATCACAATCGTGTCTGTCGGTAAACCGCAAATCTGATTTAACAACATCCGGGACAAACTCAACCCGTTATCCACCTTCGTTTGAACCATCTCCCCCTCGTTCAACTTCACCCGCACGGAAAGCACATCCGCTTTGGTTGCCACCCCCGTCACGTGCATCAACTCGACATCATGCACAAATTTCGTTAACGTCTCCACGTATTTATCAGCCAATTTCTTCCGGTTCACCAAAGAAATGATCTGCCAATAAGCCTCGTCCGTTGAAAGTATCACGTTCTGCAACTCTTGCGACCGCTTACTCTTCGCCAACCGCTCCGACAACCCGGCAATTTGGTTATAAGCCCGGATCTTCCCACCCATGTAAATTGGCTGTGTCAACCCGACCTGCACGATTCCCAGATTACGTTCATCCACGGTCATCGCCTCTTTCGGCAATAAGGCGTAATCCTTCGGGACATATTGTCCGTTTACCATTACGGGTTTTCCATCCGCACCAACCACCAACTGATCAGGACGAAACGTAAAATTCCCATCCGAACCGATCGACCCGACAGGCAAATGAGCATCTTCAGACAACAAATTAATCTCTTTCTGATTACGTAAATACACACCCATCGCATCAATGCTAGGCAAATACTTCGTGAAAGCCTCCGCCTTCTGCGCCTCGCTCGCTTTCACTTCCTCGTCTGCAATTTTCAGTTTTTTATTATTCTCTACCGCCAATCGCCGACAATCCTCCAAGCTTAACACTTCCTGCGCATTCAACTGCGACATAAAACACAGTAATACAACAATTAAACTTAATCCAGATTTACATTCCGTAATCCTCTTCATCACTTTCTTGTTTTTATAATCTAACTTCAAGTCTCTTTAAATTTATACTTTTCGGTATGTACTCCCGCAAAAACTTTATCGAGTTTTTACTAACGAATAAAGTTGTTCATACTGGTAACGCACCGATGATAATGCATAAGAAATATCTTGATGCATAACAACGTAATTTATCAACCCAATGCTTATGTTCAGCAAATTCTTTGCCAAAATAGACGTATCCACGTCATCTCTTATCTCTTTCGCCCGTTTTGCATCTAAAATAACACCTTCCAATTTTGACATCCACGAGATCTTCGTGTCACTCACCATCTGTTTAAACTCCGGGTACAGGGAAATCACCTCTACCATCAGCGAGAGACACAAAATTTCGGGGATATCACTATCCAAGCGTTTCGCCCCGTAATGACCGATACTTTCCAAATTGTGGATTGTCAGATCGACAAACTCCCGTAACGAATGTACCCGGCTCATCTCCTCGGCCCGTCGGTTATTCAACATACGGTAATACCTCGTCACCCCCTCTTTCAAAACCTCCTCCTTGTTCAAAAAATGATAATAAAACGTCCCTTTCGTCATCCCCACGGCTTTCTCCAAGTCGGTAAGCGTTACCGCCTTGAATCCCTTTTTCAAGAACAACAGGAAAGCCGTCTCGATGATCGTGTCTCTCGTTCCGTTCATTTCTTTATCAACATATAATATTGTTCAAACTGCATCCGGGTATCTGAAAACATATACTGAAAATTCGCCTGTTCCAACTCGATATTCAACATACTACCGGACACGGACATCAAGTTACGCGCCAACACCGAAGTATCCAGTGTTTCCCTGATTTCCCCGCTTTGTTTTGCTTTCAAAATAACATACTCCCAGTTCGCCAACCGCCTCTTGGAAATCGTGTATATCCGCTCCCGAAATTCCGGAAAGATCGGAGCCACTTCCAATACCAACTGGAAAAACAGAACTTCCAATATAAAACACCCGAAAATCCTTTGGGAAGCATCAGCACTCGCCTCTTTATTCTTAATCACGAGATCAATATACTCTCGCAAAGAGGTCACACACACCACATCTTCCTCGCTCTCC
>OODJ01002495.1_pt1 | contig 12277 bp, 8 predicted proteins | sample 1671611 | NCBI WGS metagenome assembly OODJ01 (sample SAMN06348174, study PRJEB24527) | human gut metagenome | biome: human gut; feature: ankylosing spondylitis patient; material: feces | host: Homo sapiens | place: China | collected 2015-10 | reverse complement strand
TTTCTCACCTGCAAAATAGGAATGAAGCGTACTGCTGAGAAGGGATTTTCCGAAGCGACGGGGACGGCTGAGAAATACATATTTGTACTTCTTGGTCATCCGATAGACGAGTGCTGTTTTGTCTACGTAAACGCATTGTCTTGCGATGAGGTCGCTGAAAGTCTGTATTCCCACAGGATAAATTCTTTCCACCATGGTCTTTGCTTTTTTTTCTTTGTGGCAAAGTTACGAAAAGTTTTTGAGTATAGAGCGAATAAAAAGAAAAAGGTTTTTACGAGAAATAGGGTGACAAGGTCGTTCGTGTGGTTTCAATACAACTTTTGGCGTATAAGAAAACCTGTCGGATACTAATAAAAACGGTCGGATACTACTAAGAAACCCCAACCAGCCTCAGGCTGATTGGGGTTGATATGATAGTCTTCTGTCTATTCGGTTGGGCCTTCAGCTATATGACTTGTCTTTCAGACTACTCCATAAGTTTTCTGACTACTTCATAAGTCTTCAGACTACTCCATAGGTCCATGAGCCTTTCTGACTACTCCATAAGCCTTTTGACAACCTATTCTTCCGTCGTTCTGCTGTCGGCCAGCACCCGCCATAGTTTTTCGTCGGGCAGGGGCGAGACGACATCGATCGGCTGTTTGCTCACAGGATGTACAAAGGTCACGCGGTGGCTCAGCAGGCTGATGCCTCCATCGGGGTTGGATCGCGGTGCGCCATACTTCAAGTCGCCCTTGATGGGGCAGCCGATATGAGCCAGCTGCGTGCGGATCTGATGGTGGCGTCCCGTGAGCAGGTGGATTTCGAGCAGCACGTAGCGGTCGCTACGCCCGATGGCCTTGTAGCGCAGCATAGCCTTCTTGCTGCCCGCCACCTCGTGGTCGTAGGCATAGGTCTTGTTCTGTCGCTCGTTGCGCACCAGCCAGTTGGTCAGCAGTCCCTCCGCTTCGGCCGGCTCATGCTGGACGATGGCCCAGTAGGTCTTGTGGACCTCACCCTTGCGAAACAAATCGTTGAGGCGGCTCAGCGCCTTCGAGGTCTTGGCAAAGACGACCAGTCCGGCCACGGGGCGGTCCAGGCGGTGGACCACACCGAGAAAGACGTTGCCCGGCTTCTGATACTTCTCCTTCAACCATTCCTTGACGGTATAGGAGAGCGGAAGGTCGCCCGTCTTGTCGCCCTGTACGATTTCGCCCACCTCCTTATAGACGACGATGACGTGGTTGTCCTCGTAGAGTGGCTGCATCGTGCCTTACATGTTCATGCCGCCATCGACCTGGATGACCTGGCCGCTGACATAGCTTGAGAGGTCGGAGGCGAGGAAGAGGCAGACGTTGGCGATATCCTCGGTCTGTCCGCCACGGCGAAGAGGAATCTTGGCCATCCAGCCCTTGCGGATCTCCTCGGAGAGCTGGGCCGTCATCGGAGTCTCGATGAAGCCCGGGGCGACACAGTTGGCGCGCACGCCCTTGGGGCCGAGCTCCTGGGCGATAGACTTGGCCAGACCGATCATGCCTGCCTTGGAGGCCGAGTAGTTGCATTGGCCAGCGTTGCCGTGGACACCCACCACGCTCGACATGTTGATGATGGATCCGCCACGCTGGCGAAGCATGATGGGAGCGCAAGCGTGGATGAAGTTGAAGGCCGACTTCAGGTTGACGTTGAGGACGGCATCCCATTGTGCCTCCGACATGCGGAGCATCAGGCCGTCCTTGGTGATTCCGGCATTGTTGACGAGGATGTCGATGCTGCCGAAGTCGGCGTGGATCTGCTTCACGACGGTCTCGGTCTCGGCAAAGTCGGCGGCATTGCCCGCATAGGCGCGGCAGGTGACGCCCAGGGCCTCGATCTCCTGGCGTGTGGCCTCAAGGCCGGCAGCCATGTCGTCGTTGAGGACAAGGTCGGTGAATGCGATGTTAGCGCCCTCGCTGGCGAACTTCATCGCCACGGCCTTGCCAATACCACGGGCTGCACCCGTAATCAATGCTGTTTTTCCTGTTAAAAGTCCCATAAATCTTTTATTTTGTTGTTGTTACTGTCCTTGTTTCAAAGTCGTCTTGCCCAATGCGCCATAGACCACCTTCGCCACCATCGGCCGCGAGGTCTCCTCGGTCAGCCCGTGGCCCAGCCGCCCGTAGATGAACGGCACCTCCAGGCCCTTGATGCAGTAGTGGGTGATGTCGGCGACCAGATAGACGTCGTCGATGTCAAACTCGCCGTCGGCCTTGGCTTCGGAATAGACCTTGCGGAAGAGTTCGATCTCGTCCTCGTCGAAGTTCTTGCGCACCTGCTCCACCTTCCAGATGTTGCGGAAGAACTCCGCGCGCAGGTTGCCGTTGCGGATGACGGTCTCCTTGATCATGCTCAGATGGGTGTAGATGAGCTCGATGATTTTGTCCTGGGGACTGATCTTCTTGTTGGCCACTTCGTCCAGCTTGTCCGACAATCGCTCCAGCTCCGACTCGATGACGGCGGAATAGACGTCGTCCTTGCTTTTGAAATAGGTATATAGCGTGCGGCGACCTTTGCCCGAAGCTTTGGCAATGTCGTTCATCGTAGTGTTGGCTATGCCGTTCTTGGCAAACAACTGCCGCGCTACGTCAACTAGTTTTTGTCTCGTTTTCGATATGGACATAATCAAATATACCTAAATACTAAAATAACAGGTTGCACAAGAACCCTTTTCGTGTGCAAAAGTACCAATATTATTTGACAGCACCAAAACTTTCCCCTACAAATTGCACACTTTAACACGCTGTGCATGATACTTGCGAGGTCTTGGCCCGTCGGCTCCTTGCGGGCGAGGGAGTATAGGCGCGTGGGGCAAGAATTCTCCTCGCCGTGGTGGTCCGTGACGTCGCGAGGGAGAAATCCTTTGTGATATTTACCGCCTTAAATTTGCCGTTTTGAAGAAATAATTGTATTTTTGCACAAACTTTGAATATGGCAGAGGAAACAAATAATTATTGCGCTATGTTTCAGCCCTTTAGCTTCCGACGCGATCAGGACGCGTTCGGAGGAAGGTGGTGTGTTGGCCCTATTCAATCACTCATTAGAAAACACTTTTAAGCTAAAAAAAATATGTGTGGTATTGTAGGATACGTTGGAACGAAAAGACAGGCTTACCCCATACTGATCAAGGGGTTGAAGCGATTGGAATATCGTGGTTACGATAGTGCCGGAGTGGCCTTGATCAATCCCGACGGCGTGCTGAGCGTCGATAAGGAGAAGGGCAAGGTGGCCGATTTGGAGCGCTATTGCGCGGACAAGGACACACGAGGGACAATCGGTATCGCCCACACGCGTTGGGCCACTCATGGCGAGCCCTCGGCGCGCAACGCCCACCCCCACTACTCGCAGTCGCGCAACCTGGCCATCATCCACAACGGCATCATCGAAAACTATGCCGAGATCAAGGCGCGCCTGGAGGAGAAGGGCGTCCGTTTCCGTTCCGATACCGATACGGAGGTGCTCGTGCAGCTCATCGAGTACATCCAGGAGCGCAAGCAGATCGAACTGCTGCCTGCCGTCCAGCTGGCCCTCCATCAGGTCGTAGGCGCCTATGCCATCGCCCTGCTCGACAGTCGCCATCCCGACACCATCATCGCAGCGCGCAAGCAGAGCCCGCTGGTGGTGGGCATAGGCGAGGGGGAGTTTTTCCTCGGGTCGGATGCCAGCCCCATCATCGAGTTTACCGACAAGGTCGTCTATCTCGAGGACGGCAACATCGCCGTGATGAAAGCCGGCGAGGAGTTGCAGATCGTCAATATATATAATGAGAAACTGCTGCCCGAGGTCAAGACCGTCGATATCGACCTCGGACAGATCGAGAAAGGGGGCTTCCCCCACTTCATGCTCAAGGAGATCTTTGAGCAACCCGAATGTCTGGAGAACTGCATGCGCGGGCGCATCAACGTGGACCACAACCACGTGGCCCTCTCGGCCGTCATCGACTACCGCAAGGAGCTGCTCGCGGCCAAGCGCATCATCATCGTGGCCTGTGGCACGAGCTGGCACGCCGGCCTCATCGGCAAGCAGCTCATCGAGTCGTTCTGTCGTGTGCCCGTCGATGTGGAGTACGCCTCGGAGTTTCGCTACCGCAACCCCGTGGTAGGACCAGGCGACGTGGTCATCGCCATCTCGCAGAGTGGCGAGACGGCCGATACGCTGGCCGCCGTGGAACTGGCCCGCGAGCGTGGCGCCTTCATCTATGGCGTTTGCAATGCCGTGGGAGCCAGCATCCCCCGAGCTACCCATACGGGATCCTACATCCATGTGGGCCCCGAGATTGGCGTGGCCTCGACCAAGGCCTTCACGGGCCAGGTCACGGTGCTCACCCTCTTCGCCCTCGCCCTCGGTGCCGCCAAGGGCACGGTGGCGCGCGAGGAGTATGTGCGCACCATCGAGGAACTGGCCAACATCCCTGACAAAATCCGCGAGGTGCTGAAGCTCAGCGACCAGCTGGCCGAGCTCGCCCGTACCTTCACCTATGCACACAACTTCCTCTACCTCGGCCGTGGATACAACTATCCCGTCGCGCTGGAGGGGGCCCTGAAGCTGAAGGAGATCTCCTACATCCATGCCGAGGGCTATTCGGCAGCCGAGATGAAGCACGGCCCCATCGCGCTCATCGACTCCGACATGCCCGTCGTGGTCGTGGCTACCCACGACGCGATGTATGAGAAGGTGCGCTCCAACGTCCAGGAGATCAAGGCCCGCGAGGGACGCGTCATCGCCTTTGTCTCGAAGGGCGAGCAGGACATCACCCGGATGGCCGACGCGACGATCGAGCTGCCCGACACGCTGGAGTGTCTGGAGCCGCTCATGGCCACCGTTCCCCTGCAGTTGCTGGCCTACTACATCGCTGTCTGCAAAGGCAAGGATGTGGACCAGCCGCGCAACCTGGCCAAGAGCGTGACGGTGGAATAACAAAAAAGCAATAATGTCTAAATAAGCCCGTCGCCGACGTGGCGGGCGTGAACAAGATATATGGAGAATAACATACACGAGGATTGTGGCGTGGCCATGATTCGCTTGCTGAAACCGCTGGAGTACTACCAGCAGAAGTATGGTACATGGATGTACGGCCTCAACAAGCTCTATCTGATGATGGAGAAGCAGCACAACCGTGGCCAGGAGGGCGCCGGCATGGCGGCCGTGAAGCTCCAGTCGGAGCCGGGTAATGAGTATATGTTCCGCGAGCGGGCGGAGGGCAAGAACGCCGTGACTGATATCTTCGGTATCGTGCACGAGAAGCTGAGCCACTACACGCCCGAGCAGCTTTCCGACGCCACTTTCGCGAGCGACCATCTGCCCTTTGCGGGCAACTTGTACATGGGCCACCTGCGCTATTCCACCACGGGCAAGAGCGGCCTCACCTATGTGCACCCGTTCCTGCGCCGCAACAATTGGAAGGCCAAGAACCTCTGCATGTGTGGCAACTTCAACATGACCAACATCGAGGAGATCTTCCAGAAGCTCACCCGCCAGGGCCAGTGTCCGCGCATCTATAGCGACACCTATATCCTGCTGGAGCTGATGGGCCATCGCCTCGACCGCGAGGTGGAGCGCAACTTCGTCATTGCCCGCGACAAAGGACTGAAGGACCAGGACATCACGCGCTACATCGAGGACCATGTCGAGATGGCCAATGTGCTCAAGACGACCATGACCGACTTCGACGGAGGCTATGTCGTCTGTGGCATCACCGGCAGCGGCGACTTCTTCTCCATGCGCGACCCCTGGGGCATCCGTCCGGGCTTCTACTACAAGAACGACGAGATCGTCGTCGTCGCCTCGGAGCGCCCTGTGCTGCAGACCACCTTCGACCTCGAGTGTGAGGACATCCAGGAGCTGCAGCCCGGCGAGGCCATCATCGTCAATAAGGCCGGCGAGTGCTCCATGCACCAGATCGTGCCGCAGCGTGGCGACGCCGCCTGCTCCTTCGAGCGCATCTACTTCTCCCGCGGATGCGACCGCGATATCTACAACGAGCGCAAGAAGCTCGGAGAGCAGCTCACGGATCCCGTCCTCAAGGCGGTCGATTACGATATCAACCACACCGTGCTCTCCTTCATCCCCAACACCGCCGAGGTGGCTTTCTACGGCCTCGTGCAGGGTTGCGAGCGCTGGCTCACGGAGCGCAAGATAGAGCAGGTGCGCCAGTTGGAGAGCGTCGAGGAGGTGGACGTCGAGGCCCTCATCAGTGTCCTGCGCCAGCATGTGCGCTCTGAGAAGGTGGCCTGGAAGGACATCAAGCTGCGCACCTTCATCACCGAGGGCAACTCGCGCAACGACCTCGCAAGCCACGTCTATGACATCACCTACGAGAGCATCGAGGGTGGGGTGGACAACCTGGTCATCATCGACGACTCCATCGTTCGCGGCACGACGCTCAAGGAGAGCATCCTCCGCATCCTCGACCGCCTCCATCCTAAGAAGATCGTCGTGGTGTCGAGTGCGCCGCAGATCCGCTATCCCGACTACTACGGCATCGACATGGCCCACCTGGAGGAGTTTTGCGTCTTCCGTGCCACGGTGGCGCTGATTCAGGAGCGGGGCATGGAGGACGTGCTCGGCGAGGTCTATAGCAACTGTCTCAAGGCCCTGCGCAAGCCGAAGGGCGCCATCGAGGAAAACCCCGTCAAGGGCGTCTATAAGCCGTTCACGGTGGATGAGATCAACCGAAAAATCGTCGAGATGTTGCGTCCGCAGGGCATGACGACGCCTGTGGAACTGGTCTTCCAGAGCATAGAGGGACTCCATGAGGCCATCCCCTACAACCATGGCGACTGGTACTTCACGGGCGACTATCCCACCGATGGTGGCATGCGCCAGGTCTGCAGAGCCTATATCAATTTTTATAAGAACATAATTCAAAACTCTTAATAATGCGCAAAGTAACCTTACAGCTCAGCGACGGTACTGAGTTTCATGGTAAGAGCTTCGGCTACGAGCAGCCCGTGGCCGGCGAGGTGGTGTTCAACACTGCCATGATGGGCTACCCTGAGAGCCTTACCGACCCGTCCTATGCGGGTCAGTTGCTCACGATGACTTTCCCGTTGGTGGGCAACTATGGCGTGCCGCCATTCACATTTAACAAGCAGACGGGTCTTCCCGACTTCATGGAGAGCGACCGTATCTACGCCTCCGCATTGATTGTATCTGATTATAGCGAGCAGTATTCCCATTGGAATGCCGTCGAGAGCCTCGGCGAGTGGCTCCAGCGCGAGAAGGTGCCTGGCATCACGGGCATTGACACGCGCGAACTGACGAAGGTGCTGCGCGAGCATGGCGTGATGATGGGCAAGATCCTCTTCGACGATGATCCCAACAACGTGCCGGAGGCCGACTATGAGGGCGTCAACTTCGTGGACCGCGTCTCCGTCAAGGAGATCGTCCGCTACAACGAGGGTGCGGGCCGCAAGGTCGTGCTGGTCGATTGTGGCGTCAAGGCCAACATCATCCGCGAGTTGATCCAGCGCGGCGTGGAGGTGGTCCGCGTGCCCTGGAACTACGACTATACCGACATGGAGTTTGACGGTCTCTTCCTGGCCAATGGTCCTGGCGATCCCGACATGTGCTCCGAGGCCGTGGAGATCATCCGCAAGCAGATGAGCCGCAGCCGCAAGCCCATCTGTGGTATCTGCATGGGCAACCAGTTGCTCTCCAAGGCTGCTGGCGCCACAATCTATAAGTTGAAGTACGGCCACCGCGGCCACAACCAGCCGGTGCGCATGGTGGGCACGCAGAAGTGCTTCATCACCTCGCAGAACCACGGCTACGCCGTCGATGCGCGCACGCTGGACAAGGACTGGGAGGAGCTCTTCGTCAATATGAACGATGCCTCCAACGAGGGTATCCGTCACAAGGAGAACCCCTGGTTTAGCTCGCAGTTCCACCCCGAGGCTTGCTCGGGCCCGGTCGATACGGAGTTTATGTTCGATAAGTTTGTTGAAACATTGAAGCAGTCATGATAGAACAACATATAAAGAAGGTATTGATTCTCGGTTCCGGCGCGTTGAAGATTGGTGAGGCCGGCGAGTTTGACTACTCCGGCAGCCAGGCCCTCAAGGCCCTGCGCGAGGAAAATATCGAGACGGTGCTCATCAACCCCAATATTGCCACGGTGCAGACCTCCGAGGGTGTGGCCGACCAGATCTACTTCCTCCCCGTGCAGCCCTATTTCGTCGAGCGCGTTATCAAGAAGGAGCGTCCCGACGGCATCCTCTTGTCCTTTGGTGGACAGACCGCACTCAACTGTGGTGTGGAACTGGAGAAGAGCGGCGTGCTGAAGAAGTTTGGCGTGAGCGTCCTGGGTACGCCCGTGGAGGCCATCATGAACACGGAGGACCGCGAGCTCTTCGTCGAGCAGCTTGACCAGATCGACGTCAAGACCATCAAGAGCGAGGCTTGCGAGGACATGGAGCAGGCCCGCAAGGCTGCTGAGCAACTCGGCTACCCCGTCATCATCCGTGCAGCCTATGCGCTGGGCGGACTGGGTAGTGGCTTCGCAGACAACGAGGAGGACATCGTCCACCCCGAGCTGAAGAAGTACTACCGCCAGTCCAAATACGACTGCCCCACCTATGAGGATCCGTTCCCCTCCGGCTGGGACCGCCACGCCTTCCTGGTGGGCTTCCGCACCCAGATGGACAACCTGAACCAGAAGGTCTGCGCCACCCAGAACATGCTGGATCTGACCGGCCTGCCCCACGCCGCCGGACGGGATATGGGCATGATCTGGGACAATCCCAACCCAGACCATGCGCATCTGGATATGGATCCCAAGAACCGGCCGATGTATCCTGCGTTCATCAACTACCTGCGGATGGCCAAGGTTGTCCTGGAGGAGATGCGCAAGGACGGCGTTTTCCAGTAAAGACAAGAACCGGAAAGGAAAACCGTTATGGAGCATACCCGCGCATTTTTGGCGTACGACACCCTCTGCCGCATCGCGGCGGAAATCCCGGAGGACGGGGAGCAGCTGCTGGAGCAGTGCGAGGAGGAGGCCCACGGGCTGGAGCGCACCCTCAGCATGTTCGATCCCGACTCAGAGCTTTCCAGGCTCTGCCGGGACATCCGGCCCGGCGAGGCTGTGCCGGTCTCTGAGACCCTGTACACCTTCCTGGAGCAGAATCTGGAGATCTGCCGCCTGTCCGGCGGAGCATTCGACCCCACGGTGGGGCCGGTGGTAAAGCTGTGGGATTTTCTGTCCCAGACGCCCCGGATCCCCTCTGCGGAGCGCATCCGGGCGGTGCTGGACCGGGTGGGCTATCAGCACGTCCGCCTGGACCGGAATACGCGGACCGTGACGTTTGATCTTTCTGGAATCGGTTTGGATCCAGGCGCGGCCGGGAAAGGCTTCGCCCTGGGCCTGACCGTGGACCGCCTGCGGCAGGGCGGCGTCCGGCAGGCCGTGCTGGACTACGGCGGGAACCTGTTTGTGATCGGTGCGCACCAGGACGCGCAGGGCGGGACCCGGCCGTGGAAGGTGGCGATCCGGGACCCGGACAACACCGGCTCGGTGTTTGGGACGGTGCAGCTCCAGGACGCGGGCATCGCCACATCCTCCTGGTATGAGCACAGCTTCCAGAAGAATGGGACCGTGTACCACCATCTGCTGGACCCGCGGACCGGGTACCCCATGCCGCTGACACTGAAGAGCGTCTCCATCCTGTCCTCGCGGCCTGTTTACACAGACCTGCTCTCCACTGCCTTTTTCATCCTGGGGGAAGAGGAGGGCGGCGTTCTGGTGGACCGGCTGCGCAGGGAGAGCGGCGAGATGATCGAATATGTGGCCGTACGGGAGGATGGGACTGTGGCCGCGTCTCCGGGCGCGGCGTTCGCCCCTGCCTGATCGATCTTGATGCAAAAAGCGATCCCCCTCAGTGCACACACTGAGGGGGATCGCTTCGTCCTGCTTGTGCCCGGCCGCCGGATATGGCGGGCGGCTCAGATCTTTTCAAACTGCGTCACATCGGAGACGAACAGCGTGGCACCGCCTACGGTCACCTCCGTGGGATAGGCCGCAGAGGGTGTGGCCAGCTGCACGTTGGAGGAGATCTTCTCCGTCCGGCGGGAGCAGTTCTGGCGGATGATGGCGATGGCCTGGGGCACCCGGTCCTCCTCTGTGCCGATCAGCAGCGTGGAGTTGCCGCCGGTGAGAAAACCACCGGTGGAGGCCATGCGGGTGAAGTAAAAGCCGGCGTCTGTCAGGGCGGCGCAGACCTCGCTGGTGTCCCGTCTGTTGACGATGGCGGTGATGAGTTTCATGGCAGTCGCTCCTTTGCGTTCGGGTTTCAGGGCCGCGCCCTTGCAGCGGTCCCAGATGTGGATGCGGTGGAGATAGAAGCACAGGCCCAGCGTTCCGGTCACGACTTCCGCAATGGGAAAGGCCAGCCACGTGTAGGCCAGATCGATCCTGGAGAAGAGCCAGAATACGGGAATCAGGCAGAAGATCTGCCTGGTCAGGGAGAGCAGGACGCTGGGCAGCGCCGCCCCGATGGCCTGGAAAAAGACCGGCAGGATCAGGGAGGGCACGGCGGGCAGAAAGCTGATGCCGATGATGTGGAAGGCTTGGACGCCGATCTCCAGGACCGCGGGCTCCGCGGTGAAAATGCGCAGCAGCTGTTCCGGGATCAGCTCGAAGCAGGCGATCCCCACCAGCATGAAGGACATGGCCAGCAGGACGGAGTTCTTCACCACCCGGCGGCAGCGGCCGTAGGCACCCTTGGCGTATGTATAGCTCAGCAGGGGGACGATGCAGGTCTGGAGTCCGGAGAGGGGGATGAAGAAGAAGGACTGCACCTTGTAATACAGGCCCAGGACCGTCACGGCGTCATCGGAAAAGCCGGCCAGGATCATGTTCAGGGCCATGATATAGACCGTGAACAGAAGCTGCATGAAGATGGAGGGAAATCCCAACCGGTAGATCTTGGCCGCATAGGAGCGGAACACCCGGATGGGGGGCGGCTTCCGGAATCCGGAGACAACAATGAGCGCCGCCAGCACCTGGCCTGACACCGTAGCAAAGGCGGCACCGGCCACTCCCAGCGCCGGTGCCGGGCCAAGGCCGAAGATCAGAATCGGGTCCAGCACGATATTGGCCGCGGCGCCGGCGATCTGGGCCAACATGGGCAGGCGCATGTTGCCGCGGGCTTGGTGGACCTTGCTCCAGGTACTCTCCAGAAACACACCCGGACTGCCCACGCAGACGATGGTACCGTATGTCACGGCAAGGTCCGCCACGGAGGAGGACTCCGTGGAGATCGCGGCAAAGGGGCGCATCAGCAGGCCGCTCAATACGGCGAAGATCAGCCAACTGATCAGCGCCAGGACCGTCCCTGTTCCGGCGGTCCGGTCGGCTAGGTGGTGGTTCCCCTGGCCGTCGTACCGGGACATCAGGGTATTGACGCCCACGCCGGTGCCGACAGCGATGGCGGTGACGATCAGTTGAACAGGGTAGACGATGGAGAGGGCGGTGAGGCCGTCACTGGAGAACTGGCCCACAAAATAGCTGTCCACGATGTTGTACATGGCCTGGATCAGCTGGGCCAGCATGACCGGAGGCGCGATCCGCATCAGGATGGCCCAGACACTCTCTGTATCAAAGAGGCTGTATGCAGAGGATGCTCTCATGATATGGCGGTGCTCCTAACAGGTTCGGGATCTTCCAACCTCCCGCAGAGGGGCGGCCGGGACTTGCGGGGAAGATTATAGCCGGGCCGGAACTGTTTGTCAAGACGCGCAGGGGGCCGGAACAGGCAGAGGAGGCGCTTTTGGAAAAACCTCCAAAAGCGCCTCCGCTTTTTCTTGCGAGTCTGTGGGAGTAAGAGAGGGAACAACGGCGCGGCAACCGGGTCTCAGATGTTCTCCGGCGGGCGGTCCGGCAGGCGGCCCAGGGGACGGTACACGGTGAAATACATGGTGAGGCTGCAGGCCAGGCCGCCTACCAGCTGGGAGATGGCCTCGGCTGTGAATACGCCGGTGGTGCCCATCCAGATAGGCAGAACGACCGTCAGCGGCGCATTGATGATGGCTTTGCGCAGCAGAGAGAAGAAAACCGCCTGCTTGGAGCGCCCCAGGCTCACGAACACACCCTGCCCCGCCATTTGGAGGGACATGGGGATAAACAGGCAGAAGTAAATGCGCAGGGCGGGGATGCCGGCAGCCACCACCTCCGGCTCACTGTTGAAGACCCGGATCAAAAGCCCGGGGAACAACATGGCGGCGGCCCAGAAGACAGCGGCGTAACCAACCGTCACCGCCACGCTGA
>OODJ01002490.1_pt1 | contig 12293 bp, 4 predicted proteins | sample 1671611 | NCBI WGS metagenome assembly OODJ01 (sample SAMN06348174, study PRJEB24527) | human gut metagenome | biome: human gut; feature: ankylosing spondylitis patient; material: feces | host: Homo sapiens | place: China | collected 2015-10 | reverse complement strand
GCACGAGGAACGGGTACAGCATCGGAATGATGATGGCGAAGATGAACGGGGCATGGGTGTTCATCCAGGCCAAGCCGACGCCGAGGCCGTTGCCGACCCACACGCCGATCGGGCCGATGATGAAGGCGGTCAGCGCGCCAACGATGATCATGCAGAAGAACGGCACGAAGACCAGCTGGACGCTTTCCGGGATGATCCTCTTCAATCCGTGGTAGACGAGAGCAAGCACGGCGGCCATGAGCAGCGGCACGAACACGTTGCCGGAATAGTCGCTCAATGCCATCGGCAGACCGAATATGTTGGCCATGCAAGACTTGGTGCCCAGAGCGGCGTTCTCCACGCACGTGGTGGTCTTGGCGTCCATCAAGCCGGTGAACTGCGGGGTCATGAGCATGGCCATGATGGCACCACCCAGCCATGGGTCGACTTTGAGCTTCTTGGACGCGTTGTAGGCGACCATGATCGGCAGGAAGTAGAATACGCCCTTCCAGATGGCTTTCACGAATACCCAGCCTGCGGAAACCTCGTCATTCGGAATGACGTTCAGCGAAATAAGCAGGTTGACCAGCGCGATGATGATGGAAGCGCCGAGCAGCACGCCCAGAATCGGGCGGAAGGAATCGGAGAGATACTCGAAGAAGGAGTCCAGCCAAGCCACCTTGCCGCGGGCCTTGGAACGGGCTTCGGCCTTGACGTCGGCATTGCTCTTCTGACCATCGTCGGATGCGGAGGCACCGCCGACACCGGCCATTTCGGGCAGATGCATGATGTTTTCGTACACGGTGGCAACGCCACCGCCGATGACCACCTGGAAGCGGTCGCCGCTCTGCGGCACCGCGCCGAGCACGCCCTGCATGTGCTCGAGACTATTCTGATCGACCTTGGATGCGTCAACCAGTTCAAAGCGCAGTCGAGTGGCGCAATGCGTCAGACTGCGAACGTTTTCAGGACCACCGATTGCAGTGATGATCTGCGATGCGAGTGAGTCAGCCATCCTGATTTCCTTTCTTTCCCTTACAACCGATTCGATCCGAGCAACACCGCTTCGGGCAACAAAAAAAGACCTGAGATATGGCTATAGTTCAGCCACATCTCAGGTCTTGCGTCTTTATGTTGACTAGCAACCCTGCATCAGTCGAATAGCATAGAACTATACACCATCGTTTGACATTGCGCAACTCGGCTAAGCGCAGAATCCGCCATTTTCGAAAATTCATGTACACACATCCGAACATGCACTAAACAGACAACGTATTCATCGCGCATAATGGGACAATTACGCACATCTGACGCAAAAGCGTGGCAGAATAGTGACTATGGTTGCAAACAATGCGGGAATGCCCGCTACCCCAGCAGATCTGATCAATGTCGACGAGGTCATCGGCAAGTACTATGACCTCGTCCCCGACCCGGCGGTTCCGGAGCAGCGTGTCATCTTCGGCACGTCCGGCCACCGTGGTTCGTCCCTGAAGACCTCGTTCAACGAGGCCCACATCGTCGCCATCACACAGGCCATCGCCGAGTACCGCAAGAAGGCCGGCGTCACCGGCCCGCTGTACCTCGGACGCGACACCCACGCCCTGTCCGGTCCGGCCGAGAAGACCGCCATAGAGGTGCTCGTCGCCAACGGCGTGCACGTGCGCGTCGACTCCCGCGGCGATTTCGTCCCCACGCCAGTCGTCTCCCAGGCGATCCTGACGCACAACCGCGCGGCCGACGGCACCCAGCGCTTCGAAGGCGAGGGCCTGGCCGACGGCATCGTGGTCACCCCGAGCCACAACCCGCCCACCGATGGCGGCTTCAAGTACGATCCGGTCACCGGCGGCCCGGCTCCGTCCGACGTCACCAACGCCATCGCGGATCGTGCCAACGAGCTGCTCGGCGATTTCAAGAACATCAAGCGCGTTCCGTTCGAGCAGGCCGTCAAGTCCGACCTGGTCGAGCGCTTCGACTTCCGCGAGCACTACGTCGCCGACCTGGGCAACGTCATCGACTTCGACGTGATCCGCGACTCCGGCGTGCGCCTGGGCATCGATCCGCTTGGCGGCGCCTCCGTGAACTATTGGCCGCTCATCAACGAGAAGTACGGCCTGAACATCGGCGTGGTGCGCCCCGAGGTCGACCCGACCTGGCGCTTCATGACCATCGACCACGACGGCAAGATCCGCATGGATCCGAGCTCCCCGTACGCGATGAAGGGCCTCGTGGACCAGCTCAACGCCGGTGCCTGGGACAAGTACGACCTGGTGGGCGGCACCGACCCGGACGCCGACCGCCACGGCATCGTCTGCCCGAACTGGGGCGTGATGAACCCGAACCATTACATCGCCGTGTGCGTCGAGTACCTGTTCGGCGGCAACCGTCCGGGCTGGCCGGAAGGCACCGGCATCGGCAAGACCCTGGTCTCCTCCTCCCTGATCGACCGCGTGGCCTCGTCCATCAACGCGAAGCTCGTCGAGGTTCCGGTCGGCTTCAAGTGGTTCGTGGATCCGCTGTTCAGCGGCGAGGTCGCGTTCGGCGGCGAGGAGAGCTCCGGCATGAGCTTCCTGCGCCGCGACGGCCGCGTGTGGACCACCGACAAGGATGGTCTGATCCCCGACCTGCTGGCCGCCGAGATCACCGCCAAGACCGGCAAGAACCCCGCGCAGCTGCATCAGGATCAGGTGGCCCGCTTCGGCGAGTCTTGGTACAAGCGCGTCGACACCCCGACCACACTGGAGCAGAAGGCCAAGTTCGCCAAGCTGACCGGTGATGACGTGGCCGCCACGCAGCTGGCCGGCGAGGACATCACCGCCAAGCTCACCGAGGCTCCGGGCAACCACGCCAAGATCGGCGGCCTGAAGGTCACCACCAAGGACAACTGGTTCGCCGCGCGTCCTTCCGGCACCGAGAACATCTACAAGGTGTACGCCGAATCCTTCGTCTCCCCCGAGGCCCTGGACAAGGTGCTCGACGAGGCCAAGCTCGTCGTCGACAAGGCATTGGGCGAATGAGATCCATGCAACGCATGGCCGGGCTGACGGCCCGTTAGCCACCAAACGACCGACCCCGAGGCCCTTTGCGGATCAGCTTCCGCAAAGGGCCTTCGCATTACACCCATGGGCCGTCTGGATGAACGCCATGACCGGACCCACCTCGGATGTGGATAACCATGTGGATAAGTCCGATTCACGCTTCGCTCCGCCCACCGCATCTGATATGATGACGGTATCGTAGCCGCATAGGACAGGACTACGGCTCCGACTTCGGCGCGCGTGCGTACAGTGGTGCGCCCACTCGCGTCGACCGGTCCCATCGTCGCCAAGGAAGGGGACGAAAGACGGATACACCTCGGTTTGGGCGCACCACCATCCGCATAAGTAAGGACATCACCATGACCAGCACCAGCAGCACCGACGTTCCATCCGCGATTTCCGCGAACGCCCTCATCATCGGATTCGGCAAGGGAGGCAAGACATTGGCCGCAAAGCTCGCTTCAACGGGCCGAACTGTCGTCGTGGCCGAAGCGAGCGCCGACATGTACGGCGGCACCTGCATCAATATCGGATGCCTGCCGTCCAAATCACTGATCCTCTCCGCCGATCGGGCGCGGCGAGAGGGCGCGAACCGTACCGCCGAAACCCGCGAAGCGGCATTCGAAGCCGCCATCAGGGAGAAGCGGCGCGTCACCGCGATGTTGCGCGACAGAAACTACCATAAGCTGGCCGACCAGGGCAACATCACCGTGATCACCGGCCGCGCGCGCTTCACCGGCGCCCACAGTGCGGAAATCACCACCGCCGACGGACCGGTCGCCGTGGCCGCGGACATGATGTTCATCAACACCGGTGCCACGCCGCACATTCCGGACATTCCCGGCATTCGCACCACTCCGGGCGTATACACCAGCACCGGTCTGATGGACGTCGACGAGCTTCCGCAACGGATGGTGATCATCGGCGCCGGATTCATCGGACTTGAGTTCGCTTCGATGTTCGCCGATTTCGGCACGGCGGTCACCGTGCTGCAGCACAGCGACGAGTTCCTGCCACGCGAGGACGAGGATGTGGCGGCCGCGATCCGTGCACAGCTGGAATCGCAGGGGGTCAGGTTCCTGTTCGGCGCGGACACCAAGGCGATCACATCGGCGGATGACGGCATCAGGCTGTCCGTCTCGATGAGGGGCACGTCGGACGTCGGCTCCGAAGCGCGTCTGTGCCTGTCCACCGACGCGGTGTTGGTGGCCACCGGACGCACGCCGAACGTCGAGGGCCTGAATCTCGAGGCGGCGGGCGTGGAACTCACCGAACGCGGCGCCGTGAAGGTCGACGACCTGCTGCGTACCACCGCCGACGGCATCTGGGCTTTGGGCGACGTGAACGGCGGCCCGCAGCACACGTACATCTCGCTGGACGACTACCGCGTAGTATGGTCTCAGCTGAACGGTTCCGCGCGCCCGTACACGCTGAGCGACCGTCGCAACGTGCCGTCAAGCACGTTCCTGCACACGCCGTATTCGCGTGTGGGCCTGAATGAGCGCGAGGCGAAGGCGGCGGGACTGGATTACGTGGTCAAGCGACTGCCGGTGGCCACGGTGCCCAAGGCCCAGGTGATGCGTCGGCCGGAGGGCATGATGAAGGCGCTCGTCGAGAACGGCACCGACCGCATTCTCGGCGCGATGCTGCTCGCCGCCGAATCGCACGAGGTGATCAACATCGTCAAGCTGGCGATGGATATGGGCGCGCCGGCCAGTACACTGCGCGACATGATGTTCACGCATCCGACCATGGCCGAAGCGCTGAACGACCTGTTCGCGTAACGGTCGCGGATCGCGCGTGTCCGCGATACATTTACACAGCGTCCAACAAATCGGGGCTCCCCTCCTTGGATGGGGGGGGAGCCCCTTGGGTTATCGGCTAGTCAGCCTGCCGTCACACCTCACGGCGGCGACGGGCGTAGGCCACGGCGCCCAGGCCAGCGCACGTGGCGAGCGCGATGATGATCGCGAACACCTGCACGTCGGCGCCGGTCTTGGAGATGTCGTCACCCTTATGAGTGCCGCTCTGGGTTCCGTCGCCCTTGTTGTCACCGGGTGCCTGCGACTTGAGAGTCAGGCCCTTGATGGCGGCTTCAAGCGCGTCGGCCATCGCGTCGACCTTGCTCTGCTGGTCGATGGTCAGTCCGCGCTTCACGGCCTTCTTGGCCGCCTCGAACTTCGCCACCGAGTCGGCGGTGTAGCCGCTCAGGTCCGAGGGGACCTTGGCGAGCAGGTCATCGATCTTGCCGTAGTCCGCGGACTTGTAGGCAAGCTTGGCCTCGGCGGCTTCGAACGCCTCCTTGGCTTCGGTGAACTCGGCAATCCCGACTTCGCCTTCACCGGCGGCGGCCAACTTCTTCAGCGCCTTGTAGGCGTCGGAGTAGGCCTTGTAGCTGGCGTCGGTGTAATAGCCCTTGTCGTTGTCCTTGAGCTTGATGCCGTCCACGTAGTCCTTGACGCCGGTGGCGCGGGCATCCAGCTTGGCGACCGCGGCGTCGATGGCGGCGACGCGCTCGGCGAGCTCCTTGACGGTGCCGGACTTGTACAGCGTGTCGAGACCCTTGACGACCGGGTCGGAGGTGGTGTCGTCCTTCGCGGCGAGCAGCTTGGAGAGCGCCTCGTAGCTGGCCGTGGTGTACTTGGACGAGTCGACCTTGCCGGCTTCGGAGACCTTCGCCTTGAGTTCGACGGTGGAGACCAGGGCCTCCTTCGCCGCCTTCATGGCGTCGATGTTCTGCTGGTTGAGGCCGGCATCCCCCTTGACCTTGTCGCTCTTCGCCTTGGCGATGGCGTCGGTCAGGGCCTTGTAGCTGTCGGTGGTGTACTCGCTGCCGTTAACCTTTTCCATGTCGGCGATGGTCTCGTCGAGCACGGTGGTGTCGGGCGGCGTCGTGGTGCGCACCAGCGCGTTCTCGGCGGCGGTCAGCGCGGTCAGCGCGGCGGCCACCGAATCGGTGGTGCCGTTGACCAGCTTCGCCTTTGCTGCCTTGAGCGCGTCGGAGTACGCCTTCCACGAGTCGGCGGTGTAGTTCGCCTCCACGTAGTTGCTCTCGTGCGCGATCTGGGCCTTGAGGGCGGCGACGTTCACCAGCGCGGTCTTGGCGGTGGTGTAGTCGGCGGTCTTGGTCTTGAACGCGGCCGGCTTGGTTCCGTCAGCGGCGATCAGGGCGTCGAGCGCCTCCTTAGCGGCCTTGAAAGCCGCGTAGGAGTTCGTGGTGTAGTCGGCCTCGTCGATCGTGGCGAAGCTGTCGACGGCGATCGTCGCGAGCTCACGCTGGTAGGTGGAGTCCTTCAGCGCGGCGAGAGCGTCATCGACGGCCTTCTTGAGGCTTGCGGCGTCTGCTGTGGACAGGTTGTTCGTGTCCTTCAGCGCTTCCTTGACCTCGTCGAGCGCGTCGGTGTACGCGGTGAACGTCACTGTCGTGTAGAAGTGGCCGTCGTTGGTGACGGCTTCGTCCACGAGCTTGCGCAGCGCGGCGACCGCGGCGGCGTCAGCCTTGGTCTGCGCGGCGTCGATGGCGCTTTGCACGGCGCTGGCTGCGGCGTCGATCGAAGCCTTGCCGACCAGCGGGCTGCCGTACACAGCCTGGGCGGTGGCCTTGGCCTCGTCATACGCGGTCTTGGCGTTCGCGGTCCAGGCGGAAGTGTCGACGGTCGCGTCGATCTTCGCCTTGAGCGCCGCCTTGGCCGTGGTGATGTCGGCGTCGGTGTCGGCCGAGTCGAGCGTGATGAACTCGGAGATCTCGGGGATGGCGTCGCCCCACGCGATCTTGACGCTGAGCAGCTGCTTGCCGTCCGGCACCTTGAACTCGTTGATCGCCTGTTCCAGCGTTCCGAACGTCACCTCGGAGGTGGAGCGGGCGGCTGTACGAGCCGTCACACCGGAAGTGGTTCCGGTCGCCGCGTCGTACACCGTACCGGTGACGGTCGCGCCACTGGCGGCACCCGACTGCACGATGCGGAACGACTTGATGTCGCTCGGGTCATCGATCTTGTAGGTCAGGGAGCCATTGGCCGCACTCGGCTTGTACGTGGTGGTCAGGTCGCCGTCGATCATGTTGCTCGGCGCGTGGCCGCGCTCCTCGACCTTGGTGGCGGAGAACGCCGCGTTCGCCTCGGTGGAGACGTAGGCGCCCTGATTCACCATGAACTCGTTGAACGCGAGTGCACGCTGCGGGTAGTCGGCGGTGGTCAGCAGACGCAGGTAGCGCATGCCGGTGCCGTTGGCGATGTCGTCCTTGCCGTAGTAGAAGACGTTCGGGTAGTTGGAATCGGTCTTCTTGTTCGTGTCGCTTATGTCGCCGAACGCGGTCGTGGTGTCGGTGTCGGACACACCGTCGCCAATCTCGAACGCGTCAACCCAGGTCTTGCCATCGACGGACATCTGCACCTTGGTGTCGCGGATGTAGTCGTACTGCGTGTCCTGCGTGTAGATGCGCAGCGAGGTGATGTCGATCGGCTGACCGAGATCGAACACCGCGGTGTTGCCCTGTCGCGGCTGGCCGGCGAACTTGATGACCGTGGTCATATCGCCGTCGAACGCGTTGCCGCTTTCGCGGGTGTCGGTTCCCCAATCGGTGCGCTTCTGGATGTCGGACGAGACCAGCTTGCCGAACTTGCCGACCGTGGAAAAGCCGACCTTGAGCTTGTCGACCGAGAAGGCCGCTCCGTCGGTGTCATTGATCACGCGCACGTAGCGGGCGGTCTTGCCCGTGAGGTTGCCCGGCTCGACAGTGGTCCAGACGAGTCCGTTGTCGGAGATCTGCAGGCTGGGGTTCGCGTTGCCGGTGTTCAGCTCGACGTCGGTCAGATCACGGATCGCCAGCAGATCGAGTCCGGCGTACTGGCCGCCGTCAAGCATCGTGTGCGATTTGTCGAACAGCTCCGCCGTATTGGCGCCCAGCGTGGCGGTGTACCCGTGCTGCGTCTTGTTCGTGTACACCGACTTGAGCGGATCGGCGGTCTCGGGCGGGGTCACGGTGATCTCGGCCACGCGCCACCACACGTTCTTGGCGGCGGTGTTGCGGATGCGTACGTAGCGCCCGGTCACGTTGCCGCTCACCGTGGAGGTGACGTCGTCGCTCAGGTCGCCGAGCTTGGTCCAGGTGGCCTTGTCATCGCTGACCTCGACGACGCCCTGGCTCGGACGGTCGTCGGGGCTGGAGGCATGACCGGTAATCGTGACCTCGCCGATCGGCTTGCTGGAGCCCAGATCGACGATCACGGCCGCGCCGGCCGCGATCTTGTCGCCGTTCGGGTCCTTGAGGTAGGTGATCGTGGACGGGTTGCCGTCGATCATCTGCTCCTTGGTGCTGCTGTAGGTGGCGTTGAGGTTCTCCAGCTGCACGCCGGTCGCCGTGTACGGAGCGAGAGTCTCCTTCTCGACCTTGTTGACGTCGATGCCCTTGATGCCGAGCCACAGGTCATCGCCGTTGTCGGCGGTGGCGATCAGTCGCACGCCGGTGACGCCGGTGATGTTCAGACCGGTGACTTTGATCGGCTCCTCGGAGCCCTTCGGGCGCTCGAACGTCGCATCCGGCACGTCGGTCCAGTTCTCGCCATCCGTGGTGGTCTGCAGCTTGGAGTGGTAGAAGTGGTTCTTGCCGCCGTTGAACGCGAAGCGGATGCTCTTGAGCGTGGTGGCCTTGCTGAACTTCACGCCGACGTAGTTGCCCTTGTGCAGGTAGTTCGGGTTCTGGAACACCGTGACCGTGCTGTCTTTGCCATCGAAGATGTCTTCGATCGAGCCGGAGGTCGGCGTGGTGAACACGTCGCTGATGTACGTCTTGGTCACGACGTTCGGGTCGGCCTCCTGCTGCACCTTGTTGGACAGGTAGGAGTCCATCGCCTTGATGAACGGCACGATGTGCTGCACGCCGACCTCGGCGTACTCGGTGTGGTTCACGTAGTAGAAGCCGTGCTTCTTGGACGCGGCGAACGCGGACTGCGCGTCGGAGTACTCCTTGAGCGTCGAGGACGTGTCGCCGTTCAGCGCGGCCTCGATGCCCGCGATGTAGGCGAGCGCGGCCTTGGTGGTGTCATCCCAGCAGTCGATCCACGGGGCGATCTGCTCGTTGGCGTCCTGCCCGGTGTAGTCCTTGCCGATGTCGCCGAGCATCTTCGCATCGCCCTTGGCGCGGTAGGTCTTGGCTGCCTTCTGCAGCGTGACGAACGCGGCCTTGATGTCGGTCAGATCGTGGGCGGTGATGGTGCCGTCAGCCAGCTTCGCCTTGGCGGCGGTCAGTGCGGGAGCCAGGTCCACGGACTCCTGCAGCGCGGTGACGCGCGAATCCATGTTCTGGTTGATGGTGTGCTTGGACAGCTCACGCAGCGCGTTCGACGCGGCGGTCGGCACGGCGGAGTTGTGGTCGACGAACGAGAACGAATCCTGCCATGCCTGGTCGGCCTCGCTCTTGCTCCGCCAGATGTTCCACGAGTAGGTGGCGTTGCCGAAGATGCCGACCTTGCTCGGCTCGGACTGCTGCATCGGGTTGAGCACGATGCCCTGGATCTTCGACGGGTCGACGCCCGGATGCAGGAACGTGTCGTAGCCGCCCATGATCAGGTGGCTCTTCGAGTTGTCGGAGCACGGCCAGTTGATCCACATGTAGGGGCCGCGGCCGACGTTCGAGGTGAACGTGTCGGTGAAGTTCTGCGAGACCTCGCCCCAGACGCGTCCGCCGGTCATGACGATCTGCACTTCCTTGGGGAAGTTGGCGAAGTAGCTCATGCCGTTGCCCATGTATTCCTGCGTGACGAACGGCAGCGTGGTCTTGAGGTCCGGGTAGGTCTTCTTCATTTCCTTGAGCCACGCGACCATATCGGTGAGCAGCTTGGTGTAATTGTTACCGCCCACGTTCGCCGCGTCATCGGCCAGGATGGCGATCTGGCGCACGCCGACCCCGATGGTCTGCGCGAACTTGTCCTGCAGCACCTTCAGATCGGCCTGATAGTTCGCCTCAGAGTTGAACCGAATCGCGTTGTTCATGAACGGGTGCAGAGCGAACACGAAACGCGTCTTGGAGGCGTTGCCGGCATCGGCGAGCGGCTTGATCTTGGTGTCGAGCTCGTCCTGCGTGTACAGCGTACGCCACTGCGAGTTGTGCTTCGGATCGTCCTTGGGGGCGTAGAAGTACGAGTTGAGCTTGTAGTAGCCGCCCCACTTCATCAGGTTGATGCGGTCCTGAGTGCTCCACGGGTTGCCGTAGTAGCCTTCGATGAAACCGCGGCTGACCACGTCGGCGTAGTCGGTGACGGTGAAGTTGCGGATCGTCAGGCTATCGATCTGGCCGAGCACCTGGTACAGGGTGGTCAGGCCGTAGAAGCTGGCGTCGGTGTCTTTGCCGAGCACGGAGATCGTGCCGTTGTCGGACTTGAGGAAGTATGAGTCGGTCTTGTCGAAGATGGCGGAATCCGGGCTGTACTTGCTTTCGATGGCAGTCTCGGCCTTGCCATCGGAACCGTTCACGCCCACATAGACGTTGGTCTTGCCGCTGACTGCGGCGTCGGATTCGGTGACGTTCAGGTTCTTGAGCGCCGCCACTTCGTCCAGTCGGTCCTGGATGGCTTCATCGATGTCATCGTCATAGATGACGTTGATGTCGCGAAGAATGTACTGTCCGCTGTCATAACGGATCGAATGCGGCTTGGGGTACAGCGTGTATTCGGTCGCCGCCGTATCGCCGCCTGCCGCGTACGCCGTCTGCACGCCGATGGCCACTGCCGGGCTCAACGACAGAGCCGCGGCAAGCAGGCCTCCTAATGCCTTACTGCGCATACTGGGGTTCCTTTCCTTGTCCGGCACTGGGGACGCGCCGGCTGAATCTCTCATCATTGAATTATTCGTCACCATGCTGCTTTGCATCATCGTGACGACGGGGACTCGTGTGAGTTCATCATTGGTCAGTATTCAGTATATATAATTAACAAAATATCGCGACGTTTTCGGTCGTGTCGCAGCCCACCGGCGATTCATGGCCGCGACACGGCGTGCGTTACTGTTGTTGTCATGACCATCACCGTATCGACAGACGGAAGCGCCCTGGGCAATCCGAACGGCCCAATGGGCTGGGCCTGGGCCGACCACGAACTCAACATGGCACATTCCGGCGGCCATGAGCACGGCGGCGACTGCGATGCCGGCGGCGCCACGAACGGCACGAATCAGATCGGCGAATTGTGCGCAGTGCTGGAGGCGCTGCGCGCACATCCCGGCGCGGAGCCGCTGGTCATCGAGACCGACTCGCAGTACGCCATCAACTGTTCCACCAAGTGGGTGCACGGGTGGAAGAAGAACGGCTGGAAGAACTCGCAGAAGAAGCCTGTGAAGAATGCGGCGCTCATCAGGGCGATCGACGCCGAGCTGTCGCGCCGCGCCGGCTCGGTGAAGTTCGTGTGGGTCAAGGGGCACGCGGGCAACGCCGGCAACGAGAAGGTGGACGACCTGGCCCGCACGTATGCCGGCGACTGCCGCAGCGGCGTGCAGGAGGGATATCTGCCGAAGGAGGGATGGCAGTCGCTGCTGGCTTCGGAGTATGCCAAGGGAACCGACGTGCCGGAGGATGCGCAGATGCTGCTGGACGGCAAGATTTCCACGCAGGAGTACCATCTCGGGCGAGGCGGGGAATCGGGTGAAGCGGGAGCCGAGCACGAATCGGACGGCGACAACGTCGCAAAGCGAATCCGCAAGCCATCGTTGGCGGAGCTGCTTGCCGAACCCGAAGGCGTGCCCGGCTACGGCGAGATCCAGTCGGACACATCATCCACCACTGCGATGTCAACTCCTACTGTTCCCATAACGACCGAATCGGACGCGACCGTCGCACTGTCATCGAATTCGGCACAGGCCGAGGACACACAGTCCGGCAGCTCCACACGCTCTGTGGCCGAACCTGCGGCGCCGCGGCTCTCACCGACCGCCCTCACCGCGTCGGGCACGCTGCGCTTTACTCCCCCGCCATCCACCAGCCCGACATATGACGGACGGCCGCGCATCATCCACGGACTGGTTCGCGTGGACGGATATGTGAACGGCGACGGCACCATCACCCTCGACAATGCCGCGTTCTATACGGACAAGCAGGGATAGCAGCCGAATGGCGACGGTTCTCCTCCCAAAACCCGGACGAACGGCGGTGACGTTCCACGAACCGGATACTATAGAGGTGGACTTCAATCCCAAAGTTTGAAGCATGTTTCCCTCCAAGGGGAATGCACGGACATTTCAAGGAGTACATGATGGACAAGGCACAGCAGGATGCACTGAAGAAGGCGGCCG
>OODJ01002485.1_pt1 | contig 12301 bp, 9 predicted proteins | sample 1671611 | NCBI WGS metagenome assembly OODJ01 (sample SAMN06348174, study PRJEB24527) | human gut metagenome | biome: human gut; feature: ankylosing spondylitis patient; material: feces | host: Homo sapiens | place: China | collected 2015-10 | reverse complement strand
TCGTGTTTTCGGAGCAGAAGGACGCTTTGCTCTATGACTGGGGTGTTATCAAGTGCGGGCGCAGCGATTTGGAACGCATCGATCGGGAGGATATCGCCGCTGTGAAGAGCAGCGCGTTTGAGACGCGGGTGCTGACCAGAAACCGGGAGGCGGCCGCACGCAAATACCGCAATTTCATGGTCGACCGAACCTCGATTGAGGAAATCATGGTGCTTTACGGAAGGGGAGAAGAGCAATGAAAGGGATCCTGCGCAAGGACCTGCTGCTGGCCTGGAAGAACATGAAGTATCTGCTTTTGGCGTTTGTGATTTTTACCCTTGGCATGGTGTCTCAGGATTCGGAAACGCGCATTCTGATGACAGGAATGTATCTGTGTCTGATTGGCGTTCTCACGCCGCTGTATACCTTCAGCTATGACAGGACTGCCCACTGGGATGTGTATGCGCGGGCGCTCCCTGTTGAGCGCTGGAAAATCGTCCTCGCAAAATATCTGCTGGGACTTGTTTTTCTTGCAGCGGGACTGCTTTTGGGAGGTGCGGTGATTGCGGTTTCCGGTTTTCTCGGAGCGGCGCAGGAGACAGGACGGATGGTTGGATCGCTGGCCGGGATGATGGCGGGAGGGCTGCTGCTTCTTTCGCTGCAGCTTCCGTTTTTCTATCGCTTTGGCCCGGAGAAGGCGCGTCTGCTGATCGTCGTCACAATTTTTCTTGTGGCGGCTCTTTTCGGCGCGTCGCTCTCCGTGGAGAATACCTCGGGACTTTCCCTTCTGTTTTCTCTTCTCAATCCCACTCCGATGGCGTCCTTCCTGCTTATTGCCGCTGCATTTTTTCTGGTTGTCGGTTCTTTTTTCCTCTGTGTGCGCATTTACTGCAAACGGGAAGAATAAACCCGGAAAAGAGCGGGCTTTCCCGCCATGCTGTGCCTGTTTTTGGTGGTGCAGAGTATGATTATGGCGCGGAAGAAGAAAAGAGTATAAGGAAGAAGTGGATGACAATCCCCCGGTCCGGGTGTTCGGACCGGGGGATTGGTGTGTGTGGAGAGGGTATGAAAATCAAATAAATTATGGTAAGATAAAAACAACATTCAGGCAGCCGCGGCTGCCGGATGAAAAAGGCGCAGCCCCGCTGATGCAGAGCGGGAACGGCCGGAAAGGAAGGAACAGAGGCAATGAATATGGGTTGGGCGATTTTCTGGCTTGCTATGATCGTCGTCGCCGTGGTTACGGAAGCTGCAACAAACCAATTGGTTTCCATCTGGTTTGTGCTTGGCGGAGTCGCCGCTTTGATTAGTAATCTCTGTGGTGCGCCGCTTTATGTACAATGGATCCTGTTCGTTGTGGTTTCCGGCGTTGCACTCGTCTGTACGAGGCCGCTTGTGAAAAAGCTTACGAGCTTTCGCCGGCAGGATACAAACGCCGGCCGCTGTGTCGGGCAGATCGCCGTCGTGACGCAGGAGATCAACAACACGACGGCCGCCGGGCAGGCGAAGGTGCTCGGCAGCGTTTGGACCGCCCGCTCCGCCCGCGGAACCGTAATCCCGGAGGGGACAGAGGTGATTGTCCGCGCGATTGAAGGCGTGAAGATTATTGTAGAGGAGCTTCCCGCCGGTACGCAGGCGTAACACCTGTTCGCACAGACGATTCCGAGTGATCCGTTCCGCGTTGCCCGCCGGCACAGCCCGCAGAAACGGCTGTGCGTTTCCCGGTGGACACGCCGCGGTCCCCGCAGATTCGGCTGATGCAGCACATCGCAGAAGGAGGAAGAAATTTATGTGGCCCTTATATGTATTTCTCGCATTTTTGCTCATCGTCATTATTATCGTGATCAGCAACGTCAAGATGGTTCCGCAGGCTTATGCTTATGTCATGGAGCGCTTCGGTGCATACAGCAAAACGTGGAGCACCGGCCTGCATGTAAAGATTCCGTTCATTGACCGGATTGCCAAGCGTGTTTCCCTGAAGGAGCAGGTGGTGGACTTCGCCCCCCAGCCCGTCATCACCAAGGACAACGTCACCATGCAGATCGACACGGTGATCTACTTCCAGATCACGGACCCGAAGCTGTACGCCTACGGCGTGGAGCGGCCCATGAACGCCATTGAGAACCTGACCGCCACCACATTGCGGAACATCATCGGCGAGATGGAGCTGGACCAGTCCCTGACTTCCCGGGACACCATCAACGCCAAGATGCGCGCCATTCTGGACGAGGCCACAGACCCCTGGGGCATCAAGGTCAACCGGGTGGAGCTGAAGAACATCATCCCGCCCAAGGAGATCCAGAACGCCATGGAGAAGCAGATGAAGGCGGAGCGGGAGCGCCGGGAGTCCATCCTCCAGGCGGAGGGGCAGAAGCAGTCCCAGATCCTGGTGGCGGAGGGCGAGAAGCAGGCGGCCATCCTGAAGGCGGACGCCGCCAAGCAGGCCGCCATCCTGAAGGCCCAGGGCGAGAAGGAGGCCCGCATCATGGCCGCCGAGGCGGAGGCCCAGGCCATCACCCAGGTGCAGACCGCCCTGGCGGAGTCCCTGAAGCTGCTGAATGCGGCGGCGCCCAACGCCCAGGTGGTGAAGCTGAAGGCCCTGGAGGCCATGGAGAAGGTGGCGGACGGCAAGGCCACCAAGATCATCATCCCCTCCGAGCTGCAGGGCTTCGCGGGTCTGGCCTCCGGCATTGCCGAGTCGGTAAAGGAGACGAAGTAATATGGCGAAGAAGGACGAGCGCTTTATCAAGGTGCTGAACGAGGGCAGTACCTGGACCACGAACCGTGAGATTTGGGCCGACAAAACGACCGGCGTCAACTATCTCTGGGTCGCTTCCGGCAATGCCGGCGGCCTGACCCCGCTGCTCGACGCCAACGGCCACCCCGTCGTGACCCGGATCCCATTAGGAGAGGAATGACGCCGCTATTACTCCGGTCTTGACTGCCGTAGGAACATTTTTATAAGGCAAACTTTTTCGGCGCACAAGCATACAGAAAAATGAAGAACTGCCATCCGACCGGATGGCAGTTCCAGCGTGTCGAAAAAGTCTTTTCGCCCCGCTGAAGCAGTTTTTCAAACTTTGAAAAACTGGTTGATTGAACGCGAAGGGGGCTCTTTGCCCCCTTCACTCTTTCCCTGCTGCTCTATCATCCAACTGCTTTTCATGGTTTTTTGACAGACTGAACTGCCATCCGACCGGATGGCAGTTCTTTCAATTTAATTGCAGCTGCGGTAAATCAGCTTTGCGTTTGGATCTTGCAAAGCAGTACGAATTCGCAGAAAGCCTGGTCGTATGGATGGTCACGCCTCCGGATCGAAGCGCTCAAAAATCGGGATGCCTCCGGCAGCTTCGCAGGCCAGCATGTCTTCCTTCGTGCGGATCGTCCAGTCAACCTCCTGCGCACCCCAGACACGAACGCACGAGCGCAGGCAGTAGCTGCTGCGGTCTTCAAATTTGTACGCGATAAAGTCCGGGACCGTCAGGAAGTTCAGCAGCAGATTGCGCGCAATGAACCGCTTATACCACGGCAGGCCCGCAAAATTCATGGAAAGCTGCCCGCGGCAGATCGCAGGGCGGAACTTTTTCACGTCGATAAGCGCGAAGGGGTCAAACGACTCGATGCAGAACTCGCCCTGGTAACTGTCCAGCCGCTCGCAGACGGCCTTGGCCAGCGCCTTGTGATTGCCGCGCGCGGTTTTGAGTTCGATAATCAGGGGCGTTGCATGCTCAAACAGGGCGAGAACCTCGTCAAAGGTCGGGATCTGCTCATCCGTGCCCTCAAGACGAAGCTGCTTCAGTTCGTCCAGCGTCAAATCCTCAATCTCGCCCTCGACGTTTGCGCAGCGCCTCAGATCAGAGTCATGGAACACGGCAAGCGTGCCGTCCTTTAAAAGATGCACGTCCAACTCCGCGCCGAAGCCGCGCTCAATCGCCCGGCGGAAAGCGGGCAGAGAGTTTTCGGGAATGACGGGCTTGTCGTGATAGCCTCGGTGGGCATAGCGGTACTTTTTGAGAATTTCCCACTTCTGATGCCCTTTCCGGCACCTCAGCGCCAGCGTGAACAGCAGATCGAGCGCCAAAAGCACGATCAGGATGATGCAGATTGTCAGCATGGTTACAGACCTCTTTCTTGCTATATTTTAGATAGGCTTGAGCAGCACTGAAACCCAAAACACAAACCGGCAAAGCGTTTGTGTTCTGGAAAGGAGGAAACGGGCTCAGAGGATAAGAGACATCGCACATAGCGGCGGCTCGTTCCGTCGAGGCCGTTTCCGACGCGCCTCCGGCGGCCCATTCTTTTCCGTCTTGCCGGAAAAGAATGGAGAGAAAAGGGGCGCTTGGTTACGGTTTGGTGCATTCTGCGGGTACGATTCAGGCAATCCCTGATTTATAGCTGTTACGAACACACCAAGTCACCCTACGGGAGTTAGACTACACGCCGCCTGTTACGGTACACCAAGTTTAATAACAGCTGCCTTTGAATGGCTGCGGTAAAAACGCTTTGCGTTCAAAATTTGCAAAGCAGCACGGATTTGCCGGAGTTCTGTAGGTTATGCGGACGGGGTCAGTCGTCCATTTCCTCGAACGCCTCCAGCCCCTTCTTGGCCTCGGCCTTGGCATCGCCGTGGTGGACGAAAAGCATCGTCACAAAACTCAGCGCAACGAACAGCGCAGCATACGGGAACAAGACACGGTAGTCGATCTTTCGCATGAGCGTACCGGCGACGATGGGCGTAACGACCTGCGCAGCCATGGAGGCCGTGTAGTAATAGCCTGTGAATTTGCCGATGTCCGATCCCTTGCACATCTCAACGACCATGGGAAGCGAGTTGACGTTGATCGCAGCCCATGCAAGGCCGACGAGGGCGAAGACAGCAAACATGATGGCGTTGATGGACGAGAACGTCGTTGTGAGCACATAGCCGCTGGCGAAGCAGACGGCAAGCAGGATAATGCCGCACTGAATCGTGCGCTTGCGGCCGATCTTTGAGGCGATCTGGCCGATGGGGATGTACGAGACGATGGCGCCCGCCGTGGCGATGAGCAGGCAGGTCGATGCGCCGCCGAGGCCCTGCCCCATGACGACATCGACATATGTCGAGAACCACGTTGTCACACCGTTATAGCCGATGAACCAGAGCGCGATGGAGGCCAGCAGGAAGCCGAGGCTCTTTTTGACAGGCTTCGGGAGCGTTTCGTGGCCGCTGCCGTCGTCCTGCGCAAGGTTCCATTCCGGGTGCTGCTTTTCAAGCGCCTGGTTTTCCGCCGTAAGCTTCGGCTCCCTGATCGTGAGGAAGAGCACAGCGACGGCGACGAACATAATGGCCGACACAACGATAAACAGCGGCTGATAGTTCACATGATCCAAACCGGCGGTCTTGGAGTTGGGATAGAGCACCGCCGCAACGCCGAGATACAGAATGCCGCCGACTGCGCCCATCAGATTAATGATGGCGTTCGCACGCGAGCGCAGCGGCTTTGGCGTCACGTCGGGCATGAGGGCGACGGCGGGAGCGCGGTACGTTCCCATGGCGACGAGCAGCAGGCCGAGAACAATGACGAACGAAGCCGTCTTGAAGCCGGAAGGCTGGGCGGCGTAGCTGTTGTCGAGCAGAGGGAGAATGTTCATAAGGATGATGGCGCAGCCGGTGCCGAAGAGGATAAAGGGCATGCGCTTGCCGATTTTTGTATGGCTCTTATCCGAGACGGAGCCGAAGAACGGCAGCAGAAAGAGCGCCAGAATGTTGTCCGCCGCCATGATCGCGCCGGAGAACGTTTCGTTCATGTGGAAGGTCTTCGTGAGGATCAGCGGCACGATGCTGTCGTACATCTGCCAGAACGCGCAGATGGACAAGAACGCAAGGCCGACCAGGATGGTACGTTTGCTGTTGAGTTTCATTTCGGTTCTCCCTTTTCTAGTGTATTGAGGACTTCGCGGATATTCTGCATACAATACGTCGGCTGAACGCCGTATTTTGGGATATCCTCCATCACACCCTCGCCGGACAACACGAAAATCGTATCGACCCCCGCGTTCACACCGCAGGCAATGTCGGTATACACCCGGTCGCCAATGAGGCATGTTTCGCGCGGCGAGAAGCCCGTCTGCTCCATCGCCAGCAGCGCCATCTCAGGCTGCGGTTTGCCGATGACCTTCGGGCGACGGCCTGTCGCGGTGTGGAGCATTTCAATCACGCTGCCGCAGTCCGGTGCGCTGCCGTACCATGTCGGGCAGACGAGATCGGGGTGCGTGGCAATGTAATCCGCGCCGCGGTTCAGGAGAATGCAGCAATTTTCCAGCTTTTCATACGTCAATTCCGTGTCGTAGCCCAGAAGGACAACGGCGCAATCATCCCGCAGCGTCTCGGCTACTCGCAGCCCTGCCAGGCGAAGCTGATTTTTAAGAGATTCCGTTCCGCAGACATAATAGACCGTATCCGGCAGATACCGGCCGCGCAGATAGCGGATGGCCGCATCCGCGCTGGTCAGAAAATCGTCGGGAAAGGCTTCAATGCCGAGCCGGGCCATTTTGGCGATATACGCGTCTGTTCCGCGCGAGGAATTGTTCGTCAGGAACAGGTACCTGCCGCCGATGGCGCGCACATAGCGCAGAAAGTCCAGCGTGCCGTCGAAGAGCGTTTCACTCAAATAGATTGTGCCGTCCATGTCCAGCAGGAACAACCGTTTTTCCGCAAGAGACATTGCATACCTCCATGGTATTGATAAAAAATATTATACAGCGCCGCGCGCCGTTTGACAAGCGCTGCAAGCCGCCATACAATACACATAGGAAATATTGACTGAAAGGAATCCGCGATATGCTGAAAGACCTGCACACGCTCACGCCGTATCTGGACTTTATCCGGACCTGCAATGCCGATCCCGACTACCGCGATTCCATGCTGCTGACGCAGCAGCAGCTGCACCGGAATCTGCTGGATGCGCCGGAGAACCCGAATACGCGCGTGTTCGGGACATTTGAAGGGGAAGCAATCACAGGCGTGTTTGCGCTTTTGGTGCTGGAGGACGAGCGGTATCTGGAACTGCTGGCCGGACTTTCCCGAAGCGCAGCAGCATATGCCGAACTGCTCTCACATCTGAAATCGGCCCACCCCGGTTATCAGGCGGATTTTGTCTATAACCCTCGCAACCGGCTTTTACAGGAGGCGCTTGCGGCGCTGGGCGCGGAGTTTGAACCGGAGCAGCAGAAGCTTGTCCTGTGCCGGGCCGTCCCGTATGTGCCGGATGCGCGCATTGTGCCCTATCGTCCGGAATACCGGGCGCAGTATCTGGCGCTGCACACCGTGGACCGCTATTGGACGGGCGAAAAGGTGCTGGCCGCGCCGGAGGTCTTTCGCGTTCTGCTTGCGCTCGAAGCCGGCGAGGCAGCCGGATATATCGACCTGACCCACAACAGCACGGAAAATGAGCCGTATGACCTGTTCGTCCGCGAAAAGAGCCGCAGGCGCGGCCTTGGCCGCGCACTTCTGGCGGCAGCGGTTCAGGAAAACAGGCCGAACGGCATGACGCTTCTGGTAGACATCGACAACGAAGCCGCGATCGCCCTGTACGAAGCGCAGGGATTTGAACGTGCGGATGGAGAAAACAATATCACGGCACATATCTGCCTGTAACACACAGAACACCCCGTCCGGCATGACCCGGACGGGGTGTTTGATCGAACTGAACGGAAAAAATGTCCGAAATATCCTGATTTTTCTTGCGTGCAAATCAGCCGTCTGTTATAATTGAATCAGAGCGCAAAATGAAGATTTCAGGAGGATGCAAAGGATGAAGCGTACTGTTTTTGGGAAGCGAATGACCGCGCTGGCGCTGGCGGCGATCCTGCTGCTGGGCCTGCTGCCCGCCGCTGCATTCGGCGCAGAGCCGTCGGATGAACCGGTGCAGACCAAGTATGTCTATGAGGAGACAGACGGCGTCTGCCGCGCAGTCCGCGAGGAAGACGCCCTGCCGGAAAAGCCCGCCGCCCAGTCCGCGGGCGCCTCCGCCCAATCCAGCGGAAAGCTTGCCACTCCGACGAACCTGCGCTGGGAAACGGCGTATAAGGAGTATATGGAGGAGCACGACGGGCTCAGTTATTTTGAAAAGGTTTATCCCGGCTGCATCAGCTGGGACGACTCGAAAAATTCTGTAGAGGATTATTGCATTGTCTTTTATGATGCTTCTGGAAACGAGGTCTGTCGTTCATATTGGGTAAAAGATCCGGAGATGGATTCCTACCATGCGGATGACTTTCTAACTCACATTGAAGTCAGCGGAACATACCGTTTCTCTGTTCAGGCAATCGATGAGGACGATCCGAGCCGAAACAGTGAAATCGCGTATTCCGACTGGTGGCCCTATTACCGTCCCAATCAGACACTGGATGTGCCGGTCGGCCTGTATGCCGACGGAACAACGCTGCATTGGCCTGCCGTTGCCAGAGCGGGCGGATATTATGTCCAAAAAGGATACTCCGAAACAGCGGACGATGATATATTCTGGTATGGTGCGACGTGGTGGCGCCGCAGCAATGATACAGAGTATGATATTACTAGAGGCGAACACAATAGAGACATCCTGACGACTGCTGGATACTATTTCTATCACGTCCGCACGCTCAGCAACGACATCACAAAATATAATAACAGCGGCTACGGAGAACTGTACCGGGTCTACAGCGACGGAAAAGGGAATTTGTCGAAAGCCGAAAACAAGACCTATACTGTCAACTTTGAAGACCCGGATCGCGGAATCTGTCTCAAAAGCACATCCGGCCTGCTGTCCGGCAGCCTTATTCCGCAGCCGGATGTGCCAAAACGCACGGGATACCGTTTCGTTGGCTGGTATCCAAACCGCAGCCGTTCCGGAAACGCATGGAATTTCCGAACCAATGTCATTACAGGAAACCTAACGTTGTATGCGAAATGGGAACTGATCGGCTTTTCACAACCGAATGACGTGCTCCCATTTATGAATGATGGAACATATTTCTGTTCAGCAAACTACTATAGCCTGACAGGAAAAGAGCAAGACAAATTTACATACGAAATAACGGATAAAGACTTTTCTCGGCTGCTGAAAAATCTCCCCTGGTATGATCTTATTGGTCGTATCCAAGTGCGCAACACCAAAGACAGTGTCTGGGGTGGCTCCTGCTTCGGTATGTCCAGCGTCGCAGTGCTTGTTTATGACGGTATAATAAATCCATCAAATTACGGCTGCAACGGAATCGATGGAATGAATATCACAATGAATCAAAAAGGTTCAAAAGACGTTGGTCAAGTTGAAAGTCTGGTCAATTATTATTATCTGATGCAGGTTATCGGCAAAATCGCAAACGCGCGGGGAAGCTTTTCTCCATGGGATGAAAGCAAAAACCTAAAAAATCTGATAGACACCATGCGGGCAGCAGATGGTTCACCGGTTGTAATTGGCCTGAAATTTCCGGGAGGCGGGCATGCAGTTGTTGGATATGACCTGCAGTATGATGCAACTCTGCAAAAATACACGATTCAAATTTATGACTGCTCCCAGTCTAAGTATCGTGCATATCCGCTGAGCATTTATAAGGATGGTGAAACTTATATCAAGGCCTGCCCAGAATGGCAAGCCGCATGGAGCAATGCCGGTGAAATTTTCATTAAGTACACCCTGACCGCCAATACTTTCCTGCAAATGCCCTACCTGAAGCACTCCGCGCAGGAAGCTGGGGCGGAAACTCCTGCTGATTACCGTCTGACGACCAGTTTCGATTCGTTTACCGTTTCCAACGGCACAAACACAACCACCGTGACAGGCGGCGAGATCGTTGGGGAGGATGCGCTCGGTCTGACTGTGCTCGGCGGTGAGGGGGAACCGGGCTTTGCCCTGTCCTTCGTGACGCTGCTGCCCGCACTGGAGACCGGCGCGTATACCATCACGCCGTCCGGCGGAGCGGGTGAGGAATACACGCTCGACCTTCTATATGACGATGATACAAACGGCTTCTTCCATTCGCTCACGTCTGCCGCTCCGGCTTCCGTCACGCTGAGCAGCACCGGAACGCTGACGACAAAGACCGACGCCTCCGCTGCGCAGACGCTGACCTCCGCGTATAACGGCAGCCAGATCGCAGCCGACGGCGTGACCGTCTCCGGCGAAACGACGGGCTTTACCGCCAGACTGGAAAACGGCGCAGTCAGCGTGACCTCCCAGCAGGAGACGCAGGCCGAACTGACGCTCTCGTCCGGACTCAAGGAGCAGACGCAGACGCTGCCGCTTGGCAGCAGCGCCGTTACGCTGCAGGCAGATGCGTCTGACAAAACCTGCGAGATCACGCGCGGCAGCGAAACGCTTGCCAGCGTGAGCCTTGGGTATGCAGTTGTCTTCGACGCCAGAGGCGGCAGCCAGACGCCGACGCAGTTCGTGCAATCCGGCCAGACCGCAGTTGTTCCGGACGAGCCGGAATATAACGGCTATCTCTTCCACGGCTGGTTTGCCGACGAAGCCTGCACCGAACCGTGGAGTTTTGACACGGCGGTCACAGAAGACCAAATTCTGTACGCAGACTGGCGGCCCAATCCGGCCATGTGGAAAACGGTCGTTTTCCGCGTAAACGGTGTGGACGACCAGCTGATACTGGTGCAAACCGGCGATACATTGACTGCAGCGGATATTCCGGCTGCGGACCTGTACGCAGGCGCAAAAATCGTCTGGGATCAGGAGGAACTGGCCCAGCTTCTGGACACCCCGATCTGGAAAGACCACGTTATCCCCGGTGATGCGGTCCCGCTGGCCGGGCAGTCGGTACTGACGCTGAACGCCGCAAAAAGTGCGGACGGCGTAACAGCGACAGTCAAAAACGACGCAGCAATCAACTTCCAGCTTACTCTGTTTGCCGTTGCCTACGATGCAGACGGGCGGATGCTTGACTGCCAAGCTGTCCCGTTCACGGCAGAAGCAGGCGAAAGCACAACTGTCACAGCTGCGCTCTTTGCCGACGCGGCAGTCGTCCGCTGCTATCTGATAGACAGTCGCTTCATCCCGGTCTGCCCGCGTGTGGAGTTAAACTGAACCGCTCCTGGCAGTCTGTATAATCGCTGGGGATAAAAGAACCGCCCTGCCGGCTATGCCGGCGGGGCGGTTGCGTGTTAAAGAAGCATTACAGGTCGCAGTTGCCGACGGTGCGCGGGAACGGAAGCACGTCGCGGATGTTGGAGATGCCGGTCAGATACATGACGCAGCGCTCAAAACCGAGGCCGAAGCCCGCGTGTCGGGTCGAGCCGTATTTGCGAAGGTCGAGATAGAACTGATAGTCCTTCTCCTTCAGGCCGCACTCGTGCATGCGCTGCACAAGCATGTCATAGTTGTCCTCACGCTGGCTGCCGCCGATGATCTCGCCGATGCCGGGCACAAGGCAGTCCATGGCCGCGACAGTCTTGCCGTCGGGATTCAGCTTCATGTAGAACGCCTTGATCTCCTTCGGATAATCCGTGACGAAGACCGGGCGCTTGAAGATCTGCTCGGTCAGATAGCGCTCGTGCTCGGTCTGCAGATCGCAGCCCCAAAAGACCTTGTAGTCGAACTTGTCATTGTGCGCTTCGAGCAGCTTGACAGCCTCGGTATACGTCACATGGCCGAAATCGGAGGTCATGACGTGGTGCAGGCGGTCGATGAGGCCCTTATCGACAAACTGGTTGAAGAACGCCATCTCCTCCGGTGCATGCTCGAGCACATAGGCGATGATGAACTTGATCATATCCTCGGCAAGCTTCATGTCGTCGGAGAGGTCGGCAAACGCGATCTCCGGCTCGATCATCCAGAACTCTGCTGCGTGGCGGGTGGTGTTGGAGTTTTCGGCACGGAAGGTCGGACCGAAGGTATAGATATTGCGGAACGCCTGTGCAAACGTCTCACCGTTGAGCTGGCCGGAGACGGTCAGGTTCGTCTCCTTGCCGAAGAAGTCCTTGCTATAGTCGATCTGGCCATCCTCCGTGCGCGGCAGGTTATCGAGGTCAAGCGTCGTGACCTGGAACATTTCGCCTGCGCCCTCGCAGTCGGAGCCGGTGATGAGCGGGGTATGGACATAGACGAAATCGCGCTCCTGGAAGAATTTGTGGATGGCGTAGGCGATCAAACTGCGGACGCGGAACACGGCCTGGAACGTGTTCGTGCGCGGACGCAGATGCGTCACGGTACGCAGATACTCCAGCGAATGGCGTTTGGGCTGGATGGGATAATCCGGCGTGGACGGGCCTTCGACAAAGACCTCGCTGGCCTGCAGTTCAAACGGCTGCTTCGCGTCCGGCGTCAGGACGAGCGTACCGGTGACAATCACG
>OODJ01002479.1_pt1 | contig 12333 bp, 8 predicted proteins | sample 1671611 | NCBI WGS metagenome assembly OODJ01 (sample SAMN06348174, study PRJEB24527) | human gut metagenome | biome: human gut; feature: ankylosing spondylitis patient; material: feces | host: Homo sapiens | place: China | collected 2015-10 | reverse complement strand
TGAAGATGCCAAACTATCGCCTTAACCTCCCCGACTATTCCGACCGTGCTATCTTCGAAGGATTGGTAAACCATCTTATCCATCGGGATTATACCGTGATGGGCGGTGAAGTACATATCGATATTTACGATGACCGTGTAGAACTGGTATCACCGGGCGCAATGCTTGACGGAACACAGATTCAAGACCGTGACATATACAAAGTGCCGTCCATGCGCCGCAACCCCGTCATTGCGGATGTGTTCACACAGTTGGATTATATGGAAAAACGTGGTTCCGGCTTACGCAAAATGCGAGAGCTTACAGGGAAGCTACCCAATTTCCTGCAAGGTAAAGAGCCGCAATATCAAACGGAAGCGACTTCTTTCTACACCACATTCTATAATTTGAACTGGGGTGACAACGGAAGAATGCCTGTTGAAGAAGTAGCCAACAGGGTAAATAGTACCCTCGAAAAGTACCCGGTAAACGAAGAAAGTTCGGTCGAAAAGTTCGGTGTAAACACAAAAGAGTTCGGTGTAAATGAAGAAAGTTCGGTCGAAAAGTTCGGTGTAAATGCGGATAAGTTCGGAGATACATCGGAAACACAGAAGAAAGTCAGTAAAACTGCACAAAAGATAATCGACCTCGTTATTTCAGATCCTTCAATCACAGCTGATAATATGGCCAACAAGATTGGTGTAACTAAACGCGCTATAGAGAAAAATATCAAGAGCCTTAGGGGTATGGGAATTTTGGTTCACGAAGGTTCAGACAAGGCTGGTTATTGGCGCATTATTGTTAAACCATAAACAGAACAACAAACCTATGGAGACCTCTTTCATACCATTCTTTGCAATCATAGCCGTTTTGATTATCGCCTTTTTGTTTGCCTCTTTGCCACAGGTAAACCATAAAACGCGATACCGAGTGCTTTATGCAATAGCCATTATCATGCTATTAGCTGTTATCCCTATTAGTGAATATATGGCTGGTGGCATACAAAACTCAAGTAACAATTATCTGCTTGTCCTAATATTCGATATTGCAGTAGGATATTTCTGTATGTACATTGCTGCTTTGCTAAAATTCAACGTTCTTAAACGAAAGAACCAAGCATTAGAAAACGCCTTGACAGAAAAGCAACAAGAAAATGTAGCAATCCTATTGGAGCATCAAAACGAAAAACAACAAGCACTCCGGCAAAGAGAGCTTGAATGGTTAGCTGGGAAAATAAAGATGTTTACCGAAGAAGAACAGGAAGCTATTCTTGCCAGTGCTCTATCATTTGCTGAACATGACTTGATAGTTGCTCCCTCAATAAACATACAGCCCAAAGAAACATGTAGTCAGCAAGAACTAATGTACTTTGTCTGCTCTGCTTTTTACAATATGGATAAAAGCCGTAGTGAAGTTGTGGGTTTCTTATATAAAGTTTTTCCTCTCTATTTTCCTGCTGGAGAAAGTGCATTGGCTAAAAAGATGCCGGGATTGGAGAAAGTTAAGGAAAGGAGAGAAAAAAATGCTCAATAACAATTAGTATTATTAGCGTCACTTATTTCTAATTAAATTTTAATACGAATAATAATGAGTACAAAATTTTTCACAAACAGCACAGGAAACACCTTGTTTGATAAATTCAAAGGTATTGCTGCTGATATGATAAATTTCGATAGTTTTTTAGCAGTTGTTGGATTTTTTCGCTCATCTGGTTATTTTAAATTACGAAAAGAGTTGGGTAATGTATCAGAAATTAAAATATTGGTAGGTATTAATATTGATGATATTTTTCGCAAACACAATAAAGCTCTATTGATGTTAGCAGACGAAGATAAAGCGAAAGAAATCTATCACAACGGCTTCAAAGAGGACATTATTAATGCCCAATATTCTCCTGAAGTAGAAGAGGGTATTTTACAGATGTGTGAAGACCTTGTTTCAGGACGCTTACAAATGCGTATCCACGCTACTAAAAACTTGCACGCTAAATTCTATCTCTGTTTGCCACAAAATCATAGCGAACATAGCGATGGTTGGGTTATTATGGGATCGTCAAATATCTCTGATTCGGGTTTAGGCATTAAGCAACCACCACAATACGAACTTAATGTAGCGATGAAAGACTTTGACGATGTGAAGTATTGCTCTGATGAGTTTTGGGCTTTGTGGAATGAAGCTGTGCCATTGACTGTAGAAGATATTGAAGAGTACAAGAAGAAAACATATTTGGGTTATCAGCCAACGCCATACGAACTATACATAAAAGTGCTTATCGATACTTTTGGCGACCAAGTGGAAGATGATTTTTCTATTCAGTTGCCCGATGGTGTCAAGGATTTGAAATATCAGAAAGATGCCGTTATTCAAGGCTATCAGATGCTGATGCAGCATAACGGCTTGTTTCTTGCTGATGTTGTAGGTTTGGGAAAGACTATGATTGCTACAATGATAGCCAAGCGATTTGTAGAGGCTAACGGTAAAAACACCAATATCCTTGTTGTTTATCCTCCTGCTCTGGAAGACAACTGGAGAAATACATTCAAGTTGTTCGGCATCTACAAAAAAGCTCAGTTTATCACTAATGGTAGCCTATCCAAAGTTCTTGACGGTAAAGACAACTACAAGGATAAAGAGGAGTTTGATCTAATCATTGTCGATGAAGCACACGGTTTCCGTAGCGATAGTTCGGGCAAGTATGACGAGTTGCAGAAGATATGCAAGTCTCCTTGCATAAATATGGGCTTATTAAAGAGTTCACAGAAGAAAGTGATGCTTCTTTCAGCAACTCCGCTCAACAACCGTCCCGATGATTTGCAGAATCAATTATTGCTGTTCCAAAACAGTCAGAGTTGTACCATTGATGGAGTTCCAAACCTCAAAGGTTTCTTCTCAGAACACATATTGGACTACAAGCGATTGATGCGTGAACGTGACCAGCGTGATGTTACATCCGAAGTGGATAAAATATATGAGCAAATCCGTAATAAGGTTATCGACAAAGTAACAGTTCGTCGTACACGCAACAACATTCTAAATGACCCTGATTATAGAGCAGACATCAAGTCTCAGGGCATCATATTCCCCAATATTCTGCCACCTAACGAATTGGAGTACGTGATGGACTCCGACACAAGTAATCGTTTCTACGAAACATTGAAACAATTAACCGATGGGAAAACAGATGAGAATCCAGAGGGCAAGGGACTAACTTATGCTCGTTATCGTGCAGTAGAGTTTTTGAAGCCTGAATATCGTAACAAGTACAAGAATGCTGTACATATCGGTCAGACATTGGCAGCTATCTATCGTGTCCATATGGTAAAGCGATTGGAGAGTAGTTTCTATGCTTTCAAGAAGTCGCTCCGCACACTTCTTCGTATCACAACCGATATGATTAAGATGTTTGAAGAGGACAAGGTTATCATTGCTCCTGACTTGAAAGTAAAAGATCTTCAAGCAAAGAATATGGAACTTGACGAGATTATAGAGTATGCTATTACAAAAGGATATGCCACAGAAGATATACTCTTTACCGCAGATGCTTTCAGTTCCGACTTTGTTGAAATGCTCCATCACGACCGTGAGATATTGGCACAACTCAATGCAGATTGGGAGAAAGAAAATGACGACCCAAAATTCGATAAGTTCCAAGAAAACCTTACTCATAACTTCTTCGATAAAGAGAGAAATCCATCGGGCAAATTGGTATTGTTCTCCGAAAGTGTAGATACACTGAACTATTTGTACGATAGACTTACAAAGGAAATTGGTCGTTCCGATGTCTTAATGGTTACAGCAGCCAACCGCAATCGTTTGGGGCAGACCATCAAGGAAAATTTTGATGCAAACTTTGACAGCGATTCTATGAGGTACAACATTATCATTACCTCTGATGTGTTAGCGGAAGGTGTGAACTTGCATCGTTCTAATGTGATTGTCAATTATGATTCACCTTGGAACGCTACCCGATTGATGCAGCGCATCGGTCGTGTAAACCGTATCGGATCAGTTGCTACCAACATCTACAACTATATGTTCTACCCATCTCAACAGGGAGATAAAGAAATTCAGTTATATAAGAATGCCCTTGTCAAGTTGCAAGGTTTCCATTCGGCATTTGGCGAAGATGCACAAATCTACTCCAAAGAGGAGATTGTAAAGGAGTTCCAGATGTTCGATAGCAATGTAAAGGATAGCATTGACAAGAAAATTGCCCTATTGCGTGAGGTACGTGAACTCTATAATAGCGACCGCAAACTGTATCACAAAATCAAGGCACTGCCAATGAAGAGCCGTGTAATGCGTGATACAGGAAAGCATAGCGGTAAGTCTATAATATTTGTTTCTTCCAATGTTAAAACAGAGTTCTATTTGGCATCAGCAACTAGTGTGGAGGTTATTGACTTCCTTGAAGCAGTAAAATATCTCAAAGCGAAGCCAGAAGAACAGCCTGTGCCATTTTCTAAAGAAGAGCAACACTACAAACATGTAAATAGTGCATTAGCTCAATATACGACCGAATATGTGGAGGCTGCCGATACATCATCCATCAACCGCACTGACCTTGACAAGACTTCGCTTGAAGCCAACAAGTTCTTGCGTACTATCAAGCAGATAACAACTGATAATGAATTGAAATCACAATGCGATGTGTTGATGGGATATATCAATGAAGGTATCTATGCCCAACTACCTCGTTACTTGAAAACTTTGTCTCGTGAATACAAGAACGACCGTGCAAAGATGAAACAAAACGAGTATAGTTTACAAAACAAAATTTCGGAACTACTTAGCGAGTATCAGACGATGAACAAGGAGCAACGCCACGATGCCCAAGATATTTCCAATCCACAAATCATTATTTCAGAGAGTTTCAAATAAATCACTCACTATAAACCAATATTACTATGGCAACTATATATACCTCAGATAGTTTAAGAAACATATTCCAATCGTCATTCAACTTGACACAATGGTATAGCTTTTCGCAACACTTTTTCAATGCAAGTGAATTGAAAGAGAAGCCTGAAAGAATTATTGAGAACACTTCGGATGAAGGCTACTATTTAGGTAACATAAATACTACTGATAGTTACCGTATAGGTTTGTTTCATTATAATATCCGTCAAGGCTCTGTCGCAAATAAACGTGTAGGACTTCGCAATCTCGTAAAATCATTTATCAACCCTACTTGGGGCGAATTTGATGCGGCATTGGTGGTATTTGATAGTGGCGACCATTGGCGTTTGTCATTCATTTGTGATATTAATGGTGAGGCAACATCGCCTAAACGTTACACTTTTGTACTGGGTGACAAAGGAAGTCATTATAACACACCAGTAGCCCGTTTCATCGACTTGCAACAGAAAGGTCTTTCTTTTACCAACATCAAGGAAGCGTTCTCCGTGGAAGCACTATCGAAAGATTTTTATAACAAGCTCTACAATTGGTATTTGTGGGCTTTATCTGAGGATATAAACGTCACCTTCCCCAACAATCCCAACACCGAGAAGGATGACCGAGAGAACATCAATGTCAAGTTGATACGCATGATAACACGTCTGCTCTTCGTGTGGTTCATTAAACAGAAAGGACTGGTGCCTGACAGTATCTTTAACCCGAAACAGTTAAAGTCCATTCTTGTTGACTTTGATGAAACATCGCACATTGATGGCAACTACTATAATGCCATCCTGCAAAACCTCTTTTTTGCCACGCTCAACTGTGCCATTATCGATGAGGAGGGCAATCCTCGCTGTTTTGCTGCCTCCAAGTCTGGACGTGATACACGGAACCTTTACCGCTACAAGGAAATGTTCCAACAGAAAGAAGAGGAGATACTGACTCTCTTTGCCCACGTTCCGTTTCTGAACGGTGGACTCTTTGAGTGTCTTGACAAACCCAAAGATTTGTATCTCAACCAAGAATATGACATTTTTTATGATGGCTTTAGCCGCAATGCTACCAAATCATCTAATGGTAACTTCAAGTATCGGGCGTTTGTTCCCAACATTCTTTTCTTTAATGATGATGAAGACCAACCTGGACTCATTAATTTGTTGAAGCAATACAACTTCACCATCGAAGAGAACTCGCCTACGGATGCCGTCATATCGCTTGACCCCGAATTGCTCGGTCGTGTGTTCGAGAACCTTTTAGCGGCATACAATCCCGAAACACAGGAATCGGCACGCAAATCCACTGGCTCATTCTATACGCCGCGTCCCATCGTCGACTATATGGTGGACGAGGCCATAAAGAGTTATCTCCTTGGCAAACGACTCGACCGAATAAGCGAAGAAAAATTGAATGCACTATTTAAAGAGAGAACCGTTTCTACAGATTGGACAGATAGCAACAAGGATGCTATCGCCAACGCGCTCAAACAAGTCAAGATACTCGACCCAGCCTGCGGCTCGGGAGCGTTCCCCATGGGGTGTCTCTTGCGTATTGTTGACATCATAGAGTTGCTCAAGGGAGATACGGTCGACCGCTACCAACTCAAACTCACTATCATTGAGAATTGTGTCTATGGCGTTGATATCCAGCCAATCGCCATGCTTATATGTAAACTGCGTTTCTTCATCTCGCTTATCTGCGAGCAGAATGACATCGACTTTAGTTCTCCCGAAACGAACTTTGGCATCAACACTCTTCCTAACCTGGAAACAAAGTTCGTTGCAGCCAACACGCTCATCAGTGCCAATATACGCAACTACGAGGACGATTGGACGAACGACGAGAAACTGGATAGCATGAAAGAAAAACTGCTCTGTATCCGCAACGACCACTTCCTTGCGAAAGGTCGTGTAGCCAAGAAACGAAGTGAGCGTCAAGACAATGCCACCCGCCAACAGCTGCTCGACTATATAGTCAGCCATGCCCAAAAGCCTGACCTTGAAAAAATTGCAGCACATGAACGACTCTTGCAGCAACTCTCTGATGAATGGGAATTGTACAAGGATGAAGTGTGGGTAGACAAAACTCATCCCGTAGAGCAAACACTGTTCGGTGTAGTAGAGCATCCTGACTCTTTGTTTCGTGAGGACATCAACAAGAAGAAGCGCAAGGAACTGACAGTACGCATAAAAGCGACAAAAGCAGAAATTGCCAAAGAGCAGAACAAAGGCGAAATCACAGGATTTGAAGCCGCAGTCAAGCAGATAACGGAATGGAATCCATATGACCAAAATTCAGTGTCTTCCTTCTTTGACCCCGAATGGATGTTCTGTCTTAAAGAGAAGTTTGACATAGTGATTGGTAATCCGCCATATATTTCTACTAAAGGAGTAAAGGAAGAAGACAAAGTGAAGTATGAAAAGGAGTTTGGCTTTTCTGATGACACATACAATCTTTTTACATTCAAAGGATTGGCTCTCTGTAAAGATGGTGGAACACTAACTTATATCACACCAAAGACGTTTTGGACGACACAGACCAAGCGCAATATGAGAGATTTATTGTTGTCAAATACCATTCGCTATATTTTTGATACAGCCAATCCTTTTGAAGCAGCAATGGTTGACACCTGCATCACACAGACTGTTAAGCAGCCGATGGTAGATGAGCACATTGTTAATTTCTATGATGGTACTGCAGATTTGTCTCATCCCATTGTGTTCACTCCTATTCAACAAAGCATGTTCATAAATGCGCAGAACTCCGTAATATTCAAACCTACGCCACTGAATTTGCGCATCTATGAACTCTATGGGAAGAAAGTGAAAGAACTATATGACAAATGGTGGAGCAAGATTGAGACATCAAAGAAGATTTCTCAAAACCATAAGGAGTTGGAAGCCTATCGTGCCAGCCTAAAACCAGGCGATATTGCTTTATTGGGCTGTCTTACAGAGGGAGGACAAGGACTTGCAACGGCCAACAACGGTAAGTACATTGCTGTGCGCCGTTCCACAAAATGGGCGAAGAATATCATAGAGTCACGACCCAAGAAACTGGTAGAAGCCATTAAGAAAAAGAAAATTAAGGTGGAAGGATTGGACGCCTATGCCAACGAAAAGGAATTCTTGGCATCCCTCTCGGAAAAAGAAATAGCAAACCTCTTCGACAATCTCAAAGAGAAGTATGGCCGTGACATTTTCGGACAGGGCTATATCTATAAAATCATTGATGATAGTGAACTGGCAAACGTTGATGAGCTGACCAAAGATGAGAAGGAGAACGGCATTGATACCTCAAAAAACTTCTATGTGCCTTACGACAAGGGAGACAAAGACGGTAATCGCTGGTATCTTGAAACCCCATTTGCCATTGCTTGGTCTAAGGAGAACGTCCAGTTTTTGAAGACAGATCCAAGGGCGCGATACCAAGGTTATACGTTCTACTTTAGGGAGGGATTGTGCTGGAGTGATATAAACACAATGTTTCTGAAGTGCCGTAAGAAAGAAAAAAGCATACATGACGTCAAAAGTATGAGCATTTTTGGAGTTTCTAATTTGCTTTCAGAAGACTACATCATCACAATGATAAACTCAACCTTGATTAGTCATTATGTTGACAACTTCGTCAATAATACTCAGACATTTCAGATTAATGATGCACGTCAGTTACCCATCATCATTCCTACATCGACAGATGATGAGCAGGCAAAATCATTTGTCTCAAATGCAATTAAAATAAAGAAAGGACACACAACGAACAATGCTCTTGATGTCATCCAGAAAGAAGTGGATTCTTATGTTGAGAAAATTTATAATCTCTAAACACAGAGGGATTTTGTTGGATAGATGTAAATTCTACTTATCTTAAAGCAAGACTGAAAGGTAATGGCGTATTTGATGTTTTAAGTATGAGTTTATTCTCTATGAACCAAATACCTGATTGGTATTACGTTAGCCTTATTAATTCGGAGCTTATTAGTCTCTATGTAGATAATTTTGTGAACAATACATCTCATTTCCAAATAAATGATGCGAGGCAGTTACCAATCGTAATACCAAATTTAAAAAATTTGAATAAAATAGAACAGTTATGTAAAGAGGCGATTTGTTTAAAGAAAGATAGTTTTTCTTCCTTGGTTGATAGAACAACTGCGGAAGAAAAACTATTAGCATTGCAACGAGATTTGGATTATTATGTACAAGCAGAACTATATGGAATATAAGCATGCTATTAAATTGTCATTTTCCTCTTCTATTATTTCCAACTCTGATTGAATTGATATGTCTGTTGTTATACCTTTAGCAACAGACTTTTTTAACTCAAAAGCACTGGTAAATAATCTGTTACACGATTTTAATATCTCATTATCTGGAATTAATACAGGAATTAATTTAGCATCTCCTGTTGTACAATGAGAAGTCGAATTAATAAAATTATCAACGTATATAGCTGCAAATCTAGAGTTCATTAAAGAAATCAGATAGAACTCAGGAACCTGGTTGACACAAGAAAAGAAACTCATGCTTTCTGTGCTTTGTACAGTCTTTTCTTTCTTTTTGCATTTCATATATGTTGTCAAAACATTATTCCAACAAAATCCCTCCCTAAAGTAGAATTGAGGATTGCGGACAACTGGCATTCCTTCACCTTTCTTTCCTGAATTTGTCTTCAAAAACTGGACGATATTAATAGATTCCTCTTTCCCATCTGCCATTAACAGATTTAGTAGGTAAACGAATACCAGTATATGCCAAATACCGATATAGAGTTCCTCTCGCAACTTTTATTTTTTTGGCTATTATTGGAATACTTACTCCTTCTGATAACTGCTTTACAATAAAGAGATGTTTAGCTTCGCATTTCGAATTTGGGCGATTGTTTCTACGCCCAGTAGCACGCCCTATTGGCTTTCCCTCAGACTTTAATCTTGCTAAGGCTTCTTTTGTGCGCTGGCTAATAAGATTCCGTTCAATCTCCGCAGATAAACCGAAGGCGAAAGCTAACACCTTACTTTGGATGTCTTCGCCTAAGCGATAGTTGTCTTTTATTGTCCAAACCTTACATTCCTTAGTCATGCAAATATTCAATATTTCCATGATCATGAACAGATTCCTACCAAGCCGTGACAACTCGGCACATATAATAAGGTCATCCTTGTTTACACGTTTCAAAAGTTTACCAAGTTCTCGCTTACTATAAGATTTTGTACCACTGATGGTTTCCTCTATCCAACCATCTATCACTAGTTTATTGCGCTCACAGAAATTATTAATTTCAAAACGCTGATTCTCTACAGTTTGTTTATCACTGCTTACTCTAATGTATCCGTAAATCATAACGCTAAAATTTATATTAACACACACCAATATAAAAAATTCCTTCACAATTAATTGAGATGTAAAAGGATAAATTGGAGTAAACAGTATATACGTAAAAACATATACTAATTTTTCCTTTTTATTGCTATCTGCTTTTTTATCAAGTTCTTATGCTGCTCATTCACCACCCGATACATCGAATAATACGCAAAGGCTTCTTCTCTATGCCTCATGCTACTAACTGATGCAGCAACAGCCCATGTAACTATAATGATAACAAACACTACGACATATCGAAGTTTGATATGATGCCCCCGTATAAACATCCCATTGATATTTGGTGGAATAATGGTTACAGGGCTTTTCAATTCATTGATTCTCACAAGTATCTCGTCCTGCCGCTTTAATATGCAATCGGTATTTGCTTCAATAGTCATACGATTGAGATTGTAATCGCAAACGTGTCTATAAAGATATTCTAGAAATTTAGACTTCTGTTTGAATAGTTCAATAAGCTTCGGGAACCATAGCGAAAACGGCAATGTATCAGGTTGCTGCTTCCAGATATGTTTCTTGATCACAGACAAGGCTTCATTCCAGCAAGTACAGAAACTTTTGGCAATTCCAGTATAAATGGCCTTTTCATTGAAATCCGCTTTTACAGATTGTTCCGGTTTAGGAACAGTAGCGTTCTGTTTTTCAATACACTCTTTTAGCTCGTTGATACTTTGGCGCAAATTCGCAAGATTTGCAGCTACTACATCTTCTTTCATTATCTTCTACGTTTTGAGGCTTTATAAAAAGGTTCGTTTCTTTCGTTGTCTTTGTTTTTATCGTCTCGCCATCCTTGTTCATTGTTGGCTCCTCCACCTCCACTAGGAGTTATGGCTTGATGGGGTTGAATAATCAGCTCTGCTGTTATATTACCCAATGTAGCACAAAGGCTGTTAAAACTCAAATCACGGTCAAGTTTGGAACCAGCCATGCTATACTCATCCTGACTGAATGATATACCACGAATTTTATCCGAGTTCTCAGCGTGATTAAAACGCATATCTATACCCAAACCTTTGAGAATGCTAAAAAAGTCATTCCACGAATGAGAATTTGCTCGTGCATCAAAAACTGAAGAACGGAGATTATATTTCCGTAGTTGATGAGGACGCAAACGGCTCTTATTTCTGGCTTTGCTATTTTTAGGAGCAAAGTAAAGTCCATACTCTTTAGTCAAAGCACGGCAAACTTTTGCATTGCGTATTCTTTCATTACTGTCAGAAATGAGATTGCCTTCATTGTTTATCCGATTGAATACCAAATGACAATGAGGATGTTTCGTGTCGTGATGCCGGGCTATAATATATTGAGTATTGCGAATCCCCATTTGTTCCATCCATTTCTTGGCAATCTCCACCATAAGCGCATCCCCTTCTCCATTATCAGGAAAACGGCTAATATCTTGCGAAGAGAAAGCAAGTGATACGTGCTTCACAGGACTCTTTACTTTCGGGCGCATGGATGCTTGAAGGCAAAAAGAATCGGCGATCAACTTATTACTAATGGCACATACTCCTTCGTGCGCTAAAAGTGTAGCGCATTTCTTCTTGTTCTTTTGGTCGTTGGCATAGTTTACAATACCTCCGAAATCAACTCTCGTTTTAATCTTCGCTATCATGACAGGTATTCTTTACTTGGGTGATAATTCTACTAACTTCCGAGATAATCGAAAAACATTGTTGTTTGACTGTTTCCAATCCATAGATGTGCATCTGATGGGCAATCTGATTGACATTATTGGCGATGCCGGAAAGGTCACGAATTGCCGATACCATTTCCGGACTGATGCGTTGACAGACCTGACAATCCATTGCCGCCTGATGGCAAAATTCATTGACAGACAATCCTGCCTGTTCCGCTTTGGATTGGATATAAATGTAGTCGTTCTCAGTAAACATTACCCGAAAACATTTGGTACGTTTCTGATAGCTCGCCAACTTTGGGCGGCCACCAAGTTTCTTTTCCTTTATACTCATATTGATTCTCGATATTGATAAATTATTTTTTTGAGAGTGGCAGTTCTATCGCTTGCCGCATAGGTTTTAGTGACACTAAAACACAAACTTGCCACTCAAAAAAT